>WNGB01014413.1_pt1 | contig 11192 bp, 9 predicted proteins | sample 5400681 | NCBI WGS metagenome assembly WNGB01 (sample SAMN13153367, study PRJNA577476) | soil metagenome | isolation source: 115 cm soil or saprolite under grassland replicate 2 | place: USA:California | collected 2016-06-15 | reverse complement strand
ATTGTTACCGGCGGCTGAAGATGAGTTCAGGTTTGCCTGCGGCGCACGGGGTCGCCTCCTGATCGCTGCTTCCTTCCGGACCTGACGAGGTTCGGAGACTTCCGTCGCACAGGGCCCGAACCCATCTTCCGCCGCCGGAACAAATATTCTATCTTATTGGTCGTTCCGTGCTGGAGCTTCGGTCGTCCGTGTCCTCCGTGTCGTAGGGGCGGCCCTTGCGGCCGCCCGCCCCCGCCGGATTCGCCGCACGTACGAGACCACGCTGCCCTCCGTTGCGCCGGTGTCTCAATCAACGGGCCCACACGATCGGTCGTGAGAATGCAGCGACATCATGAGAATGTGCCCCGTCTCAACGACATGGCATGTCCGAGAGAGGTGGGCGGGCGCGAGGCCCGCCCCTACGGCGCGAGGGCGCGACGAGGGCTAGGCTCTACCCGGATTGCGGCGAAGCAACAGGATGAGAAGCAGGACTCCACCGACCAATCCCGCCCAAAGATCCGTGTCGTGGAGCGCGCCGGGCGGGAGGCGGGGCCACCGGTCGTACCAGGCGGCCAGCGAGAAAAGCGTTGAAAAGAGAATGAGGGCGAAGCCGCAAAGGACCACTATTCGCGCCGGCCTCCCGACCTTCATCCCCTTTCCTTCTCGCGGCGCATTCGAACGAAGGCGAGCACCGTCTGGGCCAGGGCGGGCGGGATCTCGGTGGGCTTCAACATCTTCAGCGTCTTCCCTGTCGCCCGGTAGGTCGCGAGAAAATTCATGCAGGGCGGGCACATCTCGAAGTGCCTCTGCAGCTCACGGCGCTCTTGCTCGGGCATCGCGCCCTCCTCGAACTCGAGGAGACACTCGAGGATCAGCTCCTGGCAGGTCATCTCGCCGTGTTTCATCCCGCCGCCTCGGCGCGGACGCGCGCGCCGGCGACCTCGGCCAGTCTCTGGCGCACGGCGAGCCGCGCCCGGTGGAGCCGGGACTTGAAGGCGGGAATCGAGATCTCGAGGGTCTCGGCGATCTCGGGAGCCGTCATACCTTCCACGTCGTTCATCCAGATCACGTCGCGGTAGGCGGGAGGAAGCTCCGCGATGAACTCTCCCGCGCGCGCCGCGAGCTCGCGCGCGGCCACTTCGTTCTCGATTGACACGCTCCAGTCGGGGACGTCGGCGGCAAAGTGCCCGTCGGCCGAGAACCTCGGCTGGCGGTCCTCGATTGCCACTGTCGGGAGTGACGGCCGCCGCCGCGCCCGGCTGTAGGCGCTGTTCAAGGCCACGCGATAGAACCAGGAGAAGAACTTCCGGGATTCATCGAAGGTGCTGATTTTCCGGTAGAGCGTCAGAAAAGCGTCCTGGGTGGCCTCCTCGGCGTCCTGCGGGTTACGCAGCACGCCGTAGGAAAGGGAATACACACGAGCGTTGTATCGGCTCACCATCTCCTCGAATGCTCGCTCATCCCCCGCCTTGATTCGGCGGACGAGATCCAGATCTGTGGGGACGACTTCAGCGCCCATCGTTATCTACGCCGGTTCTCCATCACTCGGTTCATCGGTTCGAGGTCGCCAGATCACCCGATCACCCGATCACAAATCACCCGATTCTTCCTGGCGGAGAGGGGGGGATTCGAACCCCCGGTACCTTTTGGGCACACACGCTTTCCAAGCGTGCTCCTTAAGCCACTCGGACACCTCTCCGGGGCCGCCGAGAATAACAAAGAATCGGTCCATCGGGTGATCGGGTGATCGAGCCATCGGGTGATTGACCGGGAGCCCGTCCGAGACCCCCCTCGGTGTCATCCTGAGGAGGGAAGCGACGAAGGATCTGCCCTCACTGGAAGAGTGGATCCTTCGCTCGGCTCAGGATGACAAAGACGATGTCTTTAGTTCCCAAAATCACCGGATCACCTGATCGCAGATCACCCGCTCTTCTCGTCTGCCAGCCCCCTGAGAGTCTCCCAGGAGTAGATCCCGTCGTTGTGGCGATCCGCCCAGTCGATCTGGAGCGCGTAGCCGCCCACACGCCGGTGCGCCACGGCCTGGAAGGAAGCCGGAGTGTAGGGCCGTTCCTTCCCCTTATAGACGTTCCCGAAGATGTCCTTCTCCCCCTTGCACATCGCGCAGGGACAATGACGCCGCAGCTTCTCCAGAGAGATGTAGTCCTCCCGCCCGTCCTCCCAGACGATCACGAGCTCCCTGCCCACGACCATCACGTCCCTCGGAACCGCGCTCGCCACCGTCAATCCAAAACCCAAAGCACTTTGATCGCGACTTCGCGTCCCAGCCGCGGATCCCTGGCGCGGTACACCTCTCCCATCCCGCCTGCGCCCAGAGGCGCGAGGATCTCGTAGGGGCCGAGACGCGCGCCGGAGGGGAGAGACATGGTCTTATTTAATCCCGTCGACGAGCTGGAGATAGGAGAGGATGCGCAGATAGCTATAAGCGTAGGTCTTTCCATCCGGAGTGACCACGACGCGAGTAATGCCGCTCAAGCCGGCCAGATCGGCGGGAGCGAGCTCCTTCCAGAGCTCCTTACGCCCGGTGGCCACGTCGTAGCGGTAGACCTTCGCGGGGATCTCGCCTGACTCAAGGAAGAAGAGCGTGCGGCCGTCCGACGCAAAGCCCACCGGCCGGTCTCCGGAGGCCAGGCCCGGGAGTTCCGTCGGCTCGCCTCCCTCGAGAGGGTAGAGGTACATCCGGCGATCGGGCCCTCGCACGACAGCGAACTTCGAGTCTGGCGTCACCGTGCCACGGTAGAAGTAATAGCCTTCGGGGGTAAGGGGCCGGGGCTTGCCTCCGGCAACATCGCGAAGGTAAAGGCGCATCCCGTGGCCCGGCTCTGTCGCAGAAAAGAGAATTCGCTTCCCGTCCGGCAGGAAATCGGCCTCGACGACGTCGAGCCCCTCCTTGGAGAGGACCTTCGGCTCGCCCACGCTCGTCGGCAGAAGAACGATCTGGGGATTCGAGGCAGGATGAAGGATCGAGATCGCCCAGGCCCCATCCGGAGAAAGAGCACTTGTGCTGCCGTCGCCCAGCCGGATCGCCGGCGACCCATCGAGCCTGCGCAGATACGCCGAGTATCCCGGACCGCCGCCTTCGCCCGACTCGGTGATGAGCAGGGTCTTCCCGTCGGGAGAGATGGCGGTCGGCAGAGAGTAGTCGAGCAAAGAGAGCTCTCGCTCCTTCTCGTCGCCCGGCCCGCGGGCCAGGATGCCCAGACGGTAACTCTCCGTGGTCATGAGGACGCGTCCATCTTTGGAGATGTCCCTGATCGTGCTGATTCCGGGGACGCGGCCGACCAGACGCCCTTTTCCCGCGAGCGTCACGGCGTGAACGGCTCGGTTGATACCCCCTTCCTCGGCGGTGTACCAGATCTCGCTCCCGTCCGGTTTCCAGGCGAGTCCCTGCGCGGTGTTGTAGACATGCGAAAGCGTCCTCTTCTTGCCCGACAGATCGACGACCGCCACCGCCCCTCCGTCGTCACGGAGAACGGGATGGTCGATGAACGCGACAAGATCGCCTTGCGGCGATACGCGCGGGTGGCTGATCCATCCGGTCGTTCCGTAGAGAGTCTTGCCGATCGGGAACTCCAGGCAGTTCTTGGCACCCACGTCTCGCACGATGGCGAGGCTCTTCCCGTCCGGGCTCCAGTCGGCCCACTGCACGTCGTCCAGGATGTCCCGCGGCGCGCCTCCGGCGATTGAGATACGCGCCAGGCGGCCTGTCCGTATGAAAGGTAGAGTCGTCCGCCGATTAAGCGAGACCGCCATCTCGCCCGTCTTCGAGATTGCGAGCACCTCCGTCACGGTGAGCCCGAACGGACGCGCCTCGGGGTTTTCCGGACGGTTGATGAAAACCTCGAACGGTTTTCCTTCCCAGGACGCCGAGTAGACAGTCGTCTGGCCATCCGGCGCGAAAAGCGCTCCGCCGACTTCTCCGCGGCTGAAGGTGATCTGGTGGAAAGAGGGGGGAGGGACGGTCCCCGCCTTCTTGCCCGCCGCATAGGCGAGCAGGCCGGCGATCCCGGCCGAGACGATGGCCGTCGCCGCGAGCAGCAACGCAAGCCGCGGCCGCGCCGCATGAGGGGCGCGAGTGCCCGCGGCGGTCGTCGGCGCCGAGATTCCCGACAGGGCCTCGAGGTCGAAGGCAATGTCTCGCGCCGACTGAAAACGTTCCTCCGGATTCTTCTCCAGGCAATGTCGCACGATCCGATCGAGCCCGGGGTGGATCTCCCGGTTCGTCTGCGTCAGATCCGGGGGGTCCCTGGTCAGAATCGCCGAGATCGTGTCGGCAGCGGTATCGCCCCGGAACGCGCGCTGTCCCGACAGCATCTCGTAGAGGATCGCTCCAAAGGAGAAGATGTCCGACCTCTGGTCCGCCGATCTCCCTCGCACCTGCTCGGGAGACATGTAGCCCATCGTTCCCATGACGACACCGGGTTCGGTCCCCGCCGTCGCCGTCAGCAGGTTGGACTTCTCCACTCCCTCCTCCGGCTGCCTCAGCTTAGCGAGCCCGAAGTCGAGGATCTTGATCCGCCCGTCCCGCGTCGCAAAGAGGTTTTCGGGCTTCAAGTCGCGGTGCACGATCCCCTTCTCGTGCGCCGCGGCGAGACCCTTCGCGATCTGCACGGCATAGTCGATTGCCTTGCGCGGAGAAAGGGCACCGACACCCAGACGGCCGCGAAGCGTCTCCCCCTCCAGAAGCTCGGTGACGATGTATGGCGAGCCATCCGCTGAGCCGATGTCGTAGACCGCCGTGATGTTGGGATGATTCAGGGCCCCGGCCGCTCGCGCCTCCTGCTCGAAGCGCCGCAGCCGGTCCGCGTCCTGCGAGAGGGAGACAGGCAGCACTTTGATCGCAACTTCTCGTCCCAGCCGCGGATCCCTGGCTCGGTACACTTCCCCCATCCCGCCCGCGCCGAGCGGCGCCAGGATTTCGTAGGGTCCGAGCCGGCTGCCGGAGGAAAGGGTCATCTCAAATCACCAATCACGAATCACCTATCACCAATTCCTACCTGGCTCCTTCGACGAGATAGAGGTCCGAGAGCGTGCGGATGTAGGCGTAGGCATACGACTTGCCGTCCGGCGTCGGGCACACGCGCGTGATGTTGGAAACTCCCGCGGAATCCGCGGGCATGAGCGTCTTCCAGGGCTGCCGGCGCCCGGTCGCGACCTCGACGAGATCCACCTTCGCGGGCAGTTCCCCCTGCCGGTAGACGTAGAGGAAGCGGCCGTCGGCGCTCCATCCCGCCGAGGTGTCCGCGGCCGAGAGTCCCGGAATCGCCGCCGGCTCGTTCCCCGCCAGGGTATAGAGGTAGATCCTGCGGTCGGGGCCTGCGACGGCTGCGAACTTCCCGTCGGGCGAAACGGCCCCGGGCAAGGCCCGATACCCCTCGGGCGAGATGGCGCGCGGTCTCCCGCCGGAAAGGTCCTGCAGATAGAGCCGCGGACCGCGACCCGGCTCGTGGGCGGTCAAGAGAACTTGCTTTCCGTCCGGGAGCCATCCGAGGTCCGTTTGAACGGTCAAGCCTTCGGCCGCCAACCGGTTCGGCTCTCCCGCGCCCGTCGGATAGAGGACTGCCTGCGCGTCCGAAGCCGGGCGCACGATCGCCAGGACCCACTTTCCGTCGGGCGAGAGGGCCCGGCCGATTCCCTCTCCGAGACGAACCGCCGCCGAGCCGTCCGTCTTGCGGACATAAGTCGTATATCCCTTTCCGCCGCCCTCGCCCGACTCGTTGAAGAGAAGAGTTCCTCCATCGGAGGAGAGACCGGTCACGACCGAATAATCGAGCCAGGAGAAGTCGCGCTCCTTGTCCTCGCCGGGGACGAGACCGAGGATCCCGATGTGCGTCACGTCATGGGCCATCAGAGCCCTTCCGTCCCGCGAGATGTCCTGCAGGGTCAGCGAGCCCGTGACTCGCGAGAGCACCCGGGTGCGCCCGGACCGGGTCACGCCATAGAGAGAGCGATTTCCGCCGACGGACGCCGCCGTGAACCAGATCTCGCCGCCCGGAGACCAGGCCAGTCCCGCGTTCGAGGCGAAAAGGGCGGAAAGCGTCTTCGTCGGGCCGGACCGATCCACGATCGCGACCGTGCCGCTGTCATCGACGCGCGCCGGATGGTCGATAAAGGCCACGGCGTCTCCCCGCGGAGAAACGCGCGGATGGGTGATGAAGCCGGTCGTCTCGTAGAGCACCCTGCCGATGGGGTACTCGAGCCGGCACCGCCCCTTCACTTCGCGAACGATCGCGAGGGAGCCGTCGGGTCCCCAGTCGGCCCACCGCACGTCCTCGAGGACCTCCCGCGGGGCCGCGCCGCCGGCCACGCTCACCCGGGCGAGCGTGCCGGTCCTCACGAACGGTTCCAGGACGCGGGATTTGAGCGAGAGAGCCATCTCTCCCGAGCCGGAGATCGCCAGGACCTGGGCTCCGGACACGCCGAAGGGACGGGACTCCGGGGATTCGGGGCGGCTGACGAAGATCTCAATCGGCTTGCCGTCCCACGCCGCGGTGTAGAGGATCGTCTGGCCGTCCGGCGCGAAGCGCGCCGAGAGGATCTCGCCCCGCCGGAACGTCAGCTGGTGAAACGAGGGGGGCGTCGTCCGCCCGGCGCTCTTACCCGAGAGAAACGCGGCGGCGAGCCCCGCAATGAAGACGAGAGCCGCGAGCGGAATGAAGAGCCGCCGTCTCCTGCGAACGGGCGCCTCCGGCATCGCCTCCCGCGCGCCGCTGACCTCCGAAATGTGATCCCGCACGCTCGCGAGATCTCGGGCGAGATCGCGCGTCGAGGCATAGCGCTCGTCAGGGTCCTTGGCGAGGCAGCGCTCGACGATCCACCGCAACGGCGGCGGCGCGGCGGGATTCAAGGCGCCGACGGGTTTGGGCTCCTCATGGAGGATCGCAGACATGGTGTCCACCGCCGTCGCTCCCGAGAAAGCGCGGCTCCCAGTCGCCATCTCGTAGAGGATCGAGCCGAAGGAGAACTGGTCGGAGCGAAAATCGAGGACCTGGCCGCTCGCCTGCTCGGGTGACATGTAGCCGACGGTGCCGAGGACCGTTCCGGGGGCGGTCCCCTCCCGGATCATCGTGGGCATGCCGGATACGTCTCCGGGCAACGGGGCGGCGAGCTTGGCCAGGCCGAAGTCCAGGATCTTGGCATAGCCGTCTTTGGAGACCATCAGGTTCTCGGGCTTCAGGTCGCGGTGCACGATCCCCGCCGCATGAGCCTTGGCGAGCCCATCGGCGACCTGCGCGGCGACCTGAAGGGTCTTTTTCGGCGGGAGGCGGTCCCCGGACAGCAGCTCGCGAAGAGACTTGCCCTCGACCAGTTCCATGGCGATGTAGGCGGTCGAGTCGGAACGCCCGACGTCGTAGACCACCACGATGTGCGGATGGTTCAGGGCGGAAGCCGAGCGCGCCTCCTCCTCGAACCGGGAAAGGCGCTCCGGGTCTGAGGAGAGCTCGCCCGGCAGGACCTTCAGGGCGATGTCCCGCGAGAGCCTCGTGTCCCGCGCCCGGTAGACCTCTCCCATGCCCCCCGCGCCCAGCGGCGCGAGAATCTCGTACGGCCCGAGACGAGCTCCAGCGGGGAGAGTCATTGGATTCGGCGGAATCTTACAGGGACTCCGTCTTCGGCGTGCGACCAGGCCGCATCCGGCCGAGTCGCTCGCCTGTACGCCAGAGGCGCAGATCCCGTGCAAGAGCGCCGCCCCGAGAGATCCTCCGCTTCGCTCAGGCCGTAACCGCAACATCCAATTGATCGCCGCAATGCCCCCGGCGCGCGCGGCGCGAGGAGTCTCCTGACGTCACGGAGGGAGGAGCCTCGCGCCGCGGGAGCGAAGCGTTTGCGCGGGATCAGGCGAGCGATCGAGGCCGCATCCGGCCGAGTCGCCCGCCGGTGCGCCCAAAAGGGCGCAGATCCCGCGCAAGCGCGGAGCGACGAACTACTCGTAGCGGAGAGCTTCGATGGGGTCGAGGCGCGAGGCCTTCACGGCGGGATAGAGGCCGAAGAAGAGGCCGACCGACATCGAAACCAGAAGCCCCACGAGGACCGACCAGGCGGGCACGGCCGTGGGCAGTGCCGGTACGAACGCTCGCACGAGTCCCGAGGCGGACGCGCCGAACGCCACACCCAGGATCCCCCCGATCGTGGTCAACGTGATGGCCTCCGTCAGGAACTGCCGCACGATGTCGCGCCGGAACGCGCCGACGGCCTTCCGGATCCCGATCTCCCTCGTTCTCTGCGTGACGGAGACGAGCATGATGTTCATCACGCCGACTCCTCCGACCACGAGCGAGATCAAGGCGATCAAGACCATCGCGCCGGTGACCCCTCCCGTGATCGCCCGGAACTGCCCGATGAGCTGGTCGGGCGTAATGATGTCGAAGTCGTTGGCCTTGTTGAACGGGATTCTCCGGCGAACCCGCAACACCTCGGTGCCCTTCTCGATGACGATGGCGATGTCCTCGGGGCGCCGCGGCACAGCGCTGATTCGGACCCCGTCCTGGCGGACTTGGAAGCCGAACTGGTGCTCGAAGGCCCGGTAGGGAAGCACCAGCTTGTTGTCGGGCGAGTAGCCGAACTGCTCCCCCTTCTTCTCGAGCACGCCGACCACCCGGTAGCGCAGGCCGTTGACCGTGATCTCCTTGCCGAGCGGATGCTCGGCCGGGAAGATCGCCTCCCGCACGTCGGCTCCCAGGACCACTTCGAGCGCGCCGCGCTCGACCTCTTCGGGCGTGAAGAACCGCCCGAGCGCGATCATGTAGGCCGTGGCCGTGGGATAGTACTCGTCCGCGCCGAGCACGTACGGGTTGTTCGCCTCGAGGTTCCCATTCTTCACGTGGATTTCTTCGTCGAAGTAGCCGACCAGCGCCGAGACCGCGGCAGCCTCCGGACAGGCCTTTCGGATCGCCAGAACGTCGTCCATCGTGAGGTTGCGGCGGCGGCGTTCCTCCTCGGTCTGGGCAGCCGGACCGCCGAACCGGGGCCTGTACTTGGTGAACTCGATCCGGCTCGCGCCGAAGGCCTGGAAGTTCCCGATGACGTTGTTGTTGAAGCCGGTCACGATCGCCACCATCGCGATCACCGTGGCGACACCCACCACGATCCCGAGGATGGTCAGTCCCGACCGCAGCTTGTGCTCCCGCATCGCGCTGAAGCCGAAGAGCACGTTCTCGGCGAAGCCCCTGCGGAAGATCTCCTTCATCCGGTTCATCGAGTTCTCATTCGAAACGGAGGGCCTCGATCGGCGGCACCCGCGCGGCGGCTGTGGAAGGCGCGAGCCCGGCGAGCACCCCGGTGGCGACCGCCACGCCGATACCCAGGACTGCGAAGGCCGGCTGGACCTGCGCGGGGAAGACCTGGTTGACGAGAAAGGCGATCGCCGCTCCGAGCAGGACACCCGCCACGCCGCCGGCGCAAGCCAGGAGCGCCGCTTCGAGCAGGAATTGCCGCCGGATGTCCCGCCGGCGGGCGCCCAGCGCGCGGCGGACGCCGATCTCCTTCGTGCGCTCGACCACCGAGACGAACATGATGTTGGCGATGACGATCGCCCCGACCACGAGCGAGATGCCGGAGATCAGAACCATCAGCGCGAAGGCCCCCGCCGTGAGCGACTTCCAGAGCGCCTGAAAAGCCTCCGAGCCCAGGGTGCCGAAGGGATCCTCGGAACGGTAGGGAGTCTTTCGCAGCGAGCGCAGGATCGTCCGGACCTCGTCCTGCGTCGCCTCGATTCCGGCCAGTCCAGCCCGCGGCCGGACATAGATGGACACCTCGTCGCTCGCCGTCAGGATCTTCTGAACGAAGGTGATCGGCGTCGCGATCACGTTGTCCTGGTTCTGGCCCAGGACTTCCCCCTTGCGGGCAACGACGCCGATGACGGCAAGCGGGTATCCGCGGACATAGAGCACCCGGCCGATCGGGTTGACGTATGGGAAGAGCTGGTCCTTGACCTCTGCGCCGATGACGGCCACCGCGACCGCGTGCTCTTCCTCTATCTCGCTGAAGAAGCGCCCGGCCTCCAGATCCAGCCGGGTCATGGATTCCATGTTGGCCGTCTGCCCCTGGATGCGGACGTCGGGGTCCTTGAGTCTCCCCGCATGAACCGAGTCCCGGTGATCGGCTTGAGCGCCGACAGCCGCGCAGGTCCGGCACTCGCGCTCGATCCATCTCGCCTCTCTCAGCGTGACGGGCTTGCGCTTGCGCTGCAGGATGAATTGGTCGCGGCTCCGGACGATTCCGTATTTGGTGAAGACGAGGACATCCGGGTTCAGGTTCAGGACCTTGTCCCGGACGTAGCCGTGTCAGCTCGTGGAGCCGGAGGACTCCCCTCCCTTCTTCTCCTTCTCGACCTTCACTTTGTCCCCCTCCTTCAACGTCCGCAGCGTCTTGAAGGGGCCGGTCATGATCTCCTGGCCGGCAGCGAGCCCGCCGGTGATCTCGACTTTCAGTTCGCCGGCCAGGCCGAGCTGGACCGGAAGGAACTTGGCCTTCCCTTCCCGCAGAACGTAGACGCCCGATTCCGTCTTGATGCGCCCGGCGGGCGTCTTTTCGCCTTTCGGCGAGTCCCGCACGACGATCGCCGCGAGCGGGATCGCCAGAACGCGGGGCTTGGATCCCGTGATGACGTCCGCCGTGACCGAGAAGCCCGGGCGGATCCTCTCGGGCGGGCGGATCAGCTTGACTCTCACCTTGAAGTTGATCGCGTCGGAAGTCGTGATCAGACCCTGCAGCTCCGGATCCGTGCGGGCGATCGGCGAGTTCTCGACTTGCGTGACCAGTCCTTCGAAGACCCGGGCCGGATACGCCTCGATCGAGAGAATCGCCTTCTGTCCGACCTGGACGTTGGGGACGTCCGTCTCATCGACCATCAGCACGGCCTCGACGGTCGACATGTCGGAGATCGTCATCAGCTGCGTCCCCGGGTTGTTCATCGTGCCGATGACGGTGACCTCGCCTTCCTTGACGGGCAGGTTGGTCACGACCCCGTCGATCGGCGCCCGCACGGTCGTCTTGGAGAGAGTGTCGCGGGACGCGTTCAGGTTCGCCCGGTTCTGTTCCACGCGCCGGACGGCCACCTGGAAATCGGCCTCGGCCGTCTCGAGCGCCGCCCGGGCGCGCTGGTGTTCGGCTTCCGGCAGGATGCTCGCCTCGTAGTTCTTCTTCGCGCGATCCGCGTCGCGCCGGGACTGCTCGAGAGTCGCCCGCGCCGAGTC
>WNGB01013099.1_pt1 | contig 11192 bp, 7 predicted proteins | sample 5400681 | NCBI WGS metagenome assembly WNGB01 (sample SAMN13153367, study PRJNA577476) | soil metagenome | isolation source: 115 cm soil or saprolite under grassland replicate 2 | place: USA:California | collected 2016-06-15 | reverse complement strand
GCTGTCCGCATCTGCGGGACAGCCACGGTTGTCGACGGTCGCTCCCAGCGGCGTGTCGGGGCACGCGTCCTTCTTGTCCGAGACACGGTCGTGATCGGCATCCGCCGCGGGCGGGCCGTCTGATTGGAAGAATGCGAGTCCGGCCGACCCCACGAGATGGGTGGCGCTCTTCTGGCCGAACGAGCCGTTCGTCGTCGGTGTGTAGATGCCGCGCGCTTCAAACCGCAGCGCCAAGCGCGAGCTCATGAAGAATTTTGCGCCCGCGCCGCCGTGAAATCCGCCATCGGTGAACTCGTATGGGCTCGTCGCGCCGAAATCGAGCCGCGAGTATCCGCCGAGGACGTAGACCGACATCCGGCTGGCGTTCAGCGCGTTTACGACGAGGCTGGCGCTGCCGATCAGCGGCTCGATCTGCGCGGATGGCCCGACGTCCTGCGGCGCCTGGAACAGCGCATCAACCTCCAGGCCGAGCATCGGCGTCAGGCCGTACGCGAAACGCACGCCGCCCCCGATCTTATCGGCGAGGTTGAAGCCTTTGTCGTACTTCGTGAACGCGCCAAACAAGCCGACCTCGTAGCGGCGCTCGTACTGTGCCGTGAGAGTGGTGGAACGCAACACCAACACTCCCAATAGGACCGCGACCTTTGTCACGTGAGCCTCCGCCTCAGTTTGTCTGCCGCAGCTCGACGCGCCGGTTTTGCGCCCGGCCCGCCGCCGTGGTGTTGGGCGCGACCGGTTGCGACGCCCCATACCCCTTCGCGACCATGCGATCCGGCGAGACGCCCTTGCTGGCCAGATAGGTCCGCACCGCGTCGGCGCGCGACTGCGACAGACGCGTGTTCGTCGCCGACGATCCGGTGTTATCGGTGTGGCCCCCGATTTCGATCTTGATTTCGGGGTTGGCGATAAGCGACGCCGCCACGATGTCGAGAATCGTGTACGAATCGGGTTTCAGCGCCGAGCGACCCGTTTCGAACGTCACGCCGCGGAGCACCACGGGGGTCTTCGCTTCCGTGAACAGAATCGGGCACCCTGCCGCGTCGACCCGCGTGCCTGCCGCGGTGCCCGGGCACTTGTCCTTGGTGTCGTCGATGCCGTCACCGTCGGTGTCCGAGGCGCGCTGGCATCCCGCCGTATCGACCTCGGTTCCTGCCGGCGTATTGGGACACTTGTCGATGCCGTCGGGCACGCCGTCGTGGTCGCTGTCGACTGGACAGCCCGTCGCGTCGACGGTCGCGCCGGCCGGCGTGTTCGGGCATTGATCGGGACCGTCAGGCACCCCATCCGTGTCGGCGTCGGTTGGGCAGCCGGTCGCATCGACGCGCGCCCCGGTTGCCGTCCCGGGACACTTGTCGATCCCGTCGTACACGCCATCGGCGTCGGCATCCTTCGGACAGCCGCGCGCGTCGACTTCCGCTCCTTCGATCGTGTTTGGGCACGCGTCGAGCCCGTTGTAGACCTTGTCGCGGTCGGAGTCGCTGGGACATCCTACCGCATCGACGACCGCTCCGGCCGGTGTTCCGGGGCACGCGTCCTTCTTGTCCGCGATGCCGTCCTGATCGGCGTCCCGGAATCCGCTCGGCCCGGTGAAGATCGACAGCCCGGCGGAGCCGACGATGTGTCCCGCCCAGTTGCCGCTCGAGAAGCCGGTCTTCGGGGAGTAGATCGCTCGTCCTTCGATCCGAACGGCGACCCGGTCGCCGAAAAACATCCGGTCCCCAATCCCGCCATGAAAGCCGTTGTCGGTGAAGCTGTAGGATGGGTGATCACTGAACTCGAGGCGCGTGTAGCCCCCGAGGATATAGAAGAGGTTGTTCTCGTTTCCGACATTGAGGGTAAGGCTGCCGCTCCATAACGCGAGCGCCGCCTTGGCGCCGCCGCTGGCTGGTGCCGGTTGCTGATAGCCGAATTCGGCTTCTGCCCCGATGGCCCGGCTGAAAAAGTACCCCAGACGCCCGCCGCCGCCGATTTGATGGTCCAGACTAAAGGCGCGGTCGTAACGCGTGAACGACGCGTACGCGCCGATTTCGAACTGATGGGCGTGCTGGCCGATGCAAAGGGCAGGAACGGCAATGAGACCGAGCAGCACCAGCGTTGTCCGCGCGCGCATGTCTCTCCCCGTGGTTAGCGGCACTTCACACTTTAATAATTAGGCTCGCATTCAGAAACCCCAGGCGCAGCTACGGGGCCCCTGCGTGGCTAAATCGGCTCCGCCGACCACCAGTCCTCGGTGCGTCCCATCCGCCTCATGCCACGCGACCCCGGCGGGGCCAATCAGGGTTCCGGCTGGCTCCGTCAGGCACATCAAGTCGGCGATGCGATTGGTGCCGACGGCACCGGCGAACGGACTCAAGGAGTCGTCGTTGACCGCCGCCGCGAGCGTCTCCGCCGAGTTACTGCCTGCACCGCCGTACATTCCGCCCACGATCAACACTGTTGAGTCGAGGTCGAGGAGCGCGAACTGCGACCGGCCTTCGGGCAGCAATGCCGGTCCCGCGCCCCACGCGCCCGTGAAGAATCCCGACAGCAGGCTTACGGCCGCCGTATCGCCCGTCACCAGCCGCTGGGTCCCGGTTCCGACGCCCCCGCCAGGGGGCACGCTGTCGGCGACTCCCCCGATGGCGATGACCCGAAGGTCGCGCGCCAGTCCGGCCCCATACGCCCGCGGCCCGACGAGCGACGGCTGCAGGTACCAGCCGTCTATGTGCCCGTTCGCCCCGATGCGACCCATGTAGACGGAGCTCTGCGGCTGGCCGAGCTGGTCCGTTCCGCCGATGACGTAAATCCTGCCGTGACGCACGACCCCGATCGCTCCCGCGCGCGGCGCCGGTAACGGCTCCAGGAACACGAAACGGCCGATCACACTGTCCGCCGTCACGTCGGCGGCGAACACCGAGGACTGCGCGGTTCCCGACCGGTCGATGCCGCCGATGACGTACAATGCGGTCCCCGGAAACCGGGAATTGTACCGCGTCGCCACCGCGGCGGCGGCGAAGGCACGCGGCGCCGGAAGCACGCGACTGCGCGCCTGTACCGTCGTGTCGTGCTGGCGTGTCCAGCCGTCGATCGCCCCGCCTCCTCCGGCCGTCGCGCGCGCGACATACACGCCGGAGTCCGGCGTCATCAGCGGTGGCTCTGCGCCGCCGGCCGCGTACAGCGTGGTGCGCAGGATGCCGCCGGGCTCGGGAAATTCGGCCGCCGTCAGTCCAATGCCGGCGGTCGCGCCCGGGTACGTCGCCCGCGCCGTCCACGCCATCGTGTCTGGATCGAAGAATGACCGTGGCAGGACGTGGACCGTCGCAAGGATCGTCGTTCCCGCCGCGGTGACAACGGCCAGCGCTTCGGTTCCGGTGGCCGCCGAATCGGGCACGACGGCTGTGATCGTGAACGACGTCCATGCGGAGTCGGCGACCGCGGCCTCGATCGTGCCGCCGTTGATTTTCGTGAGCAGCACCGTGCCGGGTGCCGTGCCGAAGCCGAGGCCTTCGATCACGAACCGTTCGCCGCGCGTGAGAATCGGCTCGATGGCGCCGGCGACGTAGTCGATGCGAGCGGCAGGGGTGGGCGAGCCGGAGTCTCCGCTGCAGCTTGCCACGCTTGTCGCCACGAGTACGACCGCCGCCGCGGCGATCGGTTTACGGATGACCATTTCCCCCGCGGATGAAACGCAGTGCCTGCGACAGCTGCTCGGCGAGGGCCGACAATTCGGCCGCACCATGGGCGAGGTCCTGGATGGCCCGCAGCTGCTCGGCCGCCGCCGCCGCAACGGCCTCCGCTTCCTGACTGGAGGTCTGCGCCCCCGCCCGTGCCTGCCCGAGCGTCTCGGTGATCTTCGTGGCCAGCTCCGCGCTCTGGCGACCGAACTCGGCGACCTGCTTGCCCGCGCGCGCCGTCTCGGCCGCTGCCTCGGCGATGCGATTGAGATCTTGTACCCACTCGGCGGAGTTCTGGACGACCTGCCCCAGGTCGCCGCGAATCCGTTCGATCAGCTGCGCGGCGCGATCCAAGGCGCGGCGGGTGTCCTGCACCGCCTTGCCCACGTTGCGCGCCTCACGGCCGCTCGCTTCCGCGAGCTTGTGCACCTCATCGGCGACCACGGCGAAGCCGCGTCCGTGAATTCCCGCCCGCGCCGCTTCGATCGTCGCATTCAGGGCGAGCAGATTCGTCTGGTTGGCCACGAAGCCGATCGTTTCGGAGAACCGTTCGACTTGCGTCGCGACGTCACGCAGCCGGCCGACTTCCGCCGCGCTCTCCTCGGTTGTAGCCCCGAGATCGGTCAGCTGCCGCACGGCGTTCTGCGTACCGGTGCGCACGCGGTCGGCCGTCTTTTCCATCTGCGACCCCGCTTCGCGCGTACGATCGCCGGCGGCGGCGAGCTCGGCGGCGCTCTCTTTCAACCGTGCGGCTTCGCCCGCCGCCGTGGTGACGAGATTCGCCGCCTGGCCCGCGCCGTGGCTGGCGCGTCGCGCCGATGCCGCGACCTCCTCGCTCGAGGCATGGATCTCCTCGGTCGTCGCGGTCAGCGTCTGCACGTACTGCATCGTTTGATCGGAGGCGCCGGTGACGGGCCGCAGGGAGCCATCGATCGCGACCATCAAGGCAAGCTGCGGCGCGAGCAGCTCGAGCAGCTCACCGTCCGATTGGCGATACATGGTGGGGTCGGAATGCCGGACACTCCACAGGCCGACGAGCTGCCCCGCATGGTAGAGGGGCACGAGCATCTCCGAGCCCGGTACCTCGGCGCCGGGGACGACGACCTGATCGTAGGCGAGGCCGTGCGCGACAACCGGGCGGCGCAAGCGCAGCGCCTCGCCGGTGAGGCCCGCATCGGAATCGAATCGGAACGCCTTCCCGGGCTGGGCGGCGGTGTCAGCCACGAGCTCCATTTGCCGCGTGCGCGCGTCGTATCGGGCGAATCCCATTTGCTCCCATGGCACCAGCTGGCGCGTCAGCTCCTGCACGCGCTTGAAGCTCTCGGTCAGCGTCAGCTCGGCGGCGATCACCTGCGCCAGGCGCTGAATCAGGTGCAGCTCGTCGGCGCGGACGCCGAGACGCAGCACGTACAGGCTGCCCGCGGTCCCCATCGCCAATCCGGCTGTGACGAGGACGCGGGGGCCTGCCGGCAGCGTCGCATGGAGCAGCGCCAGCCACCCGACGGCGAGCACCGCCGATACGAGACAGACGATGGATTCCCAGCGCAGCGTGAGCCGCGCGTCCACCCACGCGATCGTCTGCCCCAGCGCGAGCTCGAGGTAAAACGTGCCGTTCACGATGATGGGCAGGATGACGATGGTCAGCGCAACCGCACCGACGTTGTCGCCCGAGAGCGCCGCCGCCCCCGTCGCGCCACTCACCCGCGCGTACATCAGACCCACGAAGGTGGACCCCGCAGTGAGATGGGCGGCGTTGCCGAACGCGGCGCGCAGCGGCAGTCGCCGCAGCACGACGTCGCCGACCAGCATCGCGAACGGCGCGACGATCGCGGCGAATGCCCAGCCGCGATCGAGAATGGCGAACAGCAGCACGCCGACGACGTAGGAGGAGAACCCGTTGCCCGGGAGGGCAATGCCGTAGCGGCGCGAGAACGCGGCGGCGAGCACGAGCAGCGCGCCGGCGAGCGGCAGGTTTTCGCCGGCTGGAACTGCGCCGCTGGCGAAGGCAGCAATCCCGGCGCCGAAGCTGACGAGGGCGGCGAGGGAAATCGCAACACGGACGAACAACGCCGGCGCTGCCGAGACCATCGCGCAAGGTCGGCGCCGTGGCGCACCATGTCAAGCGCGACTATCGTTCACGCCATGACCGTCACGATTGAATACTGCGTCATCTGAAATTACGAGCCTCGGGCCACCGGTCTGGCGGCCGAGATCCGCGATGCCTACCCGCACGCCGAAGTGCGGTTGATCCAATCCTCAGGCGGCGTCTTCGAAGTGGACGTCGACGGGCGCCGCGTGTACTCCAAAAAGGCGATGAAACGCCACGCCGAGGCTGGTGAAGTGGTGCGGCTGATTCGGGAGGCGGCCGTCGGCAAGCGGTGAGAATTGCGATCTCCACCGGCGGCGGCGATGCGCCCGGACTGAATGCCGTCATCCGTGCCGCCGTACTCACGGCGGTGCATCGCGGGTGGGAGTGCGTAGGCATCAAACGCGGGTTCGGGAGTCTGCTCGGCGAGGGCGAGTTGATGCCCCTCGGCCCGCAAGAAGTCCGCGGCATTACCCACGTCGGCGGCACAATCCTCGGGACCTCGAATCGCGGTAATCCTCTCAAATGGCGCGTGCAGCGTCCCGACGGCTCCTGGGAGGAGCGCGACCGCACGCAGGAGCTCTTCGATTCCTTCCGGGCGAATCGTCTCGATGCCTTGATCGCGATCGGCGGCGAGGGGACGCTCGGCATCGTCCACACGCTTTGGCAGAAGGGCCTGCCCGTCGTCGCTGTGCCCAAGACGATCGACAACGACGTCGGCGCCACGGTCGCGACTTTTGGATTCGATACCGCGGTCGCCACTGCAACGGACGCCATCGACAAAGTGCACTCGACCGCGGAGAGTCACGAGCGCGTGATGGTCGTCGAGGTCATGGGCCGCAACGCGGGATTCATCGCGCTCCACGCGGGTCTCGCCGGATCCGCCGACGTGATCCTGATTCCCGAAATCCCGTTCGACATCGACAAGGTCTGCGACAAGATCCGGCGGCGCGAAGCGGAGGGCCGGCATTTCAGCATCGTGGTGGCAGCGGAGGGGGCGGTCCCAAAAGGCGGCGCCGTGTCGCTCATCGATCCCGCGCACGAGCGGCTCGGCGGCATCGCCGACAAGGTGGCGCACTCGATCGCGCAGATGACGGGGAAAGAGACGCGCTCGCTCGTGTTGGGACATCTGCAGCGGGGCGGCAGCCCCACGACGTTCGATCGACTGCTCGCGCTGCGGTTCGGCGCCGCGGCGGTTCGCCTGGTTGCCGAGCGACAGTTCGGCATGATGGTCGCCCTGCAGCCGCCGCGCATCGTCGCCGTCCCCCTGGCCGAGGCGATTGCGACGCCGCGGCGCGTGCCGCTCGACTCCGATACCATCACAACCGCGAGAGATCTGGGAATCAGCTTCGGAGACTGAAACGGACAGTTGTATCCGCTGACGGACAGCACCCGGACGCGGACCTACCTCGCATCACATTGACAACACATCGCTTACAAGCATCGCCCAGCGTGGCACGGCTCTTCCCTATAGACACGACAAAGGAGGCAGCCATGAAACGCATGCTCATTCTCGTCGGACTGTTGTTTGGTCTCGCTACCGGCGGCGCCAGCGCTCAAACCAGGGTCGGCGTCTCTTTGAGTTTCGGAGACCCGTACTTCGCCGGTCAGGTGGTCATCGGCCGGCGATATTACTATCGGCCGTATTATCACCGATACGCTCAACCCTACTACTATCGCTACCACCCTGCCCCAGTCATCGTCGTCGGTCCGCGTTACTACCGTTCTCCGCGCGTGGTTGTCGTGCGACCGCATCGGTATTACGCACGTCGCTATCATCGAGGCTGGTAGCGCACGTCGCTAAACGTGGAGGCGCCAGTTCACCGGCGCCTCCCTTCTTTTTCTATATTTCAGCAGTGCGCATATCCCGCGATCATTTCCTTCCCCCCGACCCCCAGGCATTTCTCGCTGCCGAACCAGCCACCGGCCGTGTCATCGTCATAGCGCCGACTCGCGCTGCCTGTGAGACGATCGAGCTGGCGCTGGGACTGAAGCTGGAAACGCTGCTCGAGCGGGAGCACGGAGACGACATTCGCCGGCTGGCGGGCTCCGGTCAGGGCTTTGGCGTCGTGGCAGGCACGGGCACGGGGAAAACGCTGGCGATCCGGACGATGGCGGAAACCATCCTGAAGGCGCCGCTGAAGGTGGGGGTGGTCAATCGCGAGCGCGAAGCGACGCCCGAGACGCCGACCTGGAACGTCGTCATCGTCACGACAGGCATTGCGCGGCGGTGGTTCCAGGATGGTCTGATCACCGCCCAGGACACCCTGGTCGTCGACGAAATCCATCAGACGTCCGCCGAGATGGAGCTCTGTCTCGCGCTGGGCAAGCGCGCGCGCTGCCGCTTCGTCTGGCTCTCGGCGACGGTCGACCCGAGCTTTTACTCGGAATACCTGGCCTCCGCCCAGGTTCTGGAGACGCGTGCCTTCGATCCCGCCAAGGCTGCGCAGGTGAACGTGCTGGCCGAGCAGCCTCTCGAGTTCTTGAACGATCGTTTCATGAAGAGGGTCACGCGAGAGCGGCGCGGCGTGGCGGTATTCGTCCCCACCCGCGCCGAGGTCGAACAGATCGCGAAGGAGCTCGGCGACCGTTGGCCCAACCTCGCGACTGCCTTTTACCATGGCGGCGAGCCGATTCGCGTCATTCGTCCTTTTCTTGACGGTTTGGTCAAACGTCCCTTCCTGCTTGCGATGACGGCGGCGGGGCAATCGGCGCTCAACATCCGCGGCCTGGACACGGTGGTGATTTACGATGCCCGCTACACGAACGTCGTGGAGCGGGGCAAGAACGTGCTGACGCGGGCGTACCTGGGCGCCAACGAGATTCTGCAGATGGCGGGTCGGGTCCATGGCCGCGTCCAGCACGGTGAGGTCTACATCCTCAGCGACCGTGACCTGGCATTCGAAGACCTCCGCCCCACCGCCCCCGAATTCCAGCTGGCTGGCGACGCGGAGCGGGTCGCGATCACGTGCGCGGCAATTGGGGTGGATGCGACCGAGCTCGACCTGCCGGTCCCGCTGGATCGGCGCGCCTATCGCGACAGCGTCGCGCTCCTCACGGAACGCGGGCTCATAGAGCACGGCCGGCTAACGACTTACGGCCGCGATGTCGAAGCGATGCCGGTGGAACGTCCCTGGGGCGAGCTGCTCTATCACGCGGAGCCGCCGCTCGTACCGCTCGTCGCTGTCGCATCGAACATCGAGTCGCTGCACCGCATGACGCGCGAGGAGCGGCAACTGGGAGGGTTGATCGTCCCAGGCTCCGATCACATCACGGCCTACAACGTCTACGCCGAGGCCGTCAACAAGCACGGATATCTGGGCGAGGTGTACGGCCTGCCGCGGCATCTCTTCCGCGAGGACGACATCGAGCGCTGGGCGGAGGAGCGTGGCGTGCTCGTTAAGGCGATCGAAGACATCGCCCTGGGAACGGCCTCGGTCTTTCGCCAACTCGACGTGCCTCTCCCTGAGAAGTTGACATATGGAGACCGGAAGACGCTCGAGCTTTTTGCTGACCTTTTGGCCAAGATCATGCCATTCGATCTCGTGATCGACGAACAGACCCCGGACGGGCGCGAGGCGCGCGTGAGCCGCAGTTCGGTGTGTGGCAGCTGGGGCGCGATCGCCGGAACGCTACGGTACTTCGCCGACCGCTTCGGCGTCCCGCGCGCGAGCATCGAGGGAACGCAGGTCCCGGAGCGCGCCATTCGCCGGTACGCGCGCCGCGGCAGGCCGGAGGTGGTGTTCGAGCGGCAGCGCCGCCGGGAAGGGCTGATGGTTGTGCGGACCGTCGACTACTTCGGCTTCACACTCGATCGCGAGGTCGAGGCGTTGCCCAGTCCATTCCCGGAGGAGCTGGCCGATTCCGCGCGTGGCGCACTGGTCCAGGCACTGCTCGCCGGCGAGACACCCCATCCTGATCAGGGAAGGGTGCGGCGCGCGCTGGAGCGGTTCGGTCATTACTGGCGGCGCTCGGGGGGGCGGCTCACCCAGGCGAATGGGGATCGCATCGCCGGGCAGATCGCGGCACAGATCGCAGACGTGAATTCCTGGGATGCATTTGTAGCCTCCCGCATCGCGATCGATCCCGATGCCGCGATCCCGGAGATGGAGCGGCAGCGGCTCGATGCCATGCCATCCTCGGTCTTCTTGTACGGCGACCGCGTTCCCGTCGACTACGACGTCGAGCAAGGGGTTGGAGGCATCGTCCGGCTGCGGCTCAAGGAAGGGCAGGCGCGCCGCTTGCATCCGAAGGATCTCCCGCCGTTCGATCGGCCGGTACGCTACACGGTGACGCGCGGCAAGCATGAAGCGGTACGGGCAAGCTCGATCGAGGAGCTGCGGCAGGGACTGCGGAGCTTAGGTGCCGCGCATCGCGCGCGCGTGATGCGCGGCGGTCGGCGGCCGAGGCGTCGTTAAGCCTTTCCAGTAACCTCCAGCAGGGACAGCCACAGCGCGTCGTAGGCGTCGCGCGCATCCGGAAGCGCCACCCCGGCGGTCAGCGCAGCGGTGCACCCGTCGACGATCGCGTCACGGGCGGCAGCTTCGAATCCTGTATTCCTGGCCGATCGGTCAATAAGGCCGGCGGCGCAGACACTTAACCAGGCTCGGGCCGTGCCGTCTTCCGTCTGGCGGCGGAGTACCTCCCAGCATGCATCGAGGCCCGCCGTCCCCGCGCCGCTCGCAAGGGCGCCTGAGATAGCGGCGTCGCGCGCTTCAGCGATCTGCGCCGCCGCCGCGTGCAGCAACCGGGCGCGTGATGCGTAGTGATAGAGGACCAAGCCTTTGACAACCCCGGCCCGGCGGGCGACCGCATCGAGAGAGAAGCCTTCGATGCCCCCGCGCTGCAGCGTGTGGACGGCGGCGGCAAGGATCGTGGCGCGTGTAGCGGTGGCGTCTTTCGGCACGTTGTTGTCCTGACGGTCAATAATGGGGATTGCGCGCAAGGGCGCAAGCCGAAACAAATCAGCAACCTTTTGGCCTATCCCCGAGTCTCATCTTGACACGAACCTAACACCTTCGCTCGTACGCGATGAAACCTTGGACCCGCAAGATTTGTATGAGGATGACCAACCCATGATCGACAAACCGGTCGCTGCTACGGGCACCATGCCTGGTACGTTCTCCCCCCTCGTGCGCGCGGTCATCGATTCCGTGACCGAGGGCATCGTCATCTTCGACCAACAGGGCCGCCTGCTGTACGCCAATTCCTCCGCGCGGCGCGCCATCGATGGACAGAACGGCGACGTGCGCAACCGCCTCCAGAGCCTCGGCGCGAGGTTCTCCGCGCTGAAGAACGGCGCCCAGAGTCTCGGCGAAGCAGCAATCCTTCCCCCAGCCGGTCCCCTCACTCTCGCCGAACGCGAACGCCAGGCGATCACCGACACCTTGCAGGACACGAGCGGCAAGCTGGCGGAAACGGCGCGGCGCCTGGGGATCAGCCGCACGACGCTG
>WNGB01013097.1_pt1 | contig 11193 bp, 11 predicted proteins | sample 5400681 | NCBI WGS metagenome assembly WNGB01 (sample SAMN13153367, study PRJNA577476) | soil metagenome | isolation source: 115 cm soil or saprolite under grassland replicate 2 | place: USA:California | collected 2016-06-15 | reverse complement strand
CACGTTAAGACTCCTTTGAAAATAGATTTGAGGAATTGCGAACTACTTTGAGAACTCCTTCGTCAGATAGATCATGATATCTTGAGGATACTCGCGGACGAGAATTGCGATTGTAACAAAGCGGACCATTGCATCGAACATGTTGTCTGATATTGACGTTGGGCCATAATAGGAGTCAGGGATGCGCTTGTTCTCCAACGCTTTTCTCAGTGAAGGATATTTCCCCCACATACGCTCTCGAGAACCCTCTTCCGTCAACATGATACAACTCCTCACACAGTCAAGAGATAGTCAAACTAACTTCAATTCCGTTCATTCGCGGCCCTTGTGAACCACTTACTATGTTAATTGCTGCGCCGTGAATTCGCTAGGTATCTCTAAGAAGTACCCACAAGAGCAGAAGAAATCCTGAGAGTGCTTAAGCATTCTATATCGACGGAGGAAATCTCCTACATGGGCCAGTCGACCACTTCTGAGATGTTGCCATGCGCTACTGCAATTGAGCTGTCTGCCGCGCCATAGTAGAGACGAATCTCACCGGCCAGCTCATCAACCACCTGCCCACAGGGAAAGAGGACATAACCGACATCACCGATGATTTCGTAAGGCTCGCGCGGACTCATCATCCACTCGTCCTCCATCTTCAGCAGTAACCGTTCGACCTCACTGTTGCTCCGCTTGTGCCTCGGCGCACTCTTTGTTTGTGCTCTTTCTGAACCGAGGCTTAGCACCGCTTGTCAATATTAGCCACCAACGCGAAACACTCCCGTCAGACCGTGTGATTACCGGTCTTACTTAAGGCATCAAATGATGAGTTGGGCTGTAAGTGATTGCAAGCAAAGGTGTTATGAGGCGTATTGGTGCCGAAGGGGGAATCGCCCATTGAGTGCCTTTTCCTTCATTTATCGCGTTTTCGCTGTATTTCCGCAGGTTTTATCAACCTCACGGTTCGTACACTGGGTACACTAAGCTAATAAATTTACCTCAGGTTGGCACTAATCGGGCACTCAATTTGTAGCTAAAGGAGGTGAGTGATGCCCTTAGCGGTCTACCTATAGAAGATGAACCGAGCGCCGAGTTGGATGTGGGCTGGTTGAAGTCGCCGGCGCGATCCGAGACACCAAAAGTGAACAGATTATTAAAATCCATGGCTGCTAAGATGAAGCGCCCGCGGTTGAAAGTGTTGAAGAAGTCTGCCCGCAACTCCAGTATGGTCGTCTTAGTGATGCGCGTCTTCTTCAGAATGTTGAAGTCTTCCGTGTAGAAAGGCTGCGCACGCTCGCATTGACCCGCAGGTTGCCGCCGAAGCCCACCAGGTCAAGGAAGTCTCTAGCGCTGCCAGCAATGAAGGGGACCAACAGCGGTCCGTTGCGGTAGCGCTGGACGCCGGAGACTTGCCAACCGCCGAATATTCGATCAGCGAAGCCGCCACGGTTCAGCAATCGTTTGCCCTTTCCGAAGGGCAACTCTACAAGGTAATTGACCACGAGCGAATGCGGGACGATGTTCGGCGACGGGGTGCGCAAGGCCCTCCGGTCGTACGGGTTTTGTACCACACCCTCAATCGGAGAACCGCCAAACAGATCTTCTGCCGCATCCGTGAGCAACTTGGCGAAGGTGTATGAGAAGCCCACCTGAATACCCTGCGAGAAGCGGCGATTCAGATCAAGCTTCAGAGCGTTATAGAAACTCTGCCCTGGCTCTCCATGTGCTCGGTAATGCGACCGTACTGCGGGAACGGCTTCAGCGCCTGCGCAACGGTCGGTGCAATGCTAAACCCAACAGGTGTGTTGCTCGGTCCGGTCATGCAGAAATCCGGAATGACCTGATCACAAGTCGGCAACGTAACGCCTACGCTCTGCGCATAGGCCCGTTGTGCAAGCGTCACGTCGCTGAGCGGTAATTGGAGAAATGCAGCCCCCAGCTTGAGAGCTTCGAACGGCACAGCATTGACGGGGCTGAAACCTGAGCGCAGGCGTGTCCCCTTACTCCCGATGTAGCCGATTGAAGCCACGAACTTCGCCGGCAGTTCCCGTTCGATGTTTAGGCTGTACTGAGCCGTGCGACCGTTCTTGAAGAACCTGTCGAAGCCTTCGACATCCGCGCCAACGAACTTCGAACGTATTCAACAACTTGTCATAAATTGCGGCTCGATATCAACTCCAACGTCAAGCACCCTCGGGTAGCCCAGTTTCCACCATTCTGCTCTTCGCTCGTCAACTTTCGCGACAGTTTTCGCTACTGCGGCAGGCCGATACGGCGCAAGAGATCTTGGAAACGTGGGTCGGAGCGTAGGTTGTCCCATCTTGGTTCTATCTTGATCCATTGCAGTTGAAAAGCTCGCTGTTCATAAGCCTTGTCGAGCCAGGCAAAAGCCTGGTCCTTATCGCCCAAACCCGCATAGATTAGGGCCATGCTGGTGGCGGGCACATATTCTTGTTCGGAGGCTTGCGTGAGTTCGTCGAGCACTGTTCGCGCCTCGCTTTTTTTACCTGTTACCGCATACACATGGCCGAGACCAGCTTTTGAAAGTGACCATTCACTGCCTCCCTTTTGCGAGGGCGCCTTTTTGAATTGAGCGATCGCTTCACTATACATCCCTTTTTGCTCATAAGCGGCCGGAAGGACTTGGTACACCGGGGGAAAGTTCGAGTCTAACTCGAGCGTCTTTTGAAATTGTTCGATCGCGTTGTCGTAGTCGTGGGCGTAGTAAAAAGCGGCCCCCAACTCAAAGTTGATGATGGAGGAGAGCGGCTCCAGTTCCAGTGCCCGTTTTCTCTCTGCAATCGCTTCATTGCTGTGGCCCATTACCGCTAAACATCCGCCATACCATTGATGCGCTATTGCATAACGCGGGTTCAGCTCAATGGCACGTTTGTATTCACGCTCGGCACTCGTCCAGTCCCAATCGTATGCTGCCAGGACGCGCCCTAGTGAAGCGTGTGATTCGGCCAGCGTCTCGTCCAGTTCCAGTGCCCGGATCGCTGCCGCCTTAGCTTTAGGCATTGCCACTCGCGGAGGTAGCCGGTTGGCCGGCACAACATAGCTGTCAGCCAAGCCGGCGTAAGCCAATGCGAAGCTGGGGTCTTTTTGAATCGCCTGATCGAAATACTCGATTGATTTATTGAGCGCTTCTACCGTCCGTTTATTCCAGTAGAAACGGCCTTTTAGATAGAGCTGGTAAGCTTCGTTGCTCTCGGTGTAGTGTTTACCAGGTCCTTTCGCTTCGGCCGAAACTTTTAGCTTCAGTTTCTCGACAATCTCGCGCGCAATGTCACGCTGGATCGCAAGCAAGTCTGACATCTTGCGGTCGTATTGCTCGCCCCACATCTGCGTCTTATCGCTCGCATGCACAAGTTCGACGCTGATCGACAGATTCTCTCCCCGCTGTGTGACCCGTCCGGTTAGGATCGCTTCGACGCCTAATGCTTTCGCCACTTCCTTCAAGTCAGTCTCTTTGCCTTTGTACGCAAAAGCAGAGCTGCGCGCGATTACCTTAACGTCGGGCATTTGCGATAGACCGTTGATGAGGCTCTCTGAGATACCATCAGAGAGATATTCCACCTCTGCGTCTTTACTAACGTTGGTAAAGGGCAAGACCGCGATAGAGTGAATGGCGACCTTAGAGTTTTGAGAGTGGAAGTAGTACCAACTCACCGACGCGATTGCTGCTACAAGAAGCAGCGCAGCCAGCACCGCGCGCTGATGGCGGCTGATTCCTTTGACGACATATTCGGCACTTGATGTGGGCCGCGAAGCTCCAATCTCCGGCGTGCCGATTGTCGATGGGGAAGCGCCCTCTGTTTTTGCCTGCGCGTCGGAACTTACCGACCAGCCGCCTGCCGCCGGTTGGAGGGTCTGCTCAAATTCGGGAAAGCCCTTTAACTCGTGCCGGAGTTCTTCCAATTCAATGCCTACATCTTTGATTGACTGGTATCGCTTCTCGGGCTCTTTCGCCAGACACCTGCGGACGATTCTTTGCAACTCGTCCGGCGCTGCGGGATTGGTGTCTTTAATCTGCGGCGTCGGTGCGTATACGATCTTGTGCAGCGAGTCCAGCACATCCTTCCCCTCGAACGCTCTCAGCCCGGTCGCAGCTTCGTATAGAATGCAGCCGAAGGAGAAGATGTCGGATCGGTGGTCTATCTCACGCACCTGCCCCTGCGCCTGCTCCGGTGACATGTAGCCAACCGTGCCCATCACCATTCCGGGTGTGGAGTGTTGCGATATCCTGGCTGTGGCGTCCTCACTAGGAACTCCGCCACCACCACTCGTCGGCTTCGGCGGCTCAACTAACTTTGCCAGTCCGAAGTCGAGAACCTTCGCGTCGCCGTCGCGCGTGATCATGATGTTATCCGGCTTGAGGTCACGGTGCACAATCCCGCGCTCATGCGCCTTGGCCAGCCCCTCGGCCACTTGGGCAAGGTATTTCAGGAGCTTAGTAAGCGAGGTCTCTTTGCGCTGAATCATGTTGCGCAGTGTCTCGCCGTCGATGTACTCCATCGAGATGAAGTGCTTGTCTTCTGCCTCCCCGATTTCATAGATGTGTGCGATGTGGGCATGATTGAGGGCGGCCGCGGACCTGGCCTCTTTTTCGAAACGGCGCATCCGGTCTTTGTCGGCGGCGAACTCTGAGGGTAGGACCTTCAGCGCAACAGCGCGGTCCAGCTTGGTGTCTTGCGCCAAGTAGACTTCTCCCATCCCTCCTGTTCCCAGGAGTGAGCGCACTTGATAGTGGCCGAGCCGTTTCCCCACTAGCGATAATGACTTCTCCTCTGCGAGCGCTTTGGCTGCGTCATCAATCGCTCCTGCAGCCAGGAAATCTGCGGCCTCCTCATCAGCGGCGAGTAGCGACTCCACTTCCCGGCGCAATGTCTCGTCCTCACCGCAGGCTTGCCTCAGAAAGGCCGACCGTTCGCCAGGACCCAGTTCCAGTGCAGCTTGATAGAGCTGACCGACTTGCTCCCAACGTTCAGGCGTCATCATCTACTCCTCTGCTCAACTCACGGTACAGCCAAGCCTTAGCCAATCTCCAGTCAGACCGCACCGTCCGGGGTGAGATTTTGATCACCTCCCCTACTTCTTCGTCAGTCATTCCGCCAAAGTATCGCAACTCCACCACTTGACTCTGCCGCAGGTTGAGTGCTGCCAGCCTGCCCAACGCTTCATCCAGAGCGAGCATGTCGGTGCCGCGAACCGGCGAGGCAACCAAGACTCTATCGAGTGAGATCTGCTGTGCTCCACCGCCGCACTTGAGATTGTGTCTGGCCCTCGCCAGATCAACCAGGATACGCCGCATCGTTTGGGCCGCGACGGCAAAGAAGTGGGCGCGGTTGTGCCACTGCACAGCCTTCGCATCAACCAAGCGTAAATAAGCTTCATGGGCCAAGGCTGTAGTTTGCAGCGTGTTGCCGGGGCGTTCGCGACTGATGTAGAGATGAGCCAGCCGGTGCAGCTCTTCATAGACCAGCGGGACCAACTTGTCGAGCGCTGACTGGTCGCCGTCGCTCCAAGCTAAGAGCAGTAGGGTGACTTCTTCCGGTGAGTCTGTGGTCATCGACCTCCTCCCCGGGGAAATGTTCTGTCGGACGCTCAATTTACTACACCCGCCGGTGGGTTCACTACTTGGCCCGAGTGAAAATTTCTTCCCGCTATTGCCGCTTTGCCCGCCAGATTCCGCTTACAGAAGTGAGAGCAGCAATCAAAGCCCCAGCGGAATGTGAGGGCCGTACGCCGAAATTACGCTGCAGACTATTAACCGAAAAACGACCGCGGCGCGCTCAAATTTTTTGCCTCGGCAAATCTGTTACGGAGCGACAAGATTTACAACTTCATGAGTATCTTGGAATGGAGAATGACTATGTACAAGCTCAAGAGATCGGTCATCGCTTTTCTCAGTTTATTTACCCTCATAGGGGCGATTGCCGCCATCATGCCGCACACCGGCCTAGCGCAAGACCCAAAAGGAAACGGGCTGATAGAACTCAATTGCGAGACGAGACCGTGTGACGCTGTTGCGCGAGGTCGAGCAGCCTTCAATGACCGAAATCTGAATGAACTCGGCGGCAACGGACGCTCATGTGCCGACTGTCACATGCCATCCGATAGCTTTCAACTTTCTCCCGCGTCTGCAAGAGCGCGGTTTGACGCGTTGCAGACGAAGCGAGAGCACAACGAGAATGCTGATGATCCGCTCTTTCGGGCGGTAGACGCCGACGACTTCCGCGTAAGCGGAGACAGTGCGGTCGACTTCTCGAGTCTCCTGGAAAACGGCCTCATCCGTATCACGATGCCCTTGCCTACCAACGTTAGGCTGATTGATCCACTGACGGGTCAGCCCACTGCGGAAACTTCGGTCGATCTCTGGCGCGCCGTCATGCCCGTATTCAACGTTGCGATCACTGGTCCTGACGGCGTTGTGCCTATTTGGCCGCCGGGCGCGGCACGCCCCCCCATCATGGGCCAGGATCCCAATGGTCCCAACCGCCAGGGCGGCTACCAGCATGATGCGCGCTTCGGTACGCTTCAGGAACAAGCGCGCGGAGCACTCATTGCCCACGCTCAAGTGTCCGTGGAACCGCCGCAGCGAATGCTTGACGACCTCGCAGCGTTCCAGCGGACGTTATTTTCTTCACCCGGCGTCGACCTACTGGCTGGCGCGATTCTTTCCGGATCGACGTCATTCCCCGATCCGGACCCCGAGCTAAATGAGCTTGAGCAGCAGGGCAAGGTAGTCTTCAACCGGGCCTGCGCGCAGTGCCATGGCGGTACGTTGCATACGAGCACATCCACGCCGGATGCGACCCTCCCTGGCATTCGCCCTATAGTGCGCTATCATAACATCTTTACGGCTTGCCCGCGCCCCGCTACAGATGGCATCGCGCCATGTCCGCAGCGGCTGGCGCGTAACGCGCGGACGTATCGCATTACTCTCGCGGACGGCGCCTTTCAGTTCGTCACGACTTCCGATCCAGGACGATTGCTTCTCACAGGCCAGCCCGCAGATTTCGGCGTGATGGACATGACGCAACTCCGTGGAATCAGTAAGACGGCGCCGTATTTTCACAACAACTCTGCAGCCACACTCGAAGAGGTTGTTGACCACTATATTGCGATCTTTCGCCGCGCGGCCAGGCTAAATCCGCCACCCAACCTGCCACCGATTCTTTCGTCGAACGGCCTTGTTGTTGATCGCGGATTCGTCACTGCGGATGAGCGGCCGGCGTTGCTTGCGTATCTCCGAAAGCTATAGCTCGCAATCACTCGTGAAGCCGGAACGCACGCAAAAGTGGCAAGTGCGCTTGAGATGGCCTTCGTTCTGCCTTTGTTCCCTTCTTAAAGGGGTTCATACTCCGATCCCGCTTCTCAGCGTCACCTCCGCGTACTTTGCGTCTTCTTAGTAACTCTCTGCGCCTCCTCGGCGTTCTTTGCGTCTTCTTAGCGGTTATGATCTGGTGCGCATTTGAACCGCGGAGACGCAGAAAACGCCGAGGAAGCGCAGAGAAAGTTTCATACCGTTATCTGCTTGTCACCAGACAAGCAGGGATGCTCGGCGGTAAAGAGTTCGCGGACTGCTTGCCGGTTCAATCGCGAAATATAAGTTCGGAAGCTACCGAGCGACATGTGGCATTCAAGGCTTGCCTAAAATATTCGAAGGTGACATTTCGCTCATCTTCTTACGCCGTGGAACTATCAATTTAGCGCAACAATCAAAACTGTGATTAGGCCTAACACGAACATCGCACAGCCAAGGCACCCGCAACCTGCTGTGTCGGGTGACGCAGCGTACTCCACTACTACGTCGTCATCATCATTCTGTACCTGATAATCATTGCTCGCTCCTTCAGTCATTCTGTTGCCTAACGCAGATTTAGAAACAGTGAAAAGAGAGAACGTTCCGGCAGCTAGGTAGCCGGATGGATGTCCGTGAGTGAGTTGCCTTCGCTTTGAGTTTGTACTAAAAGCCGAATTCACGCAGAGTGCTTTTCCTCGAATATTATCCAAGTCACACTATAGGAGTTCGTCATGAAACCCTTCAGACTCGCTACTATGATCGCCGGATTGTTTTTCTTTCTATTCCCATGCCGTTTCAGCTCAAAATGGCCCGCCGAAAGCCACTGTGCGCGAAGTAACCGACACACCTATTTCGGAACGAAGATTGTCGATCCTTATCGCTGGATGGAGGATTCGAAGAGTGCCGAGACCGCTGCGTGGATGAAAGCTCAGGCCGATTACACCAGAGCCTATCTCGACCGGTTACCGATACGCGCGCAATTACTCAAACGCTTTGAGGAGTTGAGCGAAACGGGTGTCCGCGTGTCGGGAGTTCAGCGCGCCGCCAACCTTTATTTTTATTATCGATTAGCGCCCGGCGGAAAACGATCGCCGGCTTCCGCTGCGCACGGGCGAGCCGTGGTTTGCAGTTATCAGCGACCTCAACGGCGACCGCAAACCTGACATCGTGGCAACGCATCATGAACTTAATCAGCTGACCGTACTGCTTGGTGACGGCCGGGGGTGGATTCGTTGAAGCAACAGCATCACCATTCGATTTTGGAGATCACGCCTTTCATGCAATCGTTGCCGACTTAAATCGTGATGGCAAAATGGATGTGATTGCTGCGGGAGGCGATAGCGTGCGCGTGATGCTCGGTGGTGGGCGCGGCGGGTTCGCGCGTGGTCCGACAACACTCACTGGGCGAGGTACCTGGCGACTCGACCGGGCTGATCTTAACGGAGATGGAAAGACGGATGTGGTCACGGCCAATAGTGAAAGCGGCACTATTAGTGTGTTGCTGGGAAGGCAAAGTAATCCACAGATTTCGCAGATTGCGCAGATTGAGCCGCGCGCTACCGCGCTACGGTACTGACTGATCTCGCCACCCGTGCTGGAGTAATCAAATGCCCTCCCGTCGAGAACCAAGCGGGAGGGCATTTCTCCTGGGCTCATCTGTAGTGATTAAGTCACTGCTTGTCGTACACGGCAATACTCTTGAACTTCCTGCCCTGCGGGGTCCTTCCGCTTGTTGTGACAGTGCGTGTCTTACCATCGGCTGAAACAACAATTCGACCCGTGACAGTCACCTTTCCACCTTTCTTGATCTTCATGTCCAACGTATTGGGATTTGCCACTTTGTAGGACCTCATGTCGGAAGTGGGATCACCAGTCACGGCGTAATCCGTGCCGTCGAATTTTCCTGTCCATTCGTTGTGCGCAGCGGTACCGTCGGGGTTAGTACCATCTACGGTGATTTTGACTTGGTCACCCGCGGCCTCGTAGACAACTGTGTGGTTCCTGGCGACACCATTCGCAATCTTTGATTTTGCCGCGTTCAGTTTCCAGGTGCCCATTTGGGCATCTTGCGCAAAGCACGCTGACGCTGCGACAAGGACCACCGCCAGGGTCAGAACGATCATTCTTGTTTTCATTTAGACCTCCCGAAAAGCAAGTGGAATCAATTTTCCGCGGCATTCTAATGCTGCCCAGTGCCTTCTGCAACTTGTAGGTCAGAGTTGGCCGTGGCAATGGAGTCAACGTTTGTCGTCATGGCGATCTCACCGACAACTGACCGACTATGTCGCGCAGTGGCCGTCCGTCTCGCCCGACGGGAAGATGATCGCCGCTTGGTGTCTTGACGAGCAGGCGAACTCGATGAAATTAGCCGTCATACCGTTTTGTAGGCGGACAGCCCGTTAAGACATTCGACATCGCGGCAACCGTGGAAACGTGGCGTGAAGTACGGTGGACAGTAGATGGGCAGGCGCTAATATACCTCGATACCCGCAACGACATCGGGAACATCTGGAGCCAGCCCGTCGCTGGCGGCCCGTCAAAACAATACCGATTTCGGAGCGGATTTCATCGGTCGTTTTGAGTGGTCACGCGATGGCAAACAACTCGTCTGCGATCGTGGCGTCGAGAATGTAGATGTGGTTCTGATCAGTGGTTTCAGATAACAGTAATTCCCGCGACATCTTGAGCCAGCCGCTGGCTGGCGGACGTCCGTGGTGTCCTAACCTGTAGGGGCGTCCCTCCGTGGGCGCCCCATTTTTGCAAGAGCCTGCTCACTAAGAAGGGGCGCCCACGGAGGGACGCCCCTACAGGTTAGGAGACTAACCCCAAACAGTTGATCGACCATAACTCAGATTCTCCAGGAGGTTTCAACTGGAGCCAGGTCATCGGACTTCGTTACTTGAGCAAAAGTGTGCGGGCGACGAGGAGCTGCGGCGTGAAATAGAGTCACTCCTTGCGGCGCACGAGCAATCGGCAAGCTTCATTGAAGAACCACCGTCCGCGGCGGCCGCCGAGGTACTAGGAAATGATCCAAGTGAATCGCTTGTTGGGCAACAGATTGGTCGTTACAAAGTTCTGGAGTTGCTCGGCGCAGGGCGGGATGGACGAAGTCTACTCGCCTGGGACTCGAGACTCCGGCGCAAGGTCGCCCTCAAACGTAGACGGTCGGTCGGTCATCGTCACGAGTTCATTGACGGCCTAACGCTGCCCGAGCAGATGAAGCGCACGACTCTTAAGTGTTGCCGAAACTGGGCTATGCTGAGTCTCTTGTTTGGCAGCCCAGACGACCAGTTTATCCCTATCATCTTTACGGCGGAGTCGTCACGCGAAGGCTTAAACAAGACAGTGACTCTCGGCAAGGTTGCCCTAATAAAGAGGACCTACCACGTGTCCTTGCTCTGATGTTTTTGTTGGTTGGAGCGGCTATCGCTGCACACAGTTGGCCAAGAGTAGTAGCACACCGTTAATGAAGTCGAACGCATGGGTCAGCGGCACTTGTGAGGGTCGGCGGAAAACGGGATCCGAAATAAAGGTAGTTCACCTCAATTCAATACGCCGAGAACAGAGCTCGGAGTTAACACCAGTGAAGACCGTACCGTTCTGCCACGAAGAGGTTATGCTAGGCCTTCGCGAAAGTCGCGCGAGAACGAGGAAACGAAAATCGAGTCAGAGCAAGTACTGATAATCTAGGATACGCGCTAAGGCACTAAATGAGAAATACAACTATAAACTTTTGCACACAAAGGAGTTAAGAGGGTAGGATTTGCCGAAGGGGGGACTCGAACCCCCACGAGTTACCTCACACGCCCCTCAAACGTGCGCGTCTGCCAGTTCCGCCACTTCGGCTCAAATTATCAGATAACAATGGTACCGCAAACTTTGCGAGGTCCCCAGCCGCG
>WNGB01013093.1_pt1 | contig 11196 bp, 10 predicted proteins | sample 5400681 | NCBI WGS metagenome assembly WNGB01 (sample SAMN13153367, study PRJNA577476) | soil metagenome | isolation source: 115 cm soil or saprolite under grassland replicate 2 | place: USA:California | collected 2016-06-15 | reverse complement strand
ACTATCAGCATGTCCGCTACCAGCTCGGGGCTTCCCACCGAACGTGGGTCAATCGCATCCTCGGGCCGAGGTGGCGGCGACCAGCCCTCAGGCAGGTTGCCCTTGCTGAGCGGATTCTTCGACAGGCGCCGCTTCCAGACCGCATAGCCAAGCACCCGGTGCATAACCCTGCGCCGCCGCGAGAAGTAATCCGGCGCGGCAGCCGTTCCGTCAAGCTTCCTCGCCAGCGCCTCCAGCACATCGCAGACCACCGACGGGTCTTCCAAGCCACCGATCGGCCGCGAGGCCCGCTGTAGCCACGCCAGAGCACGCGCCTCTATGCGGCCGCTCAGTCTATACAGGCCGTCCGCCCGGGCCCGGTGCACCAGGGCCGGTGCGCTGGCATCGGATTGGCGGGAGCTGGCGGCGGTGATGCCCTCATCTGGTGAGGTCGGCTGCGGGCTCGCCCGGCCTGGGCGGCCGCCTCAGGATGCCACCTTTGGGGAGAGGGATGGGCGGGCTCAAGCGGGATGAGGGTGTCGTCCGCGAGCTCGGTCAGGATGTGGCAGGCCTGGCGGAGGATCTTGCAGGCGCGGCGCGCTTACCGTCCTTGCGGTCCTTGACCAGCGCGTAGTAGCGGTGGTCGGGGGCCGGTGCACGGGTATGGGTTTTGCCGGCTATGGTACCAAGAAGTGTCAGTCGGCGAGAAACCGGTCACCCATCGGACTTAGCGGATTTAGTCCGCACGCCGCACTCGATCAGTTAGATCGATGGCCGGAACTCCTCGGTGGCACAGTGAGCGCGCTAGGGCAAGTTATGGAGTTCAGGCTACTGGGTCCAGTAGAAGTCGTGATCAACGGTAAACCAGTTGCCATTGCCGCTTCACGACAACAGATCGTACTAGCGCTTTTGCTTCTCGAGGTCGGGCATGCTGTCTCTGTCGCCCGAATAATAGATGCACTGTGGGGTGACGAACCGCCGAGAACCGCGAGATGCCAGGTACAGATCACGATATCCGCGCTGCGGCGGCTCCTGGGCGAGTTTGTCATCCTGACACAGCCACCTGGCTACCTGATCAACGTACCTCCCGAAGTCATTGACCATGCGTGCTTCGAGAAGCTGACGGCGAGCGCGGAAAAAGCCGCCGCCGAGCATCGCATCCCCGAAGCAGTGCGTGACCTCCGGTCAGCCCTCGGGCTGTGGCGCGGGCCCGCCCTGGAAAGCGTGCAGAGCGAGGTCATCCAGGCGGCGGCTACGCGCCTGAATGAGTGGCGCATATCGACGTACCACGATTGCCTGGATCTCGAACTGCAACTCGGCTGGCATCAAGAGCTCATCGGTGAACTGGCGGAACTTGTCGCCGAGCATCCGCTGAACGAGCGTTTTCGCTGCCAGCTCATGCTGGCTCTCTACCGGGCGGGCCGACAGGCCGAAGCGCTGGAGACGTTCCGCGCAGGACGCGAGGTGCTGCAAGACGAACTCGGCCTTGATCCCGGCACCGAACTGTGCTGCCTGGAACAGGCGATACTTACCCGCGACCCGCGCATCGGCCCGCCAGGTCCGCGGCACCCCGTCGGACCGCCCGGCAAGACCTCCGCAACGCCGATCCCCCGCCAGCTACCGCGGACGATCGCCGGCTTCACCGGACGCGAGGAGATCCTCGCCGAGGTATCGCAGATCGTTACCGGACAGGACACGAAAGGCGACTCACCCGACGTGCCGGTGGTGGTGCTCAGCGGCCGCGGCGGCATTGGGAAAACGGCGCTTGCCCTGCGCGCCGCGCACCTGCTCAGCTCGGAGTTCCCCGATGGCCAGCTGTTCCTGCAGCTTCGCGCAGATATGTGCATCAGCACTGCGTCAGTCCTCGAACACCTGCTGCGGTCTTTCGGGGTGCATCCCGACGCGATGCCACCAGACATCGATGGCCGTGCGGCGATGTATCGGAGTTTGCTCGCCGGACTCCGCGTGCTCGTCGTGATCGACGGCGCCGCCAGTAAGAACCACATCGTCCCGTTCCTCCCCGGCGCCCCCGGCTGCGCGGTGATCGTCACATGCGCCCGCCACATCACCGCCGAGTTGGAAGGCGTCCACCAGATCCAGGTGGGGCCGCTGGACGAACAATCCGCGAGCAGCCTGTTGGTGACCCTGGTCGGTGCGAGCCGGGTGAGCGCGGAGCCGCAGGCCGCACGCGAACTGGTCCGGCTCTGCGAGGGTATACCGCTGGCCTTGCGCGTTGTGGCGGCGAAGCTCGGCATCCGGCCGCATTGGCCGATATCGCACATGGTTGCCCAACTCCAAGACGAGACCGGGCGGCTGGATGAGCTCGACCTCGACGGAACCAGTATCCGCGCCACCCTCGCGATAGCATACGAGATCCTCGACGAGCCGACGCGGCGGCTGCTCAGGCGGCTGAGCCTACTCGGCACAGTCGATTTCGCGTCATGGGTGGGTGCTCCCCTGCTCGACGCGGACATCGGGTACGCCGAGGATCTCCTGCAGCAGCTAGTGGCGTCACACCTGGTCGAGGCGAACGTGACTGCAGACGGTACTGTCCGATTCCAGCTGCACGATCTTGTGCGAATTTACGCCGTCGAGCGGCTCGCCGACGACGAGGCGACGGCTGACCGGCTCGACGCTGTGCGGCGGCTGCTGAGTTGCTGGCTGTTCATTTCGACCACTGCCCATCGCCGAATCTATGGCGGTGACTTCGCGGTACTGCACGGAACCGCCGAGCACTGGCCGCTTCCCGCTGGCAGCGTGTCGCTGTTGCTGCGAAATCCCGTCGACTGGTTCAGAGCAGAGCGGACCTCGCTGGTCACCGCCATATTCCAGGCGGCGCAGCTCGGTATGGACGAACTGTGCTGGGATCTCGCCGTCACCGCCGTAACGCTGTTCGAATCCGGCCTCTACGGCGACGACTGGCGCGACTCGCATGCCAGCGCGCTCGATGTCGTGCGGAGCGCCGACAACAAGCGCGGTGAGGCCGCGCTGCTGTACTCCCTCGGCACGCTGGAGACGGGCGTGCGGGTGGCTACGGCAAACAGTTACTTCGAGCAATCGCTGAAGATCTTCGGTGAGATCGGTGACAATCAGGGCCGGGCACTGGCGCTCAGCGGCTTGGCGCTCGTCGATACCCTCGAAGGCGACTACGACAAGGCGCTAGCGCGTTACCAGCAGGCGGTAGCCGGATTCCGCGGGAGTGACGACCAGGCCAGCGAGGCGTACACCCTCAAGGCGATGGCGCAGGTCAGCGCCGACCGGCTCGACTATGCTTCCGCAGAGCACATGCTTGACGCTGCGCTTTTAATAGCCCGCAAGCTCGGCGCAACCCGGCTGAGCGCTCAGGTCCAGTATGCTCTCGCCGAGCTTCAGCTACGCAGGGGCCGCGCGGAACCCGCGGCGGACGCTCTTTCCTCGGTGCTGCGCCTCACCAGGGAAGCCGGTGACATCGTCGGCGAGGCGTACGTGTTGGCCTGCCTGGGAAACGCCAGGCGCATGCTTGGTGACTTCACCGGCGCCGAGTCCGCGCTTGGAGCGGCTCTTGACCTGGCCGGCAGTGCCGGTAACCAGCTGATCCGGGGGCGATCACTGCTCGCGCTGGCCGAACTTCACCTCGTCAGGGATGAGGAGCCCACTGCGCTGGCCCGCGTCGACGAGGCTATCGCGGTCTTCCGTGAGCACGGCGCCAAAGGCGTGTGGCAGGTCAGAGCGCTCGAACTGCTTGGCCGCATTCACGAACGGACTGGCGGGCTGGGCATCGCGGCGCACGTCTGGCAAGCGGCGGCAGAACTGGCCGGTAACACCGATTCCGTGCTAGCCGGACAGATCGCCGCGTCGCTGGCGCGGGTGCGTGCGGCAGATCCAGAATAAGGCCGCCTCAGCTTCGCTTCGTATTCCGTGAAAGGTCCGCGTTCGTCACGTCCACGGCGGACCCGAAGTCTCCGAGGTCCACGGCGGACCGTCAATCCCGGATGCCGTCACGATCGCCGCCCCTCGGGCGCTGGCGCCTCCGGCCATGGTGCCGGGGTGCAAGAACCAGATGATGGCCGCGATGAGAGCGGCCCGGAGCACAAGCCACATGATCTTTGCGGAAATAAGACTGCCCCTGCGGATAGTTCTCATCTGGTCTCGCACCTCCGCGTCGCGTTTTGCCCAGTGATTTGCCTGCTTTCTGCGATTCCAAGCAGAGCGCATGCGGCCACCGTTAGTGTTATTAGCAGATTATCATGGCAGTTACCCAGGCTGGCGGTCAATAAAAGAGACATGATAACGAGACGATAGGGCCACGATGGGGATGGTCGTATAGCGTTATTTCGAGCTAGCGGGCAAAGCGAGCCGCGAGGAAGCCGCGGCGCAAGCTGGCAATTGCTCGCTGGCTTGATAATACGCCATCCAGGCCATTTAGCGGAGCCGACTAATCGTGAATATTACCGTCACCGTAATAGACGGGATATCCGGCCACCCCGCGGATGGTGTCAAGGTGACCATCGTCAGCCGACCCGCCGGAGGGCCGCCCCGGCGCCTAGGCGGGCTCACCGACGCACAGGGGAATTTCATGTACTCGTCCGGAGTGGAGCGACTTGCCAGCAGCGAGGGCTACACCGTGGAACTCGACGTCGACGCCTACTTCACCAGCCTGGGCATCGTGGCCCGCTACAAGCAGATCGCTCTGCTGGTGCGGATCCTCAACACTGAGAAGGACTACCGGATCGGGACGCTCATCACGCCGTTCGCGCACGCTACCTGGGGCGTCGATGAGGGGGACATATCCGGCCGGGCACCCGGATAAGGCCGCCGCTGGAGGGCGCGATAGCGCCGCGAGCCAGCCTCTCCGATTGTCGTGATGCCTGTCGGCGGAGACGGCTGGCGTGCTTGAGAACATGCGAGGCGAGATTTGGCGATGCAGCGGATCTGTGGCACCCGGGGCTGTTATGCGCCCCTGACCATGGGGGCGGTTTCCCGTGGTCTACGACTGTGCAACTCATGCCGGAGCCTGCTGACCGCCCGGCTGGCCAGCCTGCCCGCGCTTTACCAGGCCTGCGAGCAGGCCCTCGAGGTCCGCTGCCAGCATTCGGTCAGGGTGGTGCGCCGTCGACGGCCCACGGGAATCTGGCTTGACGAGCTCGCCTTGGCGGTGCGTAGCGATACGACACACCTGCTCTCCTCATGGAGCGAGATGATCGTCGACGAGCGAGGCGTAACTGGGCCCACCAGCCTGGATGTCACGGCACTGACCTCGTTTGTCCAGGCTCACCTGGACTGGCTGGCGGCGCACCCCGCCGCCGCCGACTTCGCCGACGAGATTGAAGGCCTTGCCGCGGACGTCGGGCGGGTGCTGAATCCCGTACCGGTACGGATTACCGAGCTCGGCCCCTGCACCAGGGACGGTTGCGGCCGCATGGTGCGTGCCAGGGCCGTGAACCAGAGCTCCGTACCCCAGGTCCGCTGCGATGCCGGGCACGCCTGGCAGCCGCACCAGTGGCTGCATCTGCGCCACCGGCTAGACCCGTCAGGCCGCCGAACGGCTCGGGAGGTATACGCGTGACAAGGCACCACATATGCCCCGCCGCACAAGCACCCGCAGGCCGCACCACAGTGCCGACCGAACTCGCGGCGCTGGCCGCGGGAGTGGCGGTGGCGACCATCAGGAAGTGGGCGAGCCGCGGCAAGCTCACCCGTTACGGCACCCCCAGGCGTGCGGAGTACGACCTTGACGAGCTCCAAGAGCTGATGGTGAAACACGAAGGGCTTGCCGCCGGTCCCGCCTGACGCGGATCGTCCACCACATGCCCGCGTTCATTAACACGCCGCTCTCCGGGCCGCCGGCGCGCTGGCGTTGCTGGCGCTGGTCGCCGGGCAAGACGTCGAGCCCGCCGAAGGGTCTGATGGCCGGGATGGGCGGTGGCGGATCGCCCGCAAGGTCGCCGAAGACCGCGTGGCCCCCACTTTGGATCCAGACGCCCGGCATACCCGCAAATGGGCGGAAGCGCGCCGCGACGGGTACCGGGCCCATGTCGCCGCCGATCCGGAGACCGGGATCATCACCGATGAGAAGCGGGATGCGATCGAGAAGGCCGGCCATCAGGCGATGATCAAGCCCAAGCCGCCGCGCCCGGCCGTCAAGGGCGGGTTTCACCGCCGACGACTTCACCGTTGACGAACAGCGGGGCACCGTGACCTGCCCGGCTGGGCACACCGTCGCCTTTAGCCGCACCCGCGTCGCCACCTTCGGGGCGCTGTGCCGGGACTGCCCGCTGCGGGCCCGCTGCACCACCTGCAAGACCGGCCGCAAGCTCGTCCTGCACGAACGTGATGACCTGCTGCGCGCCGCACCGCCACGCTGAACCTGCGCAACCTGACCGGCCGGGGCCTGACCCGCCAAGGCGGCGCCTTGGCGCTGGCCACCTGACCGGACGGCCAGGCCAGCCCCGGTCGCAGACCAGCCCGGCGCGACAGGCCCGGCCGGCAGGAGAGCACCACGGCCACCCCACAAGACCAGCGGCCTGGCCCACGGGCCGCCCGTCCACAAGGAGACCCCGCCGTAAAGCGCTTATGGACGGTCACCGAACCTGCCCAATCGCCGGGCGGTTCACATACTCACGCGAAAGCGTGATGACTGGCGGCGACGCCCTGCTCATCCTGGCTGCCAGGGACGAATCAGAAGGAATGTGGTGCGGACGAGCGGCACGTGGCAGCTTGGCCTTGCTGCGGCGCCGCGGGCGATCCGCCTCCGCGGGCCGTTGACAGGGGCCGCCGGAGTATGTCACGCTAAAACGAACACGCGAAGCATGCCCAAAAAGCGGCAGTGATCTCGCGTGAGCCGGATCTAACCGGCTCACCAGTATCGCGTTTCGGTATCTCTGGCATTGGCCGGTGCCGTCCGGCGTTTCGGCCGTGCCCTTGCTCTCTTCCCAAGTTTCCCCCCCGCTGAAGGCTTCTTGCCGTGCCGTTCAGCGTGCCCAACGCATCGGTGGAGTCTGACGGTAAGGAGTCGTCGTGTCCGTGAGAGCCGTTGCCGACACCAGGTCGTCAGCCAGTTCGCAGGCACCCGACCGCACGCAGCCTCAGGCACCGCGGGCTACGAGCGCCGCCGCCCTTCCGGACGACATCCGCCGGATTGCCAAGCGCATCGCCCGTACTGCACACCTGGTCGTAGCCTGCGACTGCGGCACGATCGTGGCTACCCGCCCGGATCGTCAGCAGCCATACCAGCAGCCACTTACCGCAATGCGGGCACTCGCGAAGCTGGACGCGACAACGGCGGTCACCGTCTCGCGCCGCGACGCCGACGTTCCGGCCGTCGTGTTCCAGACTCTCGACGGCACGGTCATCGCCGAGCCGGATGCGGAGGCCGGCAGTGCCCTCGCCGCCCTGCGTACCAGGGTCGGCGCGACGGGCTCGGTCTTCATCCGGTACCGGACCGACGCGCCTGCCGCGTCAACACCGGGTGACACGATCACGGTCAGGACAGCCACCGCGCTGGCGGAGTTCATCGTCGCGGACACCGCGGCGCTTGCGGCGCTGCTCTCATTCCTGCGCGATGAGCGCGACACCTGGCTGCGCCGCGAATCACACAAGCGGATCGAGCAGTTGAGCATGCTTGCCGATGGCACATCGGTCGCGCTGCTCGCTCCGGAGGCGCGGCTGATCTGGATGTGTCACCCCCGGCCAGACTCGGCCCCGGTCTTCGCCGCCCTGCTCGGCGGCGCGGACGCCGGGCACTTCACAATCAGGCCATCCGGCACGCCACATCTGATCGGCCAGCGCTATCTGCCGGGCACCATGACCGTGGAAACCGCTGGCAGGGGATGACGGTAACGGACTACCTTGACCGCCACCGCACACCGAATCGTACAGATCTGGTTCGGGTCATCAATGGTTCACTCCCGGTGTCTCTGATCTTCACGCCGCGCCCGCGCTTCGGCCAGGCCCGCATACGGCTGGTACCGGGGGCTGAAGGGCTGCGCGTCACGGGAGCCTGTGCTCCGATCGTGCTGCGGTCGCCCGGCCTGAACTGGACGATCATGTCTGACGGCAAGCATGAGGCTGCGTGGGCCGCCGTCAGCGTGGCCGACGCCCAGCCGCTGGTATTGGAACTGCGATGCGGCACGCAAGATCTGTCGGCCCACCCGATGCCTGAGTACGCCCGCAGGGAGAGATCCTGCCAATACTGGTCGGACTGGCTGTCCGGACTTGTGCTACCAACCGTGGAACCTGGCCTGGTCGCCCGTTCCGCGCTGACCCTGAGAGGCCTGTGGCATGCCGGGATGGGCGCGTTCCTTGCCGCTGCCACGACATCGCTGCCTGAGGAGATAGGTGGGACGCGCAACTGGGATTACCGCTACTGCTGGCTGCGGGACTCGGCGATGTCCGCGCAGGAACTGGTCAGTCTCGGCTCAACGGCAGAAGCGACCGGATTCCTCCGCTGGATACGCAATGTGCTCGCAGCGTCCGGCGGTGCGGATCGCCTGCAGCCGCTGTACACCCTAGGCGGGGAGCCCCTCGGCCCGGAGACTGCCATCGAGGCGCTACCTGGATACGCCGGCTCGCGTCCGATCAGGATCGGCAACCTCGCCAGCCAACAGGTGCAACTCGACGTGTTCGGGCCGCTCGTCGAGCTGGTCGTCTCGTTGTCGCGCACTCGCGGCACACTGACTGACGATGACTGGGAGCTGGTGTACGCCCTCGCCGAAGCGGTGACGCGCCGCTGGCGCGAGCCCGACCACGGAATCTGGGAGGAACGGACCAGACCCCGCCATTACGTGTATTCGAAAGTCATGTGCTGGGTCACGCTCGACCGCGCGGTCTCCCTGGCCCGCCGCTACGGGCGGTGTGCCGGGCGTTCCTGGACCGCGGTGCGCGATGCCATCGCGGCTGAGGTCATCGCGAGGGGCTGGCACCCTCAGTCCACGGCCGGGGTCGGTGCGTTCACTGCCGCCTACGACGGGAACGACCTTGACGTCGCCGCGTTGCACGTCGGGCTATCGGGACTGGTCAGCCCGCATGACCCACGGTTCGAATCGACCATCATCGCGATCGAGCGAGAACTGCACAGTGGCCCGACGGTCTATCGCTACCGGCGTGAGGACGGCATACCCGGCAATGAGGGCGGCTTCCACCTGTGCGCCGCCTGGCTGATCGAAGCCTACCTGCTGAGCGGCAGGCGCAACGCTGCTGAGGAACTGTTCGGGCAACTGGCGGCAGCCACCGGGCCTACCGGTTTGCTGTCGGAACAATACGATCCGCTGTCTAGTACCGGCCTGGGAAATCATCCCCAGGCATACAGCCACCTCAGCCTCATCAGGACCGCGAAGCTCCTGGCCGGCCGGACGGGTTAGCAGCCGACCAGGGCCGCTTCCGCCAACCCGCACGCCATCACTCTTTACGGCTGGATTAGCCCGAACGGTCTGCGGTGCTCGTATCGTGCACGCGCGAGGTTTCGACGGCGTACGGTCCCGGATGGAGCGGCGGATAACAAACAATATCAAATATAATTTCGAGCAAGAGGGACTGTGTCGCGATGTATAGCGCGCTCAGCGCAAGGGAACTTGCCGTGCTGCAGAACATGTTGTACACGGCCACGGAGAGGACTTACCGGCTGGCTAACCTCGCGCGCGACAGCGAAGGCCGGCTTGGCACCTATCGGCCTGTCCACGGGGAAGTCGCGCGACTGTTCCTCGAGGTCGGCCAGGAACTGCTGGACAGGCTTGACAACCAGCACGAAATGACGGTTGCCCGACGTTTCGGGCATATGGTTTGGCATTGTCCACCTGATGTGGATCTGGCCCGTCTTTCGTGATGGTCTCGCGTAGGTCAGGCAGGTCGCTGGCATCGGCGGCGCCCTCGCTCGAAGGTGCCGCCAGCCAGCCGTGGTTGGCCAGATACTTGCGGGCATCCTGCTCGGCCAGAGTTTTCTGGGACGGCTGCCTGGCAGCTGACGGGCCGCCTCTTCCATGCCGCGCTGCCGCCGCGGACGGTACTCGCCCAGATCGCCATCGTTATCTTCATGTTCGTGGTCGGGTACGAGCTCGACCGCAGGTCGCTACACAGGCTTCGCCATTGCGCGCCGCTCGTCGCCGCGGCCCCGCTACTCGTGCCCATGGCCCTGGGATGCGGGGCCGCGCTGCTCTTGAGGTCACGTTTCGCCGATTTGGGCCAGCAAGATTCGGGTCGTTCCTTCGTCCTGTTCATCGGGGTGGTCTTGTCCATCACCGCCCTTCCGGTGCTGGCGGCCATCCTGCGCGAATGCGGCATCGCGGGGAGCGTTGCAGGCGTCACGGCGACCGCCGCCGCAGGGATCATGGATGTGGCGGCGTGGCTGGTGCTGGCGGTGGCCCTGGTCGGCACCGCGCACCAAACGGCGCGGCCAGGGCCGGTGACGGCCCTGCTGATCTGGTGTTTCGCTGCGTTCATGCTGCTTGCGGTGCGCCCGGCGTCGCGGTGGCGGATCAGGCGGCGGGGGCCGCTGCGGTCACACCAGCTCGTGGTGGCGTTGGCGCTCGCGTTGGGCAGTGCGTGGGTTACCGCAGCCTTGGGTCTGCACCCGGTCTTCGGCGGCTTCCTGGCCGGCCTCACGATGCCCAGCGCGGACGGAACCCGGACGCCGAGGTCCTTCAGCCCATGGAGCAGGTGGGGACCCTGCTCCTACCGCTATTCTTTGTCGTCACGCGCCTGTCCTCGAATGTTGGGGCCCTGACTGGCAGCGCATGGGTGCTGTTCGCACTCATCTGCGTCATCGCGGCTGCCGCCAAGCTGGGTCCCGGTTACAGTGCCGGTGCCGGAGGGCGACAGGCGCGCCATGGCATCGTCGTCTTCTGGCGTCGGCCAGCCCTGACTCGCGGCCACTTTCCAGCAACGCTCCAGCGTACGGAACTGCCCGCACGCCCAGGGAGCGCCATTTGGCGGCAGCCGTTAAGGATCATGTTGAGGAGGCTCGGGCCGGCCCTGGGGCACGGGCCGCGGGGTCCTCAAAGCGCCGATGCCTGATCGGGGACCTGTAGCGGCCGGGCATCCGCCGCACCCGGGCCAGCGGCCATGTCTTCCAGGCTGCGCCCGGCGGGTTCGGGCACACGGGAGAAAGGTGACCCGCCATGGTTGCTCGGGAGTCGCAGCTGGTGGCGCTCGTCGACGCGCACGGTGCCGCCACCGGCTCCTGCACGGTCGCCGAGGCGCACACCGCACCCGGCCGGCTGCACCGGGCGTTCTCGGTGATGCTGC
>WNGB01025335.1_pt1 | contig 11198 bp, 10 predicted proteins | sample 5400681 | NCBI WGS metagenome assembly WNGB01 (sample SAMN13153367, study PRJNA577476) | soil metagenome | isolation source: 115 cm soil or saprolite under grassland replicate 2 | place: USA:California | collected 2016-06-15 | reverse complement strand
CGAACCACCTCACGCCCGAGGAGCTGTCGAAGGAACTCGGGATCGACCGCCAGGAGGTCATCCGCGTCTGCGTCGAGGAAGGTGTGCCCATCTACCAGGGCAAGATCGACAAGACGCTGTTCCAGGCACAGCTAGAAGCGCTCGGCGTGTTGCAGAAGCACTAGCGCCCTAAGCAGATTGCGCGCCGGCGCACGCCGGCTGATGCGCCGACTCGTCGGCGCCGACCTTCAGGACGGCGGGCTCTGCCCGCCGTCCGTCCGCAGACACCGAGCAGAGACGATCGAACTGCTCCGGAACGCTCGATGACCAGCTACGCGGACTTGCGTGCCGGCTGTCGCCGTTGCGAGCCGCTCTTCGGGGCGGCTTTCTTCTTGCCGGCCGAGGCCTTTGTGGTCTTGCGTTCCTTCACTTCCTCGACGCTCCGCTTGAGTGCTTCCATCAGGTCGACGACGGGCGTCTCTGGAGCCGGCTCCGGCTTCGCAATCTCCTGACCGTTGAGCTTCGCCTCGAGCAGCTGCCGCAGGTCGCTGCGGTACTGGCTGTGCAGCTCCTCGGGATCGAACTCGGCCACGAGGCTCTCCATCACCTGCTGGGCGAGCTTGAGCTCGGCCTCCTTGACCTCGGTGCCCGCGATGGCCTCGTCGATCTCGGCCTGAGACCGCACGTCCTCAGCTAGAAAGAGCGTCTCGAGGACGAGCGCGTCGCCCTTGGGCCGGATCAGGCAGAAGTACTCTGCGCCGCGGAGGACGAAGCGGCCGATGCCGCCCATCCCCGCCTGCTTCATCGCCTCGAGCAGCAGCACGTATGGCCGGCGCTGCGCGGCGGCTGTGGCCGGAGCGAGGTAGTACGTCCGGTCGAGGTAGACCGGATCGACCTCGTCCAGGTCGACGAACCGCGTGATGTCGATCGAGCGCGACTCGTCGTGCTGCTGGATCGCCTCGAGATCCGAATCCTCGACGATCACGAACTCACCCTTGGCGACCTCCCAGCCCTTGACGATCTCGTCCGGGCCGACCTCACGCTCGTGCGTGGGACACCAGCGCTTCTGGCGGATCGGGGTCTTGCACTCACGGTGGAGCGTGCGGAAGCTCACGTCCGACTGCTTCGCCTTGGGCGTGGTCGCGAGAGCCAGGCCAACCGGGATGTTGACCAGGCCGAAAGAAATGGATCCGTTCCAGATAGTGCGCATAGGGCCGCTCCAGGGAATTCTAGTTGGATCGGCCCCATTCGCCGTCGTTCGCGGGGTCTCCTGCTGCCGCCGGGCCGAGAGAGACACCGGACTACGATTCGGGCATGGCGACGACGACGGCGACAACGGGGATGCAGACGATCCCCCGGCTCTGGCAGGACGCCGTGGCGCGCGATCCGGAGGCGACCGCATACCTCATCGAGGACGCCGACGGCTGGCGTGGGGTTTCCTGGGCGGAGGCAGCGCGCGGCGTAGACGAGCTCGCGCACGGCCTGCTGGCCCTCGGGGTCCGAAAGGGCGATGCGTTTGGGATCCTGGCGTCGACCCGGCTGGAGTGGACGCTCTTCGACTTCGCCCTCGCGCGGATCGGAGCCGTCACGGCCCCGATCTACATGAACAACTCCGCGAAGGACGCGAGGTATGTCGTCGAGCACTCGGAAGCGCTCGGCGTCCTGTGCGAGGACGAAGAGCAGCGCGCGAAGCTCGACGGGCTGAGGCTCGAGCACGTCCTCACGTTCGGCGATCTCGAAGCTCTCCGTGCACGTGGGCGCGAGCATGCGCTCGAGAACCCACAGGCAGTTGAACGCACCGCCGCCGAGATCGGCGAAGACGACCTCTACACGTACATCTACACGTCCGGAACAACGGGCCCGCCGAAGGCCTGCATGATCACGCACCGCAACTACTTCGCCATGGTCGACGAGGTGCGGCAGGTCGACGACTTCACGCTCGAGGGCGACACGATGCTGCTGTTCCTGCCTCTCGCTCACAACTTCGGGAGATGTCTGACGCTGCTCGGCCCGCGGATGGGCTTCACGATCGCGTTCTGCCCGGACCCGTACGCCGTCGCCGAGGCGCTCCCGGCGGTGAGGCCGACCGTGTTCCCGAGCGTGCCGCGCGTGTACGAAAAGATCCACACGGGCGTCACGACGAAGTTCGGCGAGGCGACAGGGCTCAAGCGCGCGCTGATCCAGTGGGCGCTGCGCATCGGCCGCCGGGCGAGCGAGCTCCGCCAAGCGGGAAAGCCGCTTCCGCGCGGCCTCGCGTTCCGCCACCGTGTCGCCGACCGGCTCGTCTACTCGAAGGTCAAGGACAGGCTCGGCGGCCGGCTCCGCATCGGCGTCTCCGGGGGTGCGCCGCTCGCGAAGGAGATCATCGAGTTCTTCCACGACCTCGACATCCTCATCCTCGAGGGCTACGGGCTGACCGAGTGTACGACGGGCGCGACGATCAACCGCCCGTCGCGGTACCGGTTCGGGAGCGTCGGCCCTGCGCTACCCGGCGTCGAGTTGCGCATCGCGGAGGACGGGGAGGTGCTGATCAAGTCGGACACGAACTTCGCCGGCTACTTCAAGGACGAGCTGGCGACGCAGGAGGTCCTGCCGGGGGACGGCTGGCTGCGCTCCGGCGACCTCGGCCACATCGACGAAGACGGCTTCCTCACGATCACGGACAGGAAGAAGGACATCTTGGTGACCGCAGGCGGCAAGAACGTGGCACCGCAAAATCTCGAGAACGCGCTGAAGATGCATCCCGTCGTCTCGCAGGCGCTGGTCGTCGGCGACCGGCGGCCGTATGTCGCAGCCCTGATCACATTGGCCGAGGGCGTCAGCCGTGCTGAGGCCGAGCCCGAGGTCGCCCGCGCCGTCGAAGACGTCAACCGCGACCTCTCCCGCTACGAGCAGATCAAGCGCTACACGATCCTGCCGCGCGACTTCGGTGCCGAGGAGGGAGAAGTGACGCCGACCCTGAAGCTGAAGCGGCGGGTCTGCCAGGAGCACTTCGCGGCCGAGATCGAGGCGCTCTACTCCTGAACGACGTCTTTTTGGTCGCCTCCGCGTTCCTGGCGAGCGCGGTCGAGTCGGTGGAGGCGTTGACGATCGTGCTGGCCATGGGCGTCACGCGCGGCTGGCGGTCGACGCTCATCGGCGCCGGAGCCGCGAGTCTCGCGCTCGCCGCGATCGTCGCCGCACTCGGGCCCGCCCTGACCGTGATCCCGATCGAGGTGCTGCGACTCGTCGTCGGCGCGCTCTTGCTCGTCTTCGGCCTGCAGTGGCTGCGCAAGGCGATCCTGCGCGCGAGCGGCTGGCGCGCGCTCCGCGACGAGGACACCGCCTTCGCGCGCCAGGCCGCCGCAGCCGAAGCTGCACCGCGCCAGGAGCGCGCCGGCCTCGACTGGTACGCCTTCACGATCTCCTTCAAGGGCGTGCTGCTCGAGGGGCTCGAGGTTGCCTTCATCGTCCTCACGTTCGGGAGCACGCAGGGAAGCATCCCGCTGGCGGCTGCGGGCGCGGCGGCAGCGGTGGTGCTCGTCGTCGCGGCCGGCGTCGTGGTGCGCGGGCCGCTGAGCCGCGTGCCGGAGAACACGCTCGCCTTCGCGGTCGGTGTGATGCTCACGACGTTCGGGACGTTCTGGGGCGCCGAAGGCGCCGGTGTGGACTGGCCCGGCGACGACGCATCGCTCCCCGGGGTGCTCGCGTTCGTGCTGCTCGTCTCACTCGGCTACGTGACGGCGCTGCGGCGTCAGAAGCTGGCGCTCGCGTGAAACGGTTCGCGCGCTTCTGGTGGGACTTCATCGTCGGCGACGACTGGCGCGTGGCGGCCGGGATCGCGCTCGCCTTCGGGCTCACGGCCATTTTGGCGACCACCTCTGTCCCGGCGTGGTGGCTGCTGCCGCTCGCGGTGGCGGCGGTGCTCTGGTCTGGCGCCGGAGAAGAAGACGAGATCGCCCGGCTGCAGCTGGCTCAGCGAGACCGGAGTGCCCATGCCGTACATGGCGTAAGAGCTGTGCGGCAGCGACACGCCGATCTGGGCGAAGACGTACATCACGAAGCCCGAGCAATCGAACCCGCGCGGCGTCGAGCCGCCCCAGACGTACGGGACGCCAAGGTAGTGCATCGCAATCCCAACGACGCCGCCGTGCACGTTCGGGGGCGCGATCGTCGATCCCTCCGGCGTCGATGCGCCGACACCGATGCCGCTGACCGACTGCGACGTCAGGCCGGCCAGCCGCGACTGCGCCGCCGCGGCGAGCTGCCGCTGCTGCGCGACCTCGGCCGCCTTGATGCGAGCAATCTCGCCGCGGATCGACGAGAGGAGCTGCCGGCGCGAGGCGAGCTGGGACTCGATGTGCTGCCGCTGCGCGGCCTTCTCGGCCACAACGTGCTGCTGCTCGCTGCGTGCGTTGCGTAGCAGCGTGCGGTGCCGATGGATCGCAGCCTTGAACGAGGTCACCTGCCGGACGATGCTCGCGTCCTGCGTCGACGTGGAGTTGATCTCCTCTACGCGGTTGAGGAGGTCCTCGAAGCTCGTCGATCCGAGCAGCACGGCGAGCGCGGTGTTGTCCTGCGTCGACGTGTACGCGGTGACGAGGCGCGCCGCCAGCGACTTCTGCGCGACCTTGAGGTTGGCGCGAGCGACGGTCAGCTGCTTGCGGTTCTCACGCAGGTCGCCTTCGATCTTGTGCAGCCGCACGTTCGCGAGGTTGTACGCCTCGACCGCTGCGTCGAGGTTGTGGTCGATCGCCTGAATCTGTCCCAGCACCTGCTGCGCCTGTGCCTGCTTCGCAGCGACGCTGCCGGGATCGGCGTTTGCCGACGCTGCCGCACAAAGCGCGACTACGCCGATTACGAACGCCTGCGCCTGTCGTCTCCTTCGGATGGTCACCGGCTGGGACGATCGGGATCGACGGGCGCACCGGAGGGGGCCGGTCCGCACAAGTTCGGCACCCTAGCAGCGACTTCGGATGTCTGCAACCGCTTTCCGAGCCGAAAAGTGCCCAATCTTCCCAAGTATGAGGATGGCACAAAGTCATCGATTTCGGCGGATTCAAGGCCTAAACACCACCAAAGCATTCTCATTTGTGAGGAGGGGCACAAGGCTCTCACGTTGGTAGTGTCCTCCCTCGTGCGTGGTGGACGGGAGAGCCGCCTCGGGCTCGGGTTCGCACTCGCCTTGGCACTTCTGCTCGGCGCGTCGCTGGCGGGGGCGCAGAACACGGCAAAATTGCAGAAGCACCAACGCGCCCTCACGACGAGGTCGCACACCGCATTGCTGGGCCTCTACGCGCTCGATTCGCGGCTCGCCCAGGCGCGCAGCGAGCTCACCAGGATCCATGCACGCGTCACCGCGTTGCGCGCCGAGCAAAGGCAGATACAGCGCGAGCTCACAGTCGTCGCCCGCAACCTGCGCGTCTCGCAGCGCGTCCTCGGCAACCATCTGCGCGTCCTCTACGAGCAGGGCGAGCCGAACGCGATCGCGATCCTGCTCGGCTCGAGCTCACTCGACGACGCCGTGTCACGGCTGAACGAGCTCGAGCGGAGCGCACGCCAGAGCGCCGATGCCGTCAGTGAGACCCAGAGCGGCCGGGCGAGGCTGGCCGAGCTCGCCGACACCCTCGCGACACGAGTGCGGGAGGCGCGCACGCTCGAGGACCAGGCGGCCCAGACCGCGGCCGCACTGGCGAATGCCCGCGCGGCCCGAGTCGCCTACCTCGCATCGCTCGCGCGCGAGCGCCGCCTGACCGCACGGCAGATCGCATCACTGGACAGCCGCGCGCGACGCGTCGTCGAGCAAGCGCAGAGCATCCAGGCCCACACCCCGGCGCCGGCCACGTTCGTGACCGCGGGGCCCAGGACGATCACCGTCACGTCGACGGGCTACTCGCTGCCCGGCCACACCTCCGCGGGCCTGCCCGTCGGCCCTGGAATCGTCGCGGTCGACCCCGCGGTGATCCCGCTCGGAACCCGCATGACCATCCCGGGCTACGGTCAGGGCGTCGCTGCCGACACCGGCAGCGCGGTCACCGGCTACACGATCGACCTCTGGTTCCCGACGCTCGCCGACGCGCTTGCTTGGGGCAGGCGGACGGTCACGATCACCCTCCACTAAACTCTTCCGACCGAGAGGGTCGGAGGAAAGCCCAGGAGTGAGCACGCCCGCGAGTTTGGAGCAATTAGCGCTGGAGGACGTCCGCGTCCTGATCGTGGACGACCACGATCTGTTCCGCAGCGGCCTGCGCAACCTGCTCGAGGAGGAGGGCGTCCAGATCGTGGGCGAAGCCTCTGCCGGCCAGGAGGCGCTGAAGATCGTCCGCGAGCTCGCTCCGGACGTTGTCGTGATGGACCTGAACATGCCCGGGATGGGCGGCGTCGAGGCCACGCGCCACATCTCGACGATCGCGCCTCTGACTCGTGTCCTGATGCTGACGATCTCCGACCAGGACAACGACGTCATCGACGCGATCATGGCCGGGGCTTGCGGCTATCTGCTGAAGGACTCCTCCATCCAGGACCTGATCGCGGGCATCCGCGCCGCCTCGCTTGGCGAGTCGCTGATCTCCCCGACGATCGCGGCCAAGGTCCTCCAGCGCGTCAGGGCAGCGAGCCGCCAGCCGGAGATCGAGACGACGATCCGTGCCGAGCTCTCCGACCGGGAGATCGAGGTCCTCAAGCTGATCGCGAACGGCAAGGACAACGCGATGATCGCCGGTGAGCTCCACATCAGCCCGAAGACGGTCAAAAATCACATCTCGAACATCCTGATGAAGCTGCAGATCGACAACCGCATCCAGGCCGCGGTCTACGCGGTCAGAAGCGGAATTGTTTAGGCGGCAGCGGCGCGGACTTCGTCGGCCCGGCCGCGTAGTGAGACGAGGAGAGCTCGCAAGCGGCCTAGATCTTCGTCGGCGCTCGAGAGACGCTGCCCGAGCCGCGCCAGCTCCGAGGCGTCCTCGTCGGTCACCTCGTCGCCGAGCCGGGCGGCTACATCAGTGATTTGCCGCTCCAGCCGCCGCCGCTCCGCCTCGAGCGCCAGCGCACTGGCGTAGCCGTCGGTCAGGGTGTGCTCGAGGGCGTCGAGGCTCGGGGCGTCGTCGCCGGTCGGCGGCGCGTCGAGGAGCGTGCGGATCTGGTCTTGGATCATGGGCGAAAGAGGGGCTTGTGATGGATCCGCACAAGTATCAGCGCTGGGGCCTCGGTCCGCATGGGCCGCCTGGACTATCTTCCGCCCCCGCCAGGCCCATCTTCTTGACTCCGTCGGAGGGCCCTCGAAAAATGGAATCCGCGTGACCCGCCGTCGCCTCGCTTTCCTCCTGGCTCTGCTCGCCCTCGCCGCGCCGGTGGCGGCCACGGCCCAGGAGGCGCCCTTGCAGGCCCGCCTGGCCAAGGCGCTGCGCGTGCCGCACGTCGCGCCGGGGCGTTCGGCGGCAGTTGCGCTCGATCTGGCCACGGGCTCGGTGCTGTACACGCAGAACCCCGGCCTGCCGCTCGCGCCGGCCTCGAACGAGAAGCTGCCGCTCACGTACGCGTTGCTGGCGACGCTCGGCCCGACGTACCGGATCGAGACGGATGTGCTCGGCGAGGGCGAGCAGGACGGGACGACCTTCACCGGGACTCTGGTGCTCAAGGGCGGTGGCGATCCGACGCTCTCCAGCGCGGGCATCCGCTCGCTCGCTGCCCAGGTGCGCGCGTTCGGCATCCGGCACGTGACCGACGGCATCGTCGGCGACGAGTCCTACTTCGACGGCCGCCGGATGGTGGCCGGCTGGAAGCCGAGCTTCTTCATCCAGGAGTCGCCCCCGCTCTCGGCGCTCGTCGTCAACCGCGCGCGTGTCGGCCGTTTCATCACGCGCTCCCCTGCGTTGGCCGCCGCGACGGCGTTCCGGGACGCGTTGCGCGCAGCCGGTGTCACCGTCGACGGCGCGGTGAAGCTCGGCCGGGTGGACGAGTACTCGATCCCGATCGCGCAGATCGAGTCGCCGACCCTTGCGTCGATGATCCGCTTCATGGACAGGGAGAGCGACAACTTCACGGCCGAGCTCCTGCTCAAACAGCTCGGCGCTGTGGAGCTCGACCGCGGCACGAGCGCGGCCGGTGCGTCGGTGGTGATGCAGCGGCTGGCCGAGGCGGGCGTTCCGATGGCCGGCGTCCGGATCGTGGACGGCTCGGGCCTCTCGCGCCTCGACCGTTTGACGGCCAACGCCGTGGCCGGAATCCTCAAGGTCGCCTGGAGCGATCCGACCGTGAAGGCGGCGTTCGTCGCCGCCTTGCCGGTGGCCGGCGTCAACGGCACGCTCGAAGACCGCCTCCGCCAGCCGCCCACGCGTGGCCGCGTGCTCGCGAAGACCGGGACGACGAGTGACGCGTCAGCGCTGTCGGGCTACGTCACCACCCGGTTCGTCTTCACCGTCCTGCAGAACGGCCACCCGTTGTCGTACTGGTGGGCGCGTCGCGCGCAGGACCGCTTCGTGCGGGTGCTAGCCGCCGAGTAGCTCGACGAGGTCCTGCTCGGTGAGCAGCGGCACCTCGACCTTGCGAGCCTTCGCGAGCTTGGAGTTGCCGGGCTCCTCGCCGACGATCAGGCCGGTCGTCTTGCCCGAGACCGAGTTGACGACCTTCGCGCCCTGCGCTTCGAGCGCGGCGGCCGCCTCGTCGCGCGTGAAGTTCTCGAGCGTGCCGGTGATCACGTACGTATTGCCGCTGAGCGGGCCCTCGACCGGCTTCAGCTCGCCGCCGATCTCAAGACGGAGCCCCAGTGAGCGCAGGTCCTCGACGAGCCGGCGGTTCGCGTCGTCGGCGAACCACTCCGCGATCGCCTCCGCCCGCTCCGGCCCGATGCCCTCGACCTCCTCGATCTCTTCCTGGCTCGCGCTCATCAGCCGGTCGACGCTCTCGAAGTGGCGGGCCAGGTTGACGGCGGTGACCCAGCCGACGTCCGGGATGTTGAGGCCGAAGAGGACCCGGTTGAACGGGACCGCCTTGGAGGCCTGGATCGACTCGATCGCGTTCGTCGCCGAGATCTCCGCGTAGCCCTCGAGCTCCATCAGCTGTTCCTTCGTCAACCGGTACAGCTCAGGGATGGAGCGGACGAGGCCCAGGTCCCACAGCCGGCGCACCGACTGCTCGCCGACGCCCTCGATGTCGGCGGCCGCCTGCACCCAGTTGATCAGCGACTCGAGCCCTCGCGACGGACACGCCCGGTTCGGACAGCGGTGCATCACCTCGCCCTCCGGCTTGACGATGTCCGCGTTGCAGAGCGGGCACTTCTTCGGCATCTTGAACCGCTTCGTCCCCGGCTGGTGCTCGCCCGCCGGGCCGACGATCTGAGGGATCACGTCGCCCGCGCGCTGCACGACGACGATGTCGCCCTCGCGGATGTCCTTCCGGTTGATGTCCTCCTCGTTGTGGAGGGTCGCGCGCGAGACGGTGACGCCGCCGACCTCGACCGGTTCCAGCATCGCCCAGGGGTTGAGCGCGCCCGTGCGGCCGACGCGGATGGCGATCTTGTTCAGCTTCGTCGTTGCGGTCATCGGCGCCCACTTGTAGGCGCGCGCCCAGCGCGGCCGCTCGTGCAGCGAGCCGAGGCGCCGTTGCTGCTCGAAGGAGTCGACCTTGATCACGATGCCGTCGATCTCGTAGTCCAGCTCAATTCGGCGCTTCTCCCACTTGCCGATTGCCTTGGCCACCGAGTCAACGGTCTCGTGGCGCTCCGCAAAGGGGTTGGTGCGAAAGCCGTGCTCGCGTAGCCACTGCAGCGCATCCCAGTGTCCGTCGGCGGGCAGGCCGTCCCTGTGCCCGAGCCCGTGCACCCAGATCGAGAGCGGTCTCTGCGCGGTGATCGTGGAGTCCTTCAGGCGCAGCGAGCCGGCCGCCGCATTGCGCGGATTGGGCGTGGGCTTTTTGCCCTCGGCGATCAGTCGCTCGTTGAGCTCGTTGAAGCCGCTCAGCGGCAGGTAGACCTCGCCGCGCACTTCGAGCAGCGCAGGCGGCCGCTCGCCGTCCTGCAGCTGCATCCGCAGCGAGATCGCCTTGATCGTCTTCAGGTTCGGCGTCACGTCCTCGCCGCGGTAGCCGTCGCCGCGGGTTGCGCCGCGCACGAACGCGCCGTTCTCGTAGATCAGGTTGATCGAGAGACCGTCGATCTTCGGCTCGGTGACGTATGCGACGTCGGACGTGCCGAGCCGCTTGCAGACGTCCTGGTGCCACTTCTCGAGGGCTTCGTCGGTCGTGACCTTCTCGAGAGAGCCCATCGGGCTCGGGTGCTCGACCTTCTCGAACTTGTCCGACGGGGGCGCACCGACACGCTGCGTTGGAGAGTCGTGCGTGACGAGCTCCGGATTCGCCTCCTCGAGCCGGACGAGCTCGTCGTAGATGGCGTCGTACTCGGCGTCCGTGATCTCCGGATCGTCGAGAACGTGGTAGCGGTAGAGGTGGTAGTCGAGGACCTCGCGCAGCTCCGCCGCGCGCGCCTTCGGCGACTTCGTCTTAGAGGACGCCATACAACTCCTCCGCGGTGTCGACGATCGCGTCCGGCTGCTCGCGCTCGAGCTTGTCGCGGTCGTGAATACCGCCCCACGTCACTGCCACGGCGTGCATGCGCGCGGCCTTGGCAGCACGGACGTCGAAGGGCGAGTCGCCGACATACGCGCACGTCTCGGGCGTGACCTCCAGTCGCTCCGCGGCGAGCAGCAACGGCTGCGGATCGGGCTTGTGACTCTTCGTCTCGTCGCCGCCGACAACGGTCTCGAACAACTCACGGAGCGGGAGGACGTTGAACGCGAGGTTGACGGTCGCACGGCGCTTCGCCGTCACGATCCCGAGGCGACGGCCTTCGTCCTTGAGGCGCACGAGCAGGCCGTCCATACCGGCGCAGCAGACGAGCTCGTCGTGGAGCGGCTCGTTGTGCGCGCGGTAGACGTCGACGAGCTCTTGCACACGGTCGGGAGACAGTGCGTGCATCTGCGCCTCGAGCCCAGGCCCGCCGACGGCCGCCATCAGGAGCTCGTCTGGCGGCTCCGCCCCGAGCACCTCCTTGGCGGCATGCCTCATGGAGGCAAGGATGATCGCGCCGGAGTCGATCACCGTGCCGTCGAGGTCGAAGAGAACGACGGGAAACCGCATCGAGACGATGCTAGTCAGTCGTATGAGACGGACGTCAGGTACAGCCCGTGCGGGGGCGCGGTCGACCCTGCTTCGCTCCGAGGCCGGCCTTCCAGCAGCGGCGCGATCTG
>WNGB01033517.1_pt1 | contig 11199 bp, 4 predicted proteins | sample 5400681 | NCBI WGS metagenome assembly WNGB01 (sample SAMN13153367, study PRJNA577476) | soil metagenome | isolation source: 115 cm soil or saprolite under grassland replicate 2 | place: USA:California | collected 2016-06-15 | reverse complement strand
GGTCAGATATTGTTCGGTCAAGCGCTCGATGGTCTGACGGCGATAGCGTCGGGGATCATAATGAAACTGACATCTTATGTCTTTTCCTACTCTCGTTACCGACAGCCTCAGCTTAAAGTAATCGATCACCGCATCACATTTGTATATCGACATCTCTATATTTCCGGCCCGCAAGACCTCAAACCTCTGCCGGTATTCGAATGCAACCGCGTTTAAACATCGACTAGCATGATCGTCGTTGTCAATCATCAAGTATTCCTGCCGTTTATCCATTTCCGCCGTTCGTTCATTGAGCAACGCCACTATTTCACGGAATGACATACTATCGACGAGTTTTAGATAGAGAGGAAGATACGCGGAAAACGGGCCGACGGCCGGCTTAAGCTCATCAAACTTCCGACCATCAAACAAGATGTTATGGGCGATTTCAGAGTTTCTAGTTATTCTCCAAAGCAGTACGCCCCAACAGGCTAAAAAAACGGCGCGAGGAGGAATATTGTATTTTTCGGTAAAGACCTTACTCTTTTGGACCACAGCGCGATCTGCCGCGACCTCGACGGATTCAGGTCGGAACTCCGATATGAGAATTTCAGGCGAGATCTCCTCATCATTTTCATATGGGAGCGACAGCGCATGAATAGATGCAACCGGTTGGCTCGGTAATTGCTTTAGGACAGCTCATTCAGCCACTCTGAATATTGAATGTATTGTACCGGCTCGTCCGGCAAAGTCGCGCCGAGAGAAAGACGGTGATAGAGCTCAATAATTTCCTGGGTCAGATTTACGCAAGAGTCATAATCAGTGCAAAACGAGGCCGAACGAATCAACAGAATGTGATGGTCAGTCGCTACCTTGAAGACCGAGAATTCTATTGGCGAAATCCCATCGGATTTAAAGCCCTGTCGTTCGTCATGCCGATAGTAATCGTCCACTGTTGCTTCCCATCCCGAATTCCCGCGATCGGCAAGATGAACCTCTCGATAATTAAGCCTTGCCTCAGAGTTCGGCATCTGGAGCGGGATTTCCATGCTGGGTAAAGCCGCAAAATCCATGCGCAGAATTTCATGCCGATCTACTGCCGATTGCAAAGCCCTCTTGAGCAACTGGCTGTCGAGAGCGCCCCTCAACGAAACAGCACATTGTGTGTGATATGCCGAGCTTTTTCCCGGCAGTCGCCACAAACGTTTTTGTTGGGGCGACAAACGATATCCTTCGATTAATCCTTTCGGCATATCGTCATCTGATAATCCGGAAAATATTGATCCGAGCATGAAGGAGGGAGCGATTTTTCTGAACCTACGGAATCATAAATGCGGGGGAAAACTCACGCGTAAATATCCTTGCTGCCGAATAATCTTTCAGCCGGGATTCCTCGACTGCGACAAGCTTCGATCAATTTATCTGATTCAATGATGGGCTTAGATTCGGTGGTATAAAGAATGCTTGTCAGGTAGCTCAACCATGGCTCTTGTCCCATGGCATAAATGTATACGCCTTTACAGTTGAGGGTATCGGCCATTCCGGTGGCTTTCGGGAAATCTGAGCCCGACAGCCTTCTCGATTGGTCCATCTTCCTATCGATGGTCTGCGTCAACAATTGTCCGTAAATCCAGGATAAAGGCGCGCCTTCACACTCCATGCCTAGGAACAAGAGATCCACATCACCGATTAGATCATGAATGTGTTGGTAGAGCCGAGGCTCTAAATTTGACGAATCGGCGGCACAGACAACCGATTTACCCAAGAGGTTGATTAAATAGGCTGTTTTCGCTCTGATATTCAGATCCGCATGTTCACCCAGAAAAGGAACCGCGCGAATAAACCCGTCTTTGACGTCAATCCTGTCCAATTCATTGACTTCGATCACGTTTTTAAAGCCCAGATTATCAAGGATCAGCTTTAGCGACGGATCCTCCAAAGCCCCTCGCCCGCCAGCAGGTACAATTATATTTTTGACCTGATGCCTTAATTGCAAGAGTGTTTCGAGCTGAAAATGGTCCGCGTGACCGTGAGTAATCAAGGCGTAATCGATATCATCCGGCAGATCTAGGTATGTATATCTGGGGAATTCGTTTTCATAGCTATAGCTGATGACCGGGTCGGTTATAATACTGCAGTCTCGAGTCTCCAATAGCAGACAGGCATGACCGAAATAACGAACTCTTACCCCATCGCCGGTATACTTACTGGGGAGCGACGGCTTATGCGGCGTCAGGAAGGATTCAAATGACTTGGCCGACCCACCGTTTATTCCTAAAGCCTCTTTAAGACACTCGGCCGATTGAGGCGTAATGCGGGCCTTGAATAAGAGACCGATCGCCTCGTCCTTGAAAGGGAGGTTGACATGCAGATGATCTTGATCCTCCAATCGTGGGGTACTGAAAACGAACGGCCGGTCGTCACTTTCTATCAAAGATAAGTTGAAAGATTGTATGCCCGGATCATAACACCGGCTTCGGTACAACAACGATTCTATGAATCGGACTGAAGGGTGCCCATTCAAATCATAAACCAACTCTACATAACCTTTTAAAGGTTCTGGTACCTCGGCATATATCGGTTCAAGTGAGTAACCTCGGCCCTCTTTCATAAGTAACTTATTTAAGGCGCCGACGGCACTTGCAAACTCAAGTATGTGAGCAAGACAATTTGTTGTTTTATCAATTAAGAGTCTAATCTCTCCAACTCTATGATTCGGATAACCGATGAACGGCCCCCCTCGCATGGCCGGGTTCTTAACGGCCGCAGCGTGAATGTCAGGAGAAGCAACGTATGACTTCATTATTTTCAGATGTGAGTTCGCGATATTTAGGCAAGCCGTAGCGGGTGCGATCAGGTGCGACCAGGCATACCATTGATTGACCAATGGCTCGGCTACGACATTCGGCTTCAAATAGAGTTTATCTTTCGGCATCGAGAGCTCCCCGTTTAAAGTGAATTCGACCAACAGCAGAAGCGAATTCGGCAATCCCCTCAACCGAGGACCTCGGTGTTTGTGTATAACTCAGCCATCGCTACCAGGATCTTCCGTTCCCCGATATACGGCTCCCGACCATGAGACGTCAAAAAATTATCGACCATTAAAATATCCCCTTTCTGCCAATCAAAGACGACGGATGACCGACGGTAAATCTCACGAATCTCTTCTAACACGGAGGGGTCGATCGGAAGACCGTCTCCATAGAAAGCGTTGCGTGGTAGCTCATCCTCGTCGAATTGTTCCAATAAGGATTCGGCGACCTGAGGCTCGAGACTTGACCAATGAAAGAGGTGTGCATGATTGAACCAGACGGTTTCGCCGGTGACCGGGTGAACGGCTATGGCTTGCCTGATTTGTCTTGTTCGCAGTCTGTCCGCGCTTCTCCACTCATATTCTATTCCGAAGGCGCGGCAATACTCTTCTACCGCCGCTCTCTCAGTACACTGGAAAGCGTTTTGCCAGGACAAATCCACTCCCTCACCGTAATTCCTGATGTACATCACTTTCTTTTTGACAAACCGCTCTTTAATAGCTGGATCTATCAGGGTAATTACTTTACGGTCATCAGCGATAGGCGTTCTTCCCCCTTGTTGCGCAGGGAGGTCGCAATAAAACCAGATCTTCATCGGCCAGTTATGAGAATAAGACATTTCGTGATGCAGATGGATAAAGCGATCGGCCGGATATTCGGTTGAAGTATAGATATTATTGCCGACGGCGGTTCTGGGGGCCGCACGCTCCCGATAATCAAGTAACTGCGGGGTGATCGACCTGGCGAACTCCTCGAATCGAGAAGCAGAATTGATATTGAAACCTCGGAAAAGAACGGCCCCATGCTCGATTAATCGGGCCTCCAACATTTCCCGATTATTGAGCGCCCAGCTTGCCAAACTGATCTCTTCAATCCCCGGTTGCAGAATTAAAGGGAATTTCTCCTCTTCGTTAAAATAGTTCGCCTTAACCAGCGAGTCCGGTAGTACTTTGATCGGCTTTCGCCTGACAAGCGAAGATTTACCGAAGTCAGGGTGAGCGCTCTCTTCTAGCTTCATTGGATTTGCTCTAAAGACGGCCGACGCCGGTGGCAACTAATCCTTGACGCATAAATAGCTAAACCTCAAAGCCCGTATAATGGGCGAAATTTGGCGATTTTTTCGATTTACGGATTCATCACAGGTTTAGCTATTTATGCGTCAAGGTGTAAGTCTAAAAATTTACACGGATTTGTTTCGGTTTGACGGAGATAAACTTGTGGTACTGAGACTCTTCATGAGATTTTTCTTCGAGGTTTTGTCCTATTCCTTCCGAATCTGCCGGCATTTGTAGATAATCGATACGAATTCCGGGGTCGGCAACGACATCCTGGAGCAATCGCTCATATCGTTTTTCCATCAGGCGGATTGTCGCCGGGTCGAACAGGTCCGATCGATACGACCAGGATGCTCGTAAGCTGTCGGTCTCGGCAAAGATCCACAGTGTTAGGTCCAATCTCACGGCTTCATCCTCGAAGTTGACGGGCCGGACAGTGAGTCCCGATAATCCAGCAGTTTGTCTTTGCGGATGCATCAGACCGAAAGCCGTCTGAATCAATGGTGTTTTATCGAGGCTCCGCTCCGGCTGAACCTCTTCGACTATTCTGTCGAACGGTATATCTTGATATGTATATGCTTCCAGCGCCGTATCCCGCACCCGCTTGAGCAACTCTCGAAAGGTGGGATTGCCGGAGAGGTCGGTTCGCATGACCAAGGTATTGACGAATAACCCGATCAGGTTCTCCGTCTCGGCACGATTGCGACCTGCCGTCGCAGTTCCTACCGTGATATCGTCTTGCCCCGTATAGCGATATAAAAGCGCTTTGAAAGCCGCCAGCATCGTGACGAACAAAGTTGCGCCCTCCTGCAAACTCAATTGTCGCAACGACGCCGATAAACCCGCCGGCATCATAAACGAGAGACGTTCCCCCCTGGAGGATCGGATCGGCGGTCGCTGGTAATCGAGAGGTAATTCCAGCGTTTTCATGCGACTTAGTCGCCTTTTCCAAAAGTCAAGCTGAGCCTCCGCTCTTTCCCCTTGCAGCATTTCCCTTTGCCACACTGCATAATCGGCATACTGTACCGGTAGATCTGCCAACGATGCTTCTTTCCCCCGTAAAAATGCCTCGTATAATACCTGCAGTTCACCTATGAACAGACCCAAAGACCAGGCGTCGCTGATAATGTGATGAGTCATCAAGATCAACAGATGATCGGTTGCGGTCAACCGCTCCAGGGTTATCCGCAATAAGGGGCCCCGACTTAGATCAAACGGGCGTTGTGCCTCCGCTGCCAGCAAACGTCGAGACTCGGTTTCGCGCTGATCCTCGGTCAGTTCGGTAAGATCTATGATGTCTAAAGGTAAAGCCTCCGCGGGTAAGATCACTTGTACGGGGCGTCCGCCCATCTCAGGGAAGATAGTCCGTAGAGTTTCGTGGCGACGGACGATCTCGTTCAAGCTGCGTTTTAGAGCCGTGATATCGAGCCCCCCCCTCATTCGCGCTGCGCGCGTCACATTATAGGCCACATTGCCGCGCTCCAACTGATCGATAAACCAGAGTCGTTGTTGTTCGAAAGAGAGCGGCAGGTGCCCACCACGCGGAACGGAAATGATCGGCGGCGCCTGTACAAACTGTCCCCGACTCCTGGCTTCTTCCACCAATTCAGCTAGTCGAGCTACTGTCGGCGTCTCAAACAAGCTCTTCAAAGAGATCTCGATGTCAAGCTTATCCCTGATTTGCGACACGAGGCGAGCGGCCAGCAAAGAGTGCCCCCCGAGTTCAAAAAAGCTGCTCTTGGTGTTTATTCGTTCGGTCCCCAGGATTCGCGCAACCAGACCGACGATTATCCCTTCAATTGAGGCGCGCGGTTCCCAATTTTCAGCCTCGGGCAGAGTATGAGTTTCCTGCGCCATGATTTCCGAACGATACCGGTTATTTGCCGCCGAAATCAGGTCGGTAAGACGACGGTTCGCATCGAAGATGATATCGTCGATCAGGCATCTCAGATAATTGAGGACATTTTCGATCCCACGGGAATCGAATCTGCGTTGATCGTAAACCAAGCAGATCTCGAGCTCTCTTCCGGGCCCCGAAACCAACGTAATCGGATATTTTGTCTTTACCGAATACTTACTCTTGCGCGCAGTTGCCGGCCCGGAAATCGTATCCGAGGGCACATCCAGGGGGTAATTCTCGAAGATCAAGATGCTCTCAAACAACGGTATTCCCAGCGGAACTTCGCTCCAGTCCTGAACCAAGGGACTATATTGATAGTTAAACATCTCCGCTTCCAAAACCTGCAATTCATTCAACCAAGCCGGCAACTCTTCATCACGCGCGATCCTCACGCGTATCGGAAGGGTATTGATATATGGCCCGATGGCCGTCTCCACTCCGGACAACTCGGGGGGGCGCCCAGATACGGTTGTTCCGAATAGTACGTCCTCTTCACCGCTGAGCCCGCTTAGGAACAAAGCCCACACCCCATGTAAGAGCGTGTTAAGTGTCAGTTTGGATCGCTTCAAGAATGCTTGCAGAGCAGCCGTCCTTTCCGCAGAAAAACTGATCGCTTCTTCTGCGCATATTCTGCCTCGATCATGAGAGGACATCTCTGCGCGCCTGATTTCGAGACTTCAATTCCGTTCCTCGACTGAACGATTCGTAAAACGAGAGCGCCTCGTTGATCACCAGGTCCAGCGACCATCCGTCCAGCACTAGATGATGAATGGTCCATAGGAACTGATAGTATTCATCGCCCATCCTAAACAACGCCAACCTCATCAGCGGTCCACTCGTCAGATCAAACATCCGGGCTCGATCCTCCGCGCGGAATGCTTCCCACCGCTCCTGTCGCGACACTGCGTCAAGATTCCGCCAATCGAACCGCTCCAGATGCACCTTTAGCTGCGACCGCACAACCTGCACCGGTTCATTCATCCCTTCCCAAATAAAAGATGTACGCAGTACCGAATGCCGAGCGACAACTGTTTGCCAGGCTCGCTCAAAGGCATCGAGATCCATATCGATCGGAAGTCGGTAATTTAATTGCTCGATAAGCACTTCCGAATTGGGGGCGAACAGATGGTGCATCAACATTCCGTGCTGCAACGGCGAGAGCGGATATAGATCCTCAAGGTCGGGGTAACGACCCAAGACGTTTTTCAGTTGATGATCATTTAATCCGATCAGCGGAAAGTCAGAGGCGATGAAGCTGGTCGTTTCGACCGATCCGCGCCGATCGATCAAATCGCTCAATGTCGAAATGAACTGAGCAGCAAGCGTTTGGACGGTCTCTCGTCGATGCAGATTTTCGCTGTAAATCCAATTGACGCTCAGCCGTCCATCGAATACTGCGGCATCCACTTCCAGCAAATAGGGGCGTCTGTTTCCGGCCCCAATGATCATACCTTTTGACTCTCGTGCCGGTCTCATTAAGGAGATGTTTCCGAAGATCCGGTCCACCCGACCCAAATAATTGAACCGCACTTCTGCCTGGGAATGGTCTCGAAGCCTGCTAGTCTCGCCGTCGCCCGGATTCATATAGCGCAGTAATCCATAGCCGATACCTTTGTTGGGCACCCTGTGAGTCTGCTCTTTGATCTGCCTTAACTTTAGCGACAAATCTCTGCCTCTCGACTGCAAAACTATAGGATAGATCGTAGTAAACCATCCTACTGTACGGGAGATGTCCAGCTCATCGTTGATCGGTTCACGTCCGTGCCCTTCAAGATCAATAATTAGTTGATCTGCCCCGACCCAGTCCGTGAGGGTTTGAGCGAGCGCCGTCAAAAGCAGTTCCTCTGTCCGCGCGTGGTATGATTTTCCCGCTTCATGAAGAAGCGCATGTGTTCGCTCGGAATCGAGCAAAACCGTGACGATACGGGCCGATGCCTCGACGTTCTCGCCGCCTCCAATCTCAATCGGTAGGCTTGCGGTGTGCCCCGTATTCATCCAGTAATCGAGTTCCTGACGAACCAACGGACCGGCGGCATAGTGCTCCAGCATCTGCGACCATTGTTTAATCGAGGTTGTCTTTGCAGGCAGTCGAATATCATCCCCATCATGGGCTTGCTCATAGGCTGAGATCAAATCTTCCATCAGTATTCCCCAGGAAACGACATCGACGACCAGATGGTGTGCCGTGATCAAAAAGCGGGGTATCCTTCCCGTACCGGACTCAAACAAGACGAACCGAACCACAGGCCCTTCCTCAAGATGAAGACTCCTTTGCGTTTCATTCGCGGCCGCCTCGATCGCCGCAGAGATTCTGTGGTCGTCGAGTTGAGTCAGATCGATGAGGGTGAAGACCATTGCGCTCTCATGCGAAGAGATGGATTGCCGACCACCAGAATTGTCGGACTCGAAGCGCCGGCGTAATCCGTCATGATGCTCAACGAGCTTCCGGACGGCTCGTTCCAATAAAGCGGCATCAAGGCGGTCCGCTTCTAACAATAACGACTGATTGTAATGATGCGGCTCAACCGGCTGTCGCTTGAAAAACCATTGCTGGATAGGTGTCAGAGGAAATTCGCCGGTTACGATCCCTTGTTCCGATCTCAAAACCTCACCAACCCCGATCACCGCAGCCAATTCTGCGATGGTTTGCCGGCGAAAGATTTGTTGCGGAGTAATTTCAAGTCCTACCCGATTGGCGCGGGCAACGATTTGAATGCTGAGAATCGAATCTCCCCCAAGGTCGAAGAAATTGTCATGGATACCGAGAGTCTCCAATCCCAGAACGCTCTTCCAAATCTCTACCAGCAATCTTTCAGACGATGTGCGGGGAGGATTAAAAGTGCTTCTCAACCCCTGTCCCAATTTTCCAAGGGCAGGTAATGCCTTGCGATCGACCTTACCGGTGGCGGTCAACGGCAAATTATCCAGCATCGCGAACATGGTCGGGATCATATAGTCCGGCAATTTTTGTTGCAGGTAACTGCGCAATTCGCCGACTGATATTCCGGATTTTCGATCTGCAACTACATAAGCAGTCAGGCGTTTCTCTCCGTCATAATCGCCAACCGTGATGACGGCTTGATTTATCGACGGATGAGACATCAAGGCCGCTTCTACTTCACCGGCCTCGATGCGATAGCCACGTACTTTCACTTGTTGGTCATTGCGTCCCAGAAACTCTATTTGACCGTCAATCAACCAACGCCCGGTATCACCGCTTTTGTAGTACCGCTCCCCTTCGATAATGACGAATTTTTGCCGATTCAGCTCTTCATCGTGCAGATAGCCCAGGCCGACACCGGCGCCACCGATATAAATTTCTCCCCTTACCCCCACAGGCACCAAATTTCCATAATTATCGCGGAGCTCGATCCGAACATTGCCCAACGGTTTGCCAATGACATTCTTCTCCACAGGATATTCGGCCTCCACCTGACAACTGCTGCAGATGATGGTCGTTTCTGTTGGCCCATAAAGGACATAGATCTCAGCCTCGGAGAACACTTCCCTCATTTCCATCAATAGTTTTCCAGAGACAATATCTCCTCCGACGAAGACCTTTCTTATTCCGTCGCCTCCTTCAATCATCCTACTCTCGCGTAAATAATCGACAATCTGCTTCATCAGACTGGGAACTGCATGTAAAAGTGAGGCTTGGTTAAGCCGCTCGACCAATCGAGAAATTTCTAAAACATTTTCTCTCGGCAACAGCAGGACACCGGCGCCGGCAACCAGAGGCATTAATATTTCGAAAAGCGAAATATCAAAGGTAAATCGGGAAAGGTTAGGCATGAGATCCCCAGGACAAATATCGAAGCGGTCTCTGCAAGTGTATAAAATATTGATTAGGTTCCGATGACTAATCACAACGCCTTTCGGCCGTCCGCTGGATCCGGAAGTAAAAATAATATAAGCGGGGTCGGCGCCTGTCGTTTCATGATCTGGGTTATCGTCGCTACACCGGCTAATAACATCCGAATCGGCATCCGTATAAATCAGCTTAATATCGATGTCGTCAAAATCGGCCCTCAGGAACCGTTTCGCCAAGATTATCTCGGCGCCGGCATCCCTCAGCATATGTCGCAGGCGTTCCTGAGGATAGTCGGGATCAAGCGGAAGGTAACATGCGCCGGCTTTAAGTATTGCAAGCAATCCGATGCACATTTCAAGCGGATCCGCAAAACATGCGCCGACAACCGTTGTCGAGCCGCCCCCCGATGCTCGCAGGTAATGTGCCAATTGATTGGCTCTGGTATTGAGCTCTCGATAAGTCAACCGTTGCTCTTCATATCTGAGAGCAATATTGTCGGGTGTGGATTCAACCTGTTCTTGAAATAGCTCGTGAATACAATAATCGGAGGGGTAATATGCAGATGTTTGGTTATACTCTCCACGTATCTGATGTTGCTCCGCATCGGTCGTCATTGATAACTCTTGGATCCGTCGCTCTGGGTTCGAGACGATATCTCCCAAGATCATTTTCAGGTGCTCTTGCATCCGATCAATCGTGCCGACATCAAAAAGGTCGAGACAATACTCGAATACGCCGCTGACCCCGTCTTGGTTATCCGACATAGAAAGTGAGAGATCAAATTTTGCAGTATGATTTTCACTCTCGATCATACTGACCTTGACTCCCGGCAAGTTGAGCGTTTCCCTCGCTTGATTCTGCAACAAGAAGGCTGCTTCAAATAACGGCGAGCGGCTGAGATCCCTTTCCGGCTGCAGAACATCGACAAGCTTCTCGAACGGAAGATCCTGATGCGCGTAGGCTTCGAGCGCATTCTCTCTCACTTGTTTCAACAAATCCGTAAATCTCGGATTACCTGAGAGGTCCGAGCGCATCACTAAGGTATTGGTAAACATACCTATCAAATTCTCAATCTCCGGCCTATTGCGATTGGCTATGATTGTACCGGTAACAATATCTTCCTGACCGGTATAACGGGACAGCAACGTAACGAACGCGGCCTGCAGCGTCATAAACAACGTACATCCCTCTTGCCGGCATAGCATCTTCAACGAATTCGACAGGTCGATTGACAGTCGGAGCGATCGATGCCCTCCGGAGAAACTCCGGATCGGCGCGCGTATTCGATCGGTCGGCATTTCCAGCGCCGGCAGGTCCGACAACCTCGCTCTCCAGTACTCCAGCTGCTCTTCCAGCACGGCGCCCGTCAACCACTCCCGCTGCCAGACCGCGTAGTCGCCGTACTGAATCGGCAACTCCGGC
>WNGB01033481.1_pt1 | contig 11199 bp, 9 predicted proteins | sample 5400681 | NCBI WGS metagenome assembly WNGB01 (sample SAMN13153367, study PRJNA577476) | soil metagenome | isolation source: 115 cm soil or saprolite under grassland replicate 2 | place: USA:California | collected 2016-06-15 | reverse complement strand
GCTCTCCGGCCGCAATGCCGCTCACGACTTCCACCCGGCCGTTCCCGAGGTCGGCGCCGAGCGTCACCGCCCGGAGGGCAGTGCGGCCGTTTTCCCAGACCAGCGCGTAGCCGTCCTCGCCGATCGCGTCCCGCGGCACGACGATCACCCGGCGCCGCTCGCGGCCAAGCCGCACGCTCACGCTCGCTCCGGGGCTGAGCCGCGATCCGGGCCTGATCTCGAGGACCACCTCCCGGGTTCCGCTGGCGGGCTCGATCGCGGGAGACGCGCGCACCACCCGGGCTTTAGCGGTGAGCCCGCTGAGCGCCGCGACCTCGGCCTCGTTCCCGGGCCGGATCTCCGCGGCCGCGCTCTCTGGCACCCGGACCCGCACGAGCAGCGGGCTCATGGCGGTCACCCGGAACAGAGTGTCGCCCGGGCCGACCAGGCGCCGGGGGCGGGCCATCCGCGAGCTGACGAGGCCGCCGAAGGGCGCGGTGATCCGGGTGAGCTCATAGTCGCGCCGAGCCTTCCTGACCGCGAGCTCGGCCTGGCGATCCTGCATCTCGGCGCGCTCCGAGTCGGCCACGGTCGCGGCGCCCGACCGGGTGAGCTCGCGGGTCCGCCGGACCAGTCGCTCGGCGTCGTCATAGGCATTCTCGGCTTGGCCCAGCGCGATCTCCTGATCCACGCTCTCGAGCTTGGCGAGAAGCTGCCCGGCGTCGACCTTGGTCCCGAGATCGGCCAGTACCGCTTCCACCACCCCGGCCGACCGCGCCGCTACCACGGCGTCGTGCTCGACGTAGAGTTGGGCCGGCAGCGCCAGCGGCGCGTCGACGGTCAGGGTATCCGCACTGAGCAGCGCGAGGCTGGTCACCGGGGTTTCTGCCTTGGCTGGCCGGGCCTCGTCCCTGCATCCGGTCGCCGCGAGCGCGGCACAGGCGAGGAGAAGGGCGCATCGGTCGCCTCTCATGACCACATCCTCCACCAGAGCAGCCGGGCCTGACGCACCGGCTCCCGGAACACTCGTCCGAGCACCGAGGCCGATGCCGTGAGCACCCGGGCGTAAGCGGCCATTCCCGGGCGCAGCGAGCCGTCCGGATTCGGGATTGCCGCCCGAACTGCGAAACGGGTCGATCCGCCGCTGTCCAGCGGCATCGGTGCAATCGAGGTCACCCAGCCCGCAAAGGTGCGCTGGGGGAGGGCGTCTACCCGGAGCCGCACTTCCTGTCCGGGTGCGACCCGCTCGATGTCTTGCTGGTCCACCCCAAACTCGAGCTCGAGCGTGTCGGTCCCGCCTACCGTCACTACCAGGTCCCCCTCTTCCAGCTTGGCGCCGAGCCGCTCAGCCGGGCGCGGCGTGAGGACCACACCTGCCACCGGCGACCGTACCACGGTTGCGGCCAAGCGCTCGTCTAGCACGGTCGTCTCCTGCCGGAAGGTCTCGCCCCGAAGGCGTTGGAGCCGCTCCTCGGCGGCGTCGCCCCGGCTCGCCGCCTGCGCCGCTCTGCGGTCGCTCTCGACCGCGGAGGCCGCGGCCGCATCTCGCTCCGCCCGCAGCTCGGCATCCCGGAGCTCGAGAACCGGCGCGCCCCGGGCCACCGCGGAGCCTTCGCCCACCAGCACCCGCTCGATGATTCCGGGCACCAGCGACCGCACATCGGTTCGGTAGGAGGGTCGAAACACGGGGTCGGTGCCGCTCACCCGAAACGGCCACCGGATGAGGGTGAGCGCTGCCAGCGCGACCCCGGCTCCCAGGGCGAAGAGCCATCGCTTCCGGCGGGGGATCTCGAGAAACGCCCGCTTCCGCTGAGCGATCGCACTGAAGGCGTCCACCAGCGGAACTTGCGCGTAGAGCTGGGCGTTCCGCAGCGCGACGGTGGTCTGGTTCGCCAGGATGGTCGCGAGCTCACGCTGGGTTTCACTCGCGAAGTTCGCTGCGTGGGCCTCGAACAGCAGGATCCCTACCACGCCCTCTTCGTCGGTGAGCGGGAGATAGAGCCCGCTCAGCACTCCATCGTTCTCGAGATCCGGTCCGAAGATGGTGAGATAGGTTCGCTCGGCGTCAGTAGTCGGCGAGCTGCGGTCGGACAGGTAGAAGGACTCGCCTCGTCCGGCGGCCCAGGCGGCGCGAACCGCGAGATCCTGGAGTCGAGGGTCTTCGGGATCGACCTGCTCCTGGCCGGCGATCGCCCGGATATCGCAGCGGCCCTTGTCGTAGAGCGCGATTGCGCCGCGGTCGAACTGAAGCGCCCGGGCGGCGAGATTCACCACCGACCGGAGCACCCGGTCCACGTCCAGGGTGGCGGTGATCTCACGGCTGATCTCGAGCAGCAGGGCCAGGTCACGGGCGCGCTTCTCGGCGGTGTGAAGCTGGGCGTTTCGCAGCGCGATGGCCGCGCTCGCGGCCAGGCCCTCGAACAGCTCGCGGTCGCCCGGATCGAAGACGCCGTCGCCGGTCCGCTTGCCGGTGACCTGAATTGCGCCGACGGTCGCGCCCTGCGCGACCATCGGCGAAGCCATCACGGTTGTCGCGGCATCACCCGCCGTATCCATCGCAGGGTCGAAGCGGGGATCCTCCGTCGCCCGGGTGACGACCGTGGTACGCTGCTTTCGGGCTACGTCTCCGATGAAACCCGTCCCCACCGGCATCTCGGCGCCGACCAGCCGCTGGCTGGCGCCTCCCACGGCCAGACGGCAGCGGAGCATGTCGCCCTCGGTAATCCAGAGCGACCCGCCTTCCGCGCTCATCGTGTCAAGAACAGTCTTGAAGACTCGAGGGAGCAGCTCATCAAAGTCGAGGCTGGAGTTGAACTCCTGCCCGATGCGCTGCAGCAGGCGGAGGCGCTCCACCTCGCGGCGAAGCGCCTCAACGGGCGCCGGTGAAGCGCCCGTGGCCAGGTCCTGAATCGATGATGTGTCCAGAATGGTGCGCCCTCCCCGCTGCGGCGGGGAAACCGGGGGATCAGGGTTGGGCTTCGGGTAAGCTACGGGCGACGCGTAGGAGGCGCCAGAGTGCGACGTCGGCAGCGAAAGATGAGCGGGGGCGCGCCGGTTCCGGCGCGCCCCGCATCCCGGGACTCTGGCTTACTTGGGGGCAACGCCGCCCGGCGCAATCCGCTCCTCGAGCTCCGACACGCTGAGCTCGACAGCCTCGGCGTCCTTGCCGGTGGCGTTCTTGACCATGGCCTTCTGCTCAGGGGTGAGCTGGATCCGGATCTGGTCCTTGGGGTTCGACATACTGCCTCCGATGTGGGTGACGACGGGATTGGAGCTAGTTCATGATTACAGCTGAAAGGGGGCAATTCGCTCTTCCAGCTCGGAGACGCTGAGCTCGACCGCTTCGGCGTCCTTGCCGGTCGCGTTCTTGACCAGGGCCTTCTGCTCCGGGGTGAGCTGGATGCGGACCTGCTCCTTCGGATTCGACATAGGTAGCTCCTTAGCGGACAACGGATTCCCGGCGAACCGGTCCGGCGCGGTATTGCGCCGGCGTGAGCGAGTGGAGCGAGTTGTTTCGAGTGACGGGGACAATGTCGGAGTCGAGCGTGAAACCAGTGTGAATCGGCTCTTGCCTCTGCGTGAATGCGGCGTAGGTTCGGGCACCCCTCTTGGAGCGCCGCTTGGCCGGCACCAGCTTGACCTTGCTCGGACCCCCCGCCGCAACGGTGGAGGGGGCTTCGGGCCCGCCGCTCGGGGCCAAACCGCTGGCCCTTCTCGCCTATCTCGCGCTCGAACCCGGTCCCCAACCCCGCGAGCGCCTCGCCTCCCTCCTCTGGGGAGAACACCAGCTCGATGGAACCATCGATTGCGACGTGGGGCGATTCCTCGCGGCCGCCGACCGGGATCTCGCCGCCGCGGCGGCATTCGATGTTACCCGGTTCATGAGCGGCTTCACCATTCGGAACGCTCCCGTATTCGATGAGTGGGTGGCGCTCAAGCGCGATGAGCTGCTCGGCCGCTTCCGGGGCGTTCTGGGCCAGCTCACCCGGGCGGCGATGGCTAAGTGGCAGTGGCGAGAGGCGATTGGGCACGCCAACCGGTGGCTCGCCGCCGAACCGCTCTCCGACGAGGCCGCTCGCCTGCTGATCGAGGCGCTCTACCTGGCCGGTGATCGGACGGCGGCGCTGGTCCGGTTCGTCGAGTTCCGGGCTCGACTTCAGGCGGAGTTTGGCGCTGGGCCTAGCCGGGCCCTGGGCCAGCTGGTCCGCCGGATCGAGGCTGATCCGGGAGGCCGGCCTGGCCGGCCGATCACTGACGAGTGGTACGTCCGGGTGCCGGCGTTCGAGTGCGGCCTCGTCGGCCGGACTCAGGAGCTCGAGGCCTTGCAGAAGGCGTGGCGCAGCGTCAGGCGCGGCGCCGGGCGGGTGGTGCTCATCGAAGGCGAGGCCGGTGTGGGCAAATCTCGGCTCGCCGACGAGTTCCTCCGCTGGGTCGGTGCGGAGACCGGCACGGTGCTTCGCACTCGCGGCTACGATGCCGGGGCGGGCGTCCCTTACGGGCCGGTGGTCGAGGCGCTCCGGGGCGCCCTCGCGGCGCCCGGGCTCTCGGGGACCGATCCTCAATGGCTCGCCGAAGTGGCCCGGCTGCTGCCGGAGCTGCGCCAGCTCCTCCCCGGTCTCCCCGAGGCCTCGCCCCCGCCGGTCGCGGCGGAGGCATGGCGCCTGTTCGAGGCGGTCGCGCAAGTGCTGCTTGCGGTGGCTGCCGAGCAGCCGGTCGCGCTGGCGATCGATGATCTCCAGTGGTGCGACGGCGACAGCTGCAACCTGCTGCACTTCCTCACTAGGCGGCTGGAAGAGGCTCCGGTGCTGTGGTGCGGGATGCAGACATTGGGGGAGCTGCGGCGCGATGCGCCCGCTGCCCGGCTCTGCCGGGCGCTGCGGGTGAAGCCGCGCGCCACCATCGTCACGCTCGCGCCGCTCAGCGAGGAAGAGCTGTGGCAGATGGTTCGCGAGATGGGGCACGTGACGGTTCCCACCGGCGGCCGCCGGTTGGCGGCTCGGCTGCACCAGGTGACGCGGGGGAATCCGTTCTACGTAATCGAGCTGCTCAAGACGCTGTTCGCCCAGGACTGGCTGATGGCAGATCCGGAGTCTGGCGAATGGCTGGTGGCGCCGGCGGCCGGCGAGACCGGAACCATGTCGATGTCCCCTACCGTCCACGATGCGATCGCCGAGCGCATCGAATCGCTCCCTCCGGACCTGCACGATTTGCTGATCACGATCGCGGTGGCGGCCACCGGCTGCCGCACCGGCCTGCTGTCTCACGTGCACGGGATCTCTCGGCTTCGCGCTGCGACGATCGCGGACGAGCTGGTCGAGCGCCGTCTGCTGGAGGAGGAGAACGGCATGTACCGCTGCGCTCATCCGGTGATCGCACGGGTGGTGCGAGACGGGCTGACTACCTCGCGCCGGCGCGAGCTGCACCGGGCCGTCGCCGGTGCGCTCGAGCTCTTGAGCGAGACCGAGGGCGCCCCCAGTCCGCCGGGAGAGATCGCGCGCCATGCCGAGCTGGGCGGTGACCGGGCGCTGGCCTATCGCTGCTCGCTCAGGGCCAGCGACGCCGCCCGCCAACGCTATGCCTACGAAGAGGCACTGGTATGGCTGGATCTCGCTGCCGCGACGGCGGCGCCGGGGATGGAGACCGATGCCGTCAACCGATTGACGGCGGAAGTGTTGAGCGTGGCTGGCTGGCGCGAGGCGCCAGCACCGTTGCGGCGTCCCGATGGCGCCCAGCGTGAGCTCGAGCGGCAGGACCTGGACCTCCCGGGTGTTGCCGGAGGCCGCGCGTGAGAGGTGTCGCGCGCGTGCCTCTCTGGCGCGTATCGTTCCCTGGCGGTACGATAAAACGACAGCCCCCAACAGATTGCGGCGACCTCGAGAGACGGCCAGGATGGCGATCAAGGAATCGATCCTTCCGGAATTCGAGCACGAGATGGAGACGAAGCCTCATCCGAAGTCGCGCTCGTTGGGTGAGTTGACGAGCCATCTCGTTGACCTACCGAGGTTTGTACCGTGGATTCTGGAGTCGGAGTCCTTCGACCCGGCGCCCCCGGACGGCGAGCGGTACACCGGATCGAAATTCGAGAGCGCCGACCAGATGTTGGCCGGCCTGGACGAAAACGTCGGCCAGGCCCCCGCGGCCATCGTGGCCGCGCTCCGCACGTTCCTGCTCAACCACATGATCCATCATCGCGGGCAGCTCACGGTCTACTTGAGGTTGCAGAACGTGCCGCTGCCCAGCGTTTACGGCCCTACGGCCGATCAGCCGTAGCCGGAATACATTGCCCGGCGCATGGAGCGTGAGGAGGCAGGATGGTCGGAGTACGCAGAGGCAGGGCCGCCGCGACTAGTGCTATTGCCGCGCTGACATGGGGATGCGGTGGCGACCGCGGCTCGCTCGACGCCGGCTGGGTCGGCTCACCGTGGACCTCGGCCTCCCGGCCAGCGGGGTCCCCGGCTGACAGCGGGCTGGCCCGGGCCAACGGCAGAGGGACCACGGTGGTGTCGCCCATCGAGGCGTCGACCGAGCGGCTGGGCGCCCGCACCCGGGTCAACGCGCCGGACCGTAAGGGCGCCGCGGTCGCGAAGCGGCCGATGCGGACGGCGCACATGAGCGAGGGTGAGGTTCGCCTGGCGCTCGAGCGATTCAAGTACGCCCAGGGCCGCATGTTCCGGCTCAAGCGAACCTATGCCGGCCAGCCAGGCGCAATCGACTACCAGCGGCCGCCCGGAACCCTGGTGCGCGTCGTGTGGGCGAACAAATGGGGCTGGGCGGCCCTCGCCGGAGACTCGGCTGCGCCCGGTGAGTACTGTTCGGTCTACGTGGGATCCGTGCCCGACGCGATCACACCCGAGGCGCGTCACTGGGGCAAGCCGGGCCGGGTGTATTGCGACGGCCGGACCGACAGCGACTCGCTCGGACCCAGCGTCCTCTACGGCGACGAGGCGCCGGACGAGACGTTGGCTCGCTACGCAATGACCATGATGCCGACCAACCTCATGCAGCTCGCTGTCTCCCAGGACGCGTACCGGAAGGTGCAGTACACCTACGCACGGCGGATCGAGCCGATGGCGCTGCAGTTCGGATGGCAGCCGGGTGTGCGGGTGCGAATGTTGTTTGCCGACAGCGAGGGCTGGGCCGCCGAGGCGAGCTACGATCTGCTGCCGGGAGAGAGCTGCGTGATCTGGGCCGGCGCGATACCGCGGCGCCCGGCGACCAGAGCGCAGCGGCGGGTGGCCGAGCGCGAGCGGGTGCCGGTCTGCGACGAGTAAGAAGTGAGAGGTGAGAAGTGAGAAGGGGGCTCCGCAGGCGACCGGGGGTGCCCTTCTTACTTCTCACCTCTCACTTCTCACCTCTTACCTCTCACCGCCGCCCATCGGGCGGCCCGTCCCCCCATACCTCACCGCCGTCATCTCCGCCAGGATGGCGAGCGCCGTTTCGGCTGGTTCCCGGCCGCCCAGGTCGAGACCGATGGGGCCGCGAAGGCGAGCGAGCTCGTCCTCGGTGAAACCGGCGGCCTTGAGGCGCTCGCGCCGGCTCGCCTGCGTCTTCCGGGAGCCGATCGCACCGATATAGGCGGCCGGCGACCGCAACGCGATCTCGAGCGCCGGCTCGTCGAACTTGGGATCGTGCGAGAGCACGCAGACGTAGGTGGCGGGGTCGAGCCCCACCTTCGCGAACGCCTCCTCGGGCCAGGCGAGCACCAGCTCGTCGGCATCGGGAAAGCGCTCCCGCGAGAGAAACGCCTCTCGCCCGTCCGCGACCACGGTTCGATAGCCGAGTGATTTGGCCAGGGGGACGAGCGCGGCGGCGATGTGCACGCCGCCGAAGATCACCAGGGTCGGGCGGCGGGGAAACACTTCCAGAAAGATCCTCGCGGCCGGAGCGCTTCCAGGGACCTCGAGCGTGGTGCTCATGCCCCAGGCCAACGCGTTTTGGGCCGCTTCCAGCACGGTGGTGCGATCGAGGTGCGGTGGCAGCGCGCCGCTCACGGCGCCGTCGTCCCGCAGCACCACCGCGCTCCCCACGCCCTCGCCGTCGATCACGGTGGCGACCACACCGCCCCCGGTTCCCCGCGCCGTCTCGAGAATCTCGGGTCGCACTGCGGGCTCGACGAAGACGCGGATGGTCCCGCCACACGCGAGGCCGACCTCCCAGGCCCGCTCGTCGCTCACTCCGAAGGTGACCAGCTTGGGCGTGCCGCGCGCGATCGCTTCCGCGATCTCCATCGCGGTTGCGCTCTCCACACACCCGCCGGACACCGAGCCGGCGAGGGTACCGTCAGGGGTGGCGAGCAGACAGGCGCCCTCGGGTCGTGGGGCGGAGCCCCACACGCTGGTCACGACGGCACGGCCCACCGGACGGCCGGTGGCGGAGAGGCGTTCGTAGTCGGGAAGCAGGTCGCGCATGATTGCAGTGAGGAGTGAGAAGTGAGAACTAAGAAGGGGCAACGAGCAAGTCAAACGCGGCTGCAGGCCTCCTCCTCCATTCACATCTCACTTCTTACCTCTTACTTCTCACTTCTTACTTCTTACTTCTCACCCTCAAACAGCCGTTGTGCCAGGGCTTCCAGCGACGCGACCGTCGCGCACGGCACCAGAGCGTCGGTGTGGGGAAGCGCGGCGCGAAGCCCTGCGGTGACGGGCGCGAACCCGGGCCGGCTGGCCAGGGGGTCGAGCCAGAGCAGCCGATGGCAGGCGCGCCTGAGCGCCGCCATTTCCCGCGCCAGCAGGGCGGGGTCTCCCCGCTCCCATCCATCCGAAACGATCAACACGATCGCCCCGCTCCTGATCGTCCGCCGCACCCATTCCCGATTCAAGGTGTGCAGGCTCTCGCCGATCCGGGTCCCGCCGCTCCAGTCTACGACTTTGTCAGCCACCCGCCGTAATGCCAGGTCCGGGCTGCGCACCCGGAGCTCGCGGGTGATTCGGGTGAGCCGGGTGCCGAACACGAAGACCTCGACCGGCGCACCGCTGCGGTCGAGCGCATGGGCGAACCGCAGGAGAAATCGGCTGTAGCGCTCCATCGAGCCGCTGATGTCGCAGATCAGCACGACCGGCCGCGGGCGCACCGTACGCTCGAGCCAACGCCAGCGCAGCGACTCTCCGCCCGTGGCCAGTGCCCGGCGCAACATGAGCCGGCCGGCCAGGCGATGCCCGTGCCGACCGATCGCCCGCCGGCGCGCCGGCCGCCGTGCCAGCCGGGGGCGAAGCGCCTCGAGCATGGCTTGCGCATCGCGTGCTTCCGCCGGCGTGAGGCTCGCGAAGTCGGCCTGCCGCAGCTGCTCTCGCTCGCTCGGTGCCCGTATCGCAAGCGGGGTCACGACCTCGCCGACGTCCCGATCCGCCGAATTGACTGGTCGATCGGCCTGGCCGAAGCTCCCCTGACGCAGCTTGGGCAAGCGCTTCCCGAGCTCGCTGTCCGGTCCTCGTCGTCGCCAGAAAAGCTCGAATGCGGTGTCGTACGTGGCACGGTCCTCGCAACGCGCCACGTAGATCGCCCGTCCCGCTGCCTTGATGTCCGCTTTTCGGCTCAGCCCCAGCAGCGTCATAGCCTGCAGAAATAGGCGGGTTTGCGCGGGGTCCACGGCGAGGCCGGCACGGCGGAGCAACCGGCCAAACAGCACGGCGTTCGCGGGCAGAACCGCATCAGCGGCTGACGCTATGGGTCCCGGCTGAGCCTCGTTGGTGTGGGTGGTCACAGATCGAAATGTCCCGAATGCCAAGTCGTTCGAAAGCCACGATGCGAATTGATTGTAACGCGATTTTGTTCGACCTCGATGGGGTTCTGGTCGACTCGACTGCCTACATCGAGCGACAGTGGCGCGACTGGGCCGTCGCCAAGGGGCTCGACCCGGCTCCATTCCTTCGCTTTTGTCACGGCCGACGGGCGGTGGAGACGATCTGTCTTGCCGCACCGGAGCTCGATGCGGAGGCGGAGGTGGCCCAATTCCGGGAGCGGGCGCTCGAGGAAGAGGTGCCCCTCACCGCCGTCGCTGGGGCTCGCGAGCTGCTCGCCGGCTTGCCCGACGGGCGCTGGGCTGTCGTCACCTCGGGCGCGCGTCGCTTCGCGTTGGCGCGGCTCGCCGGGGCCGGCCTCCCGCCGCCCGCGGTGTTGGTTTCAGCCGAGGACGTCCGTCAGGGCAAGCCGAGCCCCGAGGGGTATCTCCGCGCGGCAGAGCTGCTGCGCGTCGCGCCCAGGGATTGCCTCGTTCTGGAAGATGCTCCGGCCGGCGTTGAAGCGGCGCGCGCCGCGGGCGCGACCGTAGTTGCGATCAGCACGACCCACCCGGCCGCCGCGCTTGCCGGTGCCCACCTGGTGCTCGGCTCCCTCGCCGACGTGCACCTGGTGGCGTCCCCCGCCAATGGCCGCACCCTCGCGCTCGAGCTGGGTCCCGTGCTGGTCAGCCCCGCCTGAACGCTCGGCTCTCGTCCAGAATTGTTCTCACCGCCGGGCCGCGCGTCGTCACGACGTCTTCCTGATACTTGAGCAGCACGCCCAGGGTCTGGTCCACCTGCTCCGGTGTGAGCGCCGCTGGACGAAATCAACCACCTCGCGGCCCAGCGTTTCCGGCGTCCTGGGGAGACGGGCGTGCAGGATCGCGAGCTCCCGCTCGGCGGTGGGGTAGTCGATCCAGTGATACAGACAGCGGCGCTTGAGCGCGTCGTGCACCTCGCGGGTGCGGTTGCTGGTGAGCACCACCCGCGGCGGCCGCTCCGCGCGGAGGGTGCCGATCTCGGGGATCGTTACTGCGAAGTCGCTCAACAGCTCCAGCAGGAAGGCCTCGAACTCCTCGTCGGCCCGGTCGACCTCGTCGATCAGAAGCACCGGGGCGACGGCTTTCGGCTCCAGCGCTCGCAGCAGCGGCCGACGAATGAGAAACTCCTCGCTGAAGATGTCGCGGGTCGCGGCCGACTTGGCTTCCCCCCGCGCCTCCAGCAAGCGGATTTCCAGCATCTGGCGGGGATAGTCCCACTCGTACACGGCGGTGCTGACGTCGATGCCCTCGTAGCATTGGAGCCGGATGAGCTCCGCGTCGAGCGCGAGTCCCAGCGTGCGCGCGACCTCGGTCTTGCCGACGCCGGCCTCGCCCTCGAGCAGGAGTGGCCGTCCCAGCTCGAGCGACAGGAAGACAGCGGTCGCCAGGTCGCGGTCGGCGATGTAACCGTGGGCCCGGAACGCCGATTGGACGCTATCGATGGAGGCGAGAGTCATAACCGC
>WNGB01028585.1_pt1 | contig 11199 bp, 11 predicted proteins | sample 5400681 | NCBI WGS metagenome assembly WNGB01 (sample SAMN13153367, study PRJNA577476) | soil metagenome | isolation source: 115 cm soil or saprolite under grassland replicate 2 | place: USA:California | collected 2016-06-15 | reverse complement strand
AACATGCGCAAGGTCGATGGATGGCAGACGTTGGCAACGAAGCTCATCGATCAGCCGATTGACCTCGCCGCCTGACTCGATACCCTGATGTTACCGGAGATCGCGCCGCGCCAATTCCAACCACATTCCGGACGGCATCTTTCGGAATTTGCTGCTCCACTCTAAGCTAGGCGGCCTCGCAAAGCTCTAGGACGGCCGCGCCGCAGTGCGAGCAATTTCATTCAGAGTCCGGTTTTGACACCAATACCGGACATACGCGGCGCTTTCCGACACTTCGGCTCATGACCCAAACCGGACCAAACCGTGGTGCTCACAAGACCGCCCCTTTTTCAGACTCGGCGAGTGGTCGCGCAAGGTTCAGGGGCGATGCGCTCCTTGAACCAGCGGCCGAATGACATCGACCATACGGTCAGGCGGCGTGCCAGGCGGAAAGAACCCGAGGTACTGCCCTGCTCGATCCATCAAATAAATGTAACCTGAATGGTCAACCGTATAATCGTCGCCAGCCCTCGGAACCTTGGCGTAATAGACTTTGTACGCCCGCGCGGCCTGCCGGATGGAGCGCGCGTCGCCGGTCAATGCGATCAACCGCGGATGAAATAACGTCACATAGTTGGCCAAGTGCTGTGGCGTGTCTCGATCCGGGTCGAGGGTGACAAAAAGCGGCTGCACCTCGTCGCCGATCTTCCCGAGCCGGTCGATCGCCAAGCTGATGGACTGCAGGTCGGTGGGACACAGGTCTGGACAAAAGGTGAAGCCGAAATAGATGAGCAGGAATTTGCCGCGGAAGTCGGCCTCGGTGCGTTGCGTGCCGGCATGATCAACGAGTGTGAATGGCCCGCCAACCGGCTCACGGTTCCACATGAGCACGTCCATGAGCTCGGAAGCGGACCGTTCAGGCTTCTCCTGCGCTCGCAACCATGCGGGTGCAAGGCATAACAATCCGCCGAGAGCAACGAGCGCGCCTATCGATCGCGCGCTCATGCGCCGAAGATGATACGGCTGCCAATCGTTGCCACCACGAGCTTGTCGGGCATCTGCTCGCGCACTGCCTGGATGAAATTGTTTCCGCTGCAGTGCATGGGAATGACCGCGTCCGGTTCCAGCTTCTTGATCTCGGCGACGACCTGATTGAGATAATCGGATGGCGCCGGCCCGAGATGGAAACCGCCCATGATGGCGTGAACTTTCTGAACGCCGGAAACTTCCTGCGCCTGCCGCACTGAGTTGACGATGCCGACGTGACCGCAGGAGCTGATCACGATTAGGCCGCGATCCTTCACATTGAAGCAAGTCGCGTGCTCATGCACGTGCTGGTCGGGCATGATCTTTCCCTGCAGTTCGGCAGCCGTGAAATGGCTCATGTCGCAGCCAAGCCCGTCCTTCACGGCGAACTCGACCATGGTGTTCGGCAGTACCTTCTCAATTCCGTTGCGTTTGATCTGACCGGTGGTAAAGGCCTGTTTCTCGATCACGGTCGGACTCGGGGCGAGAACCAGCTTGACCCTATGAGCGGCGATCTCGCGGCGATCGAGCACACCGCGATCGGTGAATGGACCCGGCGACGTGCCGGCGTGCCGCTTGCAGAAATTGTCCTCGCCACCGGAATACAGCGTGAGGTCCGCCGGCAACAGGTCGCGCTTTTTAGCAAGGAAGCCGATGAGGCCGCCCCAGTGATCGTTATGACCGTGGCTGAGAATGAGAGCGTTGATCTTGCGAGGATCCACTCCCTGGAGCTCCATATTGGTCATTAGGGCTTCCGGCGTGTGACCGAAATCGAGCAGGATCGTGCGAGCATCGTTGCCGCGTTGCGAGTCGAGCAGCAGCGAGAGACCCCATTGGGCATGAAACGGCCGGCTGAAATCGGACGAACGCACGACTTCCACCACAACTCCATTCACCCTTTGCGGGCGCGAAAAACTGTCGAAGGCTCCGTCCACGAGAACGCGCGTGGTGAGCTTGTCGATGGTCGGCACTTCGATCGGCGCGGCGGAAGCAATCTCCATGCATGTGAAGCCGCCGGCGGCCGCGGCGCTCGCAAAAGCTGCCGAAGCCTTCAAGAAGTCTCGACGTTTGAGGTTGTTCATCTTACCCTCCCTGATGCCTCGTGCTGGGTTCTCCCCGCTTGTAGCACGAAAGCACGAACGACTACCACTTCCGGTCCTGGCACTGAACCGACGTGCCAACCGTACTGACGAATGTCCGTTGCTGGGGGTAGACCGGAAAACTTGTGCTCGATCTGAGCCTTACCGGTTTTGACCCAAAGCGGACATCAGCCGTTCGGACTCGGTGCTCTGCACCGCGATGCGTCGTGCGGATGGGTTTAGCCTCGAGTCATGCCGCAGCTCCGAGAGCTCGACTTGGGCGTCAATCGGCCCTGAAGCCTGCGCCCTTGACTAGATGCGACCAGCGTTCGATCTGCGCTCGAACGTCCGCCTCGAATTCCGGTCCGGTTTGACCTGACACGTCAAAGCCCTGGGCTTCGAGTTTTGCCTTCACATCCGGATCAGCGTGCGCAGCCTTGGCGGCGTTCAAGAGGCGTGTCACCACGGGTGCGGGCGTGCCGGCACGAATCAGCAGGCCAAACCAAATCGCCGCTGTAAACTCATCGTAGCCTAGTTCTTTGAAGGAGAGGACGTCGGGCAGGAAGCGCGAGCGTGCCGGGCTGGTGACGGCAATCGCGTTGAGCTTGCCCATATTGATATGCGGCAGCGTGGTCTGCATCTGCGCAAAGCCAAACAGGACGTGCCCAGCGATCATTTCGGTCGCCTGTGCGCCCGAATTTCGCGAGGGCACGTGGACCAGATCGAGACCAAAGCGCTTGTTCAGTTGAGAGCCGAGGAAATGCGACGGAGTGCCGGCGGTGTACGATGAGTAACTGAGCTTGCCGGGATTTTTCTTGATCCAGGTCACGAGTTCCGGAAGCGTCTTGGCCGGGACACTGGGATGCGCGACCAGTACAAGCGGGGCCGTCACGCCTCGAATGAGCGGATTAAAGTCGTTCAACGACCATCCCGGTTCGCTGAAGGAGCTTGGGTTGATCTCTGATGTCGACTGGGTGCCGACCAGGATCAGTTCGCCGTCGGCCGGCGCATTAGCCACAAATCGATAGGCAATGTTTCCATTCGCGCCAGGTTTGTACTCGACGATGACAACCCGACGGAGTGCTTTCGCCATGTGTTCCGAAACGAGTCGTGCATAAGCATCCATCGCACCGCCCGGCGCCGTAATGACAACCACGCGGATCGGTCCCGATGAAGCGGATTGTGCCAGGGCGGAGCTAAGCGCGCCGACGCCAAGAACGGCCGCCGTCGCCGTCGTCAGAAAAATCCGTCTGTTCATAGCCCTTCCTCGCATGCATGCCGAATGAGAGACGGGTCTATCGGAAAATGCCATCAGCCGATAATATGTATTGATGATGATATCATAACCCAATCGAATGGACGGCTGTCGTGCTGTGGGACGATCACATGAGGCGCCGGCTTAGATTGCGCGACCTCGATATTCTGATGGCCGTGATCCAAGCGGGCAGCATGGGTAAGGCGACCGGGCGCCTCAATATGTCCCAACCTGCTATTTCGAAGGCGATTGCTGACCTGGAACGTGCGCTCGGCGTCCGCCTGCTCGACCGCGGCAGGCAGGGAGTCGAGGCCACCCCCTATGGGCACGCACTTATCAAGCGGGGCATCGTTGTGTTCGACGAATTGCGGCAGGGAGTTCAAGATATTGAGTTCTTGTCCGATCCGACGGCCGGAGAAATACGGATTGGATCAACCGAAGCAATTGCCCCCGCCATCGTCATGCCTGTCGTTGACCGCCTCACGCAGCAATATCCGAGGATGGCTTTTCACGTTGTTACTGGGGACACGGGGGGACTGTATCCGCAACTGGCGGAGCGCAACATCGAGCTGGTAATGTCCCGAATACCCGGTCCCGTTGCCGACGAGTACAGCGCTGAAATTCTTTTCCATGATACCTTGGTGGTGGCAGTCGGGGCGAGCAGCCCTCTCACCCGGCGACGTAAGATTGCTCTTGCCGACCTGCTCGGCGAGCCTTGGTTCCTGTTTCCGGCCGACAGCTATTTCGGCACGCTACAAGCAGGTGCTTTTCGCGCCTACGGCCTCGCGCCTCCGCGAGCAACGGTCTGGACCGCATCCCCAAGCCTGCGCAGCGAATTGCTCGCGACCGGACGATTCCTGACGGTGCTCACGGGCTTCTCGCTCAGGCTACCCCGCCGGCGCCTGACACTCGCGGCCCTGCCGGTGGAATTATCCAAGACACGAATGCCAATCGCGATTATCACCCTGAAGAATCGGTCGCTCAGCCCGCTCGCGCAGCTCTTCATCGAGCGAGTGCGCGCTGTGACCAGACCGCTCGCTAAAGGCTGATAACGAGGACGCTACTCCGCTTTGATGTTCGCTGCGTCGACGAAGTGATCGAATGCGGTCTGGCACACAACGGACATGCCGACCGTCCCGGCGAATGTCCGTTATTCGCTGACCAGCGGACAACATCTGCTCGCAATGAGCCTTTCCGGTTTTGATCCCCGGAGCGGACATAGGCCCGGATCGAAATCCCGCGGTGCAGCAGTCTCCTACCGTACCGAGGTGTGCTATTCCTTTCGTTCGGAAGCACGGGAGGTACTGGGCAGTGAGACGCCGCGATTTCATCCCGCTTCTCGGCGCCGGGACCCGATCCGCGCAGAGCATGAGAGAGAGCGCATCGATGAGCTCCACCAGCTTGCGTATTCTACTCGTCGTGGCGGCTGCCGCTCTGGGCTACGTGGTCCCTGCCCAGGCGGAGAATTATTTCTGCCAGCAGCAATTTGCACTCTGCACGTCCGCCCCGTGCATCCCAGAGCCAGGCAATCCGAAGGTGGCAATCTGCACCTGCGATGTCGAGGACGGCCCGAACTTGGCCACGGTCGCGTGCGATACCGTCAAACCCAGCACCGACGCCAATGGCGTACGCACCGTGTATTCCCAGTTCGCGCTCAAGCAATTCGCGCAGGGCAAACGCACGTTGAAATGCGCGGCCGGTACGCCCTGGACCTGGTGCCTCAACAAGCCGTGCACGGTCGACCCCGCCAATCCGAAGAAAGCCATTTGTGCCTGCGATGTGCTCCGCACCGGCGAATGGATCACGGCAGGGGGCAATTGCAACACGGCGACGTGCAAGACCGCGTATTGGTCCGGCGCCCCTGTCAATGATTTCAACGATGGTACCGATTTCTTGGTGAGGCAACTCAAGCTGAAGAAGTCCCCGGTGAACTGGTGCAGTCGGGCTGACGCTCGGTAAAGGGCATTGCGTCCGATGTCTCTGATTGTGCACTAGCTCAGGCTATGCCGGACCGGAAATCCTCGATCAGTCGGGCAAAGGTCTACCCCGCCGCGGTGGTGGACGAGAGCGTAGAGCTTCCGTGAGGAACCTCTGGCGCGTCCTTGTGTTGCTTGGCCGGAGCCCTCTCGATTCGAGGCACATCCCTGAGGCCTCGCGATCTGCTGCTGGCTTGGCCATGTAGTCACGCGAATCTGTATTGCATGCCGGGATCGGCTGTTGGAGAAACAAGGCCCAGATGAAAGTTGAAGCCCTGCTGCAGTGCGGGAGGAACCGATGGATGCCACCTTCAACAATAGCTCGGTGTGGCAGACCAAGATCTTATGGACCGCGATCGCGCTACTGGGTGCTGTTTCATTCGGAATTGTCGCACTCAATCGGGGTGAAGCGGTCAATGCCGCTTGGCTGGTGATCGCTGCCGTTTGCGTTTATTTTATAGCTTATCGGTTCTACGGATTTTTCGTCGCCAATCGGGCGCTCGGCGTGGATGCTGCCCGGCCAACGCCTGCCGTCCGTCATAACGACGGTCTCGATTACGTCCCGACCAATCGGTACGTGCTCTACGGCCATCACTTCGCGGCAATTGCAGGGGCGGGTCCACTGGTCGGTCCAGTCCTTGCTGCGCAAATGGGCTATCTGCCGGGGACGTTGTGGATTCTCGCCGGCGCAGTCTTTGCCGGTGCCGTCCAGGACATGACGGTGCTCTTCTTATCGACCCGGCGCGATGGTCGTTCGCTTGGTGACATTGTCCGTGCTGAGATGGGACCAGTTGCGGGCACGATTGCAGGCGTAGGTATTCTCCTGATCTGCGTCATTGTCCTTGCGGTTCTTGCGCTGGTTGTCGTGAAGGCGCTGACTGGCAGTCCATGGGGAACTTTCGCGGTGTTTTGCACCATCCCAATCGCTTTTCTGATGGGAATCTATAACCGGTTCATCCGACCAGGCCGTGTCGGCGAAATGTCTCTCATCGGTTGCGTGCTGCTGCTCCTGGCGCTGATCTATGGAAGGACCGTTTCCGAGACGCCTGCGCTCGCCGCTTACTTCGATTTCAAAGGCGAGACACTCGCGCTGATCATCATCGGATACGGGTTCGTCGCCTCCGTGCTCCCGGTATGGTTGCTGCTAGCGCCGCGCGACTATCTCTCGACCTTCCTTAAGATTGGCACCATCGCGCTGCTTGCCGTCGGCATCATCATCGTTCGTCCCGATCTGCAGATGCCGGCCGTAACAAAGTTCATCGACGGCACCGGACCCGTTTGGTCCGGCAGCGTGTTCCCGTTCCTGTTCATCACCATCGCCTGCGGAGCGGTTTCTGGATGGCATTCGCTCATCGCATCGGGAACCACACCGAAAATGATCGAGAATGAAAGCCAGATCGCGTTCATCGGCTACGGCGCAATGCTGATGGAGTCGTTCGTCGCGATCATGGCGATGATCGGGGCCAGCGTCATTCATCCCGGCGTCTACTTTGCGATGAACAGCTCGGCAGGGCTGATTGGCACCACCGCGGAGCAAGCCGCACAGGTGATCTCGTCCTGGGGATTTGTAGTGACGCCCAATGAGATCGCCCAGATGGCCAAGGACGTTGGTGAGACGACGATCATGTCGCGCACCGGCGGTGCACCGACGCTCGCAGTGGGTATGGCGAGCATCCTGTCCTCATTCCTCGGCGGCCCGACATTGATGGGGATCTGGTATCATTTCGCGATCCTGTTTGAAGCACTGTTCATCCTGACCACGGTAGATGCCGGAACGCGCGTGCTTCGGTTCATGATTCAGGATTTGATCGGCAATGCGGTGCCGGCTTTCAAGGAGACCTCGTCCTGGACCAACAATCTGATCGGGTCTGCACTTTCGGTGGCGTTGTGGGGATATTTTCTCTTCGTGGGCGTGATCGACCCATTCGGCGGCATATGGACGCTGTGGCCCTTGTTCGGCACTGCCAACCAAATGCTCGCGGCGATCGCGCTGACGGTGTGCACGGTCGTGTTGTTCAAGATGAAACGCGAGCGCTTCGCGCTGGTGACGATTGCGCCTGCTACTTGGCTCGTCGCATGCACAATGACCGCCGGATTGGAGAAAGTGTTCAGCCCAAATCCGAACGTCGGATTCATCAGCCACGCGCTCAAATATGGGGACGCGATGGCAGCCGGTCAGCTGTTGGCGCCGGCAAAGTCGGCCGCCGAGATGACTCGGATCGTCGTTAATGACTACATCGATGCAACACTTGCCGCGCTCTTCGTCCTGGTCGTTGCTGCAACCGTGGTCTACGCCCTGATCAGCATTTGGAAGGCCGTGGCCAGTTCGCAGCCGACGGCAGTAGAGATCGGGGTCGCCGGCGCAGTCGCGGGAGGTCGCCATGCCTGACCTGCACGAGTTGTTCGATCGCTCGGCGAGGGCTGCGGGTGCAACCGTGTATTGGACCACGCGAGCGGCGCGTTTGATGGTCGGCGTCCCTGACTACGAAACATATGTAGCGCACCGGCGGGCGAACCATCCGAACGAGCCGATCATGACCTATGTGGAATTCTTCCGCGAGCGGCAGGAAGCTCGTTATGCGGTCGGCAAAGGTCGGTTCAGGGGCTGCTGCTAAACGCCATGAGCTCACGCGACGACGCACCGTGACCGGGCGAGCCCTAGTTCAGCTTGATGTTGGCCTTCTCAATAATAGGGGCGAGCGTCTCGCGCTCCTTGCGAGCGAAGTCTGCAAAGGCTTGGCCGGAAAGGCCGGAGAACTCGACTGTAAAGGTATCGAGGCGTTTGCGTACATCCGGCTCCTGGCCGACGGCATTCAGTTCCGCGGTCAACTTGTCGATAATGATCTTGCGCACGCCGATCGGAGCGATCCATCCGAACCAGGCCTGCACCTCGAAGCCCTTTAGCGTCTCGGCGAAGGTCGGAATATCCGGCGCGAAGGAGTAGCGCTTGGCCGAGGTGATGGCGAGTGCATGGATTTTCCCAGCCTGGACCTGTTCCCAGGCGGACGAGAAATTATCGCAAGCGATCCTGATCTGCCCGCCGACGAGATCCTGCATTTGCTGGTTCGACGCGCGGTAAGCCACGGCATTCATCTTAATACCGGCGGCCTGCATCAGCATCTCGCCGCAAAGGTGCTGGCTCGAACCGTTGCCGGATGTGGCGTATGCCTGATCTGGATTGGCCTTAACCCACGCGATGAACTCCGGGAAGCTTCTGGCCGGGACGGAGGGATGCACTACAAGCAAGTTGGGCTGAATAGCCATCAGGTGAAGATAGGCGAAGTCCTTGTCGGCGTTGTAGCCGAGGTTTTCCTTCAGGATCGCCGGATTGATGGCAAGGCCAGCGGAGGTGCCAACGCCGATCGTGTAACCGTCCGGTGCGGCCTTCGCCAAGCTCGTGATGCCAATTATGCTTCCGGCGCCCACCCGATTTTCGATCACGAACTGCTGGCCGAGACGTGCCGATAGCCGCGCTGAATAAATTCGAGCGAGGCTATCGGTATTGCCGCCGGCGCCAAAGGGAACGATCACGGTTATCGGCTTGGACGGCCAGCTGTCCTGTGCCGCGGCCGGGGACCCACTTGAGGTGACGACGACAAGTGCCAGGACGGCGAAGGGGCGCAGCATGTGATCCTCCCTCTTTGGCAAGCTCTTCATGAAATGATCGCCAAAGGCTGCTCGCTGCGCAACCCAGGCGACATTGCCAGCAGCGGAAATTTGCTGTGATGCACAAGCGGCGCCGCCTCCAAATGTGATAGCCTCAGCTTGCCCGGAAGTCTCGGCAGGAGGGGAAGCCCCATGAGGCGGCGGGAATTCATCGCACTTCTCGGCAGCACGGCGCTCGTCGGGCCGCGAGTCCATGCAGGCTTTCGTCGGTAATCTCACGCGTCGAAAGCATCGGCGAAGTCTTTCGCCTGAGTTCCAGCACGCGTTTGCTCTCGAGGTGCTCAAAACCGAGCGGCTGCGCATTATCGCGCTCATCGTGGTGGCCACAGCGATGGCCGTTGGCCTCGGGACCGCCGATCTTTTGGTGCCCGCGGTGTTGGATCGAATTTGGCACGGACGCTTCCCCATCCTGTTCATGGCGACCAGCTACATCGTTTTCGTGTTGTTTGAAGCATCGGTTCTGGTTCTCATCACCCGACAGATAAAGCGGGGCGGCGATGTTCCACAGCTGCGGCGTTACATCGGCTAAAGCGGGGCGGCGATGTTCCACAGCTGCGGCGTTACATCGGCGCGCTCGTCGAAACCAGCCTGCCGGGTGTCGTGATCGCGACGCACATGAGCAACATGGGAGCGGCGCAAGCTTTGGCCTTTGTGGGTCCGCTTCTCTATTTCATCTTCATCATTCTTTCGACCCTGCGGCTCGACTTCTGGCTTTCGGCCTTTACCGGCTTTGTGGCGGGCGCGGAACTGCTTGGGCTTGCGCTCTTGCATCCCACCACGCAAACGGCCGCAAGCGACCCGACGCTTGCAGCGCCGTTTGTCATGTCACGCAGCGCCGTGATCTTCGCTTGCGGCGTGATCGCGGGTGCCGTCGGGACGCAGCTGCGCCGGCAGTTCGAAGCGAGCATCGCCGCCGCCACCGCGCGCGATCACGTAACCAATCTGTTTGGACAGCACGTGTCGCCGCAAGTCGTGGAGCGTCTGCTCGCGGCGGGCCCAACGGCCGCCACTGATACCCGGCGCGTAGCCGTCATGTTCGTCGACATTCGCGGCTTTACCGCCGCCGCGAGTACGCGGACGCCGCAACAGGTGGTGGACCGACTCGATGCCGCATTCGCCGTGCTGGTCGACATCGTCGACCGCAATGGTGGCATCGTGAACAAGTTTCTCGGCGACGGCTTTCTGGCGCTGTTCGGCGCACCGTTCGAAGATCCGAACGCAGCGGCACGCGCCGTGACCGCCGCCCGCGAGATGCTCGCTGCCATCGAGCAGCACAATGTCGGGAGCGACTGGCCGTTGCGCATCGGCATCGGCCTGCATCTCGGGAACGTGGTAGCTGGCAGCGTCGGCTCACCGCGGCGCAAGGAATACACTGTGATCGGCGACACGGTGAACCTCGCCTCGCGCATCGAGGGACTGAACAAGGAGTTTGGGTCGCAGCTCCTGATTTCCAATGCCGTCCACCAGGAGATCGGCAACGTCGAAGGCGCGGTGTCACTCGGCGACGTGCCAGTCCGGGGTTACCCACAGCCCATTCGGGTTTGGTGGCTCGCGTGAGCCTGAACCAAACGTGGCGTATAGCACGTTGTAGTCGGGAGAGTTACTCGCACGAACCCTCTGGCAAAGGCTCGAAGCACGATTTCAACTCAAGCAGAACTGATGGCTCCGCGCGCAAAGCAACTCGGACAGCCCACCCACGTCCCTACCTGATAATCTATAAGTGTACCTATGATGAAACCGTGGGGCGCACTCGGGGCTGGTGGTGAAACCGTAGAGGCGGGTTTTGCGCGCGCAGCATTCGCGACGGTTCGGTGGAGGCCGGCGGTCTGATGTCATACGGACCCGACCCGCGTCACATATTGAAAGGCACCAAGCCCGCGGATCTCGCTGTGGAGCAGCCGACCAAGTTCGAGTTCGTGATCAACCTCAAGACCGCCAGGGCGCTCGGCCTCGACGTGCCGCCGACGGTGCTCTCGCTCGCCGACGAAGTCATCGAATGATGGGGCTGTTTGCTGCGGTGCACGAGTCCGCTCGGGCACTAAGCGGACATGCCCGTCGCGGCGGTCGATGTCCGCTTTCGGGGGGAATGTGTTGCAAAACTCTCATTGAGACGATGGGCAAACCGTGATTCCGTCGGATTGAGACGGTGATTCGCGGGAGCGATCCATGATGGGGCGGCGAAAGGGTGGACAGAGCCAATTCTTTTACGCGTTTGATC
>WNGB01013090.1_pt1 | contig 11199 bp, 8 predicted proteins | sample 5400681 | NCBI WGS metagenome assembly WNGB01 (sample SAMN13153367, study PRJNA577476) | soil metagenome | isolation source: 115 cm soil or saprolite under grassland replicate 2 | place: USA:California | collected 2016-06-15 | reverse complement strand
TCTTCCTTGAGCGCGCCCGCGCCGACGCGGCGGCTCGCGGCGTCGAGGTCGAATACATCCAAGGCGACATGAGCACGCTTCCGTGGGAAGAGCGCTTCGACCTCGTGCTCAATTGGTTCAGCTCCTTTGGTTACTTCGACGACAAGGGCAACCGTGCCTGGCTCCGCGAGGCACGCAAGACGCTGCGACCGGGAGGTCGCCTCGTCATCGAGCTCTGGAATCGCGACGCGTTCGCGCGCAATTGGTTGCCGGTGACGATGAGCGAGCGCGACGGCGACCTTCAGGTCGACCGGCACCGCTTCGACCTGCTCACCGGGCGAGCCGAAACCGATCGCTTCATCGTCCGCGGCGGCCGCGTCCGCGTCGTCCGCTTCTCGGTTCGCGCCTTCACCTTCACGGAGCTGCGGGAGTGGTTGCTCGACGCAGGCTTCTCATCGGTTGATGTCAGCGGACAGGAGGGTGAGGCGCTCGACCTGCAGGTCCGGCGCATGGTCATCGTCGCGACGCGGTAGAAGCGCTCAACGCCTCCGGTACTCAGGACGAGGCCGCCCCAGCTCGGGGGACTGTGAGACTCGGCGGGAAGATCGTCACGGCGCTTCCAGCGCGTAGCTCTCTCGGCCCCGCGGACGCGCACACCAGGCGCACACGAGGTTGTCGTTGGCCGTCCTTTCGGTTCGCTTCTGGCCGCGGATATTTGTGTCGCCGTGCGGCGTCGAGCGACCTAACGCGACAGCGACTGACAGCACTCCTTCACTCGTAATGAAGGGGTCCCCGGTTCGAGTCCGGGCGTCGGCTCTTCCGATTTCCAGGGATTTCTTGCTGGCGCGGCTTGCGGGAATTGCAGGCTCGGCGTCGGAGGCGTCTATCAGGGGTCTACGGCGGGCGGCGACGCGCCCGGTTCGGATCGCTTCACTGATCGTGATGCGCCGTCGTCGGGAGGCGTCCCTCATGACGTGCGCGTAGGTGCGGGCGGTGAAGCCGGGATCGGCGTGGCCGAGGTGCTCGGCGACCTCGTTGAGCGTGCGGCCTTCGTCGAGGAGCAGCGTGGCGCAGGTGTGGCGTAGGTCGTAGCTGCGGAAGTAGGGCACGCCGGCGCGCTCGAGCGCGGGGATCCAGACGCGCCGCTCCGCAGGCCGGAGGCCCTCGTAGGCGAGGACGCTGACGAGGGCGGCGTTCTGTGGGTCGAGCCGAGCGCGGATCGGCACGACGCTATTCCCCACTCAGCGCGTTGCTCGATTGACGCAAAGGTCACACAGTGCCAGGATTCGAACCGCAGAACGCGGGCGGGGTCTCTACTAGGGGAGAGGAGAAAGTCTTGCGCGTTTTACGTTCGAAGAAGAAGTGGGCTGCCGCGACCGTCGGAGTTGCGGTGATCGGAACGTTCGTGACCGTGGCTCTCGCAACGCACACGCCCTTCAATTTCACGACGACACCTCTTGCCACGGGGAACCTGGTCAATGACGTCAAGCTGAACAGCGACCGGGTCAAGTTCCAGACGAAAGATCCGACCGACGTCCGCGTCGCGAGGATCGACATCGCTCCGGGCGGCCGCAGCGGCTGGCATCACCACCCAGGCATCGTGATCGTGACTGTGGCATCGGGTTCGGTGACCTTCACGCGTTCAGACTGCACCTCGAAGACGTACGGGCCGGGCCTTCCGGACGGTGCCGTGTTCGCCGAGGGCGGCGACGAGCCGGCCCAGGCCTCGAGCACCACTGGGGCAGTGAACTATGTGACGTTCGTTGCTCCGCACGCCAACCCGCCCGTCTTTCGGATCGACGACCACGACTTTCCTGGCTGCCCGTAATGGCACGCGGTGCGGGTTCCAGGGATCCGGGTCCGTAGAAGGGCACGTTTGCGAGACCCTGCCCCGGTGCCCGGCTCGTAGCCGGGCACCGGGGCGACGCCTAGGTTAGATAGTCAGCTCCGATAGATCGTCCACCCTGACGGGTACCGAGCAGGACGGCGACGACAGGTGGTCAACGCTCGTAATGAAGGGGTCCCCGGTTCGAGTCCGGGCGTCGGCTCTGCCGGCTTCGTCGCCGTCGATGGCTGGCTAGGCGTTGGCCAACGTGCGTGAACGGGCGTGCTCCACTCGCTCCAGCCACGGTCGCGCGCGCAATCGCGTGAAGATCTCCTCCGCCTCGGCCAAGAGCGGATCGGCTTCGTCGGCTCGACTTTGCTCCAACAGCCACTCCCCGTGCTCGAGCTCCACCTGAGCGAGCTCGAACGGCGCTTCGATCTCGCGGTAGAGGCGGGCGGCGGCGCGATAGCCGGAATCCGCGGCGACTGCGTCGCCCTCCAGTGCTGAGCGGCGGGCGGCGAAGCCACTCCCGTGCGCGTGAATCAACGGCACCAGTTGCCCGGGTGGTAACTCCTCCACGATCGCGAGCAACTCGTCGACTTTGGCCGCGTCGTTGACGGCAAACGCTGCCTCGAGCGCTTGCGGCAGAGCCCAGCGCAGCGAGTCGATCCCGAACTGCGCCCGAGCCGCAACGACTTCCTCGGCCGCCTCGAGCGCCTCTTCGAACCGCTCTTCTGCCAAGAGCACCGCTGCGTCGACCGCTCGAACGCTGACGCGGAACTGGAGGTCGAATGCCTCCGATCTCTCGCGCACTCCCTCGACGAGCCGACGTGCCTCCTGCAGCTCTCCGCGGTGCACGAACAGGAAAGCAAAGACCGACAGCAGAATCTCGATGCGCGACGACTTCGCGTCGTCCGCCGCGAGCTCGTCCCTCAGCGCGAGCGCTTCGTCCCACTCGCCCAGCTCGTAGAGCGTCCCGGCGATGTTGATGCGAAAGCTCAACTCCGACTCGCGGTTGCCCACCCTGCGCGCCAGCGCGGCACCGTCCCGATGCAGCTGGAGGGATTCCCGGCGCCGATCTCGCCATGCGAGCGCGGCGGCCAAGTTGTTGTACGCGCGGGTCGCAGCGTCGTGGAGGTCGTGCTCGAGCGCAGTCTGAAGGGCGTAACGGAACAGGACGTTGGCCTCCTCGTGTCGCCCGCGCGCTGCCAACGCCAGGGCCTTCGTGTTCAGTCCGTGTGAGAGCACCTCCGGAAGCCGAAGCGCCTCGGCGATCTCGAGGGCGAACTCAGTCCGCTCGACGGCCTCCTCGGCCCGTCCGGCGAAGTACAGCAGCCGTCCCAGCTGCACGGCGAGCGTCGCCGTGTCCGCATCCTGCTCCTCATCGGCGAGTACCGACAAGGCGCGCTCCATGTCGTCGATCGCCTCGTCGATGCGTCCCTCGTCCCAGGCGATCTCTGCAAGCGCCGCGGTTACGCGCGCGCTGGAGTGCGTGAGTCCGATCGATTCGAATGTCCCGATTGCGTGCTCGTAGTGTGCCCTCGCTTCCTTGAAGCCGCCCGCCCTTTTCGCTGTTCGGCCCGCGCGCTCGTGGAGCTCCGCCTGCTCGAGAGCGCTGTCGGACAGGTCGAGCGCCCGCTCGAAATAGCGTTGCGCCTCCGCCATCGCAGCGAGTGCCGCGGCGCGCTCCCCGGCGCGCGTGAGCGTCGTGCGCGCCTTCGTCTTGAGCTCTGCGGCATCGTCTGCCTTGACGTCGAGCTCGTACGCGGCCACGAAGTGCGAAGCCACCACCTCGACGATCTCGTCGCCGGCCGTTGGCCACTCGCCTTCGAAGTAGGCCGCCACCGCGAGGTGGCGTGCCTTGCGCTCCTTGCGCGCGAGCGTCTCGTACGCGACCTGTCGCAGCAGGTCCTGAAGGAAGCCGTACTGGCCCCGCTCCGGCGAGCGCGGGTCCGACTGCACCGTGAGGATCTCCTTCCGCACGAGACCCACGAGCAGCGGTTCGAGCGCGTCTGCGTCGAGCCCGCTGACTGCCTCGAGCCGCCGCGATGTGAACGTCTTTCCGAGCACGGCGGCGTCCTGTACGAGTCGGCGCTCATCCGGCTTGAGGGCGTCCAGCCGCGCAGCCGCGAGCGCCTGCAACGTCTCCGGCACCCCGAGCTTCTCGATCGTCCCCTTCGGCGCGTAGACGTCGCCGCGTCGCTCCAGCAGGCCGCGATCGAGCAGCATACGCACGGTCTCGACCGCGAACAGCGGGACTCCCTCCGCCTGCGACAGGATCTGCACTCGAAGATCGTCCGGCAACCCGGGCACGAGCCCGTCGAGCAGGGTCTCCATCGCTCCAGGCGGGAGCGGCTCGAGTGCGAGCGTCGTCGAGCTGACACGCCCGGCCGGCCAGTGCGCGTGGCGTTCGGCCAGCTCAGGCCGCGCGAGTGCGAGGACGAAGATTGCGTGGTTGCGCGACCACTCGAGCAAGTGCTCGACGAACTCGAGCAGCGCTCGGTCGGCCCACTGCATGTCCTCGAAGACGAGTACGACCGGCGTGCGTTCGGCCATCCGCTCTAGGAACAGTCGCCACCCGCCGAAGAGGTCGGCGCGCTCGCGCGGCTGACCCTCGTCGAGCGCGAGCAGATGCGCGAGGCGCGGCTCGATCCAGACGCGCTCCTCGGGGTCGTCGACATTTTCCTCGAGCATCGACTGCAGCTTCGCCCGCGCAGACTCGGCGCCCTCGCCCTCAAGGATCCCGGCACGACCGCGCACCATCTCGGCGAGCGCCCAGTACGCGACGCCGTCGCCGTAGGCGAGACAGCGTCCGAGGTGCCAGCGCACGAGCTGCGCGAGCCCGTCGAGATACTTGTACAGCTCCCACGCGAGCCGCGACTTGCCGATGCCGGCGATGCCGACGACCGACACGAGGTGCGCCTTGCGCTCGTCGGCGGTCGCATGGAACAGCTCCTTGACGAGGTGAAACTCGCGCTCGCGTCCGACGAAGGGCGGCTCGAGCGCCTCGCTCTTCAACTCGCCGGCACGGCCGCTGAGCACACGCAGCGCACGCCAGAGGCGTACGCGCTCCACCTTCCCCTTCAGCTCGTGCTCGCCGGCGTCCTCGTACGCGATCGCCGCGTCCGTGGCCCGTCGCGTCGCCTCGCCGACGAGCACAGTGCCCGGCTCGGCGCCGGACTGGATGCGCGACGCCGTGTTGACGAGATCGCCTGCGACCATTCCCTCGCCCGCGGCGCCGAGCGTGACGGCGGCCTCGCCGGTGAGCACGCCGGCGCGCGCCGCCAACTCGGGGATCCCGACCTCGGCACGGAGCGCCGCCACCATGGCGACGAGATCGAGGCCGGCGCGCACGGCGCGCTCCGCGTCGTCCTCCTGCGCGACGGGCGTTCCCCAGACCGCCATGACAGCGTCGCCGATGAACTTCTCGACCGTGCCGCCGTAGCGCTCGATCACCTGGCGTGCGCCGTCGAAATAGCGCGAGAGAAGCTCGCGGACATCCTCTGCATCTCGTGCCTCGGACATGGGCGTGAAACCCACGAGGTCGGCGAAGAGGACCGTGACGAGGCGACGCTCGACTGCTGGTCCGCCAGGCTGAGCTTCCGCCTCCAGCCGCGCGCCGCAGTCGCCGCAGAACCGCTCACCCGGCTCGTTTGCGGCTCCGCAGGTCGGACAGGCCAGCGCGAGCGGTGCGCCACACTCGGCACAGAACTTCCGTCCCGATCGGTTCTCCCGACCGCAGGACGAACATGTGATGCCTTCGGTCATTGGGAAGCCGCTTGAGAATAGGCCGGGCCCGGCCAGAATCAAAGTGGCGTTCGAGCCGGTTCTGCGGTGGGCTCGCGGATACATCGCAGCTCCATTCGCTTGGGTGGGCGGCTGTGACAGGCTCCCTCGCATGTCCGAGGCGGGAGGAATCAGACCCCTGACGGGCACGATCGAGTCGTACGACGCGCCGTCGACCGAGGAGATCGCGCGCCGGGTCGGCCTGCCGGTCGAGGAGATCATCCGCTTCGACGGCAACACGTCGCCGCAGGCATTGCCCTCGACGCGCGCAGAGGCGCTGACTGAGGAGCTCGCGCGCATCCACACCTACCCGCACGGCGGCTACCCCAGGCTGGAGCGCGCGATCGCGGACTACGCTGGCGTCGCGCCGGAGAACGTCCTCCTCGGCGCCGGCGCCGACGATCTGATCCTGCTGCTGACCCGCTCCTTCGCCGGGCCGGGCGATCGCGTCGCGATCGCGAACGACCCGACCTACCCGATGTTCCCGATCAGTGTCTGGGTCGCGGGCGCAGAGGTCGGCGACGACGATCCGGTGCTGACGATCTGCTGCCGGCCGAACAATCCGACCGGCGAGCTGGGCGAGCTGCCGGACGCGCGCCCGCTCGTGGTAGACGAGGCGTACTTCGAGTACTCGGGGTCGTCCGCCATCGACCTGATCGAGGACGGCGTGATCGTGATCAGGACGTTCTCGAAGGCCTTCGGCCTCGCCGCCGCGCGCGTCGGCTACGCGCTCGCCGGCCGCGACGTCGCGGCGGAGCTGAACAAGCGGCAGCATCCGGCGCCGCTCTCGACGCTTTCGGCCGCGCTCGCGCTCGCCGGTCTCGCGGCGCCGCCCGACGTGACTCCGATCCTCGAGGAACGGGGGCGCATGGCGGAGCGGCTACGCGAGCTCGGCTTCGAGCCGCTGCTCTCGCACGCGAACTTCCTCTACGTGCCGGTGGACGATCCGAGGCAGCGCTACGACGAGCTGTTACAGCGCGGGCTCGCCGTGCGGCCCGTACGCGGCGGCATCCGCATCACGATCCGCACGCCGGTAGACGACGATCGGCTACTGCAGGCACTGGCTTAACGGAGGGCTTACAGAGCAGGGCTACCGTGCGCCCGTGAGGATCACCGTGACACTGCTCGCGGTCCTCGGGGGTCTCTTGCTACCGGGCGCCGCGACGCATGCGAGCTGTGCGTGCCGGCCGGTCGCCGACTACGCGCCGATCTGGTCGCTCGACGACGCCGAGATCGCGTACACCGAGGCGTACACGAACGCGCACGTCGTCTCGCTCGCGACCGGCGAAGACTCGATCACCGCGTCGCCGACCCCAAACCTCGTCTACTCACCGGACTGGAGCCGGGCTGCTGCGATCGTCAACGACAACGCGCGTGGCTACGCGCTCGTGCTCGTCGGTCGGGGTGCCCCCGTGCCGACGATCGACTCCTCGTTTCCGACACCTCCGGCGTTCTCGCCCGACGGCTTCCGGCTCGCGTACATCGGCGCAGACGAAGGGCTCTATGTCTTCGACGAGATCGGCAACGATCGCCGGCTGATCGCGGCGCATGTCAATCCGTACTCGTCGCCTACGTGGTCGCCCGACGGTTCGTCCTTGGCCTTCGTCTCCGGGAACGACGTCTTCGTCGTCTTGGCCACCGGCGGCCCAGCGCGGAACGTCACGCGCGCCGTCCCCGGCACGCACGTCGACCCGGTCTGGTCGCCGCGCGGTGACGCACTCGCGGTCAACACGGACTTCGGCCGCGCCATCGACATCGTCGGGCTCGACGGAACACTGCGGCTCGACGCCGAGTCGCAGCTCCAGGTCGCCTACACAGGGCTCGCCTTGTCGTGGTCACCCCGCGGCGACAAGCTGCTCTACTCGCATCGCTTCAACCCTGCGCCAGACTCCCCTGGCGTGTACGAGCTCGACACCGCGACCGGAGAGCAGCAACAGCTGGCGGCGTTCGGAATCGACGCGTCCTACTCACACGACGGCACGGCGATCGCGTTCGGCGGGAGGGTGACGATTCAGCCGAATCCTCCGGACACCGTCGATTGCGTCGGGGTCGGCATCTGGACGATGCGGGCTGCCGGTGGTACGCCGGCGCTCGTCACGAGGACGTGCGACGCCACGCCGCCGACGCTCTCGATCCACGCACCGCGCAGCGTGGACTTCGGCGATCCGGCCGGGCTGTCCGGCGGAGCGCTCCCGGGATTCGGCGACGTCGTCGACGTTGCCGCCAGTGCCTGCGGACGTCCGCAGCCGTCTACCGTGGTCGTTCCGGAAGGCGGCGCCTGGTCGACGCTGATGCATCCGACGGTCACGACCGACTACACCGCTTCTGCGGGTCGAACCCAGGTTACGACCAGAGTCGCCGTGAAGCCGGTGGCCGAGCTCCGGCGGCTCCGGGGCCTGACCTTCGAAGTGCGGCTCAGCGGGGGACGCTCGTTCGCGGGCCGCACCGTGCACGTCGAGCTGCTGCAGCACAACGGAAGGTCGAAGCTGCTGCAGCGCGTCACGCTCCGGAGCGCGACCCGCGTGCGATTCCGGCTCGCGCCGAGCCTGCTACACCCGTGGCTCGAATCGTTGTACGTCGCGGTGCCGCTTGCGGCGACCGGACCGTGCCTCGCGCCGGCAGTCAGCAACACGCTGCCGGTGTCGCGCCCTTAGTAGATCGCGTCCCCGGTCTCGGGGTCGAAGAAGTGCAGGCGCTGGTTGTCGACGGCGAGCTCGAGCGCGGTCTGCTCTTTAGCGTCCGTGTCGCGGTCGACGCGCGCGACCCACCTGCTCCCCTTGACTTCCGCCGCGTCCTCGCCGACGGCGGCGCGCACGTCCTCGCCGAGCACCGCCTTGCCGCCGATCCCGAAGTGGACGAAGACCTCGGAGCCCATGTCCTCGCGGATGTCGACCACCGCCCGCAGCGGCTCGCCTGCGCCGAAGGCCGCATCCTCGATGTCCTCGGGGCGAATCCCGAGAATCAGCCGCTTCCCCTCGAACCGGGGCAGCCCGGGGCGGGACGAGAGAACACGCTCGCCCACGCGCAGCGAGCGCTCGCCGAACACGGCTTCCCAGCGGCCGTCCGCTCGGTGGAGGTCGACCCCGATCAGGTTCATCGCCGGCGAGCCGATGAACTCTGCGACGAAGAGGTTGCGCGGACGGTCGTAGAGCTCCTGCGGCTGGGCCACTTGCTGCAAAACGCCGTCGCGCATGATCGCAACGCGGTCGCCGAGCGTCATGGCCTCGACCTGGTCGTGCGTGACGTAGATCGTCGTCACGCCCAGCTCGCGCTGCAGCCGCGCGATCTCCGCGCGCATCTCGACGCGCAGCTTCGCGTCCAGGTTGGAGAGCGGCTCGTCCATCAGGAAAGCGCGCGGCTCGCGGACGATCGCGCGGCCCATCGCGACGCGCTGGCGCTGCCCGCCGGAGAGCGTCCGCGGCTTCTTCGGCAGCACCTCGGCGAGCCCGAGCGTCTGCGCGGCGCCCTTGACGCGGTCGCCGCGGCGCTCCTTCTTCATCCCGCGCAGCTTCAGCCCGAACGCGATGTTGTCGAACGCGCTCATGTGCGGATAGAGCGCGTAGTTCTGGAAGATCATCGCGATGTCGCGGTCCTTCGGCGGCAGCTTGTTGACGACCTCGCCGCCGATCACGACCCGCCCCTCGGTGATCGGTTCCAGGCCGGCGATCATGCGCAGCGCGCTCGTCTTTCCGCACCCGCTCGGGCCGACGAGGACGACGAACTCGCCGTCTTCGATCTCCAGGTCGAGCTCCGACACCGCCCGGGTCCCGTCCCCGTAGACCTTCGTCAGCTTCTCGAGCGTGATCTCGGCCATCGCCGCGGCGAAGACTCTAGTTAGTATCGCGCCAGAGTGGAGGCACTCGCCGCCGCACGGCCGCGGGGGAGGCGCTGGACGAATATCTTCGAGCGCCCGGGAGTCCTTGCGTCGGTACTCATCTCGCCGGCAGTTGTCTTCGTCACCGTGCTCGTGGCCGGCCCGCTGGCGCTCGCGATCTGGCTGAGCTTCACCAACGCGACGACCGGCCTGCACGGCAAGTGGGTCGGGCTGGAGAATTTCCGTCGTGAGTGGGGGAACCCGGCCTTCCAGCACGCCGTTTGGCACACGTTTCTCTTCACGGTTATCTCACAGGCGATCGTGCTTGTCGGCGCCGGGCTGATCGCGCACGCCCTAATGAAGAACTTCCGCGGGAAGTGGATCCTGCGCTTCCTGATCCTGCTGCCCTGGGCGGCGCCGATCGCGCTCAGCCTGATGGCCTGGAAGTGGATGTTCGACACGAGCTTCTCGATCTTCAACTGGACGCTCGTGCACACGCACATCAAGGGGCCGCTCGACGTCCCGCAGTACCTGGCGCAGCCGAAGCTGGCAATGGGCTCGGTCATCGCGGTGCATGCGTGGCGGATCCTGCCCTTCGCCGTCGTCATCTTCCTGGCCGGTCTCGCGTCGATCCCGAAGGAGGTCGACGACGCCGCCGCGATCGACGGAGCGACCGGCTTCCGCAAGTTCTGGTCGGTGACGTTGCCGCTGCAGCTGCCGATTGCGACCGTGGCGCTGTTGTTCGGGATCGTCTTTACCGCGACCGACATGGCCGTCGTCTACATCCTCACCGCGGGCGGTCCGCCGCCGTCCTTCAGCACCGAAATGGTCACGACCTGGGCCTACAAGACCGGGATCGAGGCGGGCTCGATTGGACCGGGCGCCGCGATCTCGCTCTTCCTGTTACCAGTGCTCGCCGTCGTCAGCGTCGCGATGCTGCTCTTTGCGCGCAGGACTGAAGTCTCGTGAAGGAGAAGAGCCTCTCGTACCTGATCGTCGGGCCGTTCGCGATCGTGCTCGCCTTCCCGTTCTACGTGATGGTGATCACGGCCTTCAAGAACCAGTCCGAGTTCTACGACACCTCGGTTACGCCGTACTGGTTCGGCAAGAACAGCCCGACGTGGGACAACGCGTCGTTCCTCTTCCACCACACGGAGTACCCGACCTGGCTCGAGAACACCGCGATCGTCGGCGTCTGCGTCGTCGCGATCACGCTGGTGTTGGCGCTGCCCGCCGGCTACGCACTGGCGCGGCTGGCAGGGCGAGTCGGCCAAAGCCTCGGGGTCGGCATCTTCCTCACCTATCTGATCCCGCCGACGCTGCTCTTCATCCCGTTCTTCGCGGTGATCAAGCAGGCGCACCTGACCGATTCGATCTGGTCGCTCGTGCTCGTCTATCCGTCGTTCACGGTCCCGTTCTCGACGTGGCTCCTGATGGGCTTCTTCAAGACGATCCCGCAGGAGCTCGAGGACGCCGCGCGGGTCGACGGCGCCTCGCGGCTCAAGACGCTGACGAGAGTCGTCTTCCCGATCTCGATTCCCGGCATCCTCACGGTCGTCATCTTCTCGTTCTCACTGGTCGTGAACGAGTTCGTTTATGCGTTCACGTTCATCTCGCCTTCCGACCACAAGATGGTCTCGACAGGCGTCTACACGGATCTCATTCGCGGCGACCTTCCCGAATGGGGCGCGATCATGGTCGCCGCCCTGATCCCGAGCATCCCGCTCGCGCTCCTCTACAACACGTTTCTCGACCGGTTCATTGCGGGATTTACCGGTGGGGCATTCCGCTAGCG
>WNGB01030194.1_pt1 | contig 11200 bp, 9 predicted proteins | sample 5400681 | NCBI WGS metagenome assembly WNGB01 (sample SAMN13153367, study PRJNA577476) | soil metagenome | isolation source: 115 cm soil or saprolite under grassland replicate 2 | place: USA:California | collected 2016-06-15 | reverse complement strand
GACGCGGCGCGGGGAGCGGGCAGCGTCACCCGCTCCGCGCGCGGGAGCCGCTCCGCGGGCGCCGGCGCTGCCTCCTCCTTGACGTCGTCACCCTCGTCGACGAGGCGCGGCGCGGCGACCTGGGCGCGCGCCGGGTGCGCGGCCGCGAGGAGGAGCGCGACGAGGATGGTCTTTTCGCGGGCGGGCACGCGAGAACTCGATGCTAGCACGGGGCGGTTTGGGCTAAACAGTCGCGATGTCCCGCGCACAGGCTGCGATCGAGCGGCTGCTCTCGATCATGGAACGACTCCGGGGGCCTCAGGGGTGTCCCTGGGACCGCGAGCAGACGCTGAGGTCGCTGCGCCCGTACGTGCTCGAGGAGACGTACGAGGTGCTCGAGGCGATCGACGCGGGCGATCCCGGCGAGCACTGCGAGGAGCTCGGCGATCTCCTCTTGCAGATCGTCTTCCAGGCGCAGCTCATGAAGGAAGAGGGGCGCTTCGACTTCGCCGACGTGGCCGAGTCGATCTCGCGCAAGCTCGTCTCGCGCCATCCCCACGTGTTCGGGAACGCCGAGGCAAAGGACGCCGACGCGGTGCTCCGCCAGTGGGCCGTCTTGAAGCGCGAGGAGAAGAAGGCGAAGGGGCGCGGCGAGAGCGTCCTCGAGGGGGTTCCGCGCGAGATGCCCGCGCTGGCCCGGGCCGACCGGCTCACCGAGAAGGCGAGCCGGATCGGCTTCGACTGGCCCGACGCGGGGGGCGCCCGCGGCAAGCTGTCCGAGGAGATCGGCGAGCTGGACGAGGCCATCGCGCAGGGGGACCGCGCCGCGCTGGAGCACGAGCTGGGGGACGTCCTGTTCGCGGCCGCGAACCTGTCTCGGAAGCTCGGGGTGCCGCCCGAGGAGGCGCTGCGCGCCGCGGTGGGCCGGTTCATCGCCCGCTTCTCGCACATCGAGCGAGAGCTGGCGCGGCGCGGCGTCGGCCACGGTCAGGCGACCCTCGCCGAGATGGACGCGATCTGGGACGAAGCGAAAGCTCTGGAGCGCCAAGCGAAAACCGCTGTGCCACCCTCCCCCGCCTCCTCGCCGGGCTTGGGGAAAGACCGTGGATAACTCTGTGGGCACCCTCGACCGCCACCGCCTTTTTGCACCGCCGCCGCCGCCTGCGACCTCCCACGTCAAGCCTATTGCTGAGCGATTCCGGCGCCTTGCGCGCGGAATCGCCGCATCGGAGCCGACGTGCGACGGTGGCGGTCCTCCGGGGCCCTCCCTGGTTTTGCCCAAAGTGGACAACTCCCGGTCGCCTCTCGCGTTTCTCCTCCGCATGCGACGCGGCTGCGCCGCGCACGTTCGCGGCGCGCGCTTGAGGGACAAGGCTCGCACGGAACCGTGAGGCGCTGAACCGCACCGCCGTAAGGGCCGCGGCGCAGGTGCCGCTCGGAACCGCACCGCCGTAGGGCTTGCGGCGACCCGTCCCGACTGAGACAAGCGCGCGGAACAGCCGCAGGCGGCGCGCAACGGACGGCATAACCCCTTGACGCGGCTCGCGATGGGCGGTAATTAGCGCGCCCTCGCACTCCCACGGACAGAGGTCAGCTTGGCGAACACCGCATCGGCCGAGAAGCGCAACCGGCAGGCCCAGAAGCGCCGCACCCGCAATATCGCAGTCCGCACCGGCGTGAAGGGTGCCGTGAAGAAGGTGCGCGAGGCGCTCGCGACCGGAAACGGCGCCGCCGCGAAGGACGCGCTCAAGGCCGCCGAGAAGGCGCTCGGCCGCGCCGCGTCGAAGGGCGTCCTCCACAAGAACGCCGCGTCGCGCCGGATCTCGCGCCTCGCCCACGCGGTCGCGAAGACCGCGCCGGCCGCGAAGTAGCAGCTCACCGCTCCAGGCTGCGCAGCAGCTCGCGCGCGGCCTCGTCCGCGACGCGGCGCAGCGCGAGCGCGCGGCGCCCCTCCGTCTCGAGCGGATCCGCGCCCCCGAGGTAGTCGGTGTCGCGCCGGATCGTCCGCTCGATCGGCTTGCCGTCCCCCGCCCGCAGGCGGGCGCGCACCTCGATGCCGATGCGCCAGGTGGCTCCCGCGGTCGAGGTGAGCGCCGCCGTCGCGCCGAGCGCCGTCGTCGAGGTGAGCGCCGGCTCGGTGGCGCGGACCTCGCCTTCGAGCACCGCCGCGTTCCCCTCGTCCGCGTCGGCGCCGCGGCGCGAGAGCTCGGACCGGAGGGCCGTCGTCACCGCGGCGCCGAGGTCGGTCTCCGTCGAGCGATTCTCGAAGGGACGGACGTGGATGCGGTCGATCCCGCCGGCGGCCGCGTAGCGCTGGCTGAATCCATAGCCGCAGGCGCAGAGCGCGGCGGCGAACACGATAGCCATGGCGAGCGCAGGGGCAGCCGGCTGAGGCTGCCCCGGAGCGAGCGGGGGGCGTGGGGGGGGAGCCAGCCTCATCGGCTTCCCCCCCACTACGAAGTTGGCAAGCTTCATGCGCTATCCCACGACGAAATTCACGAGCCGCTTCGGCACGAACACGACCTTGCGGATCGTCTTCCCGGCGAGGTGGCCCTTCACCCGCTCCTCCCGCTCGGCGAGCGCGCGCACCTCCGCCTCGCCCGCGGCGGCGGGCGCCTGCACCTCGCCGCGGAGCTTTCCGTTCACCTGCACGGCGATGGTCACGATGTCGGCCGCGACGAGGGCGGGGTCGAACAGGGGCCACGGCGCGTCCGCGAGGAGCCGGTCGCGCGCGGCCGGGCCGAGCACCTCGTGCCACAGCTCCTCCGCAGCGTGCGGCGCGAACGGCGCGAGCAGCATCGCGACGGCGACCAGGGCCTCGCGGACGGCGGCGCGGTCGCCGTCGGTCCGCGGCTCGAGCTGGTAGAGGGCGTTCACGAGCTCCATGAGCGCCGCGATGCCGGTGTTGAACTTGAGCTCCTTGTCGAAGCCGTCCGTGACGCGCTGGATCGTCCGGTGCGTGCGCCGGCGCAGCTCCAGAAAATCGCCTTGAGCCTCCGCGAGCTTCGATTCCGCCACACCGAAGCACTCCTGACGCGCGTGAAAGATGCGCCAGACGCGGGCGAGGAAGCGGAAGAGCCCGTCCACCTGCTCGTCCGACCAGTCGATGTCCTTCTCGGGAGGCGCCGCGAAGAGGATGAAGAGCCGGAGCGTGTCCGCGCCGTACTTCTCCATCATCGGGCCGGGCGTCACCACGTTCCCCCACCGCTTCGACATCTTGCGCCCGTCGGGGCCGTTCACGATGCCCTGGGTGACGAGCCGGACGCAGGGCTCGTCCTCGTGGACGAGCCCGAGCCGCCGCATCACGCGGTGCCAGAAGCGGAAGTAGAGGAGGTGCATCACCGCGTGCTCGGGCCCGCCCACGTAGACATCGACCGGGAGCCAGCGCCGCGCCGCCTCGGGATCGAACGGCCGCGCGTCGTCGTGGGGCGACAGGTAGCGCGCGTAGTACCAGGACGAGTCGACGAACGTGTCCATCGTCTCGACCTCCCGCCGCGCGGGCTTGCCGCACCTCGGGCAGGTGGTGTTGACGAACTCCGGGACCTTCGCGAGCGGCGGCTCGCCCTTGCCGGTGATGATCGCCTGCTCCGGCAGCACGACCGGGAGCTGGTCGTCCGGCACCGGGACGATCCCGTCCGCTTCGCAGTACACGACGGGGATGGGCGTTCCCCAGTACCGCTGGCGCGAGAAGCCCCAGTCGCGCAGGTGCCAGCGCACCGTCGGCCGGCCGAACCCCTTCGCGAGCGCCTCCTCGGCCATCACCTCGCGCGCCTTCGCGCTCGGGAGGCCGGAGAACGGCCCGGAGCCCTCGAGCACGCCGTCATCGGTGAACGCCCGCTCGAGCGCCTCGGCCCCGGCGATCCGCTCGCCCTTCGCGGGCTGGATGACCACCCGGATCGGCAGGCGGTACTTCTTCGCGAACTCGAAGTCGCGCTGATCGTGGGCGGGGACGCTCATCACCGCGCCGGTGCCGTACCCGGCGAGGACGAAGTTCGCGATCCAGACCGGGACCTTCTCGCCCGTGTAGGGGTTCACCGCCGACGCGCCGGTGAAGACGCCTTCCTTCGGCGCGCTCTCGCCGGTCCGCTCGAGCACGTCGGTCTTCCGCATGCGCTCGACGAGCTCCCGCACCTCCGCGCGCCGCTCCGGGACGGTGACGCGGTCGACGAGCGGGTGCTCGGGCGCGAGCACGACGTAGGTGCAGCCGAAGATGGTGTCCACGCGGGTCGTGAAAACGTCGATCGGCCCCTGGCCCGGCACGGCGAAGGCGACCTCCGCTCCCGCGCTCTTGCCGATCCAGTTCCGCTGCATCGTGGTGACGCGCTCGGGCCACGCGGTGAGCTGGTCGAGGCCGTCGAGCAGCTCCTGCGCGAACGCGGTGATCCGGAACGCCCACTCCGGGATCACCCGCTCCACGACGGGCGACTCGCACCGCTCGCAGCGGTTGTCCACCACCTGCTCGTTCGCGATGACGGTGTTGCAGCCGGTGCACCAGTTCGCCTTGCCCTCGCGTCGGTAGACGATCCCGCGCTCGAGCATGCGGAGGAAGAACCACTGGTTCCACCGGTAGTACTCGGGATCGGCGGTGACGATCTCGCGGTCCCAGTCGAAGGAGAAGCCGAGCTTCTTCAACTCGGCCCGGAACGCGACGATGTTCTCGCGCGTCCGCTCGGCGGGGTGGCGGCCGTCCTTGATCGCGGCGTTCTCGGCGGGGGGCCCGAGCGCGTAGAAGCCGATCGGGTGCATGACGTCGTACCCGCGCATCCGGAGATAGCGGGCGATCGCGTCCCCGATCGTGTAGACCCGACCGTGGCCCATGTGCATCGCGCCGGAGGGGTACGGGAACATCTCGAGGACGTAGCGCGGCTCGCCGGGGCTGCGGCCGGCGCGGAAGGCGCCCGCCTCTTCCCAGCGCTTCTGCCAGCGGGGCTCGATGGAATGGGGCTCGTAGCGCTCGTTCATCGACATGGGAGGGCGGGGATATTACCGGAGGGGCGGGCTGCCGTCTGCCCTTCGGCGCTCACATCGAGGAGGATCACCGTATGTTCCCCACCGTCCACGTCGCCGACATCGCGCGGCACGACGGAGCGCAGGTGACGCTCCACGGCTGGCTCCACGCCCGTCGCTCCTCGGGCAAGCTCCACTTCCTCCAGATCCGCGACGGCACGGGCACGATCCAGTGCGTCGTGTTCAAGGGGAACGTCCCCCCCGAGACGTTCGCGGAGGCGGACCACCTGCCGCAGGAGACGAGCCTCTCCGTCACGGGGATCGTGAAGCGGGACGAGCGCTCGCCCATCGGCTTCGAGCTCGACGTGCGCGACCTGCACGTCTTCGCCCGCCCCGCCCGCGAGTTTCCGATCGGGCACAAGGACCACGGCGTCGCGTTCCTGATGGAGCAGCGCCACCTCTGGCTGCGCTCCCAGCGGCAGCAGGTGATCCTGCGCGTCCGCCACACGGTCGAGAAGGCGATCCGCGACTTCTTCGACGAGCGCGGGTTCACTCTCGTCGACGCGCCGATCTTCACGCCTTCCGCGTGCGAGGGGACCTCGACCTTGTTCGAGGTGCCCTACTTCGACCTCGGCAAGGCCTACCTCACCCAGTCCGGCCAGCTCTACATGGAGGCGGCCGCGATGGCGCTCGGGAAGGTCTACTGCTTCGGCCCGACCTTCCGCGCCGAGAAGTCGAAGACGCGCCGCCACCTCACGGAGTTCTGGATGGTCGAGCCGGAGGTCGCGTACATGGACCTCGACGGCGACATGGCGCTCATGGAGGAGCTCGTCTCGTGCGTCGTCCAGGCGGCGCTCGCGAACCACCGCAGGGAGCTCGTCTCGGTGCTCGAGCGCGACGTCGCGAAGCTCGAGAACGTGAAGGCGCCGTTCCCGCGCATCACCTACACCGAAGCCGTGGAGGTGATCCGCAAGACGGGACACCCCATGGAATGGGGGTTGGACATCGGGGGCGACGAGGAGACGATCGTCGCGAGCCAGTTCGACCGGCCGGTGATGGTGCACCGCTACCCGTCCGCGATGAAGGCCTTCTACTTCAAGCGCGACCCGGACGACCCGAAGCTCGCCCTCGGCTGCGACGTGCTCGCGCCGGAGGGCTACGGCGAGATCATCGGCGGCGGCCAGCGCGAGGACGATCTCGCCACGCTCGAGGCACGCATCGCCGAGCACGCGCTGCCGAAGGAGGCGTTCGAGTGGTACCTCGACGTGCGCCGCTACGGCACCGTGCCCCACGCCGGCTTCGGCATGGGAGTGGAGCGCTGCGTCGCCTGGATCTGCGGGCTGCATCATGGGCGTGGAGCGCTGCGTCGCCTGGATCTGCGGGCTCCACCACGTGAGGGAGACGATCCCGTTCCCTCGGATGATGGAGCGGATCACGCCTTAGCCGCTCGTCACGCGGTCGCAGTTGTGGACGTGGACGTGGTCGTGGACGTGGACGTGGTGCTCACCCGATCCGCAGCAACGCCCGCACGGTCTCGACGACCTGGTTCGCCTGGACCGGCTTCACGAGATACGCGCTCGCCCCCAGGCTCATGGCGCGCTTCCGGTCGGCCTCCGCCGACTCCGTCGTGATGACGACGACGGGGACGCGCTGGTGCGCGCCGCCCGCCCGCACCAGCGCCACGAGCTTCAGCCCGTCCATGAGCGGCATGTTGATGTCGGTGAGCACGATGTCGAAGGTGGCGCTCGAGAGCTTGCGCCACGCGTCCGCCCCGTCCACCGCCTCGCTGGTCGCCATGCCGGCGATGCGCTGCAGCGCGTACGAGAGCTGCTTGCGCATCGCGCTGCTGTCGTCGACCACGAGTGCGTGCAGGTGCGCCATGGGCTCGTCACTTGTCCCGGCCGAACCGGGCGATACGCTCCACGAGGCGATCGAGCGGGAGGAGCTCGTCGAGCGCGCCGCTCTCGGCGGCGGCCTGGGGCATCCCGTATACCACGGCCGTCTCCTGCGACTCGGCGAGCGTCAGCCCCCCGGCACGCTTGATCGCGACGACGCCCGCGCGGCCGTCCTGCCCCATCCCCGTGAGCACGACCGCGCAGGCGCGCGGACCCGTCGCCCGCGCCACCGACGTGAGGAGGCGGTCCACCGAGGGACAATGCCTCGCGGTCGGGTCCGGGTCCGCCTGCAGGATGGAGGCGCGGAGCACCCCCCGCTCGTCGCTCCGGACCTCGAGGTGGCGCCCGCCCGGCGCGACGAGGACGCGCCCGGCCGCGATCACGTCCCCCTCCGCCGCCTCCTGGGCGGTGAAGCGCGTCGTCCGCGCGATCCGCTCGGCGAACGCCGCCGTGAACCGCTCCGGCATGTGCTGCGCCACGACGTATCCGACCGGAAGCTCGTCGGGGAGCGCCGAGAAGATGCGCTGGAGCGCCTGCGGGCCGCCGGTGGAGGCGCCGATCGCGACGACGCGCAGCGGCACGATGGCGCCCGCCCCTCGCGGCGGCGTCCGGAGCGCCTCGCCGCCGAACCCGAGGTTCTCGGGGCGCAGGGCGCGGAGCAGCTCGCACTTCTCGACGAGCGCGGCGGCGATGGTGTCGAACGAGGCGTTCCCCTCCGGCTTCGCCACGAAGTCCAGGGCGCCCAGCTCGAGGGCCTTGAACGCGTCGCTGCGCCGCGACTGCGACGAGACGACCACGACGGGAGTCGGCCGCCGCGCCATGAGGAGGCGCAGGAACGTGAAGCCGTCCATCCTCGGCATCTGGAGGTCGAGGAAGACGATGTCGGGCTCGAGGCGCAGCACGTCGCGGAGCGCCTCCTCTCCGTCGCGCGCCGCCCCGACGATGACGACGCCGGCGGTCCCCTCCAGGATGCGGCCGACCGCGGCGCGGCTCGCGTCCGAGTCGTCCACGAGCAGGACCCGCGTGGGCTTCGCCCAGTGGCGCGTCACCGGGCGTCCTCCGCCGCCGGGACCCGCAGCGGCTTGCGATAGACGAGGTCCGACTTGAGGTGGACGATCTCGAAGTCGGCGGTGAGGTTCAGCAGCGACTCCGAGTGGCCGAGCAGCAGCCACCCTCCCTCGCGCAGCTTGTCGTGGAACGTGCGCAGCAGCCGCTGCCGCGCGCCGACGTCGAAGTAGATCATGACGTTCCGGCAGAGGAGGACGTCGAGGCGCGCGACGGACGTGAGCGGGCGCGCGTCGAGCAGGTTCTCCCGCCCGAACCGGACCATCCGCCGGATGGCGTCGTCGACCGACCACTTGCCGCCGCGCAGGTGGAACCAGCGGCGCATCGGCTCCGCCTCCGGAGTGCGGAAGGCGTGCTCGCCGTACACGCCGGCGCGCGCCTGGGCGATGCAGCGCCGCGAGATGTCGCAGCCGGTGATCTCGACGTCCCATCCCTCGAACAGGCGCGAGTCCCGGACGAGCATCGCGACGGTGTAGACCTCCTCGCCGGTGGAGCAGCCCGCGGAGAGGATCCGCAGCCGGCGCTCCGCCGCGCGGGCGCGCGCCAGCTCCGGCAGGATCTCGTGCGCGAGCGCGTCGAGCTGCATCGGCTCGCGGTAGAAGTAGGTCTCGTTCGTGGTGAGGACGTCGAGCGCCTCGTCGAGCTCCGCGGCGCGGCCCGGGTCGAAGCGCAGGAAGCGGTGGTACTCGGCGAACGTCAGCAGCCCCTGCGCCTCGAGGCGCGGCAGCAGGCGCCGCTCGAGCAGGTAGCGCGACTCGTCCCGGAAGAAGATCCCGCAGTGCTCGTGCACGAGGTCGCGCAGGAGCCGGAACTCGTCCTCCGCCAGCCGCGGGGCGTCGCCGTCCGGGCGCCACATGCGGGGCTACCGGCTCCCCATCGCCCGTGCGGCGTCCGCGAACGCCCGCGCGACGAGCGGGTCGGGGTCGAGGGCGGCGAGCCGCTTCGCGTCGGCGAGGAGGTCCGGGTCGTCTCGCTCGGCCATCGCGCGCGCCGCAGCCCGGCGCACGTCCCAGCGCGCGCTCCCGGCGGCCTCCCGAAGGATGCGCCGCCCCTCGGTGCCGGGGACACGCGCGGCGCCGAGCACCGCCTCCTTCACGACCTCGGCGTCGTCGTGGCCGAGCGCGCGCCGGAGCGCCTCGGCCGGTACCGATCCGAGCGCGAAGAGGGCGTGCAGCGCCGCGAGGATGACCACGGGCGGCCCGTCGGGATCCTGGGCGAGCTCGGCGACCGCCGAGATCACGACCGGGTCCTCGCGACCGGCGCAGGCCCCGAGCGCCTCGGCGACGGCGGCGCGGACCGCGGGCTCGACGTCGCGGAGCACCCGGAGCAGCGCGGGGAGCGCCTCCGCGCACGGTGAAGCCCTCCGGTCGCGCCCGCGCGGCGCCGCACGCGCGATCTCGGCGACGGCGCGGGCCGCCGCGGCGCGCACCGACCAGGCCGGATCGGAGAGGGCCGCGACGAGCTCCGCCGCCTGACCCGCGCCGACGAGGCCGCGCTGCGCGAGGGCGCGCGCCGCGCCCGCGGCGCCGGCGCGCACGGCCGCCGCGGCGGCGCGCAGCCCCACGAGGACAAAGGCGACGTCCTCCCCCGCTCCCAGCGCGCCGAGGGTCCTGTAGAGCGCCACGCATGGGCTCGCCTCGCCGCGATCGCGCACCGCGACGAGGACCGCCTCGCGATCATCCGCGCTCGACTGGCCGATGCGGACGAGGGCGGTCGCGGCGAGCGCGGCGCCGTTCGGGTCTTCCGCCCCGAGCAGCCCCGCGAGCGGCGCCACCGCGCGCCCGTCGCGCAGGCGCCCGAGGGCGGCGATCGCCTCCGCCTGCACGTACGACTCGCGGTCGCTCGCCTCCCGCACGACGCTCTCGAACGCGGCAGGGCTTCCAAGGCGCGCGAGCGCGGCGAGCGCCGTGAGCCGCGCGAGCTGGCCGAGGGTCGGCAGCGCGTCCGCGAGGGCCGCGCGCAGCTCCGGTCCGGCGGGCAGGCGCTCGAGCGCCTCCTCCACGAGCGCGCGGTACCGCTCGTCCTCGGCGAGCTTCACCATGCTGCCGGCGTGGCGGACCGACCCCACCGCCGCGAGGGTGGTGAGCGCGCCGGCCGCGACGAAAGGCTCTTCCGACGCGAGCGCCGCCGCCCACGCCTCCGCGAGCCCGGGATCGCGCTCCGCGGCGACGCGCACCTCCGCGAGCGCGGGCCCGAGCTCGGCGTCGCGCCGGGCTCGCTGGTGGCCGAGGGCACCCAGCGCAGCGTCGCGCGCGGGCCGGGACGGATCCGCGACCCCACGCGCCACGAGGGCCAGCGCTCCGACGTCGTCCGCGGCGCCGAGCATCCGGTAGAGGGGCCGCCGGAGCGAGCGATCCGCGAGGAGCCGGCCGATCTGCTCGGTGGGGAGGCAGGAACGGATCGCCTGGAGGGCCTCGACCGCCGAGAGGCGCAGCGTCGCGTCGTCCGAGTCGACCGCCGCACGCAGCGCGGCGACCGCCTCGGCGCTGCCGATCTTGCCGAGGGCGTCCGCCACGGCGGCGCGGACGTTGACGTCTGGATCGGCGAGCCGGGCGGTGAGCGGCGGAACGCCGCGTCCGTCCGCGATGGCGCCGAGGACGCCCGCGGCCGCCTGGCGCAGATCGGGATCCTCCGACGCGAGCTGCTCGACGAGCACGGGCACTGCCGGCGCGCCGATCCGCGCGAGCGCCTCGGCCGCGGCCGCCCGCGCGCCCACGCCGGGGCCGACCGCGAGGACCCGGACGATCTCGCCGATGCCGGCGTTGCCCGAGCCCTGCGCGATCCGGTCCGCCGCCGCCGCCCGGACGCGCCAGCTCGGGTCCGCGAGCCGCGCCACGAGCACGGCCCGATCGGCCCGCTCGACGGGGTCGAGCTCCGCCACGGCGCGGTAGCGCGTCTCCTCGTCGGCATGGGCGGCGCGGGCGCGCCTCGCCGCCGCATCGGCATCCGGGCCGATCATGCGCGCCGCGAGGCCTCCGCCTGGGCCCGGGCCGCGTCCGCCTCGCCCGGAACCGAGGGGTCGAGAAGGGCCTTCACGTTGAGGAGGAGGCGCAGGCGCGCGGGGCCGCGCGCCCCGACGGTCCCCTCGCCGCCACAGACGCCGACGAAGAACCGCGCCGCTCCAGGCGCGCCGAGCGCGGGCGCCGGCCGGATCTCCGAGCGCGGGAGCCGGAGCACCTCGCAGACCTCGTCCACGACGAGGCCGATGCGCCGCCCGGCCACGTTCACGATGAGGAAGCGGCTCTTCCGGGTCGCCGCCCGCACCTCGACGGCGAACCGCTTGCGGACGTCGAGCACCGGGATGACCTCGCCGC
>WNGB01016771.1_pt1 | contig 11200 bp, 7 predicted proteins | sample 5400681 | NCBI WGS metagenome assembly WNGB01 (sample SAMN13153367, study PRJNA577476) | soil metagenome | isolation source: 115 cm soil or saprolite under grassland replicate 2 | place: USA:California | collected 2016-06-15 | reverse complement strand
AAACCGCGTCCTTCCGGTGGCCACCACACGAACATGCTCTGAAAATAACGCTGCTGCGCTTCGTGAATCCCGAAATGCACTTGCGCCAGCGTCCCGGCAAAAATGAGTGCCATCCCCGCCGCCAGACAAACGATCGTCAGCTTCAGTGAAGTGAAGAGATTTACAACTTTGCGCAGCATGGGTCAGCAATTAAACCGGATGGAGCGGACAAAGTCGAAGAATTTCGATTTCTCGCGCTGCACCGATGGCCTGGGCGACATTTCAGTCAAGTGGCAGTCAGACCAAGTTGTTCCGAGGTAGTTATTCGCGCTTCGCTGTTTTGAATCGCCGCTAAAATTTCCCTCGCTAGAATGGGAAATGCGGAGTTTTGAAAGTCAGGATCATCCATATAACGGGTGACGATTTTGTCGTTCTCGCTCATGCGTTGAATCATCATTTCCTCAATCAGTTTTCTGATTCCGAGCTGGAACTTCTCAAGCTGAGGATTTGCATGGGCGGTTTTGATGATTAGATCATTTCTGATCGCACGCTCTTTGATCTGCTCAAAAAATAATCGGTCCTCATCGGTAAATTCGGTTCCGAAGCGATCATTTAGCACATTGATAATTTCGGAAAGAGGCGCCTTTTCATCCTTCGCCTTCCCTGTGCCTACGTCGATTGGACTTCGCACACCGAGCGCCTCACCTTCGTGCAATGTGATCGCGCCCGAAGAAATACGTTCCAAACGGTAATATTGGAGACCGACTTCATCCGTGAGTTTGATTGCAGGCTCACGTTCGATCGGAAGATGCGGCACAAGGAAGCGTCCGTAGCTGTAGAGCATTTCCATCTCTGGATCGGCATACGGAACGATTTGGCTGATGAACGCGTAAACGCGCGTGTATCCGTTAAGCTTCTCCCGAAACTCCGCTCGCTTTTCTTCGTCAGGCATCGCTTTGAAACGATCCACCGCCGGCTGGAGTTGCTGCTGCATCGCGGCATGATCTGATGTTTTTTGATGTGCAGGCGCCCGATAGAAAATCTTCGCAAACGCTTCCACTTCCGACCAATGATAAACCTGCGCCTGATCCAATTCGTGTTTGAGTGCCTCTACCTTCGAAATATCGGAAGACTCTTGGAGACTCGTCGCATCGTAGTAAGGCTTGAACGCCCGGTAGATGTCTTCGGGCGGGTTGACGAAATCGAGCACGAAGGGCTCGTCTTTGCCGGGAATCTTCCGGTTCAAGCGCGACAGCGTTTGGACCGCCTGAACGCCGTCGAGTCGCTTGTCCACGTACATCGTATGGAGCAGTGGTTGATCGAAACCGGTTTGGTATTTATTCGCGACCAGCAGGACCTGATAATCGGATGACCCGAACCGCTCTGGCAGCTGCGTTTCGCTGATCGGTTTACCCGTTACGCAGTCCGTGTTCATGCCAGGTTCGGTATATTCGATGCCGGTTTCGGGGTCCTTCACCGTTCCGCTGAATGCAACGAGCGGCCGAATATCTGTGTAACCTTGTCGTGTAAGATACCGGTCGAAGGCCAATTTGTATCGCACTGCGTGCAGGCGCGATGAGGTTACTACCATCGCCTTGGCCCGTTCGTGAAGACGATGCTTCACATGCCTGCGGAAATGCTCAACCATCACCTCCGTCTTCTGCTCAATATTGTGCGGATGCAGCGACATGAATCTGGCCAGGGCCCGCACGCCCTTCTTTTTCGGAAGATTCGGATCGTCTTCCGCCTCTTTGACCAGGCGATAATAAGTCTTGTACGAAGTGTAATTCTTTAGCACGTCGAGGATGAATCCCTCTTCAATCGCCTGACGCATACTGTAAAGGTGAAAGGCTTCCGGCTTCCTAGACGGGCCAGTGCGACCAAACAGCTCCAGCGTCTTCCCTTTTGGCGTCGCGGTGAACGCGAAGAAGCTCAAATTTGGTTGCCGCCCGCGAGACTGCATCACCTGATTCAGTATATCTTCACTGTGCGCCTCCTCTTCGCCGTCAACTGACCGCACTTTGGCCCCGAGGATTGCCTTTAGTTCGCGTGCTGTCTCTCCAGTCTGACTCGAATGTGCTTCATCCACGACGACCGCATACTTGCGACTGGCGATTGCCTTTTCCCATTCACTCGCTTGCTGCTTCTCGTCTTCCGTGGCGTTCTCGGAAGTTTCCACGCCGGCGACATGCAACAGCCCGCGCAACACGAATGGAAACTTTTGTAGAGTGGTGACCACAATCTTCGTCCCATCGACCAATGCTGCCGCCAGTTGTCGCGAGTCCTCATCAATCGCCTTCACCACGCCTTGGGCATGCTCAATCTGATAAATTGCGTCCTGCAATTGTTTGTCGAGGACCCGGCGATCCGTGATCACGATGACGCAATCGAAGATCTTTTCGTCGGATGCCGTATGCAGACTTGCCAGCCGATGTGAAAGCCATGAAATGCTGTTCGTCTTCCCGCTGCCCGCGGAATGTTGGATGAGATAATTGTGGCTCGGCCCCTCATTTCGTGCGGCGGAAACGAGCTTCCGCACCGCGTCCAACTGATGATATCGGGGAAACACCATCGTCTCCTTCGCTAGGCGTTTCTTGCCGCCTTTACCGTCGTCGATCTTTTCATCCTTCTTTTCGATGAACATGAAGTGTCCGATCACGCCGAGGAAACTGTCGCGTTGCAGCACCTCCTCCCAGAAGTAGCCTGTGCGGTATCCCGAGGGATGCTGCGGGTTGCCCGCACCGCATTGGACTTCGCCCGGATGGCTGCCCCGATTGAAGGGGAGAAAATGTGTCTTCTCCTTTTGCAACCGTGTTGTCATGTAAACCTCATCGGGATCAGCCGCGAAATGCACGAGAGCGCGTGATTTGAATTGGAAGAGCGGCGCCCGCGGATCGCGATCCTCTTTGTATTGCCTCACCGCGTTGCGGCAGGTCTGCCCCGTCCCGGGATTCTTCAGCTCGCATGTCGCGACCGGAACGCCGTTGATTGCAAAGAGCATATCAACGGTGCATCCGTCATGCGGATGACATGGAACCTGTCGCGTCAGAGTCAGCGCGTTTTTCTTGTACAGTTCCAATACATCGTAATTGAGACCGTGCGCTGGTTTGAAATAAGCGAGCCGGAATGTCTTTCCGTAAAACTTAAAGCCGTGCCGCAGCACATGAAGCACACCTTTCAAATCCAGTTCTTTCACCAGCCCTGTGATGAGCAGTGACTCCAACCCCGCGCCGTGCAGCGCCTGCATTTCGTTCCAGAGTTTCGGCTGTGTGGCCTGGAGAAATTGGAAGACTCGCGCGGGAAACAGAGCGCGCTCCTTATCCCATTCCGCTTTGTCGCCGTGCTGCCAACCCGCCTTTTCGCGCAGAATTTCTTCCACGTAAGTTTCAAAGACTCGTTCGGTCGTTTGGCTCATGGCGCCGCCCCCAAAATAAAACGAGCACGCTCGCGTCGTAGCATCTCGAAAGGAGTCATGCATTTGATGCCAAGGCCAATGCACGCGTTGGGAATCTTGATTTTCTTGGTCGAGGCCGAGGCAATCTCGTGGGTCACGACGGTATAACCGTGAGCGAGGGCGTGAGCTACCAAATAGAAGTCCGCTACTTGGAGGAACGTGTTTACCGCAGCAGGTTCGTAACTCTGCCCGGTCGCCCAGGTGCTGATCGTGCCGAGGGCTGGCAAGATAGCCGCGTCGGGTTTTACAAAAAACCCGGGGCCGCGCCCATTGGGCCACGCAGAAAGTTCATCGCCGCCAGCCTCGATTTCATCGCCGACTTTTTCGGTGCTCAAAACCAAACCCGTCGCGTTAGACGCGATGAGCCACTCCCAGAACGCCGGGCAGAAATCCAAACCGTAGTGCAAGTTCTTGGCTTGAATGAACACGTCGGCGTCCAGCAGGTAGGTCACGGCACGCCGACCCCCAAACTGCGCCCCAGCTCCTTGAAGGTCGCCTGCTTCGAGAAGCCGAGCATTCGGAAGGCATCGTTGAAGAGGGTGTGGCCTTCCAGCGTACTCGTCACCAGCGCGGCGGCGAAGCGTTTGCTGACTCGCGCGGCTTGCGTCAAATAAAAGTTGCCCCCGCTCCCGCGCGGGATTGCACGCAGCCTCTCCACTTCGGCGTTATAAGCGTTCCAAAACTCTTGCCGCGTCAGACCACCAACGTCGTGAATGCGGCGCAAGACAACTAGGGTGCTGACTTTGAAGCGTCGGGCCAATCGATTAATCTCGTTAGGCAAGTCGGTCCTTGCGTCGTACTCCCGTTCCATCAAATCGAGCGGCACGAGGAGTTCGGCGGCCACTCGATTGCACCAGCGTTCTACATTCTGATTGGGAACGATCGCAGCTTGAGCATCCGAGACCGCAGATTGCCCTAACCAGATATGGGCCAGTTCGTGGGCTAGGGTGAACATCTGCGCCGCCTTTGTATCCGCGCCATTGATAAACACGAGCGGGGCCAAATCATCCGCCATGGCGAAACCCCGGAACTCCTCCGGGTCTAAGTGGCGGTGGTTATTGTTGTGCACTACTCCGTTGCACATCACGAGAATGCCCAAACCATCCGCCTGCTCGATGAAGTCTCGCAGCGCATCGGTCCACGTCGGCATCCTGCGGCGCTCATTCACATCGAAATGAAGCGCCGCCCGAATCTGTGACGCGGTCGGAACGACTTCGTCCTGCATGCTGGCCGAACCGACAAACTCAAGGGGCTTTTCCCCGACCGAGCGCGCATAATCACGGAACCACTCCTGGCGTTGCTGACAGACATAAATGGTTTCGAGCAAGTCTGGAGAAGGACGAGCGATGCGCGTGTTGGCCATCGCACGAAAGTCAGGAATCGGGACTTTTTCGACGGGTGGCTCCTGAAGAAAAAGATAACCAACCGGCGTGTAGGTGGCTTTCGCAAAAGCTTCGACCTGTTTCAGCGTAGGACGCGCGTCGCCGCTTTCCCAGGCGGTCAGTCGGGGGAACTTATGCTCCAGATCGTGAAGCTCAAACCCTGCGCGCGTATAGGCCCAGCGCAGCAGTTTCGGTTTAATTGCGACTCGCTCCATAATCGAACGTTACCGATCAACGGCTCTCACATCAATCTTCCCTGTCACGGCGGCGGTAATGAGGGCGGTGCGGTATTCCTGTAGCTTTTCAATCGCCGCTTCCACCTTTTCGATCATCTTGTCGATCTTCGCGGTTTCGCGGTCGAGATAATTCGCGATCGCCCGTTGTTCCGAAGTCGGCGGGCGCGGGACACGGAATTTGTGCAGATCTTCGAAACGGAGCGACGGCTGCATAATCAGCGAGATACTTCGTCGTTCGAAATCGAAGAGGCGTCGCAGGACACCGTTATAGTACGCGACGGAGAGATTCGCTGTTCGCGGAATGATCAGTGCACAATTTTGCGACAAGCTGAACTTGCCTGAAACAAGCCGCGTGGTCATGGCGCGAGCGCCGACAGTGGTTACAAAAATTACTGGGGCGGCAAAATCGAAAGCGTAATCATCGATCATTCCCAGGAGTCCTTCGCTTTCTGTTTGGCCGCTGTAGACCGGAAAATCGCCGGGGTTGCTGCCCACATATTCCTTAGTGAGCGTCGCTGCGTTTGGGCCTTTGCAGTATCGAAAGAGCCAACTTAGCTTCTTTACTTCCCAATGCTCTGGAATGTCGCCGAGCCATTCGATGCCGGAGGGTTTGAGCTTCGCGTTTGGGTTCAGGCCGCGGGTGACGGTGCGGGAGATGAGCGCGGTGCGCTTTTCCTTCAGCTTCTCGATCAACTCCCGCTTCTTCCCCACCAACGTGTCCAGCCTCGCCGTCTCCCGGTCGAGAAAATTCGCAATTGCGGGCTGCTCATCGACAGGCGGTTTGGCAAACACGAGGTTGGCGAGCATTGAGCCATTCAAGTTCGCTAGACCAGTGGTTGTATTTGATTGATAGACGAGTTGCTGCCGACCGAGCGGTGAATTCAATAGGTACGCAGCAAGACGCGGCAAAAGCTCGTCGCTACAGCGCAGTCGCTGCATGAAATTCGAGAAGCACGCGTCAAGAGCCTCGACGGCTTTGGTAACGAGGCTCGTCTTTCCGATGTGAAGCGCGCTGCCGCTTGACTTAGTGATCACCAAGTCACCGGCAGCCAAATGAGCGTATGATTTCTCTTCGGCGGCGAGCTTTCGACGAGCTGGTTCATCGATTTGCCACCCGCCTCCGACGGTTTGTTCGGTTGACCGCAGAACGATTGTTCCGTCTGGATCCTCCTCCGTGCCCCAAACGCCTCCATCATTCCGCACTGATACGTGACGGAGGCGGTTGACTTGCCATTGTTCCGGAATGTCACCGAGCCATCCGACGCCGCTCGGTTTGTAGCGCGGATACGGGGGCAACTTCACGCGGTAACTTCTTTCAGCAGCGCGAGGATTTCGCTTTCGAGCGTTTTGATTTCTGATTCGATCTCATCCAACGGGCGTGGTGGTTCATACCGATAGAAGTGACGGTTGAGCGGGATTTCGTACCCGATCTTGGTTTTGCTCTCGTCAATCCAAGCATCCTGCACATGCGGTAGCACCTCGCGCTTGAAGTAATCCTCGATCTTTTCTTTCAGCGGTACGTTCTCGGTGTCGCGCAGTTCTGGGTCGGGCTCCGGCTTGCCACGGGAATCGGTGCAAACCTCCGCTGTCTCGTCACGTTCGCTAAACGCATCCCGTAGAAGAACGCGCAGCGATTTTGTAACGGATTGATCGTCCGGCAGCGAATGTTTCAGCCAGTCATCAAAAGCGCCGCGTTTTTTTAAAACCCCTGGTCGAGCCTTTTCGCGAAGCTGCTCGACGACGTGTTCGCGCGTTTCCGCTGGTAACTTGTCGATCTTCGCGATTGCTGTCGTGCCATGCTCAAGCGCGTCGAGCTTTTCATCGGTAATCTCAAACTTCAGCCGAAGCGGACGTTCAACGGTAATCTTGTGAAATCCGAAGTCGTCATTATCGAAAATCTTGCTGACGACGAGTTCCTTTGCCGCGCCGTCCACTGTTAGTTTCCGCATCTCGCCATCTACGAAGTTGCCATAGACACGCGTGATCTCGCCGATGTCGTCGCGTTCACCCGCGTCGCGGTCGCCGATCTTGTGGCGCTTGTTGCCAAGGCTCTTCTTCATTGGAATCCAGAAGTTGCGTGCGTCGATCAATTGAATCTTTCCGCGACGCGCTTTGCCTTTTCGATTCGTCAAAATCCAGAGATAAGTCGAGATGCCAGTGTTGTAGAAAAGCTGGTCTGGCAGAGCTACGATGGCTTCCAGCCAGTCGTTCTCGATAATCCAGCGCCGGATTTCCGATTCGCCGCTGTCGGCGTCGCCCGTGAAAAGCGGGGAGCCGTTGAAGACAATGCCAATGCGGCTGCCGCCTTTCTTCGGCTCGCGCATTTTCGAAAGCATGTGCTGAAGAAAAAGCAGAGAACCATCATTGATGCGCGGCGTGCCCGCTCCGAAGCGGCCTTGGAAACCCAGTGTGTCGCGCTCCTGCTCGATGAAGCGCTGCTGCTGCTTCCATTCCACGCCAAAGGGCGGATTGGCCAGCATGTAATCGAACTTCTCATCAGGAAAACCGTCTTTCGAGAACGTGTCGCCGAGAATGATGTTATCGGCGTCCTCGCCTTTGATGAGCATGTCGGACTTGCAGACAGCCCAGGCGTCGTCATTCCAGTCCTGGCCATAGAGCAACGGATTCGCTTCGCTGTTGAGCTCGCGGATATAATTTTCCGAAACGGAGAGCATTCCGCCAGTGCCGCAGGCAGGATCGTAAATCGTTTTCACCACGTGACTATGCGTGAGATCTTTTTCAGGCGAGAGAAGCAGATTCACCATCAGCTTGATCACCTCGCGCGGAGTGAAGTGTTCGCCAGCCTCCTCATTCGCCTGCTCTGCGCCGATTCGGATCAACTCCTCGAAGACGTACCCCATCTGCACGTTGTCGATGTGCGATGATGAGAGATCGATCTTCGCAAATGCTTTGATCACTTCGTAGATAAGATTTTTCTCCGCCATTCGCGCGATGTGCTCATCGAATCCGAACCGATCGATAATATCGCGCACGTTCGATGAAAATTTGTTGATGTAGCTGTTGAGATTCGGCGCGAGTTGATTGGGATCATCGAGCAGCTTCGGGAAATCGAGCTTCGACAGATTGTAGAAAGGCCGCTTCGTGATTTTTTGCAGGAAGCTACGAACAACCGTTTCCGGCTTCTTCTTAATGACCAGGTATTCTTCCAACACGGCCGTTTTCGTCGGGGCAAGGAGGCAGTCAAACCGGCGCAACACTGTCAGTGGCAGAATGACTCTACGATATTCATTTCGCTTGTACGGCCCGCGCAGCAGATTGCAGATACTCCAGATAAAGTTTGCAAGTTGTGAATGCGTCTCAGCCGTCATTGATGGACGATATTATCAAAATTGTTTCCGGCGAGAAAGGGAAAGCCGGAGGACGCCCTGGTTTTGTTTAGAAACGACAATCAGGAACCAAACTGAATCGAGCGGAGGAATTCGAAAAAGTTGGGCTTTTCTTTTTCAACTGCCGTATTCGGCCCCGTCGCTTTGAAGAACCAGACACGCCCGTCGTGGCGTGTCCACGCCGCGATTGTTCGCGCCTTGGCACCGGCGATATCGGTTGTTGAAAAAGTTGTGTCCGCCGTTTTTAGCGGAGTGACCTGTGACGTCACTGCGCTTTCATCGATCGGCGGCAGGCCGATTTGCCCGCGCCAACGATTGATGTTGTCGGCGTCGCTCCCGCCTTCACCCGGAAAAGTTACGACGGAGATGTCAATCTTGTCGCCGTTCTCGGCCGGAGCGCTGAAACTTGCGTAGCGCATCGACGACGGTGGCACTTCCGTCCAATCTTCCGGCATCTTCCATTTGATCTGCCGTGTCGCTCCGTCCGGCGACGGCGTGGCTGCGATTTGCGGCGATCTGCTTTCGGTCTGGGCCTCGCAAACCGCTGCGACCCATTTGATAAAATCGCCTTTCTGCGCCTCAGCCAGATCGGCGTTACCACGCATTTTGAAAAAAAGGGTTGAGTCACCCGTGGTCACCATTGCGGCAATGATTCTGCCGTCTCTTGTTGGATCGGCATCTTTCGGAAGCCCCGCAAGATCGACAATAACGACGTCGCCTAACGAAGTGCGCAGTCGCTGTGCAATTTCACCGAGCTTTTGTTCGGTGATCGGCGGTTGACCAAGCTGATCAAGCCAACGATTGACATTATCAAGGATATTTCCGGCAGCCGTGCCAAGACTCACCAACGAAATGTCTGCCAGCGCGCCTTTGTCGCCTTTGACGAGAAAACTTGCCCGTCGCATCTGCGACAGCGGTTGTGGTTCCCAATTCGGCGGAGTTGTTACCGCTGAAGACACGGTTGGAGCGAGGCCGCCCGGCATCCGAGGCGCGGCCGTGTTGGTTGGCATCGCGTCTTTTTGCCGAGGTGCGGATTCGGATTCCTCGAGCGGCGCCTTGGAAACACGATAAACTTTGATTTCCGAATTCTTCTCGCAACTAAACACGATAAACTTTGATTTCCGAATTCTTCTCGCAACTCGCCAGCAGCATGACCAGAGCAACAAAACGAATTGAACTTATTTTCACGACCGAAAATTATTTTTGAGGTCCACCAGTATGGCAATCAACGCAGGAAAACTCCGCATAAGGGGCGTCAATATGAATGAAATCGTGGCCGCCGGCATTAATCTGTTTCATTCCTTCTGGATCGCCTTGTGCGAGAATCAGGTGGCACGATTTGCAGTCACTGGCTTTGATCGACATCTTCCCGTCGGCGGCGACGTGTTTGCCATCGTGGCAACGGAAACAACCGTTCCAATTTTTGTGTCCAACAAAATCGGGATGCGTGCGCCAATCGACCTTCACTTCGGGAAAAAAATTCGCGCGATAGATTCTCTGCGCCTCCTCGATGATCGGCCCGGCCTGGGCCCGGTCGGGATACGCTTCGTGCAATGATTTGGCGATGCCTTGCTCAGCCTCGGCTGTCGTCGCGTAAGGCTGCGCCAGTGCGGCCACGACTTTCGATTTGACCCATGGAATACTAGAATCGAGCCGGTTGGTCATCAGGGCGAGATCGACGGCATCGTTTGGGGTATGAATTTTATGGGCCGGGCGGCTGTGGCAATCCATGCAATCCATTCGCCGAATTTGATACTTCGCGGGATCGTCCTTGAAATCGGGATCGCGATATTCCGTGGTAACGCCTTGGGGATTCGTCATTCTCACCCACGGAATGGAGAGTAGTTGGTCGTCGGTGGCGATGTATTCGATTTTGTTGGCGATATTCATGTGCCAGTGAATGCCGCCCTGCGGGCCATTTGATGGATCGCCGCCGCCAACGTTCAATAACAGCCGCACAGCGAACGGGGTGTTTTTTTCGTCCGAAAGAAAATGCTGGTAAGTCCGCTCGACGTTGCCAACGTATTTCTTCGGCCAGTGGCATTGCTCACAGATTGCTTGAGATGGGCGCGGATTGGCCCCGGTGACACGAATCGGCCGATCGAAATCATTGCGAACAGTGTGATAGAGCTGTTTCACGCCGTTGAGTTTCGTTTTGAAATACGCAGCCGCGCCCGGGCCGACATGGCATGCGACACACTCGACCTCCGCGTGCGCGGTGTGTTGGGATGCGACAAACTCCGGTTCCATCGGAAGATGACAGGCTTTTCCGCAGAACTGAACTGATTCTGTAATTTGGTAGGTCTGATAACTGCCAAGCGCCGTCAGGAATAAGAACACAACGCTAGCTGCAACAAAGAGTGCCAGAATTCTTCGGTCGCGCGCTCGTGACAAGTCGATTTTAGCGAATAAGCGCACCAAGAAACGTGAGAAAGATTCCCAGAATGAAGAAGAGAGGAGCCACCACATAAGCGAGAATGCCGATGTAGGGATTGCGGTGGACCGCGAACAGATCAAACGCGAAGAGGAGAAGAAAAGCGAAGAGAGCGCTGGCGGCGAGCACCATTCCAGACCAGCTAAGCCAGTTGCGGAAATTGCGCCTAAAAGGCCGAGGCTGCGCGGGAGCTGGAGCGTCAGGCATCGCGGCAATTATTTACAGACAGCTCGAAAAGTCACCTCGAAACAACCGAGGGATTGCCGATCCCAGAAGCAAGATCGCCATCGAGTCGGCAGCGCAAAAGCGGCGGTGCACCGCTGCACTGCAAAAGCGCTTCGTGCAAAATTTGGCGCGATTATTTTTTG
>WNGB01013086.1_pt1 | contig 11200 bp, 9 predicted proteins | sample 5400681 | NCBI WGS metagenome assembly WNGB01 (sample SAMN13153367, study PRJNA577476) | soil metagenome | isolation source: 115 cm soil or saprolite under grassland replicate 2 | place: USA:California | collected 2016-06-15 | reverse complement strand
GGGACCATCCCCAGTAACCCGAGGATCGCGCGGGCGACCCGCACCGCCCCGGTGATCGGGTGGGGCGCGGACGGGACCTTGCCGCCCCCGTCGCCGCGCAGCACCGCCTCGGGGTCCAGCACCGCCAGCAGCCCCTCCAGGTCGGCGCCGGCGCACGCCGCCAGGAACGCGCGGGCGACCCGCTCGCGCTGGGCCGCGTCGGCGTCGAAGCGGGGCCGGCGTGCCTGCACGTGCCGGCGCGCGCGGCTGGCGACCTGCCGCACCGCATCCGGGCTGCGCTGAAGGACCGATGCGATCGCCGGGTAGTCGAACCCGAAGGCCTCCCGCAGCACGAACACCACCCGCTCCAGCGGGCTGAGCGTCTCCAGCAGCACCAGCAGCGCGGTGGTCACCGACTCCGCCAACGCCGCCTCGTCCTGGGGGTCGGGCTGGGCGAACAGCGGCTCGGGCAGCCACTGCCCGACGTAGACCTCGCGCTGCGCGCGGGCCGAGCCCAACTGGTCCAGGCACAACCGGCTGACCACCGTGGTCAGCCACGCGCCTGGGTCGGTGACCCCGGGGGTGCGGACCAGGCGCAGGAACGCCTCCTGCACGACCTCCTCGGCCTCGACCACGCTGCCGAGCATGCGGTAGGCGAGCCCGACCAGCCGGTCCCGCTCGGCGTGCCATGCCTGCACGTACGCTGGCGTCGCTGCCTCGTCGGATGCCATGTCGTAAGGACATGACGAAATCGCCGCCCCGGGTGTGACATGCACGAGGGCCAGCCGGCTTGATGCCCGGGCTTCCCTGGCGCGGCCGTCCCGCGCCGCCCGGGGCTGGTGCATTGACCCGTCAGGTGGGTGACAGCCGGGGCCGTGCGACGAGGGCGGGCTCGAGGCTACCGCGTGTCGTGCGCGGCCGCGTCCGTCGTGGCACCCGTGGCGTGCGCCGGTGGCCCGCCCGCGACGGTGGGCAGCGGGGCGGGCCGGCCGGCCTCTCGGGCGCGCAGGGCCTCCTGGGCGCCGAGCACCTGGTGCAGCCCGGCGCGGCACTGGACGTGCCGCCGGTGTCAGGCGGTCGGGTGCTCCGGGACTGGGGCGAACAGGTCCTCCCGGAACGGCAGCCTGGCCAGCCCGTTGCCCACCCGGCACAGCCCGCGCCCCGCCGGGCGCGTGACCGCTCGCCGCCGCTGCGAGACGGGGAACCCGTAGGCCTCGCTGGCCTTCTCCGGCAGGACGGCGAGCACGGCCGCGCGGAAGCCGGCGGCGAACGGCCGCCACCACCAGGACACCGGGGGATCAAGGACCAGCCCCCGCACCCTCGCCGCACCGGGCGTCAGGCGCAGCGGGACCGTGGCCAGGTAGCCGCGCACCTCCGCCACGCTCCTGGGCGCCAGGTCGGCAGGGATGCCGACCAGCTCCGCCGCGGTGACCATCTCGGCGACGTACCGGTCGGCCCGTGCGCGAGGCAGGCCCGCCGCGTAGCGGTCGAACGCCACCAGCACCGAGTCGACCAGCACGGCGTGGACCCACAGCAGCAGGGCGGGGTCGTCGGCACGGTAGTCCAGGCCCGTCACCGGGTCGGTTCCGCGCACCGCGCGGTGGACCGCCCGGACGCGCCCGGCGGCCGCCATCGCGGTCGCGCGGTCGCCGAAGGTGACGTCGAAGACGTACTGGCTGGTCCGCCAGAGCCGCTGCCAGGGGTCGTCGAGCAGGCGGCCGTGCTGCTGGACCGCCGCGATCGCGAGCGGGTGGAGCGCTTCGACCAGCAGCGCCCGGTAGCCGCCCAGGGCGAAGCTGACGTCGGAGTGCAGCCGCCACGCCACGCTGCCGGGCCCGAAGAACCCGGCATCGTCGATGGTGGCTCCGGGGCTGAGCCAGAGCTGGCGCCGCGGCGGCCGCGGCCGCCGCAGCAGCGCCGAGAACGGCGGCCAGGCCGCACCGTCCATATCTCTGTTCATCCCCGTGATGATGGCCCGCTGGGAGTCGGCGAGCGGGAGCGGGATCGACGTACGCCCTCGTGACGGCCATCGATCGCCCCTCGTCCCTTAAGACGGGATTGCCCGCTGCGCTGTGACACGCCAGGGCGGAGCGCCGCGATGTCACAGGGCCGCAGAGTCGTCCGTCTGTACGTATGGAGGCGCAGGTGACCGTTCGCGCAAGTGACCAGGCGGCGAGGGTCGACATTCAGCGCCCCGCTCTCCGCTGGCCGATGGGTGCGCCGCGGCAGCCGTGCCCGCCTGCCGGTCGCTTGCGACGAGTCGTTGGAAAGGAGGACGGGATGTCGCCACGGGAGGCGCCCGCACCGCGGGCGTTCTCCGACGCGGAAGCCCAGGTGTTCGCCAGGTACGGGTTGCGCCCGCGGGCGCGCCGGCTGCGACTCCGCGAACCCGACGTTTCCCTGCGCGCGGTGGAGGCAGGCCCCGGCACCGGGGAGCCGCTGGTCTTCCTGCACGGGATCTGCCTGGCCAGCGCCCACTGGGCCCCGCTGATGGCGCGGCTGGGCCCGCGGCGCTGCATCGCGGTCGACATGCCCGGCCACGGCGGCTCGGACGGCGCCGACTACGCCGGCGTCGACCTTCGCCGCTGGCACACGCGCATGCTCGCCGGCTGCCTCGACGCGCTGGGGCTCGACGCCGCGCACGTCGTGGGGCACTCCTACGGCGGGATGGTCGGCCTGTGGCTGGCGCTCGACGCCCCATGGCGGGTGCGCTCGGTCGTGTCGGTCGGCACCCCGTCGGTGGCGCTGGGTGCCCGCCCGGACCTGACCCTGCGGACGCTGTCCAAGCGCGGGATCGGCCCGCTCGTCCTGGCGATGCCAAGCCCGGACCCTGCCTACCGCCGGATCCTGGCACGGTCGCTTGGCCGCCACGCGGTCGGCGCGGCGCCACGCGAGCTCATCCGGGCCACCTACCTGGGGACGCGCCGGCGCGACCTGCCCAGGACGGTCTCCACCTACCTGCGGGAGCAGTTCCGCGGCGCTGCCGCCAGCCCGCCGCGCTACGTCCTCCAGGACGACGAGCTGGCCCGGATCCAGCGGCCCGTGCTGTTCGTCTGGGGCGACCGTGACGACCGCTACCAGCCCATCGCCGACGGAAGGCGGAAGGCCTCGCGCATCCCCACGGCGCGCTTCGAAGTCGTCCACGGTGGCCACGAGCCGTGGCTCGACGACCTGGAGCCGTGCGCCCGGCTGATCGCCGAGTTCGCGGACGACCACGCAGGCGGCATTGGCATTGGGTGCGGCAGCGTCGGCGCCGGCGGCACGACCAGATCACGATGACGAACCACCGTCACACCGCACGCGATCTCAGCGAGGTCGCCAAGCCGCTCCGGGCCGCCCCCTGGGCAAGGGTGGCGCTGCTGGGGCTAGGCGCGTTCGCGGTCGGCACCGACGCGTACATCGTCGCCGGGCTGCTGCCGGACATGGCGCGGGGCCTGCAGGTGACCCAACCGGCCGCCGGCCAGTCCGTGACCGTCTTCGCGGTCGGGTACGCGGTGCTGTCGCCGGCGCTGGCTGCGATGACGGGCCGGCTGCCCAGGCACCGGCTGCTTGCCTGCGGCCTTGGCGTGTTGGTGGTTGCCAACCTCGTGGTGGCCGCGGCCGGGGGGTTGGAGATGGCGCTGGCCGGCCGGGCGATCGCGGCCGCGGGTGCGGCGCTGTACACCCCCACCGCGATCACGGTGAGCGCCAGCCTGGTTCCCGCCGCCCAGCGCGGCCGGGCGCTCTCGGTCGTGCCCGGCGGCTTGACGCTGGCAACCGTCGTCGGCGTGCCGCTGGGCACCCTGGCCGATCAGCATCTTGGCTGGAGGGTGGTGCTGGTGCTGGTCAGTGCGCTTGCCGCGGTCGTGCTCCTCGGCGTGGTCGGCGCCGTCCGAGGAGTCCCGCCGGAGCCGTCGGTGGGCCTGCGCGTCCGGCTCAGGGTGCTGCGCAGAACGGTCGTCCTGGCGATGCTGGCGGTGACCGTGCTCGGCGTCGGCGGCAGCTACGCCGTGTACACCTACGCCAGTTCCGTGCTGCAGCAGGGCGTGGGTCTGCCAGGGACCCAGGTCGGGCTCATCCTCGCCGCCTACGGCATCGGAGCGATGCTCGGCAACCTGGCGTCCGGGTACGGGATCGACCGTGTGGGCCCTCGCCTGGTGCTCGCGGCCGCGTTCGGCGCGCAGGTGGTGGCGTTGGCGGCGCTGTGGGCGGTGGGGACCTTCGACGCGGGCGATACCATCGCCGCCGGGCTTGCCGCGGCGCTGTGGGGGTCGGGGACCTGGAGCCAGGCGCCGGCGCAGCAGTACCGCCTGATCACGCTCGCCCCGGACGCGGCCAGGATCGTGATCTCCCTCAACGGGTCGGCGATCTACCTCGGCATCGGTGTCGCCAGCGCGCTGGGCGGGATCACGCTCGAGCTCCTGGGCGTGCGGCCCCTCCCGCTGCTGAGCGCCGCGGTCGCCGCTGGAGCCCTTCTGATGGTCCTCGTGCCCGGCTCCTCACTCGCGAACGCCTCCCGCTCGGCGGCTCGGAGATCGACATGACTCGACCGCGCCGGCCGCAGCGACCGTGCGCCACCGGCCCTCCACCGTCGTCGACCGCGACTCGCTACCAGCGTGGGCGCTGCAGGCCACCGGCGCAGCAGCGGTTCCCCTCGGCACCGGGAGGCGGCGGCCCCGAGACCGCGCTGGGCATGGTCACCCCCGACGCCTCGTCGTCGAACGTGACCGAGAGGTGGAGCATCGCGGCCAGCGCGGCGAAGGCGAGCGCTCCGACCGCGAGCCTGGCCGGCCGGGCCCCCGCCGCCGCGGCGAAGGCGACGAACACCACGACCTCCAGCACGATCAGCACGACGGCCTCCCTGGCGGCCGCGGCGCCGGTGACCTTCCTGCGCATACCGATCGCTTCCTTTGCGTCCCCTGCGTCCTTGGTGAGATCCGCGAAGCTCGGCCACGATCATCCCACCGGCTCGAAGCTTCCGGAAGACACCGCGGGCGTCCCCCGGGATCCGGCCGGACGTCGACATGTCGTGCGACACCCTCCTCGAGCAGGCAGGCTAGGTGAGAAGGAGCGAGATGGATGAGCGTTGAACTGGCGATTGCCGGGCTGGGCTGCTTCGTCCTGGCGTTCGGCCACACGACGATCGGTCTGCGTTGGGTCATCCCCAACCTCACGAAGGAAGGTCTGCCGAGCACGCCGTTTGGTCCGCCCTCGATGACCCGTAGCATGGTGCGCTTTACCTGGCACATGGTCAGCGTCCTGCTCCTGGGCTTCGGGATCCTCCTTGCGGCGCTCGCCTTGGCTCCGGATGCAGATCCGAAGACCCTGCTGCTGCGCTGGTTCGCCGCGCTCTGGCTCGCTGCCACGGCGCTGGCCTGCTGGGAGGCTCGCCGCCGCCCGCGCAGCCTCCTGCGCTTTCCGGTGCCGTTGGTCTCCGTGGTTATCGCGGTGATGTGCTGGACAGCAGCCACGTGAGCCTCGACCCGTTCGTCATCCCGGCTAGGGGGTGGCGATCGCCCCTTTCGCCGACGTGGTCGACCGGCTGGGTGAGGTCACCGGCGTCGGCCGCACCCGCCGCGCAGGTGCTCATCGCCGAGGTAGCGCGTACAGCAACGCCCTTGCTCGCGTCGCGCCACCGCCACCGGCGACAACTAAAGCGAGGCGCAAGCCCGCCATGGATGTACGCGCGTTACGTCGCCTCTTGTACCTTGCGTGACAGCGTCTCGAGCACGTCGACGAGCTCGGGATGGTGCGCGGTGACGGCGTCCGGGGTGAAGGTGTATGCCAGCAACGACCTCGGCTTGGCCGGTGCGGCGCCGGAGACACGGGCGACCGCGGTCACGTACTCATCGAGCAGCGCTTGGACGGACGGGGTCTTGGCCGCGCTCCCACGGTCGAACCCGAACGTCAGGTGGCGCAGTCCGTACCAGCCACCCTGCCCTGGAAAGACCCAGGCGACCGTGAGCGGCTCAGGCCGGTCGCGGGTGTAGAGCCGGATCGACGCGCCGACCGTGCCCCACTCGAACACCAGGCCTGCCGAGTGGGCGGCCGTGAACAGGGCCTGCAACGCAGCCCGGTACGCTTCGTCTCGAATGCCCACCAGGAATCCTGCCTCGTCGAGCCGTGCCGGCGTGGCAGGCTGGGGCGGCCGACCTGCCAGGCCGACGGCGGGGGCGTGGGACAGCACGCCCTGCACGGCGCTGAGCAGCCGGTTGGCGTCGAAGGCGTACCGGCTGTGGCTCAGCTCCAACGCGTTGCGCCCGGCCAGCGCCGCCAGCGGCTCAGGGAGCTGCTCACGGCGCGGCACCGGCACCCCGTCCACCAGCACCGGGATCACGCGAATGCCGCGATTCAGCGCCGCCTGAACCTCCAGCCGGACCAGATCGGCGGGTCCATCGAGGCGCCGACGCCCGTCCTGGTCGGTCGCGCCCAGCCAGTTGCGCCCGATCAGCACCAGCATGACAGCGCACGCGCCGACCGCCTGCTGGATCACCTCCACGAAGTCCTGCCCGGGTTCGATCGAGTCGACGTCCATGAACACGTTGACGCCCGGGATCCGCTCGCGCAGCTCGTACTGGAGCAGGCGTGCATAGGGGGCGGTGTCCTCACGACGGTAGCTGATGAACACCCAGCCCTGGTCAGGTCCAGCCCGCATCGCTATCCCGCCTCAGGCGCGGCAACCGGTCGAGGGTGAAACGAACTCAAGACCACGGGCTTGGTCGCCGTCAACCTTGAGGTCGACGGAGTGGTTGGGCGGCAGGCCGGGGCTGGTTGCGCTGCACGATTTCAAGCTCCGGCACCGACCTACGTCCGCCGGCCAGGACCGATCCGTTGCTCGGGGCGACATGGGCGATGATCGTCGCCTGTGGAGCCGACCGCACCGCTTGAAGGGTGTCCCTGGCTGGTGGCGGTTGTTCGTCGCCACATGGCCAGCAAGGTCAGATAGGAAAGGCTCCAGTTGCGTTGTGGCGAGCCGATGGGATTGTCTGGGCAATGCCGATCGGGAAGCGAAAGAGGCGTGACAGAGGATCGCAGCGTGCCGCCGGAGCGTCTCGAGGAGCTGGTCGCCGCCTACCAGCGGGCCGGCTGCCCGGTACAACCACCGGTCGGCTGGCGGCGGCAGCCGTGGCGGCTGCGGATGCCGGAGCATGCTGCCATCCTCGACGCGCTGCCGTCCCTGCTGGACCGCGCGGAGGTACGCGCGCGGGCCGAAGCACCGCAGGATCCTGAGGGGGCGCTGCGGGGCTTCCTGGCGGTGATGGTCTGGGGCTTCGGACACACCGGCTACGGCCCGTGGCGGGTCCAGAGCGCCGTGGACGCCACGCCGGACCTGCCGGAGGTGCTGCTGGAGTCGGCCCGGCGTGCGGCGACCGACCCGGTTGCCGGCTACCGCCTCCTCGCCGAACGCCGGCCACGGCGGATCGGTCCTGCCTTTGCGACCAAGTACCTGCACTTCGCCGTGCCAATCTCGGCTGCCGCGCCGCTGATCCTCGACCGCGTCGTGGCCGGCTGGCTCAGCACCCACGCTCGCGTGCGGCTCGACCCTGGTCGCTGGTCGCCGCCCACCTACGAGCGCTACCTGGCCTGCGTCGACGGCTGGGCGGCCGACCTCAAGGTCCTCCCAGCCCTGCTCGAGGAGCTCATCTTCCGGGATGCCGCTGGCGGGCAATGGGCAGCCCCACAGGTGCTCGGACGCTGAACCGTGGGAAGCGCAAGCATTGCGGGCGCTGGCTTGAGCTGGTTGCCCGCTATCGGATTCCTACCGCCTCCCAGCAGGCCCACCGCTGACCTACCAGATTCCTACCTGCGCCCCCAGCAGGACTCGAACCTGCGCACCTGGCTCCGGAGGCCAGAGCTCTATCCGCTGAGCTATGGGGGCTGGCGCCATCCTAGCAGTATGTACTCGCGCGCTCGATGGGCATTGGAGCAGCCAGGAAGGTCGCAGCCTCGACGTGGGAAAGGTGGTTGGTCGGCGCCCGTGCGCATGCCGGGATCGTGGACCACCGCGAGGCCGTCTCCCAGGTGTGGACCGCGATCCGGGGACGACCTTGGAGGCCTCGGGCGAATGCCGGAATCTGCTGGTGAGCGGGCTGTGCTATGCTCCGGCCGCCCCGCGTCGCCGACCATCCATCCTGTGCAGGCGCCATGTCCGATATGGCCAATGCCCGTATCCTGGTGGTCGATGACGACCAGGTCATCCAGCAGCTCCTCAAGGTGAACCTCGAGCTGGAGGGCTACGAGGTCGAGGTCGCCTCGGATGGGGAGGAGGCGCTCCGGTCGTTCGGAGCGTTCCAGCCGAACCTGGTGCTGCTGGACATCATGATGCCCAAGATGGACGGCTGGGAGGTCTCCCGCCGGCTCAAGGACCGTCCTGGTGCGGGCACCGTGCCAATCGTCCTGCTCTCGGCCCGGGCGCAGGACTCGGACGTGAAGCGGGGGAGCGAGATCGGAGTGGCCGCCTACGTGACCAAGCCGTTCGACCCGATCGCCTTGCTCGATCTGGTCGCCAACCTGCTGGCCGAGCGCGGCTACCAGGGCGCCACCCCGAGGCTGTCATGACCAGGGCGCCCGTGCTCGCCGTCCAGCGCGAGCTGTCCGAGCTGTTCGCCGGCGCCCTGCTGCGCGCCGCCGAGGGCGGCGACCTCGACCTCGACCCGGCCGCGATCGGCACCCCGGCGCTGGAGCGCCCCCGGCTCGCCGAGCACGGCGACTGGGCCAGCAACGTGGCGCTGGTGCTGGCCAAGGCCGCCAAGGCCCCCCCACGCAAGGTGGCCGAGGCGATGGTCGCCAGGCTCGAGCTGCCCGACTGGGTCGAGGGCGTCGAGGTGGCCGGCCCTGGCTTCGTCAACGTCCGCCTGGCGCAGCGCTGGTTCGGCGACCTGGTGCGCCGGGTGCTGCGCGAGGGCGACGCCTTCGGCCGCAGCGACTTCGGCGGCGGCGAGAAGGTCCAGGTCGAGTTCATCTCGGCCAACCCGACCGGGCCGCTGCACGTCGGCAACGCACGCTGGGCCGCGTTCGGCGACGCGCTCGCCAGCCTCCTGGACGCGTCCGGCTACCAGATCGAGCGGGAGTACTACTGCAACGACGCCGGCGCCCAGCTCGACCTGCTCGGCGCGAGCGTCGAGGCCGCCTACCTGGCGCTGCTGGGTCGGCAGGCGACCCCGCCGCCCGACGGCTACAAGGGCAGCTACATCGCCGACCTGGCCGACCAGCTGAAGGCCGAGCGGCAGGGCGAGGTGGCCGACCTCGACCCCGCCGAGCGGCGCAAGGTGATCACCGACTGGTCCTACCGTCGGGTGCTCGGCTGGATCCAGCGCACGCTGGAGCGCTTCGGGGTCCACTTCGACGTCTGGTTCTCCGAGCGGAGCCTGCACGAGACCGGCGCGATCGAAGCGACCATCGCCGAGCTGCGCGAGCACGGCGTGGTGGCCGAGCGGGACGGCGCCACCTGGCTGCTCAGCAGCCAGTTCGGGGACGACAAGGATCGGCCGCTGATCCGCTCCAACGGCGTGCCCACCTACTTCGCCGCGGACGCGGCCTACTTCCGCGACAAACGCCGCCGCGGCTTCGACCGGATCATCTACGTCTGGGGCGCCGACCACCACGGCTACGTCGGTCGCATGCGGGCGACCATCCGGGCCTTCGGGGAGGGCGACGAGGTCGCCGAGTTCCTGATCGGCCAGATGGTCAACCTGGTCCGCGGCGGCGAGCCGGTCAAGATGAGCAAACGCGCCGGCGACTACGTCACCTTCGACGACCTGGTCGACGAGGTCGGCAAGGACGCGGCCAGGTACACCATGCTGCGCTTCTCGATCGACGCGCCGATGAACTTCGACCTGGACGCGGTGGTGCGCCAGTCGATGGACAACCCGGTGTACTACGTCCAGTACGCCCACGCGCGCATCGCCAGCGTGCTGCGCACCGGCCGGGAGCAGGGCTTCGAGCCCAAGCCGGTGGAGCAGGCCGACCTCGGCCTGCTGACCCACCCGACCGAGGGCGCCCTGCTGCGCCAGCTCGCCGGCTTCGAGGAGCTGGTGGTGGTGGCGACGGTGCAGCGGGCCCCGCACCGGCTCACCCGCTACGCCGAGGACCTGGCGGCCAGCTTCCACCGCTTCTACGGCGAGTGCCGGGTGCTCTCCGACGACCCGGAGCTGTCCAGCGCGCGCTGGTGGTTGTGCGTGGCCACGCGCCAGGTCCTCGCCAACACCCTGGCGCTCGCCGGCGTGGAGGCCCCCGAGCGCATGTGAGGACCACCTCCCTGGGACGGGTGCGTGCTCGGTGGCGCCCGGTCGTGCAAGATGCAGGGCGAGGTTGCCCACCGCCGCACGCGGCCGGCCTGGGGAGCGACGAGGAAGCGCCAAGCGACCAAGGAGCGAAGACGAAGCGGCGAGGAGCGACGTAGCAGGAGGTGGCCCGGAGCCGCGCGCTGGCTGGCCTGGGGAGCGACGAGGAAGCGCCAAGCGACCAAGGAGCGAAGACGAAGCGGCGAGGAGCGACGTAGTAGGAGGTGGCCCGGAGCCGCGCGCTGGCTGGACTTCAGGAGCGACGAGGGAGCCGCAGGCGACCGAGGAGCGACGGGGGAAGCCAGCGCATAGAGCGGCGCCGGGCCACCGACGTTTCTGTAAAGGAGCGAAGCGTGGAACCGGTCGCGGTCGGGATGCTGGGGTGCGGGGTGGTCGGGACCGGCGTCGCCCGGTTGCTCGCCGACCACGCCGAGCAGCTCGCCGACCGTGCGGGCGCGGCCATCCGGCTGCAGCGGGTGGCGGTGCGCGACCTCGCCAGGGACCGCGACCCGGCGGTCGACCGCGCCTGGCTGACCAGCCGGGCCGCCGAGGTGGTCGAGGATCCCCAGGTGGATGTCGTTGTCGAGGTGATGGGTGGGATCGAGCCGGCGCGCAGCCTGATCCTGGAGGCGATCCGGCTTGGCAAGCCGGTGGTGACCGCGAACAAGGAGCTGCTGGCCACCCACGGCGCCGAGCTGTTCGACGCGGCCGACGCCGCCGAGGTCGAGATCCGCTTCGAGGCGGCCGTCGCCGGGGCGATCCCGATCGTCCACCCGCTGAAGGCGTCGCTGGCCGGCGAGCGCATACGCCGCATCCTCGGGATCGTCAACGGGACCACCAACTACGTGCTGTGGCGCATGGCCGACACCGGCGCCGGCTACGCCGAGGCGCTGGCCGAGGCGATCGACCTGGGCTACGCGGAGCCGGACCCGTCGGCCGACGTGGAGGGGTTCGACGCC
>WNGB01013084.1_pt1 | contig 11202 bp, 5 predicted proteins | sample 5400681 | NCBI WGS metagenome assembly WNGB01 (sample SAMN13153367, study PRJNA577476) | soil metagenome | isolation source: 115 cm soil or saprolite under grassland replicate 2 | place: USA:California | collected 2016-06-15 | reverse complement strand
GATCCGACAGATCCGCGGCCACACCCCGGGAAATCTCTTCACGCTCGTCTATACACAATGGCCTACCCCGCACCCGCAACCCCCAGTCAGCACAAACACATGATCATCTCATGTGATGCACTGACCGCTGGAGACCGCCCTCCGGGACTGGCTGCTCGATCGCCTCGAAGCCGAGAACCTGTGGCGCGAAGCTGGACGGGCGCGAGTACTGTCTGTCGCCCAGCTCGCCGACCGTATCGGCACCGATGCCGACGTCCGTAGCGTCCTCGCGCTCTACCTCGGGCGTGACGACTACGATCTCGCCGCCGAGCTGACGAACCTCGTCGCCGACGAGGCTGTTCCGTACCTCGCCGCATACCGGTACAAGCCGAGCGGGCTGCGCAAGCGCGAGCAGTGGGAACGCACGTGGGAGCTGCAGCGCCGCGAGGACCGGGGCGAGAAGTTGGACAAGCCGATTCTGGTGCCGCCGAAGTACGTCGGCGCCGACTTCGCCAAGAACTCCTACTGGCGTAACCGGGGCAAGCTTGACGTGCCGAAGGAGCGGTTCATCGCGTACCCGAAAGCCGGCCGCGAGGCGGACAAGACGCCAGTTATCGGCTGGGCCGGCTGGAACCACCTCGACCAGGCCCAGGCACTCGCCACCCTGTACATCACAAGAAAGACCGAGGAGGGCTGGCCGGCCGGTCGGCTGCTGCCGCTGCTGGCCGGTCTGGTGGAGCTTGAACCGTGGCTGCACCAGTGGTATTCGGAACCAGCACCCGGCTACCCGGGCAACCCGGCTGCCTTCTACACCACGCTGATCGATACGGAACTCGCCGGCCTCGGCTACGGCCGGGCCGACCTTGCACCGGAGAAGCTGCCATGACCCTGATGCGTGACGTCATCACCATCCCGGAGCGGGTCGCCGACTCCGACTTCGTGATGCGCCTGTCCGAGGGCGTGGCGCATCCGCGGCAGACCATCCACGACTACGTGGTCACCGACAGCCTCAAACGCAACTTCGCCACCGCGCTCGGCCTGGTCGGGCAGGCGGCGGAGACGGGCCGGTCGCAGGCGGCGTTCCTGCACGGCTCGTTCGGCTCCGGCAAGAGCCACTTCATGGCCGTCCTGCACGAGATCCTGCTGCGCAACCCGGACGCCCGCGCCATCAAGGAACTGTCCGAGGGGGTCAACGAGGCGGACAAGTGGCTGACCGGCACGACCGTCCTGCCGTTGACGTACCACATGCTCGGCGCGCGGTCGGTGGAGGAGGCGGTCTTCGGCGGGTACCGGGCACAGATCGAGCGGCTGCACCCGGACGCGCCACCGCCCGCGCTGCACCGCTCCGACGCGCTGCTCGACGACGCGGCCCGCTATCGGGCCGACATCGGCGACGAGAAGTTCTTCCAGCGCATCTCCGGCGGGCCGGCCGGCGGCGGCTCGGCCGGCTGGGGAGCGTACCGCGGCGGGTGGGACGCGGCCAGCTACGCGGCGGCGGCAGCGGCGGCGCCCGGCACCGCCGAGCGGGACCGGCTGGTCAGCGACCTGACCGCGACACTGTTCTCCGGTGCGGTGCACAGCGGCGAGTACCTCGACATCGACACCGGCCTGGCGGTGCTGACCCAGCACGCCAAGTCCCTCGGGTACGACGTGGTGGTGCTCTTCCTCGACGAGCTGGTGCTGTGGCTGTCTCAGCATCTGTCCAACCTGGAGTTCGTCAACCAGGAGGGCGGCAAGCTCGCCAAGTTCGTCGAGTCGGCCGACGCGCACCGGCCGCTACCCTTGGTGTCTTTCGTGGCGCGGCAGCGCGACCTGGCCGCGTTCCTCGGCCCGCACGTGCCCGGCGCGGAGCGGCAGGCGTTCTCCGACGTCTTCCGGCACGGGCGCGGCCGGTACCAGGAGATCCTGCTGGAGGAGCGCAACCTGCCGCTGATCGCGGAGAAGCGGCTGCTGGCCCCGAAGGACGCGGCGGCCAAAAAGGTACTCGACGACGCGTTCGCGTCGGTGAGCCGCCGGCCGGAGATCTGGGACACGCTGCGGCTGGGCGCCCAGTTCGAGGACGCCGGGATCGGCTCGGACGAGGCGGTGTTCCGCCGGCTGTACCCGTTCAGCCCGGCGCTGGTCGCCACGCTGGTGGCGCTGTCGCAGGCGTTGCAGCGCGAACGTACCGCGCTCAAGACGATGCTGCGGCTGTTGGTCGACCGGCGCGACACCCTTCAGGTCAACGACCTGATCGGGGTGGCGGAGCTGTTCGACGAGCTGGTCGGCAAGGGGGAGCTGCCCGACGAGCCGGCGCTGCGCGGGCATTTCGAGACGGCGCGGGCGCTGTACCGCACGCACCTGCGCCCGCTGCTGCTGCGCAAGCACAGCCTGGACGAGCCCGGCGCTGCTTCCACCGCCGACGAACATCCGTTCCGCATCGACGACCGGCTGGTCAAGACGCTGCTGTTGGGCGCGTTGGTACCCGACGTGCCGGCGCTGCACAACCTGAGCGCCGCGAAGCTGCACGCGCTCAACTACGGCAGCATCGCCAGCCCGCTGCCCGGCATGGAACCGCAGATCGTGCTGGGCCGGCTGCGCGAGCTGGCCACCGAGGCGCCGGAGGTCCGCGTCGGCGAGGGCCCGGATCCGGTGATCAGCCTGGAGCTGTCCGATGTGGACTACCAGGCGATCCTGGACCGGGTGCCGGCCACCGAGGACACCCCGGGTGCGCGGCGGCGGCTGCTGCGCGACCTGATCTGCGCCCAGCTGGGCATCAAGGCGATCGACGCGGTGACCCCCGAGCTGACCCACCCGCGGGAATGGCGCGGCCGGCGCCACCAGTTCGACGTGCTGTTCGGCAACGTACGCGACCCGGACGAGCTGCCCGAGGCGACGCTCCGCGCCAACGGCGACATCTGGCGGATCGTGGTCGACTACCCGTTCGACGCGGCCGGGCACAGCCGCCTGGACGACATTGCCCGGGTGGAGAATCTGCAACGGGCCGGAGTGACCGGGCGTACCGTCTTCTGGCTGCCGTTCTACCTGACCGACGACCGCCTCGGCGGGGTGGGCACGCTGGTCCGGCTCAACTACATACTCGCGGGCGGCGGCGACGACCGGCTGTATGCGCTCGCCTCGGACATGTCCCCGCAGGACCGCCAGCAGGCCAAGCTGCTGCTCGAACAGCAGCAGCGAGCGCTGCGCGAACGGCTGCTGGACTGCCTGAAACAGGCGTACGGCGCCGCCGCCCCGCAGCCCGCCGACGTCGAGGTCGACCCGCAGCCGGTGTTCCGGTCGCTGGAGGGCGGGCTGCGGCTGGACAACCTGGTCGGCGGCACCCTGAAGGCCGCGTTCGAGCACCTAACCGGGCAGTTGCTGGCCTGGAGCTACCCCGGCCACCCCAACCTGCCCGAGGACGAGCCGGTGGTGCGGCTGGCCGACCTTCGGAAGATCCTGGAGTGGGTACGGCGGGCGGTCGCCGACGAGACCCGCGGTGTGGCCGTCGACCAGGCCGATCGGCCGACGGTGCGGCGGGTGTGCAACCCGCTGCGGTTGGGTGAGCTGGTCGAGAACAAGTACGTGCTGAACATGACCACCTCGATCTGGACCCGCGACTTCCTGCGCGGCGCGGCCGAGCGGGGCTACACCGACCGCTTCCCGGTGCGGGTGCTGCGCGAGCTGGTCGAGGCGCCCCAACCGCGCGGGCTGGACCGCAACCTGCAAAACCTGATCATCGCGACCTTTGCCCTCGACCAGGACCTCGGCTGGTACCAGTACGAGGCCCAGGTGCCCGCCCCGCCGCTGGAGCACATCACCGACGAGTACGAGCTGCGCCACCCGCCGCTGCCCGACGAGGAGTCTTGGGGCACGGCGGTCACCCGCTGCTCGGCGCTGTTCGGTCTGGTCCTGCCGCCGCTGCGGTCGGTCGCGAACGTCACCGACCTAGCCCGCAAGGTCCGTGACAGCGCCCGGCTGCGCGCCAGCGACAGCCGTGAGCTGGTACGCCTGCTGGAACGGCACGCCGCCACGCTCGGCCTGGACGTCGGCGCGGAGACCGGCCGGCTGGCCACTGCCCGGCGGGCCGCCGCGCTGCTGGACCAGTTGACCGCCGAAACCGACGACAAGGTACTCGTCGAGCTGCTCGCCGCCGCCGACCTCGGCGTCGACGACACCACCGCGAGCCGGTCGATGAGCACCGCCCGCTCGGTGGTCGCGGCGTTGACGGGTACCCAGTGGACGTTGCTGGACGCGGTCGGCAAGCTGACCGATGCACGGGCCGAGCGGGGCCGTGCCCTGCTGGAGCAGCTCGCCGACGCGGCCGGCCGCGACCAGTTCCAGCGTGACCTGATCGCCGAGCTAACCACCGCCGTCGAGCAGGCCAGCGCGCTGCTGGTGGTATCCGTCGCGCCGCCGGTCGCCAAGCCGCTGGCGGTGCAAGCCGCGACGGCCGGCCTGGACGCGACGGTGACCATGTCCGCGTCCGCGGGCATTACCGGCGGGGAGGCGACGGTGGTCGACGCGGCCGGCCTGGACGCGGCGGTCACCAGGATCACCGACGTGATGGCGGACAATCCTGGCGCGGCGGTGCGGATCACGTGGACGGTGCAGCGGTGACGGACCCCGCTGCCGCACCCGTTGCCACCGAGGCGCAGGTACGCCGGCTGGCGCAGGATTGGCTGCCCAAGGCCCGCCCCGGCCAGGTGCTGGCGATCCAGGCCCGTCCCCAGTGGACCGCAGCCGAGCGGCTGGACGTCGGGGGGCATCCGGTCCGGGTGGTGGCCTGTCCGTCGCCGTTGGCGATGCGGGCCGCGCTGGCAGACCGGGCCGAGGGCGAGCGGCTGGTTGTGCTCACCGACTGCGACGAGGAAGCGCTCGGTCTCGGGCTGCTGGCGCATTGCGCGAAGCTGCACCCGGTCAGCATCGAGCCGTGGGAGCTGGTACGTACCCAGTTCGGCGTGGCCGACCTCGACCCGGCGCTGGTCAAGGAGGGGCGCTGGCTGGCCGAGGCGCTCATCGAGCACGCCCCCGCCGAGGGCTGGCCGCCGATTACCGGTACCGTCCTGACCCGCGGCCATGCGCTGCGCAGCCTCGCCGCCGCCCTGCTCGGCGTGGCGGCCGGTGATCTGGACAGCGCCGGGATCCTGCAGTGGACGCTGCGCGGCGTCGACGTGGTCCGCTACGCGGCGCTGCCGGCCGGGCTGCGCGCCGGGGTGGCCGGCTGGCTGGGTGACACCGCCGGCCCGGCAGCCCGGTGGGCGATGGCCTGCGTGGACGCAGGCAACGGCACCGACGCTATCCCGCTCGGTCTCGTCGCGCGGCTGTTGTGGGCGGCCGACGTGCCGGCGTCGTCCGCGGTGACCGCCGCGCGGGTCCGGGTGGAGAACCTGCTCGGTGGCGTGCAGCCGAACGCCGCCGGGGCGAAGGCGTGGGGTGACGCCGCCCAGGCGTGGGTGGAGCGGGCCGTGGAAGGCCCGGACACGCAGCTCGTCGCCCGGGTGCTCGGCCGGGCCGAGGAGATCGCACGTACCGTGCAGGCGGACTCCCTGCTGGTGCGCTCCGACCTGCTGCCCGCGGCGCTGACCGCGCGGCTGCGCGACTTCGCCGACAAGCTGCGCGCCGCGCTGGCCAAGCCGAGAACGGCCGAACTGGCTGCGGTGGAGGCGGCGCTGCGTACCGTGCGCCGGCACCGGCTCGCGGCCACCGGGGACCGGGCGGCGCTGGCCGAGATGGCGGTCCGGCTGCTGCGCTGGCTCGCCACTCCAGACTCAGCCGCCCCGGTCACGCTGGCCGAGGCGGTGGCCAGGCAGGTCAGCGTTGACGGCTGGGCGGACCGGGCCCGGCTGGACGTGTGGGCCGGCGACCCCGACCCCTACCTCGCCGCCGCGTACAAGATCCTGCATGATGCGGTCGACGCCCGCCGCGCCGCCCACGACGAGCAGTTCGCCACACTGCTTGCGCGGGCCACCGCCGCCGACGCCGCCCCGGGCAGCATGCTGCTGGTCGAGGACGTGCTGGCCCGGGTAGTGCGGCCGATCATCGACGCCCGGCAGCGCGTGTTGCTGCTCGTCCTCGACGGCATGGGCGTGGCGGCCAGTACCGAGCTGGTGCAGTCCGTGACCGACCAGGGCTGGATCGAACTGACACCGGCCGGCGGCCCCCGCGTCGGTGTCCTCGCCGCCCTGCCCACCCTGACCCAGGTCAGCCGGGCGTCGTTGTTCGCCGGCCGGATCAGCACCGGCCAGCAGGCCGAGGAGCGCACCTCACTCGCCGCGGCCGTCGGGTCGGATGTCCGGCTGCTGCACAAGGCCGAGCTACGCGCAGGCTCCGGCGCCAGCCTGGACCCGTCCGTCATCACCGCCCTGGAAGACCCCACGGTCCGGCTGGTGGCCGCCGTCGTCAACACCATCGACGACGCGCTCGACCGGTCCGAGCCCGGCACCACCGAGTGGACCACGCAGACTGTGCGGGCCGTGCGGGACCTGCTCGCCCACGCCACCGACCGGGTCGTGGTGCTGCTGTCCGACCACGGCCACATCGTCGACCGGGGGCCGGAGATGCAGCTGCGCTCCGACCCGTCGGGCGGGGCGCGGTGGCGGCCGGCGACCACCCCGGCCGGGGAGGGCGAGCTGCTGTTCGCCGGACCGAGGGTCGCCCTCGGCGGCGGTCGCGTCGTGCTGCCCTGGCGGGAAACCGTGCGGTACGCGCCCCGCAAGGCCGGCTACCACGGCGGCGCCAGCCCCGCCGAGGCGGTGATCCCACTGACCATCCTGTCCGCCAACGGAGACGCGGCCGTCCCCGGCTGGGCCGGCGCCCCGGTGGCCTCCCCGGCATGGTGGCGCGGGCCGGTCGCACCGGCCCCGGTGGCGGCCGTGCCCGCGGCGCAGGACACCCTCTTCGACGTCGTCCCCGTCGCGCCGGGCCCTCCGGCGGCCGGCGAGGTGCCGCCGCTGGTCACGGCCCTGTTGGCCAGCGACACGTACCGCAAGCGGCACAAGCTGGCCGGCCGCGCGGCCCTGCCCGACGCCCGGGTCACCGCGCTGCTCAGCGCCCTGGTGGCCGTCGGTGGCCGGGGCCGCATCGATTCGGTGGCCGCCGACGCCGACATCCCCGCCCACCGGATCAGCCTGACCATCACCGCGCTGCGCCGGCTGCTGCAGGTCGAGGGGTACCCGGTGCTCGACCTCGACCCGGACGGGCAGACCGTGATCCTCGACGAGCGGCTGCTGCGCGAACAGTTCCAGCTAGGGTCGTGACCGTGACGGTCGAGATCAGCCAGCGACGCCGCCGCGAGGTCATCGACGCCCTGCGCCGGGGCACCGTCCCCCGCAACGGCCTCGACGTGCTCGCCGTCGGCCTCGACCGGTTCGTCCCCGCAGTCGACGCCGAACTGGCCACCATCATCGACGGCGGATCGGTGTTCAAGGCGGTCCGCGGCGAGTACGGCGCCGGCAAGACGTTCTTCACCCGGTGGCTGGCCGAACGGGCCAAGCGCAGCGGTGTGGCCACAGCCGAGGTGCAGATCTCCGAGACCGAGACACCGCTGCACCGCCTGGAGACCCTGTATCGGCGGATCACCGAGAACCTCACCACGGAAGAGTTCCCGCCCTCCGCGCTGCGACCGGTGCTCGACAACTGGATGTTCACCCTCGAAGAGGACGTGCTCGCCGCCGGTACCGTCGCCGAAAACGACGCCGCCGGACTCGACGCTGCTGTCGGGGACCTGCTGGAGCGCCGGCTGGACGGTATCGCCCGCAGCGCGCCGACGTTCGCCGCCGCGCTGCGCGGCTACCGCAGCGCCACGGCCGGCGGCGACACCCGGACCGCCGAAGGGCTCGCGGCGTGGCTGGGCGGCCAGCCCAACGTCGCCGCCTCGGTGCGGCGAGTGGCCGGGGTGAAGGGCGAGCTGGACCACTTCGGCGCGTTCGGCTTCCTGCAGGGACTGCTGACCGTGCTGCGCGACTGTGGCCACCCCGGGCTGCTGGTCATGCTCGACGAGGTGGAGACGTTGCAGCGGATGCGCTCCGACGCCCGGGACAAGGCGCTCAACGCGCTGCGCCAGCTCATCGACGAGGTCGACGCGGGCCGGTTCCCGGGGCTGTACCTGGTGATCACCGGCACGCCGGCGTTCTTCGACGGTACGCAGGGCGCGCAGCGCCTTCCTCCGTTGGCGCAGCGGTTGGCCACTGACTTCACCACCGATGTGCGTTTCGACAACCCGCGTGCGGTGCAGGTGCGGCTGCCCGGGTTCACCGAGGACGGGCTGCGGGAACTCGGCGCCCGGGTCCGTGACCTGTTCGTTGCTGGGGTGCCCGACGCCGGCCGGATCGCCGCACGGGTCGACGACGCGTACCTGGCCGCCCTGGCGCAGGCGGTCACCGGGCAGCTCGGCGGAAAGGTTGGCGTGGCCCCGCGGGTGTTCCTGAAGAAGTTGGTCGCCGACATCCTGGACCGGGTCGAGCTGCACGCCGACTTCGACCCGCGCCGGCACTACCAGCTCACCTTGGCCGCAGCAGAGCTGACCGAGGTGGAGCGCAATGCAGCTGGGCTCGCGGTACAAAGCGTCGACGACGTCAAGCTTGACCTGCCGTGACCGCCATCGACCGGCTGCACCCCGGCGTGGTGTACCACATCGTCAACACCCTGGGCTGGTCGTCGCTGCGGCCGTTGCAGGAAGCGGCGATCGAGCCGCTGCTGGACGGCGCTGATGCGTTGCTTCTCGCCCCGACCGCCGGCGGCAAGACCGAGGCCGCCGTGTTCCCGATGCTCACGGCGATGATCGACAACGGTTGGCGGGGCCTGTCGGTGCTGTACGTGTGCCCGCTGCGGGCCCTGCTCAACAACCTGCATCCGCGCCTGGACGGGTACGCCCGCTGGGTGGGCCGCAGTACCGGGCTCTGGCACGGCGACACGTCGCAGACCCAGCGGCGCCGGATGCGGGTCGAGCGCCCGGACATCCTGCTCACCACCCCGGAGTCGCTGGAATCGTTGCTCGTCTCACCGCTGGTCAACCCGCACGAGTTCTTCGCCGAGCTGCACGCGGTCATCGTCGACGAGGTACACGCGTTCGCCGGAGACGACCGCGGTTGGCATCTGCTCGCCGTGCTGGAGCGGCTGGCCCGGCTCGCTCGCCGCCCGTTGCAGCGCATCGGCCTGTCCGCCACCGTCGGCAACCCGGCCGGGTTGGTGAACTGGCTGCAAGGACCTGGGGCAGGCCACCGCCCATCGGTGGTGCTCGCGCCGCCCGCTTCGGCGGTTACTCGCGAGCCGGAGGTCGGCCTCGACTACGTGGGCAGCATCCCCAACGCCGCGACCGTCATCGGCGCGCTGCACCGGGGCGAGAAGCGACTGGTCTTCTGCGAGACCCGAAGCCAGGTCGAGCAGCTCGCGCTGGCCTTGCGCGCCCAGGCGGTGACCACGTTCGTGTCCCACTCGTCGCTGTCGGCCGATGAGCGCCACCAGGCCGAGAAGGCGTTCGCCGAGGCCCGTGACTGCGTGATCGTGTCCACCTCCACGCTGGAACTCGGCATCGACGTCGGCGACCTGGACCGGGTGATTCAGCTCGACGCGCCGCGTACCGTGGCGTCTTTTCTGCAGCGGCTTGGCCGCACCGGACGCCGACCCGGCAGCACCCGCAACACCCTGTTCCTCGCCACCACACGCGACGCGCTGCTGCGCGGGGCCGGCTTGCTGTCGCTGTGGCGCGACGGGTTCGTCGAACCGGTCCAGGCCCCAGCCAGCCCCCGGCACATTGCCGCGCAGCAAATCCTCGCCCTGTGCCTGCAGGAAGGACGGGTCGGCGAGAGCGTGTGGCGGGAGTGGTGGGATGACCTGCCGGTATTCGACGACACCGCGCCCGACATTGTGCGGTGGCTGGTGGACACCGGGCATCTGGAACGCGACGGCGGGATGCTGTTCATCGGCCCGGAGGCCGAACGGCGCTACGGCCGGCGTAACTTCATGGAACTGCTCGCCGTCTTCACAGCTGCCCCCGAGTTCGTCGTCCTGCACGGCCGGCAGGAGGTCGGTGGCGCCGATCCGCTTATGCTCATGCGCAAGGTCGACGGCCCCCGCGTGCTGGCCCTGGGCGGCCGGCCCTGGCGGGTCACCCACATCGACTGGCCACGGCGACGCTGCTACGTCGAACCCGCCGACCTGCCCGCGCGCAGCCTCTGGCAAGGCGCGCTGCCGCCCGACTCGTACGAGCTGAGCCAAGCCCAGCGATCCGTGCTGATGGGCGTCACACCGAAGGTCGAGCTGTCCCAACGGGCGACCAAGGCGCTGGCAGCGCTCCGTGACGAATCCGGCCACCGGGTCTGGGAACCCGGCACCGTCGTCGAGCGACAGGACGACGAGCTGTGGTGGTGGACCTGGGCCGGCGGGCGTGGCAATGCAACCCTGGCCGCCGCGCTGGACCGCGTGGTCGACATCGACGGCCGCCCGGAGAACCATCGACTACGGCTGCGCACCGAAGTCGGTCCCGCGGAACTGCGAACCGCAATCGACGACATAACGGACGGAGAGCTACCCCCACCCGTGATCGGCGAACAGGCCGCACGCGAGCTGAAGTTCGCCGAAGTCCTTCCGCCCGACCTGGCCACCCGGACGCTCGCCGACAGGCTCGGCGACGAGGCTGCCGCACGGCGCGTCGCGGGCGATGCCACGAGATGGTCAATGGTCGCTGGATAGGACATCGCAAAGTAGATCGCCATCGTCGGAACCGACCGGCGCGTACCTGGCCGCGCCTGTGCCGCTCGTCCGAGTCCGAGCGCGTGGACATCCATTAGCTGCGCCACACCTGACCGGGGTGGAACGCACTTTCGGCTAACCCATGGTCCGCGCCTACGCCGGTCACACCGAGAGCACCAACAGCCGGCACCACGACCTACATCCCTGTGTGCCTCGCTGGGCATGGCTGGTCACGAAGGCAATGGAGTCGGACCTCAGTCGAGTTCGGGCAGGGGTGGCAACGCAGTCCGTAGGAAGCCGATACCGGCGTGAACGATCCACTCGGCCACGTCGGATTCCAGGCTCCAGGGATGGCGGAGAAGAACGCGCCTGAGATGAGCCCGGTCGGTCACTTGCGCAGGTTCGGCTCGCAGTCGCCGGCGGTCTCCAGCGGTCAGTGCATCACATGAGATGATCATGTGTTTGTGCTGACTGGGGGTTGCGGGTGCGGGGTAGGCCATTGTGTATAGACGAGCGTGAAGAGATTTCCCGGGGTGTGGCCGCGGATCTGTCGGA
>WNGB01039711.1_pt1 | contig 11204 bp, 9 predicted proteins | sample 5400681 | NCBI WGS metagenome assembly WNGB01 (sample SAMN13153367, study PRJNA577476) | soil metagenome | isolation source: 115 cm soil or saprolite under grassland replicate 2 | place: USA:California | collected 2016-06-15 | reverse complement strand
CTCCAACAGGGAATTCGTCGAGGTCGAGGCGGGAGCGACCGGCTACGTGCTGGTCACCGATCTGCCGGAGACGAAGAAGGGAGTCGATGCGGACCCGACCGTCGAACCTGACACGACCTTGAGCGACGGCGAACTGGCGGAACTCCTGTCGAACGGCGATCCGGCGCAGATCAAAGCTGCGATGCCGCGCATGACGCCGGAGATGCGCAAGGTCGCCGACCTCGTGGTCAAGGAGAAATGAGCGATGCGTCCGTGTGATCCGAACAAACCGAGCGTGGACCCGCGCCGCGCGGCGCGGGAAGAAGGGGCCGACGCGATTGCGCGATTGCTGCGGGGCGCGGGCTATGTGATCAAGCGCAAAACGCTCAACGATCTGTTGGTCGCGCTCGATCTGGCGATGCCTCTTCTCGCCGCAGGCCCGGCGGGCACAGGCAAGACTTCGCTTGTTGAGGCGCTGGCCGAAGGCTGCAACGTGCCACTTTACGAAGTGACCGGACATCCGGGACAGGAGGCGCGCGACGTGATCGGGGCGTGGAACCGCCGAGCGCAAGATCGGGCCGAGGACGCGGCGATCGCGGCAGGGTTAGGGCTAGAGGAGGCCGGGCACCGGCGTTGGGCGGACGAATATTTCGAGTGCGGTGAGGTGTTGGACGCCTATCGGGAAGCGGCGCGCGCGGCGGAAGCGGGCGACCCGCCTCCGGCGCTCCTGATTGACGAGGTGGAAAAACTGGATGCCGGAATCCAGCACACTTTGCTTCAGCCGCTCGCCCGCGGATTCGCGGCGGCGCCGAAGCTGAAGGGCGTTATAGGCGTGGCTGATCCGATGCTCGCGCCCGTGGTGGTGATGACGACAAACGATCTGAAGAAGCTCGGTGAGCCGCTTCGCGCGCGCGTACCGCAGGCCTCCGCATATCTTATCGGGGCCGCGGCCAAACTCTTGCACAAGATCAGAACCGGGATGGACGAAATCACGCACAAGCCGGGAATCCGTGGCGCGGTGTTGCTGCTGCGGGCGATGTCGCGTCACGGCGTGGAGCGCGTCACGAGGCGCACGCTTGAGCCATACCTTGGTTGCCTGGCGCGCGACGGAGAGGACGAGAAGAACCTCTACGCGGCGCTGGCGACGCTGGAGCTGGCGGCCAACAGGTCACACGCGGTTATCGACGAGACGGTGAGGCTGGAATTCGAGAAAGCCCGGCTGCGCTTGTGCGGAGAGAGGAGGTGGCCGCATGAGAGGGGCGTTCAAAGGACGGTCGGGTTATGTCGCCGGCGCGGTCGCGCTGCTCGTCGTCGGATTTTCGCTCATCAGCGGATTGGCGCGACGGATCGGGGTGGTCGAGCCGCGAATCCGGATCGAGCGAAGCAGAGACAACAATCCGTCGCAAGCGGCGCGCGCGGCGCGGTATGTGGCCACGCAAGGCGCGATGGTTGGCGAGACGGCGACGACAGCCGAGCGCTTGCGCGAGGCTTCGGCGCTTGCCGCCGCGGGGGCATGGCTTGCGGTCACGCAAAGGAACGCGACCGCGGCGGGGCTCTCAGGAAACTGGAAGCGATGGGGATGCTGCCGGCGGGGGCTGTGATCGCTGCGGACAAAGGCAATGCGCTTGCGACGCCATACGGCGCTCTGATCTTTCATTACCGGGCTGCGCCGATCGGGGTCGAGGCGCTTTCTTTGGGCCGCGACAAAGCGGCGGGGCCGGCGCTGATCGTGAGGTTGGCCGCCGACATGCCAGGGGGTGACGCTTTGAAGGTCTGGGCATCAACCAGGCTCGACAATGTGCAACTTCCGCGGCCGTTCGCCGATGAGTCGGAGGTGATCGCCGCCGGATGGCAAGCGGAAAAGCTCTCCGCCAGCCAGTGAGGGAGGACCAGAAATCATCTGCTCCATGCGTCATTCGGTAAATCAGGGGGTGAGTTTTGAGCGGCAAAAACAAACGAAGTCGGACAGGGAAAGCAGGGGATCGGGGGCGCCTTATGAAAGGAGCATGCGGGATTGTCGAATCGAAGACCAGTTTGCGATGGGAGATCATTGAAGGATTGACCCACATCGCCGGCTGCTGGAAATGGTGTGACCACAGAAGCCTCATGGAGATCGGGCATGAATTAACGCGGCTTACGCTAGCCGGGGTGTCCATGACCGATGATTTGCCGGGGCAAGAAGCTTACGGCGCTCTCGGGCAGGATTTCAAAACGGCCTTAGCTTCCACGTTTGAGAGGCTGAGAGGTGTGGTTCCGGAAGATTGCGGTGGGGTGAGTAATTGGAAGGACAGGATCGACGCGGCTGGGGAAATCGCCCGTGATGCGCTGGGAGTGGTACGCCACCTGGCGATAACGCTCGATCTGGTCGACTCGGTCAATCCTGCAAACAGACTGATCGCAGAGGAAGCGATCGGGAGAGGAATGGTTGTCTGGTGGATGGAGCCGGGCGGTGAGTGTGCCTCTGAGTCGGCTGTCTTTTCGGTGTTCGGAAGGTCGGGCGCCTACGTAGCCGACGAACGTGGGATTAGTTACAGCAGCGAGGCGGCTTGTAACGAGGTCGCTGAGCTGATCTTCGGTAGTAAGAAACCGGCTGATCTGAGGCCGGTCGGCAAGATTGAATTCGATTGCTCGGAGGCTGAGCGGGAGATTTCCTGCCGGCGAGAGCGGTTGAACTACAGTGGAAAGGAGCAGCGAAATGCCAAGGAATAATCTTCAGGTAGAGGTTAATGAGGTGAAAGAGAACGGCAGGCGGAAGATCGTGATCACGATCCTGGCGCCAGAGGAAGAATTTATTCTGGGGGAACTGTTGGCGCAGCGGAAGAAGATTCCGCTATGCGCTGCCGCGCTCAAGGACGCCGCGATCGCGGGGATAAAGAGTTGGTGGGAGAGCGCCGAGCAGGTGGTCGCCGGGGCAGGAAACGAGCAAACAAGCGCGGAGGAAATGTCGCCGAAGCGCGAGCGCAGGTCGAAGGCTGTGAGCCCGCCAGACGAGGTTGCGAGTCGACGAGTAAAGCCGGAATCGGTCAACGGCGCCGTTGCAACGACGTCGGTATCCGGGAGTTAAAACCGTGACTCGTCGCGTGGTCGCCACGGAAATTTTCACGTTCAAGGCGGTGACCGATCGACCAGATTGGGCGCGACGAATGCGGTCGAATGATGAAATTCGGGGCGTCGAGTGGTGGACCGGCCGCCCCGAATTGCGCGGGCACTTTTTCCTTTTGAAGTACGTGAACCGCGCGGACGCGCTACGCGCGTAAGGGTAGAAACGGGTTTTCTCCGCCTCCGGCTCCGAAAACCCTGACACGTCATCCACCCTGTGGCGCGTGTCGCGCTTACGCGCGCTTACGGAAAACGTAAGCAGGCGTATACGTCGTCTGCCGGCGTAAGCAACAGAACGATTGCGGTTGCGAGAATGCAGGAAAAGCGCCGTATACGATGGCCTACGCTTGTATACGGTCGCTAACGTCGCGTGAGCGAGTAAGGACGGGGGAGAAGCGAGAGAGCAAGCAATGAATGAAGAGAACATGGGAGCGAACGAAGGAAGAAACGGCGAGGTGAAGGAGCGCGTGATCAGCTTCAGGCTGAACCCTCAGGAGTACACAATGGTCGAGGGAATAGCCGGACTCGCTGGGGAAGCGCCGAACGCTTGGGCGCGGAAAATAGTGCTTGATGAAGCGCGGGGGGAAGAGGGTCTGAGCCGGAAGGAGCGGGTGTTATTGGATGAGATTACGCGCCTCGGATACCTGATTGAGCACGGTTTCGGGATACAACTTTCCGCCGACAGGGCGACCGACGCGGAGTGGAGACGCCGCGAGAAGGAATCGAAGAGCATCGGCGCCCGGCTGGTCAAAATGATGTTTGAGCGAAGGGCGAAAGGCGCGGGAACGGGATAAATGCCGGGCCGATTCCGGCGGATTCGGGATGGAGTTTCGAGCGAAGAGGGGCACGTTTTTGGAAGACGAGAGTATGGCAAGCCGCAATCTTTTCACTGAGGAAGGGCGCACCAGGATCCGCAATTTCGGGTTGCGGTTGCGGAGCTATCTGATCGTCTTCCTGATTCTCGGGCTGCTCGCCGGCGCGTTCTGGTTTTCGAATCGGACTCGGGTAGAGATGGGCGCGCTCGAACGTCTCTACTTTCGGCAGTACGCAAAAGCGACGGCGATGTCGTGGATTTCTCCGGCGCGTCCGGGGAAGTACACGCTGCTCACGAGCGGCGCGATCGGCGTGACTGACGAGTTGGTTTACCAGGTCAGAGACGAACAAGGAAGGCCCGCGCGCAATCAGTACGGCTGGGTTTTCAAACCGCACGCCGGCGTTCGGATCGAGGAACCGCGATGGAGATCGGTACGGGCCGCGCACGGCGCGATGGAGTCATGGCTGCGCAAGAACATTTACGGGGGGGAGAGTCTTCCGGGATTGTTCGCGCCGGCGATCGCGGTCTGCCTACTGATAACGACGGCCGGAACCGCGATCGCGCTGGCCATAGATCAACGCGTTAATCGCACTTACGAGAAGGGAAACAGGCTCCGGGGCAACAGACTGGTCGAGCCCGCCGAGTACGCCAAGGAAGTTAAAGGAGCGGACGGACTGGGCTTGGTCGTCAAATCAACGAAGCCGGAGAGGGCGGTCGAGAAGTTGAGGCGCGCGGCCGCGCGCAGGGCGGAACCGACTTGGGCGTTGAGGATGAAGCGGAGCGAAGAAGCGCAAGGGGCGATGATCCTGGGCGATATTGGCGCGGGCAAGTCGCAGATCATTCACCGGCTGCTCAGGCAGATCGCCGAGCGCAACAATGAGGCGGCCGTGGTCTACGATCCAGCCTGCGAATTCGTCAAGGCTCACTACAACGAGCGGCGCGGAGACGTGATTTTGAATCCGCTCGATGAGCGAAGTCCGTTCTGGTCTCCGGCGTTCGAGACCAGATTCCGCACCGATTACCAGGTGCTGGCCGAGGCTTTCTTTCCCGGTCGCAAGGCCGACAAGATGCAGCAGTCGGAGCAATTCTTCCTCAATGCTTCGCGCGACATCTTCGCGCGGATGCTGGAATTCGAGCCGACCCCGACGCGGTTGGTCGCCTGGCTTGCGGACGAAGAGGAGATCGACCGGATGTGCGAAGGGACAGAGCTGGCGAACTACATCAGGGCGGACGCCGCGCCTCAGCGGGCGGGTGTGCTCGGATCATTGGCGCGGGTCGGCAAAACCCTGCGGATTCTCCCGCGGAGCGAGGAATGCGACTTCGATTTCTCGTTGACGGACTGGGCGACGGAGCGCCGGTGCTGGATATTTTTGACTTCGACGAAGGAAGCGGAGGAGAGATTGCGGCCGCTTTACACCTCGTATTTGGATCTGCTGATGCGGCGCTTGATGTCGGTCGATGACGCCTGGGGGAAGACGCGCCCCATCAAACTAATCGTTGACGAGGTACACACGCTGCAATACCTGCCGAGTTTATATACGGCGGCGACCGAAGGGAGGAAGTATGGGTTGCACCTATTCCAAGGGACCCAGAACAAGCACCAGTACGAAGATAACTACGGCAAACAGGCGCCGACCATGCTTTCGTGTCCGCGCTACACGATCATCCTAAGGTGTAAAGAGCCGGACTCAGCCAAATGGCTTTCGACCTTACTTGGAGAGGAGGAGATTGACCGTCCGCGCACGAGTGTCACGGCGTCGGTGTCTGATCAGGGCAGGGATTCGGTCAATTATGCGTCACAGATCGAGCGCCGCCCGGTGGTGAGCATGGAGCAGATCGCAAACCTGCCGGACCTGTCTGGCTATTGGAAGTACGGCGAGCTGATCACGCCGTTCAAACTGGATTTTGCGCCGCAGGCGGAGGTCGCCGAGGGCTTCGCGCCGCGCCAGTCCCTCGCGCCGGCGTCGAAGAGCGGAAAAAGCGAATCCGGGAAAGAACGCGCGCCGGCAGACACCGGCGGAGAGACGCAGATGAGATTGAAGCTTGACGAACGGCGGGCGGTTTCACAGTCGTTCGACTGAAAGGACGGCTCATGCTGACTATCAGTCACGCTCTTTGTGTGGCCAGGGCGGAGAGTTATTACCAAAGCGAATACACCAATCCTGGGATGATCCAGAGCGAATATTACCAGGAGAAAGGCGAAGCGCAGGGCGAATGGGTTGGCGCGCTCGCGGAAGAGTGGGGGATCGGTGGACCTATGACGGAAGAGCAGTTTCGGCATGCGATAAACGGCCAACATCCGGTCAGCGGGGAACAACTGATCAAACACGTCGAGGCGCGCAGGTACCGCAACAAATACGGGAAGCAAATCGAGACGAGCACGCATCGTGCGGGATGGGACGCAACATTTTCGGCGCCGAAGTCGCTTGTGATCCTGGCCTATATGAGCGGCGACGAGGAATTGAAGAAGGGCGTCTGGGAGGAGCACATCGCGAGCGTCAATGACGTGCTGGCGGAGATGGAGAAATATTCCTGCGCCCGGGTCAGCAAGGACAAATGGGCGAAGAGCGGCAAGATGCTCGCGGCGGTCTTTCACCACGAACGCGCTAGGCCTGACGACAGGACGGGATACGCAGCGCCGGAGATCCACACACACGCCGTGTTTATGAACTTCACCGAGACTGAAGACGGCAAGATTCACGCTATGCAGGAGCGGGAGATCTTCAGGGCGCAGGCTTACCTGACGGCGGTCTATCGGATTCGCATGGCCGGGAGGATGCAGAAGCGCGGCGTGGCGTTGAGGTTAGATAATGAGACCGGAGCGCCGGAGGTCGCTGGAATCACGCGCGAGTACATCGAGGCCGCCAGCGTCCGGAATGACGAGATCAACCGCAAAGCGCGGGAGATGCAGACGAAGCTGGAGGCCGAAGGCGAGCGGGTGAAATGGGGCGCGGGCCTCAAGCAGGCGGCGGCGAAGCTCAACCGACAAGGGAAGAAATATGACAAGGCCGAGATGGAACGGAGAGACGCGGAATTGGAACAGAAATTCGGCCGGCAGGCGCATCTGGCGGCGACCGCGGCGCGTGAGCGCGGGCCGATCGTTTACGCGCGGGAGGAGATCGAAGCGCGCGCGAGAGAGGCTGTGGACTATGGGGTCGAGAGGGTAATGGAGCGTGAGGCGGTCGCGGACCGGCGCGCTCTGATGAGCGGGGCGCTGCGGCGAAACATGCTCCACACGACGTTTGAGGCGGTGACCGAAGAGGCGGAGATGCGCGAACGGGCGGGCGAACTGATAGGGATCGAGCGCGAGAGACGGATGAGCGAGCGCACGACCCAAAAGATGCTCCAGATGGAGCGAGAGAACGTCCGGAAGGCTGCCGAAGAGAAGGGGGCATACGATGCGATCGTCGCGGGGGAACAGGCTGAGACGCTTGTCGCCGAGATTTCGTACCGGCAAAACATCACGCTCAATCCGGATCAGCGCCAGGCCGTGCTCGCGCTACTCGGCAATCGAGACAAGGTCGTCGCGTTGCAAGGACGCGCCGGCGTCGGGAAGACGACGGCGATGCGGGTGTTGCGCGAGGCGGCGGAGAGGAGCGGTTACGCGGTGTGCGGAATCGCGCCCACGACAATGGCGGCGAGGGAATTGGCCGGCAGCGGGATCAAATCGCAGACGCTTCAGAGATTCCTGATCACACCGAGGCAGGACGGCGAAGGAAAGCGGCTGATTGTGCTTGATGAGTCGTCGCTTTCAGACACCAGGCGGATCAATGCGCTGCTCAAACGATTGGGGCGAGACGGTGTGGATCAAGAAAGTCGTGCGGCAACAGGAGCCGGGTTACAGGCGGGCGGTCGAGTTGCTTCAGGAAGGGCAGTTTCGCGAAGCGGTCGAGTTGCTTCATGAGCAGGGGCGGATTGTCGAAATCGGCGACTAGAGCGACAGGATAATGGCGCTGGCCGAGTGGTATGTCGCTCAGCCGGAAGGGAACCTGGCGGTGGTTCCAGGAAACCGCGAGAGGGTCTTTGCAAACGCGGTGATCCACAGAATGCTCCAGGAGAAAGGGACGGTGGATGCGGAGGATCATCCGACCTCGATTCTGACGAATCGAGACGACATGACGTCCGCTGACAGGCAATGGGTCGCGCGCTACAAGCCGGGTGAGGACGTGGTGCGCTATCGCGAGGGAAGCGCCGTCTTCGGGATCGGGAAAGGCGAATAAGGTCGCGTCACGGCCCAGGACTTCGAGCAGAACACTCTGACGGTCGAGTTCGATGATGGTCGTTGTGTGACCTATGACCCGCGGCGGCTCTACGGTGTGGAAGTGTTTCGGGAGGCGGAGAGGAATTTCTCTGTCGGCGACCGCATCCAGTTCCGCCGGCCGTTCGGGCGCCAGGCGGTGAACGGGGAACTCGCGACGGTCGAGAAGATCGAAGGCGGGCGGTTCACGGTAAAGACGAAGGAGGGCGCGCTTACGATCGACACAAAGACGTTCCGCCACTTCGATTTCGGTTATGCCGTCACCAGCTATTTGTCTCAGGGGCAGACGTCCGAGCGGGAGATCGTCTACGTCGACACGAGGTCCTCCGACGTGCTGGTCAACCGGCGCATGACGCGCGTGGCGCTGACGCGCGGTGTGCGTGACGTGGTGATCGTCACCGACTCGTTTGACCGTCTGGCAGAGGCGCTGGGGAGACGTAAGGACAAGGAGATCGCAGGGGCTGCGGTGAGGGAATCGGCGTGGTTCGAGGCTTTGAGAGCTGCTGAGAGGGAAGCGCAAGAGGCAAGCCTGCGGCACGAAGTCGGAGCGGAGCAGTCGAGCGCGACCGACGGCGAGACAGGGAGCCGCTTGCAAAATTTGCAAGACGGCGTGAACGCGCCGGCGGCGGAAGGGAAAGATCACACCTTCACACGGAAGGATCGCTCTTTCAAAAGGAAAGTGACGCGGTATCTGATCCCCGAACGGGAAGAGCGCACGCCGCAAAAACTGGTAAGAGTGAAGAGGAAGCTCCCATGTCCGATTTGCAAGAAGACCGACTGGTGTTCAGTGGCCGAGGATGGGGCAATGGCGATCTGCATGCGCGTGCCGTCCACACGAGAATCGCGAAACGGCGGATACATTCACCTGCTCGAAGATCCCATTGGCATGGAGACAGTCACGGCCGTCACGGTCGAGGTGAAGCAACACGGGCGGGCCGGGATCGAGTGGCGCGACGCGGTTCATCGTGAACTGCTCGGCGCGTTGAATCTCACGGCGCGCGACCGCAAGAACCTGCTCAATCGTGGATTGGAAGAGGCGACGATCGATCGCAATGAATACAAATCGGTTCCGTTGCCGTCTGCGGTAGACGATGTGATGGGGCATTTCAAGGATCGGGATCTGATCGGCATACCCGGATTCTACAAGGACGGAGGAAACTGGCGGCTTAACATCGGCGCCTGGCGAGGCAAAGACAGTATCGCGCGCTCTTTCCACCAAGGTTTTCTCATTCCAGTGCGCGACCTTCGAGGGCGGATCGAAGGCTTTCAGATTCGCCGGGCCGAGGTCAAGAACGACGAACCGCGCTACCTCTGGCTGTCGACCTCCAGCAAAGAAGAGGGCGCTTCGAGTGGCGCGCCCATACATTTCCGCAATCCGGAGCGGGCGAGGGAGAGTGGTCAGGCGATCCTTACTGAAGGGGCGCTCAAAGGGGACACCGCGGCGCACTTGTTGGGGGATCAGCATTGTGTGATCGCGCTCGCGGGAGTCAGTAGCTTCCATGAGGATTTTGGTCGGTGGTTGCGAGAACAAATGCCGGAGCTGCGACAAATTGTGATCGCCTTCGACGCGGACGCGCCGCGCATTCATGAAGTGCAGCAGCAACTTGAACGATTGAGTCGAACGCTGAGTGACGAGGGCCTGGACGTGCGCAAACTGGTTTGGAACGAGAGCCAGGGTAAGGGGCTGGACGATTACTTGCTCAAGGGTGCGGAGCATCGAAACGGCGTGGGAGACTTTCTCAGAGAAAGCCTCGCCTCGCTTAATCGGGGCGAGATGTCAGTCACCAGCTTCGTGAGCCGTGATCAGCCCAGGTCGCAAGATGAATCTCGGCCACAACGTCAGGAAATAGCTTTGTAGGGTTGCGGTCCACCGCGCGGCAAGGGCGCCGGAGAGGGGGAGTTATTTTGCCTCGACCGCGGGCGGCGTATTCGAACAGACGATTGCCAGATATATCGACTAGCAGGAAACAGGAGAACGAATTGAATGCCCCGAAACAGGAGAATCGATCAGACCGCCGACGAGGCGGATCGGCTGCCACTTTTTGCGGCTGAGATTCGCGGTGAGAAGGCGCCGGATTTACAGGAGCAGGCTGCGGAAAACGCGCGCGAGGTGGTGGCCGCGGAAGAGGCGGATTTGCCGGTAAAAGCGGAAACGCTGACCGCACTCAAAGAAGCGCGTGAAGGCGACATCATTGAGTATCAGGGCCGGGGATGGTCAGTCATACCACTCGGAATGGAAGTCGTGATGACGGCGATCGGCGACGACGGGAAGACTCTCGGAGGGCCGGACAATTTCGTCGCCTTCAAGTCGTATGAGGAATTCGAGCATGCGACAGGCTATAAGCCGATCGCGCCTCGGCCGGCGCAAAAAGGATATGTACAGCGTATCAACGTCAACCTCGACTTCATTGGCCGCGTGACCAATGGGCGCGCCGATTTGTTTACCCCTTCCGTCGTTAATCGCGTCATTGCGAAGCTGGATGCGCTTCAAGATAAATTCCTGAATACTCCCTCCGAAAAGGAGTTCGCCGACCTCAGACAGCATTTCGAGCTCATCAATGGGACGATGAATCGCCTTGCTAGTCAGTTGCACGCCATCAAGCGAGGCCCGGCGGCTGCGGAAGAGACTCGCCATCAGTTAGACGCTCTCCTGAATGCCACCGATGGCGAGTCTGAGAATCTGCCTCCCTATTCAGAATTCCGTACCGCACAAAGCAGTTTTGAGACCACTATTCGGATTGCGGAGAGAGATGCGGAGCAGATTCGCGAAACGCAATCATCGGGTGTAGAATCCGCTGGAAAGGAGGAAAAAAGCGATGCAACAGAAACAGGAACTCGATCCATTCGCCCAGGTGAAATTCACCGCGTTGAAGGCGGCGTATCCGCACCTTTCGGAAGCAGAGATCATAGAGATAGCGCGCAAGGCGGCGGCGGAGGCGACAGAGATGTTCGGGCAGATGGTGGAGGCCGGGGCAGACCCCTGGGCGGTGAGAGAGCAGATATTGAACGACCTGAGCCAACCGACGACACCAGAACAACAACAGGCTACATAGA
>WNGB01013082.1_pt1 | contig 11204 bp, 12 predicted proteins | sample 5400681 | NCBI WGS metagenome assembly WNGB01 (sample SAMN13153367, study PRJNA577476) | soil metagenome | isolation source: 115 cm soil or saprolite under grassland replicate 2 | place: USA:California | collected 2016-06-15 | reverse complement strand
CGCGATCACCGTCAACGATCGCCTCCGCCTCGGCCCGCTCCACACCTCAAAATTCGCCGCCGAGCACACGGTCCCTGTCACGGGGTGAACGCTTACCATTCGTGTTGTCTATGCTGACTCGCGAGTAAGGAGGGGGTCAGGCGAGAAGGGCAGAACCCCAGCGACCCAGGTGCGAGTAGGCCCTCTGCTCGCTCACACCGTCAAGCCTACGCCGCGGACCCAGCGCGCTCGGCTACACGGCACGACGGTGAAGCGCTCGGACCGCCGCATGGGTCAGTGTTCAGCGATACGCCAGAGCGTGTTTCGGGCGTCAGCCGATTTGCTGGGCCAGCCCGATGAGAACTCCTTCGGGCCCGCGGATGTAGCAGAGCCGATACACGTCTTCGTACTGAACCACTTCGCTGCTGACGAGCTCCGCGCCGTGCTTGCGGAGCCGGGCGAGCGTGTCGTCGATGTCGTCCACGGCGAACATGACACGGAGGTAGCCGAGAGCGTTCACCGGGGCCCTCCGGTGATCAGAGACCGGCGGCGGCGTCAGAAATCGCGAGAGCTCGAGCCGGCTGTGGCCGTCCGGCGTGCGCATCATGGCGATCTCGACGCGCTGGTCGCCCAGTCCAGTGACGCGCCCTGCCCACTCTCCCTCGATCGTTGCTTGCCCCTCGAGCTCGAGGCCGAGCTCGGCGAAAAAGGAGATAGCGGCGTCGAGGGATTCCACCACGATGCCGACGTTGTCCATCCGTTGAAGCGTCACGCGGCCCTCTTGTCCGGTTGCCACTTCGACACGCCCACCCGCCGAGCGTATCGGCTGACGGTTGCGCCGCCTGCGGGCGAGGTCCGTCCCCGCGTCGTACTCGCACGGATCAGGCGAGGGCGCGTTCGAGAGCTGCGCGGTCGGTGGGCTCGCCGTGCGTCGGCAGCACGAACTCCACGGGCTTGTCGAGCAGCGGCCTCAGCCCGGTCGCGACCTGCTCGATCGTGACCCCTTTGGGCAGCCAGCTCGCGGGGATCTCGAGCCCGTTGCCCAGGTTGATCAGCGTATCGCCGGCGATCACCGCGCGAATCCGCTCGCTCCAGAGCACGAGGTCGAGCTGGCCCTCACGACCGGGGTAGGCCTCCATCCCGAACAGCGAGTCGCCGACCGCGTAGCGCGTTGCCGGGACGAGCTGGTCCTCGGGGCGATCAGGCGCCGGGGCCCACACGGGAAAGCCGAGCGATGCGGCGTCGCGCTCGTGCCACGCGGAGGTGAGTACCGTGACCACCTCGCGCGATCCGAACAGCGCGCGAACGTCGTCCGGTACGGCGATCGGGTCGATGAGGATCAGCCGCTCGCCGTCGTCGATTGCGTACGCCGAGACCGGCCCTTCCCACTCGGGGTGCGTCGCCGTCCAGTGATACACGCCCTCGGGAAGCATTCTCGGATGCTAAGCGCTACCGATCCCTCGTGGCCGGCAACCGCTCCCTGACGGAGCGACGCGAGTGCGGCTCCGCACCCTGAACGGCTTAGCCGGATCACGCGGCCACGACGGCGACGAGAGCGCGCTCGCCGCTGAGGTCAGGCCACTCGTACGGGACGCGAGTGGCGGAGGCTCGGTGTCGCTAAAGCGGACGACGAGTCCGCCTCGTTCGTCGCTGCAACAGGACGCCACACTCCACGCCTTCACCTCAAAGCGCGACGTAGCCGGATCGAGCACCGTGTACGTGAACCCCTTTCGGGTGCGGAAATCGTGGGCGTGGCGCTGCAGGTCCGCGCGGTTCTCGTCCCGCGTCATCTCTCGCGGCCAGGAGCCATCGGGATAGCCGGGGTGTCGCGGCGATGTGCTCCATCGACGACGTCCAGGCGTCGTAGTCGAGCTCGTTGTGCTCGGGCCCGAGCGGCTCGAGGACGAACTCGGGTCAGTGGCTCTGGACGTCGTAGCGCAGGTGCAGGGTTCCCGGGGCCTGCAGCACGCGAACCAGGTTGAGTTCGATGTGCTCGGCCGGGAGGTTGTCGAAGAGCCGCCGGCCCTGGCCGAGCAGAACTGGCCTGAGCTGGATCTCGATCGCGTCGAGAACGCCCGCCTTCAGGCATTCCTGCGCGGTATAGGCGCCGTGCAGCATGACGTCGCGGTCACCGGCTGCGTCTTTGGCTTGCCGGACGCATGACTCGATACCGTCGGTGACAAAGTGCACGCGTTCGTAGGGGTTGTCCGCGGGCCGATGGTGCGTCGGAACGAAGATCGGCACTCCGTTGTGGTGGTCGCCACCCCAGTAGCCGGCGAAGTCCCCGGTTCGCCGCCCGGTGATGACGGCACCGCTGGACATCGCCTCGTCGAAGACAAGGCGACTGTTGGGATCGGTCGGCCGGTAATCGTTGGGATCGTTGCCGCCCTCACCGCCTCCACCGAGCCAGTCCATCAGTCGCATGCCGTTGATGCCGGCCGGATTCTCGGCGTCGTCGCGCGGGCCGGTGATGAACCCATCGAGCGACATTCCCATCGTCAGGAAGACCTTGGACATTCCGCTCCTCCTTGTTATTCGTAGTTGAGTTCGACGCGCCACGGCGTCTGAACTCCTCGACGAAGGCGCGAAAGCCTCGAACCTCCGCCGCGTCGTGGGCGCGCACGATCTTGACGTCGTGGGGTGGTGTGTGGCGCTTTCGCCCGTCCTATTCTCCTTACGCGTCGTGAGGAATAGTCAGCGTTCGCCGCTCTCTCCCGGCCAGGTCCAGTGTGGGACTTCGCGAAGTGGGTGCAGTTGGTCATCGGTCTCGGCGTTGGAGTTCTGCATGGCGACGTGCGAGCCGAACTCGATGTGCTGGCGAAAGACTTCGCGGAACGCCGGATCTGGCGGCATGTCCGCCTTCTCGAGCGCCGCCAGGTAGAGCTCGACGAACCGCTGCCGCTGCGCTTCGGTAATGCGCAGTCCGCGATGGACGTCGATCAGGTGCTGGAAACCGAGCTCGCGCGTGAACTGGTCTGGTCCGCCGAAGCTCTCGGCCGTGAACATAGTCAGATGCTCGACGTGCGTGGGATTGCCCTCGCCGAACAGCGGAGCAAGAAGCGGGTCGACGAGCACGCTTTCGTAGAAAGATCTGTTCGAGCGAGTGCAGCGCCTGCTCGCCGCCGGCGAACTCGAAGAGAGACTGACGGTGGTTCTCCGAGTTGCGGCTCATGTGCACAGAGCGCCAGCGGCGCTGATCGGGTTTGAACTGTTTGTCCCAACGGACATCAAGTGACCTCCCAGACGATTTGTCATGCTGCTGCGCGATCGCGGGGCCAGCGACGGCGTGCGGTGATGTCGTCGAGCACCGGCGGTCGCCAGCCGACGTCGTAGTGATCGACCCCGGGCGGTGCGATCTCGTCGACTCGGTCGAGCACATCGTCGCTGAGAGCAAGCGTCGCGCCATCGAGCAACTCGTCGAGTTGAGCCACCGTGCGGGGCCCGATGATCACCGCCGTGACGGCGGGGTGAGCACCTGCGAAAGCAACAGCCAACTGTGGGAGCGAGCAACCACACGCGTCCGTGAGCTCGACGAGCCGCTCGACGATCTGGAGCTTGGCCGCATTCTCGGGCACGGCGGGATCGAAGCGATCGGGACGGAGCGCAGGACGGCCCGCGGCGAGATCAACCGGTTTGCCCTGCCGGTAACGTCGTGTCAGGAAGCCGAAGGCAAGCGGGCTCCATGTCAACACGCCCATGCGGTAGCGCTGGCAGATCGGGAACACGGAAGCCTCAGCGCCGCGCGCCAGAATCGAGTACGGCGCCTGCTCTGTTCTGAACCGCTGAAGGCCACGGCGTTCAGCGACGTGGTGCGCGTCAACGATGCGATCAGGCGGGAACGTCGAGCAACCAAACGCACGATTCTTCCCCTGCGACACCAGATCGCTAAGAGGACCGAGTGTCTCCCCGACATCAGTCGAATCATCAGGACGGTGAACCTGATACAGATCGATCCAATCTGTCTGCAGGCGCCGCGGACTGTCATCGAGCGCGGTAATGAGCTAGCGACGCGAGTTCCCGCTGCGATTGCGACCCTCACCCATCTGAAAATGAACCTTGGATGCGAGGATCACGCCGTCGCGACGGTCGCGGAGCGCCGCTCCCACGATCGCTTCCGACTCACCGTCGGAGTACATGTCGGCGGTATCGATGAAGTTGATCCCGCGATCGATCGCCCTGTGGATGATGCGCACGCAATCAGCGTGATCGTCGTTGCCCTCGAAGCCGAACATCATCGCGCCAAGGCAATACGCGCTCACTTCCATGCCAGTGCCGCCAAGACTCCGATACCGCAAAGGCTCCCCCCTCCCCGCTGTCCTGGGTGGTGTGCTCCGGCTCAAGACGGTTAGTGGAGGACAGCCAGCGCGGTTGCACCGACGAGCGCCGCCGCGAGCGCGGCGTTGATGATGTGCGCTTTCCGCCGCTCACGGAGCAAGGGAGCGAGGGACGCACCCGCGAAAAGCCAGGCGGTCATGATGAGGATGATCATCAGGGCGAGCACTGCCGTTTTTGCGGCCGCGTCGGTGGCGGCAGTGTTGGCGAGCCGGGCGCTGGCGAAGACGGCGGCCATCGCCACCCAGCCTTTCGGGTTGGCGACACCAAGCACCGTTCCCCCCGCAAGCGAGGGCGCCTCCGCGCTCGCTCTTCGGACGGACAACGGTGGCGCGGTCGCGATGTGGTACGCGAGCCACAGGATGTAGGCGGCCGACGACGCGATCAGGAGCGAGCGGATTCCCGGAATGGTCAGGAGCGCAGCAGTTACCCCGGTCGCGACAGCGACCAAGACCAGTTCGGAGCCGATGATGAGACCCGCTAGATACGGAAGGGAGTGGCGCACGCCATAGGCTGCGACCACGGCGACGAGACTGACGGTTGCCGCGCCCCGGGCTGCCCATGATTGCGGCTGAGGCAAGCACGAGCGGAGTGATCGAGCGCCAATGGACCGCCGCGACGACGAGCCCTTCAAAGACGGGCGCCGCTATACCTTGACCCATGCCGGAGACGCTACCCGGGCTGGATCCGGATCGTCTTGAACGATCCTGCGGCACGCGGGGTGACTCGATTCAGTTTGGCGCGAGCGCGCCCGGACTCGAACGCGCGGAGGTACACCTCACAACGCACGCGTTCGAGCGCCACCGACACGACACCTACGCGATCGGGATCACGACCGCAGGCGTCCAGAGCTTCTGGTACCGGGGCGCGCGGCGCATCTGCCTTCCCGGACAGGTGCACGTCCTCCACCCCGACGAGATCCACGACGGCGGCGCCGCAACCGAAGACGGCTTCGCCTACCGCATCCTCTACATCGCGCCCGAACTCATCCGCGACGCACTAGACGGAGCAGCGCTCGTATGCGTCGACGAGCCTGTCCACGACCCGTCGCCAACAACGCGCGACGTCGCCGCGCTTCTTGCCGACATCGACGAACCGATCGGTAGCCTCGCGCGCACCGAGATCGCCGCCACACTCGCCGACACGCTTCGCGCACTCGCCGGCCAGGCCTCCCGCCGGATCACGATCGACACAGACGCGGTCGAACTTGCCCGCGATTACCTCACCACACACGCAAGCGAACAAACGTCGGCGTCTACCCTCGAACAGATCACGGGAACTGACCGATTTACCCTCGCACGCCACTTCCGCCTCGCCTACGGCACGGCCCCCGACAGGTACCGCACGATGCGCCGTCTCGCACTTGCCCGCACAGCGATCGAAAACGGAACCCCGCTCGCCGAAGCCGCTGCCCGCACCGGCTTCGCAGACCAAAGCCATCTCACCCGGCAATTCAAGCGGGCATTCGGCCTCACACCCGGCCGCTGGATCGCGCTCAGAGCCACCTCCTACCAAGCGATGCCGCTTCCGCGGAAGTTGGAATCGAACACCGACCCTGCCGTCGTAGCCGACACTGACAACAGACGACCGGACCTCGAACGGAGCCCGGGGTCGCCCCCGTGATCCGCTCTCTCTAAGCGTCGGAGCGCTGTACTCAACTCACGCACGCGGCGTGCGGCGATGACCTCGGCCGCGCAAGGCGTGCGGAAGAACAACGGCCCGCGCGAGTCGAGCATTCCGCGCAGAGCGACGAGTGGCGCAGGCTCGACCGCGAGGTACTCGTCCACGAGCTCGCCGAGCGTGATCGTCGCCGCTCCCGCTGGACCGATCCGGTCGAGCGCTTTACGAAGCGCCTCCTGCGCTTCCGCTCGGCTCGCGAAGCCGCCGACCTGCGGCCGTGCCGAGCCTCGCCCCTCAACGCGGTACCGGTACGCCCACTGCGGCTGCCCGCCCGCGCCGCGCGTCTTCAGCTTGATCACCTGTCCTTGCTGGATCACCTTGACCTCCTCGATCGGTAACGGATCGAGGAATCTCATCGCGGCACGGCGACCACCTCTCTCGCACAGAGGGCGTCGGGGCCGCGGGCGAACAGTCAGGCGCCACTCACCACAGCGAATCGCGTGACGTTGCGTCTCGATCCCGGCGCCTACGTAAGTGATTTCTGTGTTGCGCTCAGGTGGGTGAGCACGGCGAGGACGCGGCGGTGGCCGTCCTCGCTTTCAGGCACGTCGAGTTTCATGAGGACGTGGCGGACGTGGGCCTCGACCGTGCGCTCGCTGAGGTAGAGGCGCTTGGCGATGCCTGCGTTGGTGAGACCTTCGGCCATCAGCTCGAGCACGTCGCGTTCCCGGTCGGTGAGCTCAGCGAGCGGGTCGTGGTCGCCTCGGGTCGAGAGGAGGCTTGCCACGACCTTGGGGTCGAGCGCGGATCCTCTCTGGGCGACGCGCTCGGCGGCGGCGAGGAACTCGCCGACTTCGAGGACGCGGTCTTTGAGCAGGTAGCCGAAGCCGCCGAGTGTGACCAATGCGACAGCGTGACTCGTTTCGATGTGTTGGGAGAGGACGAGCACGCCGAGGTCCGGGTGGGTCTCCTTGATCTCCTTCGCGGCGCGCGCGCCCTCGTCGGTGAAGGTCGGCGGCATCCGGATGTCGAGGACGACGAGGTCGGGCTCGTGCTCGGTGATCGCGGGCAGCAGCCCGTGTGCGTCGCCGAGCGAAGCGACGACCTGGTGTCCGCCGTCCTCGAACAGACGTCCGAGGCCCTCGCGAAGCAGAACCTGGTCTTCGGCGATCATGACGCGCACGGCAGCTCCGCGGTCAGCGTCGTGCCGGCGCCGGGGGCGCTCTCGATCCGCAGTGTGCCGCCGAGGGCGCCGATGCGGTCGGAGAGCCCTCGCAGGCCGGACCCCTGCCCAACGATCGCGCCGCCGACGCCATCGTCGGCGATGGAGACGACGAGCTGCCCGTCCCTCCGCCCCGCGCTGAGGAGGATCTTGGTCGCGTGGGCGTGCTTGACGGCGTTGGTGAGGCCCTCGCAGCCGATGAAGTAGGCCGCTGCCTCGACGTCTCGGCCGAAACGCTCGCGTGGCGCGTCCACCTCGACAGGTACGGGCGCTCGCCGGGCGAGCTCGTGGAAGGCCGGCGCCAGCCCCCCGTCCAGCTGCGACGGCGGCAGCCCGCGCGCGAGTTCGCGCAGCTCGTCGATCGCAACGGCGACCTCGGCGACCGCGCCGTCGAGGGTCCGGCTTGCGCGCTCCGGCGACGCCGACCCGAGCTCGTGCTGGGCGTGCCGGAGCGTCAGCCCGATCGATACGAGCCGCTGCTGGGCGCCATCGTGGAGATCGCGCTCGAGCCGGCGGCGCTCGTCGTTGCCGGCCGCGACGATCCGCGCGCGCGAGGCTTCGACCTCGGCCAGCTGGCGGCGTAGCTCGACGCGCAGGCGGGCTATCTCGATCGCCAGACCGCCGGCCTCGACGACCCTGCGCAGCAAGCCGCGCTGCTCCGGCCCTGGCGGATCGAGGAGCACGATGCCGAGCGGCTGGCCGCCGCGCTCGATCGGGATCTGTTGCCGGGTGTCGTTGGCGAGGACTTGGGCGGGGATGCCGCGGGCGTCGACGTAGTGCTCGCTCTGGTGTGGGCGGAAGAGGAGCTCCAGCCGCGGATCCGCCATCAGCTCGCGGAGGACTCCCTCCACCTCCTCCGGGGCGGCGCGGCCGTCACGCAACTCTTCGAGGAAGGTGGTCATCCGGTGCACCGTGTCGTAGCGCGCGCGGTTGAAGCGTCGATCGACCGAGTCCTGCACCCGTGTCCGCAGCGGCCGGAAGACAACCGCGACGACGAGCGTCGCGCCGGCGGTCGCCCAGCCACTGCCGCGGCCGAGCGCCGTCCCGAGCAGCACCGCTGTCGCGGCAAACGCCGCGCCCAGGATGACGGTGAGCGCGCCGTAGACCAGCGTGCGGTTGATGACGAGGTCGATCTCGTACAGGCGATAGCGGAGGATCGCGACACACGCGCCGATCGGAAGCGCTGTCAGCGCGACCGCGATCAGCACCGGGGCGAGCGAGGTCACATACCAGAGCGCAAACGAGACCGGCAGCACGACCGCCGCGAAGCCGGCGGCCAGCGCAAACCACTTCAGCTGCTGGCGCTCGACGCCGCGCGCGCGGCGGAAACGCAGGACCAACAACGCCGCCGCCGCAAGCAGCGCGGCAATCATCAGGCTGACGCCTGCGCCGAACAGCGCGCCGGTCGGGAGCCCTTCGACCCCGAACGGGTTGTGTCCGCTCGGGAAGTCGTACAGGTCCTCGTCGAGCGACCAGCCCACCATCGCCAGCACGGTTCCCACCGCGGCCACCCAGACCGCGAGGCGCCACCTGCGGCTCGGAAGGCGGCCGTCCGGGATCAGCAGAAACGTCAGGATCCAGCACAACCCGCTCGGCTGCCGCCCAGCGGAGGCGAGCAACTCGGCCGTATCGCCGCCGCGCCACCCCCGCTCGGTCGCCTGCAACGCCCAGCCCTGCGCCGCATCGGCCATCACAGCGCCGGCGAGAGCAAAGCCCAGGAATAACCAGCCGATCGGATTCCGCGGCTGCCGCGAGGCGACCAGCGCGCCTGCACCTGCGAGGGTCGCGGCGTAGACGGCATAGAGGATCGTGTCGTACCGCGATTCCAGTCCCCAGGAGAGCGCGACCGCGGTCAGCTCGACCGCCAGCGTCAGCGCCAACAGCGTTGTCGGAAGCGGCCTCAGCCGCCAGTCTCGCATCCGGCGATTGTCTCAGCGCCACCCGCGCACGGCCAACCGCGCTGACACTCAGCCGGGACCAGTACCAGCGCTGGTCCGGGTCCAGCGCTCCCGCCGACGACACGCCAGGCGGCCACTCGTAGCGTCGCAGCCAGAAGATCGACCACCACTCCGGAAGCCAGGCTGACATGGCACAAGCGAACATCGACTCTCTCCGCGGGGCCGCAATCGCCGGCATCGTCGGCGCAACGGCGACCGCGATCGGCGGTCTGGTCGTCCAGGCGGTCGTGCAGCCGGCGACCAGCGTCTCGGACGAGATGTGGAGCTACCCCTTCTCGAGCAGCGCGCTCGTCCCCATGTCGATCTTGGGGGCGTTCTTGCACGTGCTCGTCTTCATCGCGGTGCTCGGCTTCGCACGCAGCGGTCTCGCCGGCTCGAGCCGTAGCGCCCACGTCGGTCTCTTCCTGGCGCCGGCCGGCACCGCGCTCCTCTTCGTCGGCGAGCTGGCATCGATCCTGGTCCGCGACCAACGCGTCGACGACACAGGCGCGGCGATCGTGGGTGCGATCTTCGGGATCGGCGGGCTGCTTTCTGCCGTCGGGTTCATCGCTGCCGGTCTGGCCACGGCACACGCCGGGCTCTGGCAGAGCTGGCGGCGGTTCACACCGCTCGCGACCGGGATCTCGACGGGCGCCGTGCTCGGCCTCCAGCTCGTCGGCGCGCTGGATGCGGGCATCACCCTCTACGGCCTCTGCCTGCTCGCGCTCGCTGTCGGCCTCTACACGCAGCCGGTCCCAGCCTCGGCAACAGCACCTCCGCTGCGGCCCCCAGGAACAGGGCATATGAGCGACACCTCCCCACCAAGCGTCGCGATGGCCGAGCGGCGCGGCGTTACGGCGCCGATCGACATCGCGCCACAGCGCCGGCCAGGTTGGAATCGCGTCCGCCGGTTCGTCCGAAGCGGCGCCGATTGGCTGCTTCGCCTCGGCAATCGTCCTCGGCGTCTTCCTGCAGGTCTACCTGATCGGCGCCTACATCTTCGGCGCCGGCCAGGGAGCACTCGACGCGCACCAAACCGCCGGCTTCGCCCTGCAAGGCCCCGAGCTGTTCATCCTCCTCACCGCGCTGATCGCCTGGCTGCCCCGGATCGACCTGCTGCTCTCGTTCCTGGTCGCGGTCGTCGGCTTCGTCCAGGCCGCCCTAGCAAGCGCCCACCAATGGGTCGGCGGGCTCCACCCGTTGCTCGCCCTCGTCCTGCTCAGCCTTGCCGCGACGCTCGCGCTCCGCGGGCTACGCCGTCACCGCCGACCCGCGCCGTGACCGCCCGCTCTGCGACTCCGGCGAGACGCCAGACGCAGCGAACCAGGTTGGTGGGGACGACTGCTCAGGGTGGCACGTCTCGAGCGCGGTGTCTTCGCCGAGATCGGCGCCGACCCGCGAGCCACCCGGCAAGGCTGCGATCGCGCCAATCGTTTTCGGTGCCTTCGGCTTCCGCGCCCAACTCATCGGAGCAGCGCTCGCCACGCCCTGTTCGTGCGGGCCGTCGCCGAGACTCAGAGCGTACGCACACAAGTCGCGATCGTGGCTGTCGCCACCCCTGTGCTGCTCTACGCGGCCTTCTTCGCCTACGTCGCCCTCCTCCTCGACTGAGACTGATCCCCGAGTCTTCGCGAGTCGCACACCTCGACGGTCGGAAACCCCCTCCGTATCAGCGATTGCGCCCGCGAGGATGGAGCGTTTGTGGAGCCTAGCGGTCGCAACCAGTGGCAATCGGTGGCAAATCGGAACGGGCCCAAAACGGCTCAGACAAGCGAAAACCGTTGCCGTGGGTTGATGGTAAGGAGGGGGTCGACGGTTCGAGTCCGTCAGAGGGCTCTCTCCAGAAGAAGAACCGCCCGCAAATGGGCTGGTTTTGTTGCCCGCCTAGAAACCGGAGAGCACCTCCTTCGGAAGGAGGGTTCGTGACAAGCGCAAGGACTGTTGGACGTCGCAGAACTGCCTTGAATGCAGGAGTTCCGAAGCTCGGCCATCGGGTGGGAGAAATCGGGACATCCAGGCGCCAGGCGATGGGGACGAGGTCCCGGCTGAGGTCGGCGTCAGTCTCGACAGCGAGACGGATCAGCCCGACGAGGTGTTTGACCTCGCCCAGTAAC
>WNGB01013080.1_pt1 | contig 11205 bp, 7 predicted proteins | sample 5400681 | NCBI WGS metagenome assembly WNGB01 (sample SAMN13153367, study PRJNA577476) | soil metagenome | isolation source: 115 cm soil or saprolite under grassland replicate 2 | place: USA:California | collected 2016-06-15 | reverse complement strand
CGGCGATTCTTCCACCAGGCGTCGATATCGGCGTCCGTATATCCCGAGCGACTATTCTGTCCCCGCGTACCCGGGCGTTTCTGATTCGTGAATTCAGGAACGCGCGAGCGCAAATAATTCACCGTCACTTCATCGAACGCAAACACGCCCGCGAGCGCGCCCCACTCGGTCGTCATGTTGGCGATGGTCATGCGGGCGGACATTGGAAGATTCACCACGCCGTCGCCCACAAATTCAACGGCGTGATTGAGCACCTCGTCTTTATTGAAAAGTCCGCACAACGCGATGATGACGTCTTTCCCGACGACACCAGGCGAAAGTTTTCCCTTCAAAACGACTTTAGCGACTCTGGGAACCTGCCACCATGTGGCTCCAGTTGCCCAAATGCTCGCGGCATCCGTTCGCACCACCGGCGTGCCGAGCGCAGCCGCCGCGCCGTACAGATTCGAGTGCGAATCGCTGGCCACCACCATGGCGCCGGGAACAACATAGCCCTGTTCCACCATCACCTGATGCGAAATACCCGTGCCGGCCGGGTAAAAATCGATGCCGTGCTCAGCGGCAAACGCTTCGATTTTGGCGTACTTCTCAAGATTCTTTGGCGAGACATTTTGAATGTCGTGATCGATGGCGAAAACCGGTTGGGCCGGGTCAGCGATCTTCGTCGCGCCAATCTGGTTGAACTTCGGGATTACGGCGCCGGTGTTGTCGTGGGTCATCACATGGCGCGGACGAATAGAAATAAAATCGCCACTGCGAACCACCTTGCCCGGAGCGAGTCCATCCGCGTGGCGTGCAGCGATTTTCTCAACGAGCGTGAGGCCCATACCAAGACTCTCAACAATCAACTCTCAACTATCAACTATTGGGAATCATTTCTTTGCCGCGCGTTTACCAAGAAGCTTGGCGATATCGAAATCTACGAAATCTGCATGATGAAAGATGATCGACTCGATCGAGCGCTCCATCTTATCGCCTTCATGACTGTGCGTGGCGATGATGTGCATCACTTCGCCGGGAATCCCATGCTTGTAGGCCAGCGCGACGCCGCTGAACGGATGCCGCACCTGCTGGCCAAGTTTGCCCTGGATCACTTTGCCTGACGCGTCCTTATCGTACTCGAGCGGCTTGCCCACATCGGCGAGCAATGCGCCGGCGATAAGATAATCGCGCTGAACGGGAATGCCGCACCGGAACGATTTCTCCAGCACATCGGCGATGGCGATGCATTGCCGGGCGCACGAATTTAGATGCTCGACGAAAGTCATGTCGATGTCGCCCGCAAGCAGAGTGAACTTGACCGCGCGCAGTTCGTCGAAAGTCCAGCCCTTGCCGCCGCAGCCCGTGGTAATGGCTTCGCTCCACACCGCCGCCACCTTTTCACGCAACGACTTGTCCTTGATCCTCTTCAAGCTGGGAAAGAGTTGCGCGATTTGCGTGACGCTGTAGCTCGGTTGAGTTGTTGTCATGATGGTTACGTCTATTTCAATCGATATTTTTGGGGTTTTGAAGACGTTCGTTCGATTATTTTTCTCGCTTCCAAATCGAGTTTAACAGTTTCTCCGTACCAACTTATATTCCCTGAAAATTTGCTCTTTAAGCTCTTGTTCAGGTGATTGAACAACTCGGTGTGAGTGAGTTCCTTATTTCGCAGCGCTGATAGGATCGCCTTTTTGAGCGTTTCGTATTTTTTCCGGTCGATATTTTTCCCGCTTTTACCCAATGGGTGTTTGGTAAGTATTTTTTCTTCCGCCATTTTTCTTCTCGTTTTTAAATATTATTTTTTAGGCTTCTCGGCGACGGCCCGTCGCTATTCTATTTCTGGCGGTTCCCGCCGCGAGCTAAGCTCTGAACCCACCCTCCGAGTTTGTCCTTGTTTAGCGCTAGAGGCGATACGTCAGACGCTGAACAGATACCCACCTGCACGGCGCCGCGTAGATTGAACTTGCCTTTTGCCGTTCCTCTTACAGCTACGGTCGCCAAATATTAAAATGTCACCGTCGCTTCGTTCGAGCAGGTGGAAGTGCCCCCTTCGCATACCTTGTAAGTGTAGGTGGCATGACCGCGGGTGCCGGGCCGATCGGTGTAGAAACCGTTGTTCAGCACGGTGGCGATCAAGACGCCGTTACGGTAAACGTCGATGTTGCTCGAAGTCGCCCCGCTCCAGGAGAGGTCCACTGTATTTCGTCCCTGTACTTTGTAACCACGCGCACTGAGCGTAATCCCAGGTGTGGGTGTAGGCGTCGGCGTCGGCGTCACAGTTGGTGTAGGCGTAGGCGTTGGGGTGGGAGTCGGAGTTACAGTAGGTGTGGGCGTTGGAGTGCCTCCCAGGCAGACGTTCACGTTTGTCGTCTGGCCATTGGTGATATTAAAGTTTCCGGACGCAGTTCCAACAGTCGGTTTCGAGACCGTGTAGGTATGTGCTCCGGGCGCCAGCGAGGCATCGTAAGTGCCATTAGCAACCGTAGCGCCATAAGGCTGCCCATCGATCGAGACCGAGGCGTTAGCCACAGGCGTGCCCCCACTACAGAGGGTTACGGTGAAGTGCGCAGTCCCTTTTTGCGGCGGGGTGCACTCGGCGAATTTGAAGTAGCCGATGCGCGTACGCCAGTTAAAGCTGGTAGTGGTCGCGTAGTATTCGTTGGTGTAGTAGAAGGTGCAATCGTCCACCGGATCAACGGTGATATCGCTGTAATCGCCCCAGCGATTGGAGGTGCCGGTCTGGCTACCGGTGCCATCAAAAAGATGTTGTTCACCTGACAACGTGTTCAATGAGTCGGTCGCCAGACGGCCTGCGTAGCGGATTTGTGGGTTGATTGAACTGCTGGACGCGCTAAAACCCAAGGCAATGTTGCCCTGATTATCGGAGGCAATACTGCCCATCCAGCGCCAGGTGGTATCAGGCTGATAAGTGCTCTGCTGGAAGATGCCCCAGCTCCCGGGTTGCGTACGTCGCAATTCGATCCAGCGGATGCCTGCCACCGAATTGGCGCTCACCGTGTAGTTATCAAGCAGCGACTCATGACCGTCAGAGAACTGGCGATAGGCATTCCGGAACATCATGCGGTCGGCGATCGCGTCCAAATTGGCACTCGAGCCAAGTTGAGGCACGCAGTTGCGAGTCGTTGGGCAAAGCGCGGTGAAAGACGCCGCTGGCACGCTGGCTTCCAGAGTAAACGTCGAGTTGGCAGGAGTCGCGAAATCTACATGGTATGCCCATACCTTGTAAATAAGCGGGGAACCCTGCGGCCATGCGACGAAATGGTTAGGATCGCCAACCGGTGGCGGAATAATACCATCCAGATCAGCAGGAAGGAAAGTCTCTTCATTGGAGCCACCAATAATTCCCCGCGTTTGCGATGTGGCTGTAGGATCGCCCACCAACATCTTGACCCGATCAAAAACAAAAGGCTGAGGGCCGAGAAAGGCTGTGCCCAATGTGTTGAAAACGTTAGCAGCCATGTAATAGCCGTCCGGCCAGACGCCCAGCTTGGGATAATCAAGGAAGTTGCTGGTCAGGTGAAAGTCGTACCGATACCAGGCGCCCGTGGCGTCGCCGGTCTGTGAGATGGCGATACACTCGTCTTGGGGGACAGAGGCGCCACTGGGCACGGCAAACTGGCTGATAACCCATCTGTCGGCGAGTTGATCGTAGATCACCACCGGATCACCGCTGCCACTCTGGCATGCACCGCCAAAGCCGGACCAAATTGAACCTATCGCGACGGGGCCAAACAGCGATGTGCCCGTAACTTTATCAAAGACTTGAAGGCCTTCGTTTACCATCTGGACGTATTGAGTCTTTCCCACCTCACCATCGGTGTCTGGCGGGGCGCAATTGCAGTTGACGCCGGGGAAAGGAATTCCATTCCAACTAAGAACCGGGCCGGGAATGGCTGGCGTGTTTATCATTCGCTGCCAGAAACTGTTTTGAATAACAGGGTCCGGCCCATCCTGATGCTGATGCGGTATCTTCGGGTTGAGATTCGCTTCATGCTCCGTCTGCATTGGCGGCCAGATCAATGGCTGTTCGCGCAGAGGTCGCGACAGATCACTGTGCACCGCAGGGATCACCGTCGTTTGGCCGACTTGTTGTGCCGAGGCGGGGCTGCTTGCGTTTGCCTGGGCAGAGGCATTCGAGAACGCGCCAAAGCCGAGCAGCGCCATAAAGACGCCAGCCAGGCAAAAAACAGAAGCAAATAAGACGCGAAGGTTAAGGAAGGCAGATTGCGAAGTGGATTTTCTTTTCATAGTGGGGATTGGTTGGAGCGGGAAATTTTGGCGTTAAAGGCCTGAAGAAGCAATAACTTTTATTTTGCACGTGGTAGCGCGAATTCAGCGGTGCACACCCTCACGTGACCTCTCCCTGCCAGGGAGTACGTGTTTAGCGCTAGAGCCGCTGTCTCACCTGAGCCTGGGGCATCGCCCCAGGAATTCGGTTCCCGTGGAAAAGCGCTGAAAGCGCGATTCATCCCGCTGGCTAGTTTTCAATCCCACACATAACGCTACTCGAAATCGATGCCGTGCCTGCAACGACCCACGTTCTTCTTGAAAGATGCGAGCCCGATGGTGAATCGCGCTTTCAGCGCTGGGATGTTTTAGTTTTCCACGAATCCTGGGGCGCTGCCCCAGGCTTGCAGTGAATGTCGCGCCTTTGGCGCTAAACAGATGCGTCAGGGAGAGGCGATCCCTTCTCCGTGGGAGAGAAGGCGAGGATGAGGGCGTATGAAATAAAACAGCGCAAGTAATTTCACTTTTGAAACCGCTTGTAGCTATGAGATTGGTTCTGCGATCATGACTGACCGGGAAGACTTCTGGCCGGTGGCCCGTCGTAGCCGTGGTTGACGGGATCGATGCGGCGCATTGGTTTTTCGCGAGTTTCTTCTTCGAGGACATGCGCGACCAGCCCGGGCGTGCGCGCGATCATGAAAATGCCGTTGAACGCGGCGGGATTCATTCCCAGATCGGCGAGGATGGCTCCGATGGCGCCGTCCACGTTGATCGGGAGCGCTTTCTTTGCATCAGCGAACGACTTTTCAACGGACCGCGCCGCTTGCATGTGCGCTCCGTCCACGCCGGCTTCGCGCGCCAGCTCGAACAGCCGCGCCGTGCGCGGATCTTTGGTGTGATAGCGATGACCAAATCCTGGCATGCGCTCGCCCGTTTCTCTCATGGCCGCCAGCGTGCGCGTGGCGGCTTCGTCCACTGAAATGGATTCATGCGCGGCGCGATCTGCGATCGCTTTCAGTTGCCGGGCGCAGTCTTCAATGGCGCCGCCGTGATGACGATTGATCGACATGATGCCGGCTGCGACCGAGGCGCTCAGGGACGCCCCAGTTGACGCGACGGTTCGCGCGGCCAATGCGCTTGGAGGCGTCGCGCCATGATCGATCGATGCCACCAAAATCGCATCCATCAAGCGCGCGATTGCCGGCGATGGCAATTCGCCGGTCAAAATTAAGTATACCGCTGCACCAAAGGAGACGCGTCCCATCAGCTCGGCGATGTCGTATCCGCGCACCGCAACCCGGTTAGGCTCGACGCGGGTGATGGCAGTATTCCAGACGGCGTTCTTGTCGGTTTCGCTCATGAGACTTTGTCCTTTCGTTCGCTTGAGAATTTCAACCACCGCCCCCGGCAACTCACCAAAAGCATCGACTACGGTAGCGCTGGCTTCGCGTAACGCCTTCACTTTTCCAGTGTGAGTGCCTCGGCCACCTTCGATAATCGCGCCCGCGTGACTGAAGCGCGTGCCTTCGCGCGCTGCTTTCCCGCCGATGTACGCAACGACCGGCTTGGTGACTTTTCGATCGCGAATCAATTGCGCCAATTCCTCCTCCTGTGACGAACCAATTTCGCCAAAGATGACGATGGCTTCGGTGAGCGGATCGGCTTGGAACATTAATGCTGCATCGGGAATGCGAATTCCAAGAACAGCGTCGCCGCCGATGTGCACAATCGTTGAGATGCGCACCCCCGACTGTCCCAAGTAGTAGCCGGTGCTCGAAGCCATACCGCCGGAGCGGCTGATCACTCCAACGCCTTTCGGAATTCCAGGCTTGAACCATTGTCGCGCACTCTCCGCGCGACCGCCGATCATGCCGACCACGGCCTTGCCCGGACTCAACACGCCGAGCGTGTTGGGTCCCAGAAAAGTTGCGCCGTTCGCCTTGGCCGCCGCCGCGATCTCCATCGCGTCCCACACCGGCACGCGATCGGGAACGAGCACCGTCAGTTTGATTCCCGCGTCAATTGCGGAAATCGCCGCGTCTTTGACACCTGCTGCCGGAACAAACAGCACCGAGATGTCGATCTTGCCCAAAGCTTTCACCGCATCCTGCGGCGTATTAAAGACGGGTACGCCCAAGACGGTCTGCCCGCCTTTGCCTGGCGTCACGCCTGCGACCACATTGGTTCCGTACTCGCGCATCAGCCGCGTGCGCGCCCGGCCCTCGCGGCCCGTGATGCCTTGCACCAGAACGCGCTTCGTCTCGTCGATCAGAATTGCCATTTAGCGCACGCCTCCAATGAGTTTATTAAGCCCGGGAATATCAAGTTCCAGATAGAAGCCTTCGATTCCAGCGAGGCGACATTCAACGTCGCACGCGAGCAACTCGGAATCTTTGTTGGCAAACTCTTCCCCGCTTAGCGGGGTCGACGGCGTACCCGCTTGATCCACAATCAACCCGCCGGAGTGCGTTTCGACAGCGCGCCGGATTTCCGGCCATTTCGCGGTGTCGATCCAAACGCGGCCGCCCTTCACCGGAAAACTTCTGGCCGATGGCTCCTTTACGAACTTCGCCACACGCGGCGCGCGCGGTTTCCATCTTGTCCCGCCTCCTCCCGCGACGAGTTTCGCAAAGCGCTCGGCAATCGTCGCCGGTGCGTCGCTCTTGCGATAGCCTTCGACAGATGCACGTAACTGCTTCGACATTCGATGCAAAATGTCCACGGCCCGATCCTCTGTGTTGCCGCCCAACCGAATCACCGCCGGAATATCCAGATCGAGCTCCCAAAAAGCTTTTGCCAATCCGTAGGCCGACCAATATTGTTCCTGGCTCGCGACACCGGAGCCGGAACCGAAATAGCCGACCAGATCGGGCTGGGCCAGAATGATTCGAGCGGCGCGATAAACTTTTGACGCGGATGGATTGCCGCTGGTGTCGGTGAAATTGGCGATGGTGAATCCCGCGTTTACGATGGCGTCCATCGACATCATCGATCCGCCCCCGCCAGCGCCGTGAAAACCAACCAGGCCTTTGGAGTCTTTGGCCGCCGCCGTGGCCAACTGCGCGAAATAAAATGTTCCGCGGTGATCGCTTTGTTCGACCGCGTAAGCTACCCGCTCAAGCGCCGTCGGTGGATGATCGAACTCTCTCGCAATCTCGATCCCGAGTTCGGGGTGCCGACTCACAGCGTAATCATCAATCGTGATGCGGCAATCGGCGGCAACGAACTCACCATCCCTGGTCAGCACCAGCGGATTGATTTCGAGCGACCGGGCTTCAACGCTACGCGCGGCGCCAAATAATTTTCGGATTGACTCGGCTAGTTGCTTCGCGTGTGCCGGTGAAAGTCCGCACGAGGCGGTCGCTTCATTAACCGCCGAATCGAGGGGGCCGCGGTTCACATCGCAAGGTATGCGTTGCGTCGAGGCTGCGCGATCTTCGATTCCGGTTCCGCCGCCTGCGGCGAAAATAATCACTGGAGCACGAGCGGCATCATCGATGGCGAACGAAAGAAAAAACTCTCGCTCGATGTCGATCTTTTCTTCCACGAGCACGGCCTCGATCGGGAATTGTCCGACTTTCATCGCCAGCATGCGCGCCGCGTGATCGTGCACCTCATCCGGACCTTTGGCGAAAGCCACGCCACCAATGCCGGCGCGCCCCGTGGTCCAGGCTTGAATCTTGATGACCACTTCGCCGGCTAGTTCCCTGGCTGCCGCCACGGACTCATCAGCGGTACTAGCGGCGCGACCCCGCGGAACTTTGAATCCATTCGCGGCGAGAATGGCTTTACCTTGATATTCGTGAAGGCGCGCCATGGGTGCGTCCTATTTCGGATGAAAACGTCCAACGTTCAACCCGCCTGCGTCCCGCGGTCGCAAGACTACGGCGCGGCAAGCGCTTAACTCCAAGAGTATTCGCGCGGTTCGTGCGCAGGCATCAGACTCGAAGTTGCGCGGCGAGCGGACGAACGATGCTTTCTGGCTTTGTTCTCGACTATCGGCGGTTGAGTCGAGAGCATACCGTTCGCTAATCCCTGTTGGAACGCAGATATGCCCGCCGAGGTTAAAAAAGAGATCCAGCTCGAAATCGCGCATCTGTTGTTCACAGACATCGTCGGTTACTCGAAGCTGCCGATCCATCCTCGCTTCCAAAACCTCTGCGAAGAGAAACCAAAGTGAACTCACGCAACTTTTTCGCGGAGCTGAAGCGGCGCAATGTTTACAAAGCAGCGATCGCCTACGCCGTGGTCGCGTGGCTGTTGCTGCAAGCGGCTTCGATTTTATTTCCGACCTTCGAAGCGCCGCCATGGGTGATGAAGGTTTTCGTCGCCGTGATTGTGCTTGGCTTTCCCGTCGCGCTGGTCTTTGCCTGGGCGTTCGAGCTAACGCCGGAAGGACTCAAGCGCACGGAAGATGTCGATCTTAGCAAATCGATCGCGCGCACGACCGGGCGGAAACTAGATTTTTTGATTATCGGCGTCCTGTTGATCGTGATTGCAGTGTTCGCCTACCAACGTTTCGGGCCTGGTCTGAAGGTTAGCGCAGCGGCGCCGGAAAAATCGATCGCTGTTCTCCCATTCGAGAACCGGAGCGAAGACAAAGCGAACGCCTACTTTGCCGACGGCATCCAGGACGAGATTCTGACCCGCTTATCCAAGATTGCCGATTTGAAGGTCATCTCGCGCACTTCGACGCAGCATTACAAAAGCGCGCCGGAAAACCTGCCGGAGATCGCGCGGCAACTTGGCGTTGCTCACATCGTGGAAGGCAGCGTGCAGAAGAGCGGCGACTCTGTGCGCGTCAACGTGCAGTTAATCAAAGCTGTTAATGATTCCCACCTGTGGGCTGACACCTTTGATCGCAAATTGACCGACATCTTTTCGGTTGAGAGTGAAGTAGCCAAAGCCATCGCCGATCAGTTACGAGCGAAAATCACCGGTCGCGAAGAACAAGTCATCGCCGCCAAACCAACAGACAATCCTGAGGCTTACGAAGCCTACCTGCGCGGTCTGGCTTATAGTCTGAAGCCTGGCACCTCACCCGCCAACTCCCTTGGCGCGCAAAAATATCTCAGAGAAGCGGTGAAGTTGGATCCGAAGTTCGCCCTTGGTTGGGCGCTGTTGTCATATGTCGATGCGCTCGGCTACATCACACAGAGTCTTCAACCAACGGTCGCCCTCCGTGAAGAGGTACGGCAGGCAGCGGAAACCGCGCTCACTCTTCAGCCCAATCTTGGCGAGGCGGTACTGGCCAAGGGAGCTTACCACTACTTTTGCCTAAAAGATTACGACACCGCGGTGCGTTACTTTGAGCAAGCACGTCCGCTTCTGCCCAATAGCAGCCGGATTCCTGAATCGCTGGCCTATGTCGCGCGGAGGCGAGGCGAGTGGGACCGGAGCGAGTCGTATTTCAACGAAGCTGAGCGGCTCGACCCGCGCAACGTTTCCCTTCTCACCCAGCACGCCCTTTCCAATATCTGTCTTCGTCGTTTCCCCGAAGCGCTGCGAAAGCTTGATCAGATTCTTGATATTACGCCGGACGACCTGGATACCCTCGTGAACAAGGCGATTATTGCACAAGCCGAGGGCGACCTGCCGCGCGCATCGACGCTTCTTGCTCCGCTCCACCCAACTGCCGACGACGCCCAGGCCTTGGAAACACAAGTTTACCAAGCGATCCTGGAGCGCCGCCCTGCACAAATCATTTCTCGGCTACAGGAAATACTTGCCAAGCCTGATCCAGCGTTGGGTTACATCAATGGCGAACTGCGCTTTTGGTTAGGCTGGGCGCAAGAAGTCGCCGGCGATCATGCCGCCGCTCCGGAAAGTTGGCGACAGGCGCGCAGCGAACTGGAACCTTTCCTCAAAGAACAGCCGGATAACTATATCCTCATTGGAGATCTCGCGCTGACCAGTATGGGCCTTGGTGACAAAGCCGCCGCGTTGGCCCTGGCCGAACGGGCCATGGCCGCGAGTCCGATCGAGAAAGACGCGGTGACTGGTCCCTTTCCGATCGAGATCCTGGCCCGGGTGGCGGCGCGCACGGGGGAGCCCGACCGCGCCATCGCCGCTTTACAGAAACTACTCTCGATACCGTACGCTGGTCTACTGGCTCAAAGCATGCCGCTCACTCCTGCGCTGCTCCGGCTCGATCCGATGTTCGATCCGCTTCGAAATGATCCGCGCTTCCAGAAACTGGTCGCCTCGTCCGCGTCGAAATAAAACATGGCTGCCGAAGTTAAAAAAGAAATTGAGCTCGAGATCGCGCATGTATTGTTCACAGACATCGTCGGTTACTCGAAGCTGCCGATCCATCAGCAACGAGCCGTAGTCGAGCGCTTAAATGAAATTGTCCGAGGTACGGATGAATACCAAACCGCGGAAACCGCGGGGCGCTTGATCACAATCCCGACGGGCGACGGCATCACGCTGGTTTTTTATGATAGTCCGGAAACGCCAGCTGAATGCGCGCTGGAAATAAGCCGCGCCCTCAAGAAGCATCCGGAACTTCAGCTGCGAATGGGCATACACAGTGGACCCGTGAGTGGGGTCATCGACGCAACCGGAAAAGCGAACGTGGCTGGCGCCGGCATCAATATCGCCCAGCGGGTGATGGACTGCGGCGATGCCGGACACATCTTGCTCTCGAAGCACGTCGCTGAAGATCTCGAGGAATACCCTCACTGGCAGCCGCACCTGCATGAACTTGGCGAGTGTGAAGTCAAACATGGCCTTCGCCTCTCCCTGGTGAATCTGTACACTGAGGAGCTCGGGAACCCGGCAGTGCCGGAAAAGCTGAAGGCGGCGCGTGTCGCTGCTGCTGCTGCTGCAGTTCCCGAGAAGAGCATCGCGGTGCTACCGTTTGAAAACCGAAGCCGCGACCCTGACAACGCCTACTTCGCCGATGGCATCCAGGATGAAATCCTGACGCGCTTATCCAAGATGGCCGATCTGAAGGTCATCTCGCGTACATCC
>WNGB01017618.1_pt1 | contig 11206 bp, 9 predicted proteins | sample 5400681 | NCBI WGS metagenome assembly WNGB01 (sample SAMN13153367, study PRJNA577476) | soil metagenome | isolation source: 115 cm soil or saprolite under grassland replicate 2 | place: USA:California | collected 2016-06-15 | reverse complement strand
AGTGGTTCTCGAATCCGGCGAGCCCGACCATGTCGATGAAATGCGCGGCGCGCGTTTGCGCCTCGCGTTTGCCGACGCCGACGCATTCGAGCCCGTAGACGACATTCCCGAGCACGGTGCGCCATGGCAGCAGGGATGCGTCCTGGAAGACGACCGCGCGGTCGGGCCCGGGCTTGGTGACGACCTTGCCTTCAACCAGGATGCGGCCGGCGCTGGCCGCCATGAGGCCGTCGACCACCGACAGGAACGTCGTCTTGCCACAGCCGGACGGGCCGACGATCGAGACAAATTCTCCATCCATCACTTGCAGATTAACGCCGGCGAGCGCCGTCAGTCGGGTGTTGGTGCGCGGCTGGAAGTAGTCCAGCCGGATATCCTGCGCTTCGAGCTTGGGAGTCATCGTCACACTTGCAATCACATTTGCACCGGCGGACGCCAGGCTTCGACCCTGCGCTCGATGCGCTGCACGATCTCGATCAGGATCATCCCGGCGGCCACGATGGTGAGCACGCCGACGAACACCTTGTCGGTCTGGAAGCGCGAGCCGGCCTGGCTGATCATCGCGCCAATTCCTGCTGCCGATCCGTAGATTTCGCCGACCACCACGCCGATCATGCCGCGGCCGATGGCGAGACGAAGCGCCGCGAGCAGGAACGGGACGGCGCTCGGCAGGATGATGGTCCGGAACAACCGAACGTCACCGGCGCCGAAGCTTGCAGCAACCTTGATCAGGCGCGGATCGGTGGTGCGAACCGCGGCCCTTGCGTTGATCGCAATCGGGAGCACGGCGAGCAGCACGATGATCAGCACGCGGGCGCCGAGCCCGGTGCCGACCCAAACCACGATGAGCGGCAGGAAGGCGACTTGCGGGGTAGCGTTGAGCGCCGTTAGAAACGGATCGATCGCGTAGGAGAAACGCCGATACCAGCCGGCGGCGAGCCCGAGTGGAATCCCGATGGCGATCGCAAGAACGAGCCCGAGCCCATAGCCGAGCGAGCTCCAGGCGATATCGCGCCAGATTTCGCCAGTGACGAAGAACATCCGGAAGGCGGCAGTCGCGACCAAGGTCGGCGACGAGATGAAGATGCGCTCGAGCTGCAGGCGCTCGGCCGACTCTCCCAGAATGGGATGCAGCGCATCGGCCCACCAGCCGCGCTCGAGTCCCTCCCAGGCGAGCAGGGCCATGAGCACCATCGTGGTGCCGAGAATGGCGCGCTCGTGCCTGAGATAGAAGGTCTGCTCAGTGGACATCGGGCCGCCACCTCTCGAACCGCCGCTCGAGCCGATCGAGCAGCGCGACCACGATCAGGCCCGTCACCATGAAAATGAGAACGCCAAAGAACACAAGGTCGGTCTGGAACGTGTTGCCGGCGGCCGCGATCATGTGGCCGATGCCGGCCGTGGAGGCATAGAGCTCGCCCACCACGACCCCAAGCAGCGCGCGGCCGGCGCCATATTTCAGGCCGGTGAACACGAACGGCACCGTGCCCGGCAGGACGATGCTGGAGAAGATCTTGAACCTTGAGGCCGAGAAGCTGCGGGCCACGCGGATGAAGCGTGCTTCGCTCGCCTTCACGCCCGCTTGCGTGTTGATCAGGATCGGGATCACGGCGCCGAGAAACACCACCACGACCTTGGACCAGATGCCGATGCCGGACCAGATGACAATGAGCGGCAGCAGCGTGACGCGCGGCACCGCGTTCAGCGTATCGACGAACGGGCTCAGCATGTATTGCAGCCGCCGGGACAGTCCGATCGCGAGCCCGAGCGGGATCGCGATCGCGACCGCCAGGCCATAGCCAAACAGGAACTCGGTGCCGCTGACGCGCAGATCGTTCCAGAAGTCGCCGTCCTGGAGCAGGCCGAATCCGGCCTGCGCCACTCGCGTCGGGGAGGAGATGAACAGCGGATCGACGAGCCGCGCAACGTCTCCGGCTTTCTACCTCCGGTCGGCCTGTCTCGAAGTCAGCGGGCTCCGCTCCACCGGACGAATTCTTCGAACAGCCTGTTGCGCTCGCTCTCCGAGATGGCGCTCGCTCGTCCGGGCGCAATCTTGCGCTCCTGAAGGAATTGATTGAATTGATCGCGCCGGTTGGCGAGCGCTTGCTCGCGATGGTTCTTGAGCCAATCGTCGGCGCCTTCGAAGCGCTTCCAGCCCGGAATGACGGCGGCGAGATTGGTGTCCTGCCACTTCGGATGACGTGGGGGCTTCTGGAAATCGCTGATTTTCGCAAAGAAGGCTTTGACGAATTTGTCGATGCGGCGGTAGCGGTCGGAGTTCTTCGGCCAATTGTACGCAAACAGGATGGTTCCGCTCGCGATCGTGTCGACGGTCTGACCAGGTGCGATGAGGTTGGGATAGTCATCGTGGGTGAGGGCCGAGGGCAGGTAGTCCGCCTGCAGCGTCTTGATGAATGGAACGGGCAGGATGCGATAGCCATCGCTGGCCTTGAGGCCGGCGAGCGCTTCCGAGGGCTTTCCCGAGGTCAGAACCGTGGCGGCGATCTCGCCGGACTTCAGCTTCTCCAAGCCGTCGTTCTGCCGCATATTGACCTCTTCGACCTTGACGCCAAAACGCTCGAAGATGTCGCGCGCGGACAGCTGGGTGCCGCTGCCAGCGGTGTTGAAGTTCACCTTGCGGCCCTGCAGCTGCTCGAGCGAGGTGATGTTCGAGCGCGTCACCACATGCACCTCTTCATTACAGATCTTGGCGATGTAGACGATCCTGTCGCCGATGTCGGCAATCTCGCCCGTGCGGCGGTAGTGGCCGAGGATGTTGGTCTGCGCAAAACCGATATCCACGCCGTACAGATAGCGAACGTCGCGGACGTTCTGGAATGCACCCTGGCTGATCACAGGCAATATCCGCAGCTCGTCGCCGTCATTGAGAACCGCGGCGAGATCATAGCCGAACACGGCGTAGGCCAGGGACGGGCTGCCAGTCACGACCGTGAGCGTGTTGGCGTTCATCCGCTCGGCGACCCCCCTGGCGGATCTGTCCTGCTGCTGTTGCTGGGCGTTCGATCGCTCGCTCAGACATGGTGTGATGAGGAGAGCAAGCGCGCAGAGCACTGGCGCGCCGATACGGGCCGCACCGATACGAGCAACGATCGATTTCAGTTTGGAACTGGCAAACATGAACGGCCCCCCTGTGTCGACACGTGACAAGTTTCTTGCCCGTTGCGACATGAAGGTCGCAACACGGACATCAGCAGCGCATATCAGTTGACGGCTAGGAACGATGATCCAAGAGCTACGATCGGCGCGCGACGATCAGAATTTCGCGCTGGCCGCTCGCAACTTTGTGGAGGTTATGATTAAAGTCCGGCACATTTGTGACGTGTGACAACCCGCGGCCACAATCGCAGTAACGTGCCATTCAAATTTTGCTGAAGTGCAGGATATTCCAGCGCGACGTTATTTGGGCGCGCGTTTGGCCAGGATGCGCTGGAGCGTACGCCGATGCATGTTGAGGCGACGCGCGGTCTCCGACACATTGCGCCCGCACAGCTCGTAGATGCGCTGGATGTGCTCCCAACGCACGCGGTCGGCCGACATCGGATTTTCCGGCGGCTCGGCGTGCTTGCCCTCGAATGCCAGCAACGCCTGCACGACGTCGTCGGCGTCGACCGGCTTGGCCAGATAGTCGACCGCGCCAATCTTCACCGCGTTCACCGCGGTAGCGATGTTGCCATAGCCGGTGAGGATGATCGCGCGTGCGTCCGGCCGCCGCCGCTTGAGCGCCGAGACAACATCAAGTCCGTTGCCGTCGCCGAGTCGCATGTCGACCACCGCATAGGCGGGTGATTGGGTTTCGAGATGCAGCAGGCCTTCGGCCACCGACTCCGCCGTTGTCACCGTGAAGCCACGGCTTTCCATGGCGCGGGCCAACCGCTGCAGGAACGACTTGTCGTCCTCGACGATCAGAAGCGTGCGATCGCCAGTTGTTGTAGGGAGTGGTTCGGTTTTCGCGCTCGTCGCCATTACGGTCATGTCGCCATCACAGTTACGAGGCCCCGGCCTGCAAGCGGGCACCCCCGCCAAGGATCGGCGGCAGTGCGACGTCGTTATATATCACAAATTTATGTACTGCCGCTCCGGCCGGCAACCGGCGCCCGGTCAATCTCGAAATATGCTTAAATCCAATGGGTTGTGGCGCCTGTGTCCTAGTGCCGCCGATTTGAAGTTCCTGCACCACCTGCAGCAAAACTCGGTCAGGAACTTCAAATCGAAAAGCGGCACTAGAATCATAGAGTTGCTAGTGCCCCCTTTGTTTCCGAAGTTCGTGTCAGAGCTTGCTGCGACGTATCACGAACTTCGGAAACGGGGCACTAGGCCGGCACCGCTGGCGCTCCCGCAACCTCGAGATCGGCGCGGTTCCAGCGCGCCTGCACGACCGCGCCTCGCCCAGGGAAGACCCGGTTCTCGAAGGTGAGGGTCGCCCCGGACCGCTCCAGCAGCGTCTTGGCAATGAAGACGCCGAGGCCGAGGCCGCCGCCGGCTTCGCCACCGACATTGAACCGCCGCCGGCGCGAGCTGGTGACATAAGGCTCGCCGACCCGATCCATGATCTCGGGCGCGAAGCCCGGCCCGTCGTCGCTGATAGTGACGTCCACCTCCTCGCCGCTGTAGGTCACCGCCACGTCGACCCGCTCGCGCGCGAAGTCGACTGCATTCTCCACCAGATTGCCAAGGCCATAGAGAATGCCTGGATTGCGCCCTCCCACCGGCTCGGTAGCGTCGTTCCGCGCCGCCAGCGACACGTTGATGGCAACGCCGAAATTGCGGTGGGGCGCCACGGCCTCATCGATCAACGCCGAGAGCGGCATGCGGTCGAACGGCTCGACGTTGGAGGAGAGCTCGGTGAGCTTGGCCAGGATGGCGCGGCAGCGCTGTGCCTGCTCGCGCAACAGGCTGACGTCGTCCATATAGGGCGAGTCGGGCTCGATCGCGCGCTCGAGCTCGGTCGCAATCACCGTGATGGTGGAGAGCGGCGTGCCGAGCTCGTGTGCGGCCGCGGCCGCCAAGCCGTCGAGCTGTGAGAGGTGCTGCTCGCGCGCCAGCACCAGCTCGGTGGCGGCCAGTGCGTCGGCGAGCTGGCGCGATTCCTCGGCCAGCTGCCACGCATGCACCGCGATGAACCCGAGTGCGAGCAGCGTCGCGATCCATACCCCCATGACGTAGATCGAAGGCAGCTTCAGCGTTTCATCCGGATCCCACGGCAGCGGATAGGAGTAGAAGGCGAGCACGGTCGCGCACAGCGCCGCAAAGCTGCCGAGGATTCCGATCATGCGCGGCGGCAGCGCGGTCGCCGACAGCAGCACCGGCCCGAGCAGGAGAAACGAGAACGGGTTCTGCAGCCCGCCGGTGAGAAACAGGAGGATCGCGATCTCGGCGATGTCGAAGGCGAACAGCCACGCCGCCCGGTCGGGCTCGATCCGCTGCGTCACCCGGAAGCGCACGCGCAGCGCCACATTGAGCCAGGCCGCAAGCGTGATCACGGCCAGGCAGGCCCAGATCGGCAGCTCGAAGTCGAGCCCGAAATAGACGACCAGCACCGCGGTGGTCTGGCCGAGCACCGCGACCCAGCGCAGCCGCACCAGCGTGTCGAGACGCACATTGCGCCCCGGCCGGCCGGCATGTTCGTGCAGCTCGATCGTCATGGGGGGACACTACCTCTCTGCACGCTAGTGCCGCCGATTTGAAGTTCCTACAGCACCTGCAGCAAACTCTGTTAGGAACTTCAAATCGAAAAGCGGCACTAGAATCATAGAGTTTGCTAGTGCCCCTTTGTTTCCTTCGTGTCAGAGTGTGCTGAGGTGTATCACGAACTTCGGAAACGGGGCACTAGCTCAAGCGTGGTGGATTGTCCCGCGACAAGGCGACGACGCCAGCAAGGCAGGTTCACGGCAGGGCTCAAGTTCAGGCCTTGCACAAGGCCGCCTGCGGCGTCACATCTCACGTTCATGGCCGCCGTTGAACCCGCCGTCGCCGTCGAGAACCTCGTCAAGGTCTACAACACCACGCGTGCGGTGGACGGCATCTCGTTTGCGCTCGAGCCCGGCTCAGTCACTGGGCTCCTGGGCGGCAATGGCGCCGGCAAGACCACCACCATCGCGATGATTCTGGGGCTCGTCATGCCGACGTCGGGCTCGGCGCGGGTCTTGGGGGCCGACATGTCGCGCCAAAGCCATAAGGTGCTGCAACGGATGAATTTCGAAAGCCCTTATGTCGACATGCCGCATCGGCTCACCGTGCGGCAGAACCTGGCGGTGTTCGGGCGGCTCTATGCGGTGCCTGACCTTGCGGCGCGCATTGCGCAGATCGCGGATGAGCTCAGCCTTACCGAGTTCCTTGACCGCCCGACCGGCAAGCTCTCGGCCGGCCAGAAGACGCGCGTGGCGCTTGCCAAGGCCCTGGTCAATGCACCCGAGGTGCTGCTGCTCGATGAGCCGACCGCCTCGCTCGACCCCGATACCGCCGACTGGGTGCGCACCAGGCTCGAGCGCTACCGGGCCGAACGTGGCACGACCGTGCTGCTCGCCTCCCACAACATGGCCGAGGTCGAGCGACTGTGCGACCGGGTCATCATCATGAAGCTTGGCCGCATCGAGGATGACGATACTCCGGCGCAGCTGTTGGCCCGCTACGGCCGCGATACGCTCGAGGAGGTGTTCCTCGATGTCGCGCGCGGACGCGGCGAAGCCGCGCGCGAGGCCGCCCAATGAGCCTGCCGCTTTCTTCCGCCCTCATGATCTCGCCGCATCGCGTCGGCGCCATGGTGCTGCGCTATCTCTATCTGCTGCGCTCGTCGTGGTCGCGGGTGCTGGAGCTGATCTATTGGCCGGCCGTGCAGCTCCTGGTCTGGGGGTTCCTGCAGTTCTACATCGCGCAGAATTCCGGCTTCTTTGCCCGCGCCGGCGGCGTCTTCATCGGCGCCGTGATGATGTGGGACATCCTGTTCCGCGGCCAGCTCGGCTTCTCGATCTCGTTTCTGGAAGAGATGTGGTCGCGCAACCTCGCCAACCTGATGATCAGCCCGCTGCGCCCGATCGAGTTCGTCATGGCGCTGATGGTCATGAGCGTCGTGCGGCTGGCGATCGGCATGGTGCCGGTCTCTCTCCTCGCCATCACGTTCTTTGGCTTCAACATTTACGGGCTTGGGCTCGCGTTTGCTGTCTTCTTCATGAACCTGATCCTGACCAGCTGGTCGGTCGGCCTCGTGGTGTCGGGCTTGGTGATGCGCAACGGCATGGGCGCCGAAAGCTTGGCCTGGACCATGATGTTCCTGATCATGCCGGTGATCTGCGTCTACTATCCGGTCAGCGTGCTGCCGCACTGGCTGCAATGGGTGGCCTGGTCGCTGCCGCCGACCTATGTGTTCGAAGGCATGCGCGCTCTTATTCTGGAGCAGCAGTTCCGTGCCGACCTGATGGTCGCCGCGTTCGCCCTCAACGCAGCCTACTTCGCAGTTGCGGTCGCAATCTTTCTGGCCTTGCTGCGCAGCGCGCGCCGCATCGGCTCCCTGCTGCAGAGCGGGGAATAGTGAATACCCCGTTAAGGATATCGAATCACCCCAGAATCCCTATTTAAAGCGGTGCAAACACATCTTGTTGTATGTTGACGGAATGATGAAAAAAGAACAGGCTGCTGCACTGCACAACGCGCCGGGGGGCCGTTCGATGCCTATAGGTGAATTCGCCGGCGCCGCGGCCGCCACGGGCCATCATGGCCCAATGTACGCGGCGCCTGCCTATTGGCTCTACGAGCTAAGCCATGCGGCGCTCAATCCGGCACGCGCCTTCGCCGATGCCGGACGGCTGTTCTTCAAGAATCCGGCCAATCCGCTGGCCCACACGCCGTTTGGCAAGGCCACCTCGGCCGCGCTGGAGCTGTTCGAGCGCACGACGCGCCGTTACGGCCAGCCGGGCTGGAACATCAAGGAAACCCTGGTCGGGGGCGAGCGCGTGCCGGTGCATGTCACCCCGATCTGGGAGCGGCCGTTCTGCCGGCTGCTGCATTTCAAGCGCGTATTCGAGCGCCCGCCGCGCCGGCCGCAGCCGCGGCTTCTCATTGTGGCGCCGATGTCGGGTCACTACGCCACGCTCCTGCGCGGCACGGTCGAGGGCTTCCTGCCCAACCACGAAGTCTACATCACGGAATGGATCGACGCCCGCATGGTGCCGCTGTCGCTCGGCAGCTTCGATCTCGATGACTACATCGACTACGTGATCTCGATACTGCACTTTCTGGGCGGCGACTGCCATGTCATTGCGGTCTGCCAACCATCAGTGCCGGTGCTCGCGGCGGTCGCGCGCATGGAGGCGGACGGCGATCCCTACGTGCCGCATTCCATGGTGCTGATGGGCGGCCCGATCGACACTCGCGTGAACCCGACAGCCGTGAATACGCTGGCCGAGCGGCGCGGCATGGAGTGGTTCCGCAGCAACGTCATCACCAAGGTGCCGTTCCCCAATCCAGGCTTCATGCGCGATGTCTATCCCGGCTTCCTGCAGCTGCATGGCTTCATGAGCATGAACTTGGACCGCCACCTGGAGGCGCATCGCAAGCTGTTCCAGCACCTGATTTCGGGCGACGGCGACTCCGCGCAGAAGCATCGCGAGTTCTATGACGAATACCTCGCCGTCATGGATCTGTGCGCCGAGTTCTATCTGCAGACCGTCGACACCGTGTTTATCCGTCACGCGCTGCCGAAAGGGCACATGACCCATCGCGGCATCCCGATCGATCCCGCAGCCATCCGCCGCGTCGCGCTGATGACGGTCGAAGGCGAGCACGACGACATTTCGGGCGTCGGCCAGACCGAGGCGGCGCACGCTCTGTGCGCCAATGTTCCGCCGAGCCGCAAGGTCCACTGGCTGCAACCCGACGTCGGGCACTACGGTGTGTTCAACGGCTCGCGCTTTCGTGCCGAGATCGTGCCGCGCATTTCTGATTTCGCGCTTTCGATCAACGCCGTGGCCACCAAGCGTGTGCCGTCGGCCGTTGGCCCGCGCGCGAGCGTCAACGGGGCAGCACATCCGCCAGCTGCGGAATAGCCGTTAACTCTTGTGTCAAAGGCCAGGAAGCCGCGTCGCAGCAGGGTTTCTTGCCTGATTCGCTGTTTCGCGCCCAGCAAATACGGGTCAAGGCTTTGTTTTAATTGTGGAAATTAGGTTAGCGCGGAGCCTCCTCAGGTGTGACTGGGCGGCGGGCACCGGACACCTTCCAAAAAGATTATATGAATACGAATTCATAGCTTGCGACACACAAATTGTTGTGGATGGTTTTGGGGGATGCCCCATGCCCTTGGGGAAGCCCTAAATTTCGCGGCGAGGCGAGCGGCAGGGCATTGCGGCTATGGCACTATTTCGTCCCCAGATTTTCTTCGATGGATTGGAAGTCATGTCGCGCGCGTTGCTCTATCGCCGTCCGACCGAGCCTTCGGCGATCGAGATCATTTTCGAGCGCTCGGTTTTCCTGGTGACCCTGCGCCGGCACCGGCAGGCGCGCCGCTATACGCTGCGCATCGATGCGGTGACGCGCGAGGTGATCCTCACCATTCCGCCGCGCGGCAGCCTCAAGGAGGCGCGCGACTTCGTCCAGTCTCATGGCGGATGGATCGCGGCACGACTCAAGCGGATGCCCGCGGCGGCGCCGTTCATGCACGGCATTGAGGTGCCACTCCGCGGCGTGGCGCACCGCATCGTGCATCGGCGCGGCATGCGCGGCACGGTCTGGACCGAGATCGACGACAACGGCGATCGGTTGCTCTGCGTGGCGGGCGACCCGCCGCATCTTGATCGCCGCATCGCCGAATTTCTCAAGCGCGAGGCGCGTCGCGATCTTGAAAACGCCAGCCGCCGCCATGCCGAAAGCCTGGGTGTCAAGGTCAAGCGCATCTCGGTGCGCGACCAGTCGAGCCGTTGGGGCTCCTGCTCGTCGGCGGGCGTGCTGTCGTTTTCCTGGCGGCTGATTTTGGCGCCGCCGTTCGTGCTCGACTATCTGGCCGCGCACGAGGTGGCTCATCTGGTCGAGCTCAATCACTCGCCGCGGTTCTGGCGGCTGGTCCGCCGTCTGCATCCAGGCTTCGATCGCGCCAAAAGCTGGCTCGATTCACGCGGCACCGATCTGCACCGCTACGGCCTGCCGGCGCGGCGGCGCGAGCGGAGCTAAGCCCCGCTAGTTCGTCAGCTTGACGCTATTGCCATAGGGGCCGACGCCGGGCGGAACCGGCACGTCGGAGGCGCTGTAGTCCGAGTTGAGAATCAGGTTCGGACCGGAATGCAGGTCGATGCGCTGCACCACCAACACCGTGTAGGCCGACTTGTCCGCGATCGGCTTGTTGGCGTCGATGATGAGCCGGCCTTTCGGCATGTAGATCGTGCCGAGCAGCATGCGGGCATTATCGCTCAGGATCTTGTGCTCGCGCGGCGGGCCTGGGATGAGCTTTCCCAGGAGTCCTCCGATGATTGGGATCGGCAGCGCATACGGCGGTATTGCCGGTGCACTGGCGCCGGCCGGATCGTCAAAGATCAGGAGGCCGGCGAGCGGGCCGTCTTTGGGGGCAGACAAGCTGATCGTGCTGTCGGCCGCAAATGTGAGGTTTGACGTCGGCCCGGTCAGATAGAAGCCAACATTCGCACCGCGCAGGATGGCGGCCTTGTCGACGATCAGCGGTCCATCCTTGATAATGTACACGCCGCTCGCGAGCGTGACATCGGCGCCGTTGGTGACCTTCAGTCCGCCGCAATAGACCCCAGGCTGCAGCGTCTGCACGACGCCGCTGATGACAGTGTTGTTGAACCGGCAGGTCGTATCGGACGGCGGCGTGCGGGACCGTAGCGGGTCCGCCATCGCCGGACAGTCGGTGACCGGATCAGGAGTGAGGCTTGCGCCCGCGGTCCTGGCCCTGCCGCCTGCAGTGCAGATCAGACCCGCCTTGACGATCGCGTTGTCCTTGGCCTGCAGGCCCGCAGTGTTGGTCGAATTGGAGTAGACCATGCAGCCGGTCGCGGTCATGGTTGCCGATTGCTCGAGCTCAAGCGTCGCGGGGGCTCTTGGTTCGAGCGCGAGAAGGCAAAGGGGCATGGTGCCGCTGAGCTTGGCAGTCGCGCTCGCCGCGAGCGTCGGTGCCTTTGCCCAGAAGTGTGCGCCAATTTTGGGCACATACGTCTCTGTCGCCGAGACCGTCACCGACAAGGCG
>WNGB01035127.1_pt1 | contig 11207 bp, 13 predicted proteins | sample 5400681 | NCBI WGS metagenome assembly WNGB01 (sample SAMN13153367, study PRJNA577476) | soil metagenome | isolation source: 115 cm soil or saprolite under grassland replicate 2 | place: USA:California | collected 2016-06-15 | reverse complement strand
CGACGTAGAGGGCGATGTCTCGCTCGTCCTTTAGCGTCAACTCCGCAGTGAACGTTTCCACCAACACCATACGATCATCGAGGATGCAAAACATGTTGGTCTGCCGCGCTGGCACGTGCGCGGACCACGGGATGATGCCGACGCCGACATTCGCGAGGGTGGACAGCGAAGCGATCCGGTCGAGCTGGGCGAGCAGCACACCCGTCGGGCATAGGCGCCAGCGAAGGGCCCCCTCGGTAATCAGAAAGTCGAACCGCTTGGATTGGTCGTACAACGCCGCCTGCCGCTCGACACGACTGGCAACCGCGTCAGCGACGTTCTCCGCACCAAACCGGCCCACGGTGAGCACGTGCCGGGCATACTCGGCGGTCTGCAACAGGCCTGGAACCACGTTCGGTTGGAACAGGCGCATCTGTGCTGCCGACGACTCGGCTTCGCGGAGTTCCTCTTGCCGTCGCCGGAAGCCCGGACGATGCAGCACACTCCATGCGTGCAGCTCGGTTCGCAGCGCACTCACCTGGTCAACCAGTGCCGCCTTCACGTAGCCGGGCGGTCTCGATCTTGGAGACCTTGGACTGCGACATGCCGACAAGCCGGGCGAGTTGTTCACCAGTGAGCCCGGCTTGCCGACGAAGCTCGCGGAGCCTCGCCCCAAGTTCCGCACGCTCGGCCGAGGGGTCTCCTCCTATGATGCGGCAAGGGTTGCACGGTATTGCTCGAACGACATGGCGCGTGCCATCACTGCATCGCGGCAGAGGCGGTAACGGCGAACGTCCTCGACGGCGACCGCGCGCAGGAACCGGCCGGCGTCGTCATACTGCAGCACCACCGCGATCGAGTCATCGAACAACCAGAAATCGTGGTCCGGCATATCGGGGAGCCTATCGCCCGGTTGCAGCGCAAGGACGCGGATGTCCTCGCCTGCCCGGGTGTTGTCTGGGTAGCCCCATTCGCACTCGAACCGAACGTACTCGGTCATCGTCCCGCGTATGACCCTGACCCGTTGCATGCTCTTGCCGGCCGCCCTTGCCGCGCTCACCGTCTGCAACCACGGACGCTCCGCCCGCCATGCCGGTGGCCGTCGCCCTTCACGGAACAACCGCAGGGATTCGGCTTCGGTGTCGATCAAGTAGGCCGGCAGCGTCTCCAGTCGGAACGCCGACCGCCGAAACGATGTGAACAGCGAAGCCAGGTCCGGCGCAGTCACGAGCCAGCCTTGAGGTTCAACAGCAGGTCAGCGGGCACCTCCACCAAGGTCTCATGGGCCGGCACGCTCACGTCGGCCAGCGCTTCGGGATCGTCTACGATGGCGCCTTGCACAACGAACGTTCCTCGATCCGTCGCGTAGACCGTTGGGCAGGTCCCGCCTTCGCAAGTGCCAACCCGTGTGAGCCGCATGGGGCTACTCCTTCCGCTTCGGCTCTCGACCCCGGCAAGGCGGAAGTCTAGTCCAAGGCACCACGGTTGTGAAGAATAATTCTGGTACGGCGGCATGCGGCGATCGAGCGTCGTGCGACTGCCGCGGACCTCGTGGCGGCCACCGGCGTCGATCAGGTCATGCTTGCGCTGCTTGCGGACCTCCATCCCTGAACGCCGTGACGAGTGGGCGTGCCGGCGGGTCGGCCGCACGCGTTCAACCTCGTTGGCTCGGGCTGGCCGGGTGGATGCCGATCGCGCTCGGCGTGGTGGTGATCAGGCTCCTTAGACGTCGTTTCGCTCCTTTGGGGTTGGTCTGACAGGATGCTGGGTCATGACAACCCTCATCGACGACCTGGTGCCGGATGAGCTGTGGGCGCTGGTCGAGCCCTTGCTCCCCGCCCCACCACGCCCGCCCTACGGCGGCCGTCACCGTGCCATCCCCGATCGCAACTGCTTCGCGGCAATCGTGTTCATGGCGCGCACGTCCACCCCCTGGCGGCTGCTGCCCGCCCAGGAGCTCGGCTGCGGCTCGCCCGCGACCTGCTGGCGCCGGCTCACCGAGTGGGCCGCTGCCGGCGTGTTCGACCAGCTCCACCTGGCGGTCTTGGACCGCCTCGGCGAGCAGGGCCGGCTGGACTGGTCGCGGGCGAGTGTGGACAGCATGAGCGTGCGGGCCCGGCGTGGGGGGACCAGGTGGGTGCAAATCCGGTCGATCGTGGCAAGCCTGGGAGCAAGCTCCACCTGGTTTGCGACGGTGGTGGGCTGCCGTTGACCGCGGTGGTGACCGCCGCCAACGTCAATGACACCACGATGTTCGAGGCGGTCCTTGACGACGTCCCGCCGATCCGCACGCCGGCGGGCCGTCGGCGCACCCGACCCGGCGCGGTCCACGCCGACAAGGCATACGACAGCGCCGCCAACCGAGCGTACCTGCGGCGGCGTGGGATCACTCCGCGGATCGCCCGTCGTGGGATCGAGTCGTCGACCAGGCTTGGACGCCACCGCTGGCGGGTGGAACGGTCGCTGTCGTGGCTGAGTTGCTTCAGGCGGCTGCAGCTGCGGTGGGATCGCGACGCGGGCCGGTGGTTCGCGTTCGTCCTGCTGGCCTGCGCGGTCGTCTGCTTTAACCGGCTCTAACCAGCCGAAGGGAGTTACACGCCGTCGTCTAGCTCGGCGGCCAGGTTCCGAGCGGCGCGCCGATCTCCCATTCGTGGCCGAACGGGTCGACGATCCGGCCCAGCCGCCAGCCGTGCTCGTCGCCCACGGGCGACGTTTCCGTTGCCCCGGCCGCCACTGCCTGCCGGACGACCGTCTCGGGGTCGTTGACCACCAGCAGCGTCCGGCTGGTTGCCCCCTCGATCGAGCGCGGGCTGAGACGCTTCATGGTCGATGACGCCGGCGCCACCCAGAACGCTGCCTCGCCGACACCGAGTTGCGCGACGATGGCATCGCCCTCGCCCACACGATGCAGGATGGTTGCACCGAACGCCGCTTCGTAGAACGTGAGGGCATCGCGCGGGCTGTCGACCCATAGTTCTGGCTGAATGCTCGTCATCGCGGCTCCTTGATCGAGTACATCACGGTGTCTCCTGCCGGTAGAAGGGCAGGTAGCATAGTGCCGACGGGGCGGTCGATGCCGTGGCAGGGTGAGGCGGAGCCAACCGCGCTCGCCTCCGGGTTCCTCACTGTCGTCTCGGCCCCGGGCGATGACCCTTGCGCCCCACCGGCATCTCAACTCGTTTGCTTCAACGGCTCTAACCGGTCACAGGGAGCGACACGCCGTCTTAGCCCTGGTGCTCCACCGTCGCGTCTTCGGCAGGCAGACGCCACCGCTGGTTCATCTCGGCCACCTGCTCCGGCGTGATAACGGACTCCCCCGGCGGCCCGGTGAACCACTCCACGATGCGGTTCCACTCCACGTCGATGATCTCGATGTAGCGCCCGCAGTGCCGCAGCACGATGTGCAGTTCGCAGTCCTCGCCCGGCGCCTGAACGTCGCACTTACAGGCTTCCAGCCAGGCCTGCCACCGGGCGAGAATCAGCCTCCCCATGTCGTCCTCATCAAGCTTGCGATTGAACAGGTGGAAGCCCGGGACTGGCCGCTCCAAGGCCGCGAAGCTCAGCCAGGATGCATCCTGCTCGGTCACCGGCGGATGAAACCGGAGAAAGTACGTCGAGTCGGCGACGAGTTGCGCTTGCTCCTCGTCACCAAGCAGCCAGAGGCCGCCCCGCTGGTCCATGAACTGGTCCAGGTGCAGGAAGAAGCGAGCGAGGAACCACAGGGACGTACGCCGGCGTCTCTCGAGGCGGGAGTCGGCTACCTGGGGGTCACGACGCGCCCGCAGATAGACCGCCAAGTCGTTCTCAAGCCCCGACAGGTCCGACCACATCCGGTAGTAGTACTGGAACCGATCCAGCCACATCACGGCGAGCGCCGGGCTGGCGGGCAACTTCGCGGCAAGTCGCTCATAGGTGCTGCGCATCCGGTACAACGCGTCGTACTCGACCAGCTCGTCGGCCAAGAGATCAAGCAGCGGCTGGACATGCCGCCGGTTGAAGGTGTCGAGCTCCATGCCGGGGTGTCCGTGGTCATCGGGGTACAGGTATTCCCTAGTCCGCTCTCGCCGCACGACCGAAGCGAAGCCCTTGGTTGTTGCTGCCACGCCGAGGAGGAGAGCCAAGGCACGGTTCGCTCCTTCGTTCTGCTCGGGCTGGTCGGGCTTGAGCAGGTGTCTGAGCACGATGACGAGCTGAGCCTGGGCGGTTACGCCGCTCTCCTGAGCCGGACCGGCTACGCACGGAAGCGCCAGCAGACATGGGAGCTCAACGGGGTCGAGGGCACTGGCCCAGGCGCCCTGGTTCACCACGTGACGTAGCTCGCGGGCGAGCGCGCTCGCACCTGACACGGTTTCGCTAGGCGGCGGAGCTGGCATGGTCCGGGGATTGTCCTCCCTCGGTCCGCTCGGCGTCCTCCCCCATCTGGACCATGGATCGTGTCATGCGGCCCAGCGGGCAGGAACAGGAGGCGGATGGACGCGCAGCCCGTCACCGAGTCGACTCCTGAGCACCCGTTCACCCACGCGCTTCGGACATGGGAGGCGTGGTCCTCGGCCGACAGCTGGACCCGGGTGGTGGCCCATGCCCACCAGCAAGACCGGGACCTCAGTGGTCTGGGCGATCTGGAGGAGCTGACCAGCGGCCCTGACCCGCTTGCGGCGCTGCGGGCCAACCGCGAGGTGGTCGAGATCATGACCGGCTGGCGCTGGCAGGCCATGCGCGCCGCTCGGGAGCAGGGCCGCGGCTGGCATGAGATCGGGGAGGCCCTCGGCCTGGACGCCGAGGAAGCCCGGCGCAACTATATGGCAGCGGTGGAGCGGCAGGAGCTCGCCGCCACAGCTATGCCCGAGCTGGGCCCCCTGCTGCGCTACGACCCGCGCTGGCGGGACCTGGCCGACGACAACGACGCCGATCGTGAACGCTGAGCCCCTCGCTACCCTCCCGACCCCACCGTCTCTCACAGCGACGCCCCAGACCACGCAGCGCATGGCTCGGGTACGTCTCGGCCTGGTGCTTGGCGTGGCCGTGCTCGCCGCCGGCGTCGCCGGCCTGGGCTACCTGGTGAGCTTCGAGGCGATCAGCAACTTCGTGGTCCGTATCGGCGCGCTGCCCGAGAACCTGCGCTGGTGCGGGCCGCTCCTGGTAGACACCTTCATCACCATCGCCACCTTGTTCCTGGTGTGGCTGGCACTGTCCGGGGTGCAGTTGCGTCACTGCTGGGACGCCTACTACGCCTGGACCCTGATCGCAGTGGCCACTATCGCGAGCGCCTACCTCAACGCCGCCCACGTCCAGCCATCCATAGGCCCAGATGCCATGGCCGCTAAGGTGAGATGGGACGCCCGGATCGCCGCCGGCGCCGTCCCGTTCGCCGTCCTGGCGAGCGTCCACCTGCTCGTCCTGTTGCTGTTGCGGCTGCTGGCCGTGACACCAGTGCAAGATGCCGAGTCTGGGCGGGACGACCAGCTCACGCGGCGTGTGGTCGTGCGAGCCCTGTTGGCCCGCGAGACCCAGGATGAGCCGGTCTCCTGGCAGAACGTACAAGCCGCGACCGGCCTGTCTCGCAGTCGCTCATACGCGCTCCTGCGCCAGGAACGCGAGACGCTCGCCGGGACCAACGGCCAGCGGGAGACGTGACGGATACCGTGTCAGGACTGCGCCGTCCTGCCGCTGTGATGTCCTGTGCAGCGGGCTGAGCAGCTTGGCCAGGCTGCAGCCGGTGGCCTCTCACACGAGATACTCGCCTCACTGACCTGGCTCCCCGAGGGGGCCGCCCTCCGCGATCCGGCCGATGAGCCGACAGGTCCCGGCTCCCCTGGTGATTTCGACGGAATCACTGCCCCACCCGCAGGCCAAGCGCTGGTTAAACCACGTGAGCGCCTACGCCACGGCGGGCACCAGCTGGCGCTACATCCTCGCGTCCGAGGGCGACATCAAGACCGCCAAGGGCTCCTGGGATGCCCTCAGGAAGCTCGCTGCGTAAGGTTTTTGCTTTGGCAAACGCAAAGGTACAATGTGCGACGTGGGTTTGTGTCGCTCCCCCCGCACAGCCTTGGGAATCGCCTAATTTGCTGGATATTGTTATGGTAGTCCCATCGATTTAAGCAAAGGCTCAGTGTGGAGCAGGACAAGTGGAGCGCGTCAGCTAGGAGTATCTCCGCAGCTCAGCAGGCCATTTGAGGCGGGATGGCGCTTCACCTAATGGGTGCAGGGCCCAAGGGGCGAGAAAGAGCCTCTGGCCAGCGTAAACGCGTCATCTCATAGGTGCGCTTCGGTGGATCCAGGCTAAGTCATCCCCTTCTCCCGGTACAGTACTCACCAGCGCCAAGTCCTCAAAGAAGCGCGTTCTGCTGGATGTGCAAGGGAAAGGGCCCAAGCAAACCGAGAAGTTTACTGTTGGTGGAGACTGGGACCTCGAATGGTCCTACGAATGTAATGGCCGCCCACCGCAGTTCACCGGTACTGTATACAACGACAAGGGCCTCATCTCGGGCGACACTCTGCCTTTTCATGCCTCGGGCCCCAAGAGTGCCGGCCTACAGCAGTATCACAAAGGCGGCACGTACTCGGTGTTCATGAACACCTTGTGCACCTGGCACGTCGTGGTCAAAGAGTAATCTCTCCTATTGCTTGTGTTGGTCTTTAGAAATATGCTTGTGACAATATAGGAGGGTTGCAAGGTGTCCATTCGACCAGCATTAAGGCATGCTGCTGGGAGGGCTCGGCTGCTTGTCACCGCGACCCTCCTTGTGGTATCAACTTTACCTAATTTCGCGCCGCAGATTGCCCAAGCTGAAGACAACTGTACCGCTGCCCTCTACGGCATATCGGACTCTGTCAGCGGCAGCTCGGCGTCCTCCTCTACCACAGCTGTGGAGGTGGGCGTTAAGTTCACCCCGGCCTTCGACACCACCGCCACCGCCGTGCGCTTCTACCGTAGCGTGGCCGACAGCGCCGGCTACGACGTCCACCTGTGGGACTCAGACGGTACCCTCCTCGGTAGTGGCTCCGACTCCGGCGCTACCGGCACCGGCTGGATCGAGATCGACCTCGACGACCCCGTCAGCCTGACGGCCGGTACCACCTATGTCTCTAGCTACCGCGCTGCCCACGGCCGCCAGCAAATCGGCGCCGATGCCTACCAGACCCCCGAGAGCAACACCATGCTCTCCACTCCACCGGATGCCGGTTCATACGTGTACGATACCGGTGCCACAGGCGCCATTAATCCCAGCGCAGACACGTATGTCGATTCCAACCACACCTCAAGCAACTACGGCGCGACTAACCCGCTTTGGGCTACTCTCTCAAGTACACGGGCATTCCTGCGCTTTAGCACCAGCAGCGCTGTGCCCGCCGGCGCCACCGTCACCGGCGCCAAGCTCAAAATCTATGTCACCCAACAACTCCGTGACGAGCGGGGGCTTCGAAGTCCACCCGGAGCCAGATACCTGGACGGAAACCGGGACGACCTGGAGCAACCAACCAACCTGGGACTCAACCGTTTTGGCAACATCCACCACTCCGACGTCGGGTAGTTGGCTCACGATTGACCTACCGGCCAACGCCGTCAACACCACCGGCAACACCAGCCTGGCTCTCAAGTACACCACCTCGGGGGCCAACACCCAGCTCAACTCGCGAGAAGACGCATCGCACAAGCCTGAGCTAACCATTAACACCGTGTCTACCCTCAACACCTCCGCCGACACCTACGTCGATTCCAACCACACCAGTAGCAATTACGGCAGCACCAACCCACTGTGGGCCACCTTGTCCAGTACACGAGCCTTCTTGCGCTTTGGCACCAACGACGTGGTGCCCACCGGAAATGTAGTCACCAGCGCCAAGCTCAAAATCTATGTCACCAACAACTCTGTGACGAGCGGTGGCTTCGAGGTCCACCCGGAGCCAGATACCTGGACGGAGACTGGGACGACCTGGAGCAACCAGCCCACATGGAGTAGTACGGTCCTGGCAACCTCCGGCACGCCGACGTCAGGCAGTTGGCTAACGATTGACCTACCAGTCAGCGCCATCAACACGGCCGGCAATACCAGCCTGGCTCTCAAGTACACCACGTCGGGGGCCAACACCCAGCTCAACTCGCGCGAAGACTCAACGCACAAGCCTGAGCTGTCGCTTACCTACTCGTCCTTTACCTCTACCGACGACTCCTACTACGTCAGCCCTGTCCTAGCCTACGAAGACACTGCTGCTCCGTCGGCACCCACCAAACTCACACCACTAGTCGGGCCCAACAACGTCACTCTCACCTGGAACCAATCGCTCGACACCCAGGACGACGCCGTCACCCAGGCCTCCGTCTACACCGTCTACCGTGACGACGAGGAGATCGGCACAGCGGGTTCCGACGTGACCGCCTTCAATGACGAGGGCCTGAGCACTGGCACCTACAACTATACGGTCACGGCCAAAGACTACTGCGGCAATACGAGTAATGAGTCGTTGGCAACCCCGGCCACGGTCAACGACGAGATGCTGTTCTCTAGCAACAGCGCTCCATCGTCTAGTGTCAGCACCAGCACTGATCCCGTCACCGTCGGCGTTCAGTTCACCTCAGACGTAGAAGGCGAAGTGCAGGGCGTGCGGTTTTACCGGGCCGAGGAGCTGGGTGAAGGCGCCACCATTGGGGTGTGGGACGACGAGGAAAACCTCCTTGGCAGCGGCACGGTTGCCGACACCGACGGTACCGGCTGGATCATCGCTTTGTTCCAGGAGCCGGTAACTGTTCAGGCTGATACCACCTACACCGTGGGCTACTACTCCCCGGGCGGCCAGTACTCCTACACAGCCCAGGGCCTCTACACCCCCATCTCTAACGGCAACCTGACCGCTCCAGCGGAAGGCGGCGTCTACCACACCGGCACCGGCATGGTACTGCCGGCCTCTACCTCCAGCGCCAGCAACTACTGGGTAACGCCGATTGTCGGGCAGAAGCGAGTGAGCGGAGTCGAAGTCGGTGACCTGGTCCTACAGAAGAGCCAGAATAATTTCACGGAGACACGCCTCGTACTACGCCAGGCTGACGGTGCCGAAGTCACGCTCGATCCAACCGATAGTGCAGGCGCATATCCATACCCGAGTGCCGACAGCCCGGACGTTGCCCCGAACGGCCAAAGTATCGTTTTCACACATGTCTATCTGTACTATGACGAGAACAACGTCGTGCGTGGCGGTAACGCCATTGCCGTCATGAACACCGACGGCTCAGGCAAGACCCGGATAACCAACCCAGACGCTGGGTCGTCCAATCCGGCCGACCGCTATAGCGACAGCGACCCCCGTTGGTCTCCGGACGGCACTAAAATCGTGTTCTCGCGACTGGTCTATGACCCAAGCCTGAGCGAGTGGATCCGTGGCATTTACAGCATGGACGCGGACGGCTCAAACGTCACCGCGCTGACCACCGGCAGCGTTTACGTTGGCTACCCGGTGTGGTCGCCGGATGGCAGTAAAATTGCCTTCATTCATGATACCAGCAGCAATGTTTTGCTGTGGCTCATGAACGCCGACGGTTCCAACCAGCACGCCATTGACCCCGGCACCACCTGCGGGGATAGCAACGATGCCGCTTGGGCACCGGGCAATCGGCTGTACTTCTTGCGCACGTGTGTCGGCTCCCAAAAGATCTCCTACTTTACCTCGACCGACGGCTTCGCGACGGCTGCCAACTCCACGGAACACGAAGTGGTTGACCGGGGCCTGGACACGGTTGCGAACCTCCGCCTGTCGGGTGATGGAGCAACTGCCTACTATCTGGGCAGCGCAGACGAAGGCTTCGGTAACGTCGCTTTGGATATCAGGGACAATGAGGAGCGCACCGAGACCCAGCTGACTCATAATATCGAGGGTGTGGCTTACGGGCTCGCAGCTCCGGTCAATGCCAGCTGGTCGATGAAGCACTTCGCCGTGCTCGGCGACTCGTACTCGGCCGGGGAGGGCAACCCGCCATTTATCCCGCCAAGCGACCACAATGACTGTCACCGTAGCTTCAATGCTTACGCTAACTTCCTGGCCGGTTCGGCATCCGGTCTGAGGCTAACTAACAACGGCTTCGTCGCGTGTGCCGGCGCAACGACGACCGATGCCATCGAGGGCTGGCATAAAGAGCCATCCCAGTTGCCTGCCATTACGAGCAACGACGACTATGTGATACTCACAATCGGTGGGAATGATGTTGATTTCCCAGACTTTGCTGGCGCTTGTGCAATAGTCGGTTGTGCTAGCGGCTCATCTGCGTATAGCACTATAGTAGGCAAGATCCAAAATATACTGCCGGGGGCCCTTGCCGACTTCTTTGAAGACATCGGGCCAACCGTCGGCACCAAGCGTGTCCTCGTGCTTGGCTATCCAAATCTCTTGCCAGCAGCAACCCAGCCCTTTAACTTGTTCAGTTGCTCCTGGCTTACACCTAGCAGCCAAGATGGCGCGAAACAGGTAGAAGACTACCTAAATGCAGCTATTTCCGAAGCCGTGACGCTAGCTGGGGGACCATTCGAGTTTGTTGACGCAAATGATTCTACTTCTCCGTTTGCCGGGCATGAGCTCTGTACAAATAACTCCTACTTCAACAATGTTAAGCCGCCGCCTCATCCGGAGTACTCATATCACCCCAATGTTTCCGGGCAAGCGGCATACGCAAAACTAGTCCAGTCGTACTTGGCTAGCCATCCATGAATCAACACAGGCTCGAACGTTGAGCACAAGCAATGCACCATGCCCGAATCGTGCATACCATAATGTGGATAACCGGTGGCTAGCGGAGGGGTCACCCACTAGTATAAGTGACCAGATGCAACGATGTGAGAAAAGAGCAGAAAAAGCACCATCACCAGCAACGCGGCGTTAATCAAGCGCACGCGGCGGTTCTTAGTGCCAGCAAGGCTCAACATTGCCGAAAAAAGCATCATGAGGGCACTAAGCCCTAGAAACGGGCCGAACACTGCACTTATCTGCTCTGGATCAAAACCAAGAAAAATTATAGTAAGAAGCCCAAACAAGCTTGGTGCTATATCAATGATACGTAGGTCTTTCATAGTGGCAGGTTACCTGCTAATGTAACTGTTTAGTAACTGTTCAGGGCCCTGCTGGGATTGGTAGCCAGGGGCTGCCGAGGAAAAGCTGGTGGAGGGCGCGCATTGGATCCTCCCCGTGCTTTCGGGCGGTGGAGACGTAGCTGCGCAGGGTCAGGAACGCCTGTGCGCCTG
>WNGB01060423.1_pt1 | contig 11209 bp, 6 predicted proteins | sample 5400681 | NCBI WGS metagenome assembly WNGB01 (sample SAMN13153367, study PRJNA577476) | soil metagenome | isolation source: 115 cm soil or saprolite under grassland replicate 2 | place: USA:California | collected 2016-06-15 | reverse complement strand
GTCACCGGCGGGTCGACGCTCGCGACGCCCGACTGGTTCGCGCCGTTGTCCGTGCAGTGGAAGGTCACGACGACGTCGTGGTTCGTCCAGGTTCCTGCGGCGTAGGGCACCGTCGCCCCGCTGTTGTTCGTCGTGGTCGCCGTGGCGGTGGCGATCGGCAGCGTGCGGTCGATGTCGATGCCGGCCGTGGCGGTGCCGAAGGTGACGGTGGTGCTGTTGCCCGCCTGATCGGTACACGTGCCGCTGACGGTCCGATTCTCCGTCGGCCCTTGAACCTGCACCGGCGGGGTGACCGAGACGATCTGGTTGTCGGCCGAGATCGGGGTGCAGGTGAACGTGACGGTCACGGTCCGGCGGACCCACACTCCCGCGGTGTACGGCGCGCCGCCGGCGATGGTGGCGGCGACGCTGATCGAGGGCGACGTCTTGGTGATGTTGATCCGGTCGAAGGTGGAGGTGGTCTGGTTCCCAGCCGCGTCCGTGCACGTCCCCGTCACCGACTGGTCGCTGCCGGAGCTCGTGACCGTGACGCTCAACGGATTCGTCCCGTTCGACGTGGTGGTCGACCCGCTGGTGTAGGTGAGCGTCGCGACGCCGGAGTTGCCGTCCGTGCACGAGAACGTGACGGTGACGTCCTGGCCCGTGTTCGTGCCGGCGACGTACGGTGTCGTGCCCGCGCCGGACGGGATCGTCGCCGTCGTGGTCACCGAGGGCGCGATCGAGTCGATCCACACCTGCTGAGTGTTCGGTGACTCCACGTTGTCAGCGTTGTCGGATGCGAAGTACGAGATCGTCGTCTTGCCCTGCGCCGTGACCGTCACAGATCTCGACGCGCCCGGCACGACGGTCGCGGCATTCGTCTGTGCGCCGGTCGACGAGAACGAGATGTCCCTCACGCCCGATGTGTTGTCGGTCGCCGTCAGCGCGATCGCCACAGATCCGTTCGCCCAGTTGCCGAACGTGTACGGCAACCCGCCGACGGTTGCGGCCGCGGTCGTCGTGGGAGCGGTCGTGTCCTGCGGGTACGTGTAGCCGTCGACAAGGATCACTCCCTGCCCGTCGGGGTTCATGACGGCCACGTGCACCTTGCCCGCGGGGGCGTTCGGAATCAATCCGGTGATGGTCGTGGAGTCGACGACGAGGGGCGGGCTTGGGCTCTTCACGTCCGGGGGCGGGAGCGGGAGCAGTCGCTGTCCGCCGACGGTTACCACCGCGGGGGCGACGGCGTTCGTCGACGCCCCATTCGTGTTCGCGAAGCCGGTTCCCGTGATTGTCACCTGTGTCCCACCCGAACCCGAGGACGGCGTGATGGAGGTGATGGTCGGCTGGGGCGCGGCCGTGAAGACGAACTCGTCCTCCAGAGTGGCGGTCAGCGTGCTCGGGTTGTTCTCGGGGTCGGGGTTGACGACGGTCACGTCGACCGTCCCGTAGACCCCGGCGGGTGCAGTTGCGTCGATCATCGTGCCGTCGGGGGAAACGCTCGTCCCGGTGCCCGTCGCGCCGTTGCCGGATCGACCGAACTTCACCCTCGCGCCGCGCGCGAAGTCAGTGCCCGTCAAGTGCACGACCGTGTGACCGAGCGTGTCCGCGGTGGCCGGTGAGATCGAGGTCAGCGTCGGAGAGCCCGTCGGGCCCGTGTTGGTGAACGTGCTGGTTGCCGTCTGACCGTCCGGGTTCTTGACGGTGACGGTCTTCGTGCCTCCTGGCGCGTTCGGAACCAGGCCCACGATCGATGTTGGGCTTCGCACGATCGGGTGGAAGCAATCCGTCGTGCAGCCCGAGACCGGCGGGACCTGCTCGAGGCAGGTCGAGTCGGAGGCGCTTGTCTGGCCGGGGACGCACGCGGCGGCGGAGCCGACGGAGACGATCGCCGGCGAGGCGGCGTTCGCCGGATCGGCGGTGGTCGCGAAGCCCGAGCCGGCGATGGTGATCTCGGTGCCGCTCGGCCCGGTGCCCGGCGTGACGGAGGTGATGGCCGGCGCAGCTGCGGCGTCGAAGGTGAAGGCGGACGTCTTCGTCGCAAACCGTGTATCCGGGAGGGTCACCGTCACATCCACCAAGCCGGAGGCGTGTGCCGGAGTTCTTACCGTGATGGTCTTGTCGTCGAGGGCCGCGGCGCCGGCTGCGGCGGTTCCTCCGAACGAGACCGAGGTCCCCGCGCTGAAGTTGGCTCCCTTGATTGTCAGCTGCGTGCCGCCGAGAGATGTTCCGGTCACAACTGAGAGCGACGTGATCGCTGGAGGGTCGGGCGGAGTGATGAACTCGAAGGCGCCGGTCTTCGTTGCCATGCCGCCGCCCGGATTCGTTACCACCACATCGACGATTCCTGCCGCGTGCGCCGCTGTCTTCGCGGTGATCTGCGTCCCGTCCGCCGAGACCGTGACGCTCGTGCCCGTCGGCGGGGAAAGCTCCCCGCTCGCGGCAAAGGCGACCTTCGCGTTTGCGAGGAACCCGGCGCCGGTGATGGTCACGGTCGTCCCGCCGAGCGAGGAGCCCGTGGGCGGCGAGACCGATGTGATCGACGGCGCCGTGCCCGTGTAGCTGTAGTGACCAGCGCTCCCCGATTTCAGGGCACCGCTCTGGCCGTCCGGGTTGACAACGACCACGTTGGTCGCCCCGACCAGGCCGGGCGGCGCGGTCACGAGGATGCTCGAAGAGCTCAGGACCGAGACCGGCGTGCCCGTCGAGTCACCCGCGAGGCCGGCCGATCCGTCCGACGGCCCGAACACGACGTGGGCGCCCGGCTGGAAATGAGTGCCGGTGACGGTGACGTCCGTCCCGCCGGTGACCGGGCCGGATGTCGGCGAGACACTCGTCACGGTCGGCGCAGGGACGTACTCGAACGCGAGACCGTTGCTAGTCGCCGCCTCGCCGCCCGGCAGCGTGACCGTGACGGTCACGTTCTGCGTGCCCGTGCCCGCAGGCGACGTGGCCTTGAGCGACGGGTGCCGAACTTGACCGCGGTCGTTGCTCCGGTCTGCGTCAAGGCGCTGCCTTTGACGTGGACCGACGTGCCGCCCGCCTCCGGGCCGCTCCCCGGCGCGATCTTCGTGATCGTAGGCTTGGCTACGTACGTGAACGTCGTCGTCCCGGTCGAGTCGGGCCCGCTCGACGGGTGGAGCCGCACGGTGACGGTGACATCGCCCGGCGCCGCGGCCGCCGGCGACGTGATCATCAGCGAAGTATCCGAGGCGGGTGTGACGGTGGTCGGCGAGCCGCCGCCGAACGCGACCGTGAGGGTGCCGGCTCCCGAGAAGCCGCAGCCCGTGATCGTCGCCGCCGTGCCGCCGGTGACGAAGCCGACGGCGGGCGAGATCTCCGTGACCCCGAAGCCGCTACAGGTGGCGGCGCTCGACGAGCTGCCCTGCAGGCCGATGCCGGCGAGCAGGATCGCGAGCACCGAGGCGACGGAGCGTGCTTTCGGAGATGTCCATCCCTTCGTGGCGGTCCACATCGGCTGGCACCGCGCTCTAGCCGACCGCGTGGCGGTAGGCTTCGGCGTAGAGGTCGTAGGCCCGCTCGTACTGACCGGCGGCCAGGGCGTCGTTGCCCCTCGCGAGATCCACGTCCGCGTCGCCGTTGATCTTCTGGCCTGCGGCCAGCTCGTTGACGAGCGTGGTCGTCACGATGTCGCGCACCGTCTCGAGGTAGCCACCCTGTGAGGCGGGGAGGGCGAACAGGGCGATCGACGGATTCGGCGGCTCGGAGAGCGCCTCCTCGATCTCGAGCCGCACGCTCAACGTCTGCAAGGAGGCGGTGTTCGCGAGCGCCGTGTCCTGGCGCGCGTCGATCGTGTTCGCGAGGCCGTTCGCGGTACCGCTCGGATCGCTGCCGGAGTAGCTCGCCTGGTCGGTCGGTGTGCCGATCGAGCTCAACAGGTCGGCGGCTCGCGTCTGGAGGTCCATGGCGGTTGCCTGGATAGCATCGGTGTTGCCCCGGGCCAGGCCGAGCTTGTTGATCACGAGGGCGAGCTTGTTGGTGGTGGTGTTGATCACCAACTTGATCGTGTTCAGCGTCGTGTCGATGCCCGCCGCGGCCGTCGTGAGGCGGTCGACGCTGTCCTGCGACGACGCGGGCGCATAGGGACCCGGGACCGGGCTCGGGTCGCTCGGATCTTTTCGGGGATAGGCGGATACGAGCGTCGCGTTCGACTCGGCGGTCGAGCAGTCGAGCTTGCGAGAGAGCCGGTCGTTCAGTCCGATCGCCACACCGTTCAGCACTCCGTACGTGACGCCGGCGGCGATCAGGCCGGGCACAAAGTTGATATCGTCGGGAATGGCCGAGGCCACCGCGTACGCAGCGCTGGCCGCCTGCGCGGCGGCCCAATAGCTGTAGAACAGGCCCCTCGCCTCCCCCAGGTTGGCACTGTCGGAGCAGTCCGACAAGTAGCCTGCGGGGTTCGAAGTGCTCGGGGCAGCCGACGTGGTCTGCGCAGTGGGAACGTCAGAGAGATTCTCTCTGAGCACGTTCGGCTGCTCCGCCCACGAAGGGTTCAGCCCGATGATCGCCTGCATCGTGTCCAACTGCGGACCGTTGAGCTTGGACAGATTGCTCTTGGCGACGGCGAGGGCTTTGACGTCCGCCTTGAGGGGCGGTGCGATGACGGCCCTCGTCTGCGGACTCCGCGAGGCTGCCGTGAGAGCGCCCTGGAGGTTCTGGAGGTAGTTGCCGAGGCTTGCCCGGAACTCCTCCTGGGAGGGGCTCGTCGTGCCGGCGAACGCCGATGATGCGAGCGGCAGCGCCACCAGGGCCGCGACGATGCAGGCGGCGACCGCGCAGGTGGCGGCGGACCGGCGCGTCCTCTTACGGCGGCTAGCGCCCATAACCGTATGCCTTCCGGTAAAGCCCGTACGCCGTCTTGTAATTTCCGGCCGCGAATGCCGCGTTCGCCTGAGTCAGGTAGGTCATCGCCTTCGGGCTCGCATTTCCGACGGCAGCCTCTTTGGCGAGCGTCTCGGTCACGATCGACCTCACGACCTCCAGGTCGCCGCCGTACGCGGCGGGGAGCTGGAAGAGGCCGATCGGGTCCTTTTCGGTCCTGTCGAGATTGTCCTCGATCTGCATGCGCAGCTGGAGGTCTTGGAACGTGCCGAGGTTGGCGATCTCGGTGTCGGCCTTCTTGAGGATCGTCACCTCGGTGTTCTGGAGGACGTCGACGTTCGCCTGCAGCGTCTGAAGACCGGTTTGGACGTCGTCGACCCGGTTGGTGATGTCGTTCAGGATGTTGTTCAGGGCCGTTACCGCCGTGTCCACGGTGTCCGTCTGCGTCTCGACGGTCTGGACCGTTGCCTGAACGGCGGCGATCGTCGCCTGCGTGTTGCCCGCTTTCGCGATCAGTCTGTCGATGCTGAACTGCGTCGACCCCCGGGCGACGGGGTTGGCGGAGCCCGCGGGCTCGTGGGGAAGGGTCGAAACCTGCGTGTTGCCGAAGGCGGTTGCAGCACAGTCGACGGCCACCGCGAGCGTTTGTGCGAGGGCGAGGTAGACGCCGTTCGCGACGCCCCAGGCGATCGCGAGTCCGATCCTGAGACCCGTGGGCACATTGATGTCCGTGAACGCGGCGATGAGGCCCGGGACCGCGAAATAGGCTGCCACGAGACCGCTTTGCACCTCGTTCGCAGTGAGGACAGCGATGTCCTCGGCGTAGGGGTCTCCGGCGCTCTCGCAATCGTCCGTGAACGTTCCTGTGCCGGAGGTCGGGGCCAACGGGCCGCCCGGCGCGCCCTTCGCGGCGCCTCTGAGTGGGCTCGCGGCCGGTGCGTCGAACGCCGCGACGGCGGCGGACAGGAGCCGCGGGGCCTGCTGCCAGTTCGGGTCGTGTTCGAGGCTCGCCTGGAGTTGGCCGAGCTCTTTCCAGTCGAGGCCGGCGACCTCCCGCTTGGCCACCGCGACGCTCGGCAGCAGGTTCGTTCCCGTCGACGAGAGGCTCTTGGCGATCGCCGGGTTCGCGCGCATCTGGATGACGACGCCGCGGAGCCCGTTCAGCCACGTCTGGACGTCTCCTCGGAACTGCTCGCCGACCAGCTTCGCCGGACGCGCCGCAACCTGCGGCGACGACTTGTGCGTTCCCGCCGCCGATGCTCCAGAAGCCGTGAACGTGAGCGTCGCTCCCGCGGCCGCGAGCACCATCGCAACGGCTGCGAACGCTCCAAGCATCTGCGAAACACGACCCATCCGCTCGCGACTATTTCGCGAGCGGCGTCAGCCGTTCGTTACCGCGGCGTTACCGTTCGTTACCGCGGCGTTACCGGAGGAGGGCTCAGCCGGTCGAGCCAGCTGTGCACGCGATGCTCGATCTCCGCCGCGGTCCCGACGACATGGACGATCTCGTCGCCGCGGTCGACGAGATCGAGGCTCTCGGTGATCCGCGCGCGCATCAACTCGCCGTCCTCCAGCCAGATGCGCACGAGCATGACGGCCGAGATCGTCTGCGGCACCGGTGGCATCCGTACAGGCTATGGAGTACGGCGTTACTGAACCGTCAGCGCCCGACGAGATCGTGCGCGAGCTCGTCGAAGCGGGGCGAGGGCACGAGCCCCAACGGCTGAAGGACCTGCCGGAATTGCCTGTGGTGGGCGAGCGCTTCGGCGCGATTTCCTTCCACGAGGAGCGCGCCAATGAGCATGCGCCGGCTGCTCTCACGCAAAGGGTCTGCACGGACCGCCTCCGACGCACAGCGAATCGCTGACGCCACTTCGCGGCACGCCAGGTGCAGCTCACAGAGCCTTTCGAGCGCGCGCTGCCGAAGCTCGTGGAAGCGCTCGCGCTCGACCAGCACCCAGTCGTCGTACCAGTCCGGGAGCAGCTCGCCACCCTCGAGCAGGGACTCGAGCTCCTCCGTGCGCTCCAAGCGCGCGGCCAGCTCGTAGGCCTTCCGGACGTCCACTTCGACGTTCGCGCTCAACTCGAACTCCCTCCCGCACTCGAGCACCGACCCGTCTGGGCAGACGGCGCGCAGCCGGAACAGCGCCGTGCGCAAGCTTCCGTAGGCACGTGTCTCGCTTGCGTCAGGCCACAGCGTAAAAGCAGCCCGCCGGCGGGAAACGGACCGACCCTGCAACGCAACGAAGGCGAGAAGCCGTTGGGCCGACGCGGGCAAGCGCCGGATGGCCCTGCCGCTGCAGAGCGAGAACCCGTCCATCAGCACGAGCTGCGAAGGGTCGGCGGCCGACGCCTCGATCGCGCTCGCTGCGGTCAAGCCTGCTTCCGAGTTGCGGCCCTCGTCAGCACTATGGAACCCTTCCGAGCCGCCTGCCCTCGCCCGGCCCATCGGATTGCGTTACATGACGGTTCGAACCTACACCTCTTTCCCCCAGTTATCTACCGTCGACATCAACACAGGCCGTTTTCGCGGACACGCGGAGGTCCCCGCTTCCAAATCCGGGCGCCCCGAATGAAGGAAGACCATGATCGGTGCGTTGACTTCGGGTGACGTGCGCAGAAGGCTGACCTGAGTGCGAAGACGCTCAGAACGCTCCGTGGAACGAAGAGCGCCCGAGGCCTGGGTCCAGCCGGCCCAGCGGGACCTTCGGGGCCGCAAGGGCCGAAGGGCGACATCGGCGCGACCGGCTCCAAGGGCGACGCCGGCGCGATCGGCCCCAAGGGCGACACTGGCGCGGTCCCGACACCGGCGGCGCCAATCCCCGTCACCTCTTTCGGCAACAGCTGGGTCACGTGGGGCGCCGGCTACGAGGTGTCCTACTGGAAGGACCCATTCGGGGTGGTCCACCTCACGGGCTCGGTGAGGGACGGCCTCGTCAGCGACGACCTCGACGCCTATCCCATATTCACGCTGCCTTGCGCATCGTCACCGGCGGATCCGACGGCAGTGTTCGCAAGTACGACTGCCAGCTCTGCGTAGGCGCGCGGCAACTCGTCGCGCTCGCACGGACGCGCGCGCGTCTCCGTCACTAACCGCGCGCGCGAGCGGCACATAGACGTCGGTTAGTCAGTCATTAGGGGCGCGTTGTCGTGCGATTTGGGCGGCATTCGAGCGTGAGCAGCGCATCGGCAAACGACAAGAGGGGAGAGGACGATGCGCCGCGTTACGCACATGCACCGCACGCTCACGGTGTTGCTGGTCGGTCTACTCGCACTCGCAGCTCCGGTCCTCGCACTGGCGAACGACGGCGGCCCGAACGGCAGCTAGGGACCGCGCCATGCCGGACACACAAGGCCCGCCTTGCGCGGGCTTTGTGCTGTGTCAGGTCAGCGCGAGCTCCTCCTGGAACGTGCGGACGCGCGCTGCGCCGGCGAGATTGCCTTTCTGTTCGTAGAGCTCGAGCGCTCGTCCGAAGGCCGAGGCAGCGCCGCGTGTGTCTCCCACGCGCCGAAGAACGTCGCCGAGATCGCGTTGTGTCTTTGCGCGACGATTCAGATCGTCCGTTGCATCGGCGAGCGCCACTGCTTCTCGCGCCAGCTCTTCGGCGATCGCGAACTCGCCACGGCGCGCACGGATTCGCGCGCGAATCGGGCGCCACATCATCTGCGCTTTGAGGTCGTCGGCCGCAGCGCGCGCTTCCGCGACGCGCGTCCATTCGTTCGCTTCCTCGAACAGGTCCTGTTCCGCCAGCGCCTCCGCGAGATCGCTTGCCCTGCTCGCGAGGTGGCTGAAGTCCTTCGCCTCATCGAGGCGGTCGCACAACTCGCGGAGGATCTGCGCGGACAGGGATGCATTGCCGGCCCAGAGCTCTATCTCGCCGAGCACGGGCGTGCAATACGTGTCGGTCGCGGCACGCAAGCCGAGATCCTCCAAAGTCGTTCTGGCCGAGTCGACGAGCTCGCGGGCACGGTCGAACTCCAGCCCCTGCGCGACGAGGCCGCCCAGGAAGGCGCGCAGGTACGCGGCGCCGGGAAGGTCGAGCGCCTCGTCGCGAAGGAGGAACTCGCAGCGACGCACTGCTTCTTCGACCGGAGTGGGGCCCCAGTACAACGCGGCTGCGATCTCGCCCACGCACGTGGACGTCGGCCACCCCACGGCCTTGTAGTGCTCGAGCGCGCGCTCGGCAGATTCCTGCCACGTCCTGTGGTCGCCGCGATGGCCGCCGTGGACGAACCCTGCGAGGAGCCACGCTCGGCCCAGCGCCCTCCGGTCGGATACACGCTCGAAGATCGGGATTCCCTCGGCTGTCGCGCTCAGAAGATCGTCCGCCGTTCTTTGCGTCTCACGCCGTAGCCGGATGTACTCGAGCTCGATTCGCGCTCGCCACTCGATGCGAGAATCTTCGGCCGCCCTCGCTCTGTCGATCGCCTCGGTGAGCACGAGCATCGCGCCGTCCGAATCCTGCGCGGCAACCCGCACGAGACCGAGCTCGCAGAGCAACTCGCCGCGAAGGGGATGGTCGACCGTAAGAAGAGACGTGGCCCGCTCGAGCATGTTCGCCGCCGCATGGATGTCGCCGCGCCGCAACGCGCGCGTTCCGGCGCCGCCGAGTCGCCGCCCCGCTTCCTCGGCGAGCTCATCAGTCTCGCGGAGCTCCGAGTGCAGACAGTGAGCCTGTTCCAGGTGGTACCCGACGAACTCGTCGAGCTCGGCGAGATCCGCGTACACCTGATCCAGCCGGCGAGCGAAGCGCTCGTGCAGCTCCGCGCGGAGCCGCTTGGGCGCGGATCGGTAGACCGCCTCCTGAACGAGCACGTGCCGGAAGCTGAGCGCGCCCTCGCCATGTGGGCGGACGAAGCCTCGCTTCGACAGCGCGCCGAGGTGTGCCTCGGCGGTGTACGCGACATCGGGATCGAGCAGCGACGCGACGTCGTCGGCCGTGAACTCCTTGCCAACGATCGCGCCGCGCTCGAGCACGGCGCGCTCGCCGGGCCCGAGCCTGTCGAGGCGCGCCGCGAGCAGCGCCTGGACCGTCTCGGGCATCGCCCGCTCGCCTGCGCCTTCGAGAGCGATTGCAAGGAGTTGCTCGAGGAACAGCGGATTGCCCTCGGCTGCGTCAACGATGCGGTCGCGCTGGTCGGTCTCCAGGACCGCGCCGCCGAGACCCTCGAGCAGCGCGTCCGTCTCCTCGGACGAGAGCGCATCGAGCACGATGCGCTCCGTGTCGGCGAGGAACGCCGGGCGATTCTCGAGCAGCTCTTCTCGTGCGAGGCAGACGATCAGGATCGAGCCTTCGCTCTTTGACGCCACGTATTCGACGAGGTCGAGGAACGTCGGCTCTCCCCAGTGGAGGTCGTCGAAGATGAGGACGAGCGGTCGTTCGCGCGCGAGCGCCTCGCAGAAGCGGCGGAACGCGAGCGCGAGCTCGGCGGCGGGAGGCGGTGTGTCTGCGTCGAGCGCGCCGATGATCGCGTCGCGCTCGTCTCCTTGTTGCGCTTGCTGCAGCACCTCGCGCAGCGGCCAGTATGTGATGCCGTCGCCGTACGAGAGACATCGACCGGCGAGCGCCGTGACCCCCTTCCTCCGTCCAGTCAGCTCGGCAGCGAGGCGGGACTTGCCCACGCCGGGCGGGCCGACGACGAAGATGGTGCGAGCCGACGATCCGGCGACTGCGTCCTTCAGCGCTCGGCGGAGGACGGCGAGCTCACGCTTCCGCCCTACGAACGGAGCGTCGAGGCGGCGCGCGAAAGCGGGGGAGATGGGCGCGATCTCGAGCAGGCGGTATGCGGGCACCGGCTTTCTGACGTCAAGCGTCCCGACGCTTTCGACCACGGCGGCGTGATCGATCAAGCGACCCGCGCGCGCGCCGACGACGATCTCGTCCCGCTCGGCGGCCTGTGCAAGCCGCGCAGCGATGCCGACTGCTTCACCTGACACGAATCGTCGTTGCGAGTCGCTTGGAGTTGCGACCACCTCCCCCGTTTCGATGCCGATCCTTACGCCGAGCGGACCGCCGAGGGAGGCCAACTCTGTCCGAAGGTCGAGCGCAGCGCGGGCTGCCCGGAGCGCGTCGTCTTCATGCGAGACGGGAACGCCGAACGCGGCCATGATCGCGTCGCCGGCCACCTGATCGGCAGTCCCACCATGCCGCGTCACCGCGGCAGACACGATCCTGAAGTAGCGGCGCAACTCCTGCGCAGCGGTTTCCGCGTCGAGCGCGGGCAACTCGACGTCCACATGGAGGATCGTGACGAGGCGGCGATACTGCATGGCAGGTGCGGCCGCGGCCACGCGCGGCAGAAGCGACTCGTCCTGGCGGAGGATCGCAGCTTCGAGTTCCTTCAGCGCGGGGCCCGGCTCGATCCCGAGCTCCTCGACGAGCGTGGC
>WNGB01039771.1_pt1 | contig 11209 bp, 8 predicted proteins | sample 5400681 | NCBI WGS metagenome assembly WNGB01 (sample SAMN13153367, study PRJNA577476) | soil metagenome | isolation source: 115 cm soil or saprolite under grassland replicate 2 | place: USA:California | collected 2016-06-15 | reverse complement strand
CTTCCAGCCCTTCCTGCCCATCCCGCCGATCCTGCCATCTCGCCCGCAACGGCGCTATCATCGCGCCATGAATAAGCACCGCATTCGTCATCTCATCCTCGCCACGTCGCTCGCCATTTGCGGCACCGTTGCCCTGACACACGCGCAGCGGCGCGGCGAACCGCCGCCGCCCCCGCCGCCACTCGAACCCGGCGCGTCCCAGGCCGACGTCGACAAGGCGCTGGTCGCCGCCCCGGCCAGCCTGAAAGACCAGGCGACCGTCATCAAGTGGAAGAAAGACTTCACGTACGACACGCTGCGGAAAGGCACGAACCGCCTGGTCTGCTATGACCGGTCCGGGTTTCCGCTGCAGCAGCCGTTCTCGGTTCAGTGCACTAGCCTCGGCAACCTGGAGCGGGAAGCGCAGAACCTGAAAGCCGAGGCGACGGGCGACCGGCCCAAGTCGGAAGAGGTGCTCAACGCGATGGAAAAGGAGGGTACGCGCGCGAAGCCGGAGTATGGATCGATGTGGTACGCGGTGGCGGGCCCCGACCGTGAGCGCTCCAGGCCCGAAAGCCACATCACGATCGCCGTGCCGTTCGCGACCGCGCAATCCACCGGTCTGCCGGACAACGGCCGGCAGGGCGGCGCGTGGATCATGAACGCCGGCACCATGAAAGCCCACATCATGGTCCCGAATCGATAGAAGGTCGTTGGCGTATCATCGCCCCATGAAGACGAACACCATTCGCCACCTCGTCGTCGCAATCCTCATTGCCGGCATCGGCGCGTCCGCTCTCCTCCGCGCGCAGCAGGGCACGCTGACCCCGCAGCAACGTCAACAGCGCATCGACACCGAGAACGATCTCCAGTCGATCGCGATCGTCGAGCGCAAGGTCATGATGCCGATGCCGGACGGCGTGCGGCTCGCCACCGACATCTACCGCCCGAAAAACGCGACCGCAAAGGTTCCGACGATTTGGGTGCGGACGCCGTACAACTTCAACTTCTGGGACGTGCACAACGGCGTGCCGGCCGACATGAACGCCGCGCTGACTGCCGTCAAGCGCGGGTACGCCTACGTGGTCCAGAACGAGCGCGGGCACTTCTTCTCTGAAGGCAACTACGACATCCTCGGATCACGGCACGATGGCTTCAACACCATCGACTGGCTGACGAAGCAGGCGTGGTCGAACGGCAAGATCGGCACCACCGGCTGCTCGTCGACCGCGGAGTATCAGATGGGCGTCGCGGCGCTGGGACATCCCGGCTATGCCGCGATGAACGTACAGGGCTTCGGCGCAGGCGTCGGGCGCGTCGGTCCGTACTACGAGCAGGGCAACTGGTACCGCGGCGGCGCGGTGCAGATGCTCTTCATCGCGTGGCTGTACGGCCAGCAGAACCAGGTGCGGCCGATGTTCCCACCGAACACGGCCCGCGAGGACCTCGTTCGCGCGTCGAAATCGTTCGACCTCGCGCAGCAGCTTCCGCCGGTCGACTGGTCCAAGGCGCTCTGGCACCTGCCGGTGCAGGACATCATCAAGCACGTCGACGGCATCCTGCGTGGTATCGCAGCGGGCTGTATCATGCCGGGGACGGAGGTCGGGAGGCTTCCGGACGACCTCCGTCCCCGATCAACGTCCCCGGCCTCTGGTTCATGTCCTGGTACGACGTGTCCGTCGGACCGAACCTCGCGCTGTACAACCACGTGCGGAAGACCGCGTCGCCAGAGGTTGCGAACCAGCAATGGGCCGTTGTCGCGCCGGTCGCGCATTGTTCGTTCACACGCGCGACGGCCGTCACCGTCGTGGGCGAACGGAGCATGGGCGACGCGCGTCTCGACTACAACGAGATCGTCTACGGCTTTTTCGATCGGTTCCTCAAAGGGGAGAAGACGACGCGACTCGATTCGCTGCCGAAGGTCACCTACTACACGATGGGCCTGAACAAGTGGCAGACCGCGGACACGTGGCCGCCGGCTGGCGCGCAGCCGATGACATTCTTCCTCTCGAGCGCAGGGAAAGCCAACTCGCTGGCGGGCGACGGCGCATTGAGCGCCGCCGCACCCGACACGGACAAACCCGACGCGTTCACCTACGACCCGATGAATCCCGTCCTCTCATATGGGGGCAACGTGTGCTGCACCGGCAACGCCGTGCAGGCGGGCGCGTTCGATCAACGCCGCATGGAAGCGCGCGACGACATCCTCGTATACACGACCGAGGCCTTCAAGGAAGGGACTGAAGTCAGCGGACCGATCACGCCGACGTTGTTCGTCTCGTCGGATGCGAAGGACACAGACTTCACGGTGAAGGTTCTCGACGTCTATCCCGACGGCCGCGCCTACAACCTGGACGAATCCATTCAGCGCGCGCGCTATCGCGACGGTTATGACAGACCGCTCGCGTGGATGGAAGCCGGCACAGTGTACAAGGTGACGCTGCAGCCGCTCACGACGAGCAACTACTTCGCCGCCGGCCACAAGCTGCGCATCGAGGTGTCGAGCAGCAACTTCCCGCGCTTCGACCGCAACCTGAATACCGGCGGCAACAACTACGACGAGTCGAAGGGCGTCATCGCGCACAACGCGGTGCATCACTCGAAGCAGTACCCGTCGGCGCTCACCGTTACTGTCGTCAAAAGACTGTCGACGAGTTCGCAGGCCGAGAGATAGGCAGGAGGGCGCGTCCCGCCTTTCCTGAGGGCGATGAAGAGCGCGATACCGCGACTCATACGCGGATGATCTTGACTGTTACTCGTATCTGAGCGCTTCCATCGCATCGATCTCGGTCGCGCGGCGCGCAGGCACGTAGCACGCCACCAGCCCGATTGCGCAGAACAGCGCAGCCGCTCCGCCGAATGCGATCGGATCGGTCGGACCGATTCCGAACAACAGTGAGCCGAGCAAGCGGCTCGCGCCAGCCGCAAGCAACAACCCGATGCCGACACCGATCACTGCGAGCGTCATCCCCTGCCGCAGCACCATGCGCACGACGGCGCCACGCTGCGCGCCGAGGGCGACGCGGATGCCGATCTCGCGCGTGCGGCTCGTCACCATGTACGCCGTGACGCCGTAAATGCCGATCGCCGCCAGCAGGAGGCCGACGATACCGAGGCTTCCAGACACCGACGCCGCAACGCGCTGCGGCACCAGCCCGATGGCGGTGAAATCCTCCAGCGTCTGCGACGTGACGACCGGCAGGTTGGGATTCATCGACGCCAGCAGCCTGCGGATGTCGGTTGCCAGACGCTGCCCGTGTGATGCCCGCGCGACAATCGTCATCCGCGATCGGTACTGTTGCTGCAGCGGGACGAAGACGAACGTCGTCGGCTCGTCGCCAAGGCTCGCGTACTTCGCGTCGCGCGCGATGCCGACGACGGTGAGCGTCCGCGTCGCGCCGGCCCCCGGCAGGCCGGTCTGCTGAATCAGCGTTTTCCCGATCGCACGCTGTCCGGGCCACAATCGCTGCGCCGCCGTTTCGTTGACGATCACCACGGCCGGCGCCGTCGCACCATCGGTGTCGGTGAAGTCGCGCCCCGCGACGAGCGGCATCTTCATCGTGGCAAAGTAGCCGGGCTCGACGATGTTCCAGTCGGCGTCGAAAAACTCGCGTCCGCCGGGCGGCGTCGCCCCGGGAACGGCGAGCGGGCCCAGGCCCATGCGACTCATGCCCAGCGGCAGCACCGCGGAGATCGTTGCCGTCTCCACGCCAGGTAGAGTGCGCACGCGCGCCACAAGGTCGTGGGCAAAGGCCCGGCCTGTGACGTCGGTGTAGCCGGCGAGAGAGAGATCCAGGGCGGCCAATTCGACGCCGCGCGGATCGAATCCAGGATCCATGGCCGCGGCGCGCTGCAGCGCGCGGACGAACAGACCCGCGCCGACGACCAGCACGATGCTGAACGCCACCTGCGCGACGACGAACGCGTTGCGCAGGCGCAGGCGGTCCGGCGCGCTCTGTGCGTCGGGTTTCAGGCCGGTGATCACTTCCGCCCTCGACGCGTGGAACGCCGGTACGAGGCCGGACAGCACCGCCGAGACCAGCGAGAGCCCGATCGCAAACGCAGTGGCGCGGCCGTCGAGGGCGATCGACACGCCGACCTGAAACGGAAGCGTCGGCAGCATTGCGACGATCAGATCGGTCATGACGCGCGCCAGCAGCAGACCGGCCGCGGCGCCAGTCAGAAACAACAGCGCCGTCTCGACGAGCATCTGCCGGATCAACCGCCAGCGACCGGCGCCAATCGCCAACCGCACGGCGATTTCGCGACGCCGGGCGGCCGCGCGCGCCAGCAGAACACCCGCGACGTTCACGCACGCGATGGCGAGCACCAGGCCGACCACGCCCATCAGGATCGCGAGAAACGCGGCAACGGGCGCGCCGTTGCCGGGAATGGGCGACGAGGCGACGACGCGCAGTCCTTTTCCGCGATTCTCACGCGGGTATTCGCGCTCCAGCGCCGACCCGAGCGACGCGAGCTCCGCCTGCGCCTGTTTGACCGACACCCCCGGCTTCAAGCGCGCGGCCATGACGAGCCACACTGAGTCCCGGCTTTTCAGCGCCGACGACAGCCGTCGAGGCGTCGCTTCGGCCAGCATCGTCATCGGCACCCAGACGTCCGGTGCGAGGATCGTCGTGCCTTGAAAACCTTCCTGCGCGATCCCGATCACGGTGAATGGAAACCCGTTGAGGTCGACCTTCCGGCCCACGATGCCCGGATCTGCGTTGAAGCGACGGGTCCACAGCCGATGGCTCAAGACGAGGAATGGACTCGCGCCTTCCTGTTCGCTGTCGTTCACCGTGAACAGGCGGCCGGCAAATGGCCGCGCGCCAAGCGTGACGAAATAGTTGAGGGTCACGACGTGGCCGAAGATGCGCTCGGCGCCGCTCTCGCTGCCGAGGCTCATCGGCTGCGGCTCGATGTTGTAGGCGTAGACGCTCGAGAACACGGTGTTGCGCGAGCGGATGTCGAGGTAGTTCGGATAGGAATTGGTGTCGAAGCCGCTGCCGTTCTGCGAGCGGCCGATGTCCACCAGACGATCGGGCTGTTCGACTCCGATCGGGCGCTTGAAGAGCAACGCGTTCGCGATGGTGAAGATCGTCGTGTTCGCTCCGATGCCGATCGCGAGCGACACCACGGCCGTCAGCGCGAACAGCGGATTACGGCGCAGCAGACGCGCGGCGTACCGGACGTCGTGGAGCCAGGAATCGAGCATGGAGCCTCCGGCCGTCGGAAACCGGGACGGTCTCACTGGGAAACAGCGACAGCTTCCCTGAGTGACTTAGGGGAACTGTCCCCCACGTATTACGCGCTGCGGAGGAAAAGGTTCACAGTGCGCTCACCCGCGTTGAAGGAACGTCTTGTAATTGTCGCGGGTGATCCGGACGTTGATGGGCTGTCCTGCCGAACCGAGCGGGCGGGCGGCGACGCCGTTGATGGACAGCGCGAAGGTCGCCGGGTCGCCAACCCGGAGGGCGACCTCGTCCCGTACCGAGATCTGCCGCCGTTCGCCGGCGTTGAGCAGTTGGGCCAGCACCTGCTCGCCGTCCGCGGTCGCGACAACCCAGCAGGGCCCACTCGCCCGGATTTCCATGTGCAGAGGATCGGCTGGAGGCGCGGCGGTCGCTCCGGTCGTGGGCACCGGTACGGCCGTGTCGATCGCGTCGGTCGTTGGTGGATTGAGCTTCGACGACTGCGCGACCGGCTCGCGCATCGATGCGAAATACATGAGCGCGGCCACGCCGATGACGACCAGCGCGATCGCCTGGGCTGTGCCGGAGCTGCGCGATTCTTCCGCCGCGTTCAGGAATCGATCGTCCGATTTCGCTTGACCAACCTGGCGCGCGTACGCCCGCAGATAGCCGCGTGTGAAGAGTCCCCCGGGCAACGCCTCGAACTGATTCTGTTCGAGCGCGCGCAGCAGAGTCGGCGGAACCTTCGTTTCCCGCGCGATGTCGTCAATCGAAAGGCGCCGCGCTTGCCGCGCCGAGCGCAAGTCGTTGCCGATGTCCATCGGACCACCTCTGGCGGTTCGAGATTGATGCAATCTCTGAACCGCTGAGGAAGAGCTCAGCCGTGGAGTAATCGGCTCAGGTTATAGCTATAATCTCGACCTCCCTTCATGCCAGAGCACGATCGCGGCGAACGCCAAGCCGGGATGAATGCGCCTGCCGACGAGCGCGCTCGACGCGCCCTCGAAGGGATGACCGCGGCATGGCAGGAAACCAGCGACGCACTCCACGACAGCGAGAGACGATATCGTGAGCTGGTCGAATACAGCCTCGGCCTGATCTGCACCCACGACCTGGCCGGCAACATCCTCTCGATCAATCCGGCGGCGGCCAACTCCCTCGGCTATCAGCCCGACGATGGCATCGGACGGAACCTTCGTGAGTTTCTCTCAAGCGACACGCGGCACCTGTTCGACGACTATCTGCGACGAATCCAGGAACATGGGCATGATGCCGGGTTGATGCGGGTGGTCAACCGCACCGGCGCGGCCCGGGTGTGGATGTACCGAAACGTACTGTCTCACGGCGCAGACCGAACGCCGTACGTCCTTGGACATGCCATTGACATCACCGAGCGTGTGGACGCGGAGCGCACGCTGCGCGACAACGACCGCGCGTTGCGCGTGGCTCATGCCGAGCTCGAGGCGCGCGTCAAGGAGCGCACCATCGCGCTCGAGCACGCGAATGAGCGCCTGCGCGTCGAAATCGCTGAACGCGAGGAGGCCGAACGATCCCGCGCGCGCGCGTTGATCGAACAACGCGACACGCTCGCGTTTCTGTCGACGTTCTCCGATCGTCTGGCGCCGCTCGTGACATTCGAAGAGCTCCTCGACGTTGTCCGCCGGCTGACGGTGCCATTCCTCGCCGACTGCACGACGGTGCACGTCGTCAACGACGATGGGTCGGTTCGCTGCATGGCCGAAAGTCCCGTGGAGACGGCCCACGAGTCGACGCGTGCGGCTGCTGCGGCGACAGCGTCCACCGACGTTGCTGCCGATTCTGATCTAGGCGGCGTGATTGCGAGCGGGCGCCTTGCCATCATCAGTTCCAGTTCCGCGGATGTGGCGACGGGCCGGATCGGTCCAGGAGGGGCAGCATCGTTTACGCACCGCGCCGGTACTGTGGCGATGCTCCCGCTCGTGGTCGATGGCAGGGTGAAGGCTGTGTTGTCGTTGCTCTCCCACGCTGAAGGCGGCTTCACGCCGGCGGGCGCGTTGGTCGTCGAGGACGTGGCACGGCGCATTCGTCTGGCCCTCGATCGGATTCAGTTGTATCGAGAGGCGCAAGAAGCCAATCGCCTGAAGGATGAATTCCTGAGCACGCTGTCGCATGAACTGCGCACGCCGCTCAACGCCATCTTCGGGTGGGCGCGGATCCTGCGAACGCGGGACCTCGACACGAGTACCGCACACGCCGTGAAGGTCATCGAGCGAAACGCTGAAGCGCAGATTCGATTGATCGAGGAGGTGCTGGACGTCTCGCGGATCATCACCGGCAAGATGACGCTTGCGATGGACCACGTCGACGTCCGTTCGATTGTCCGCGCCACGATAGATACGGTTCGACCTGCGATGCAGGCCAAGCGGATTCGATTCGAAGAGAACATGGACGCCGATGTGCTGCCGGTACTTGGCGACGCCCACCGGCTTCAGCAAGTGTTCTGGAACCTGTTGTCGAACGCGTTGAAATTCACGGGCAACGACGGCATGATTACACTGAGCCTTCGTCGCGCGAATGGTTCTGTCGACATCGAGATTACCGACACGGGTGTCGGCATCCGCCGCGACGTGCTGCCATTCGTGTTCGATCGCTTTCGGCAGGCCGATTCATCGACGACACGAACCCATGGAGGGCTGGGGCTGGGGCTCGCGATCGTCAGGCACATCGTGGAGTTGCACGGCGGCAGCGTACGGGCGACCAGTCTCGGCGAAGGGAGCGGCGCGACGTTCATCATCAATCTGCCGATTGCCGATCGGCATCCTGCTCCGGCGCGCGAGCGTGTACCCGCCGGCGAGACACTCGAGCCCGCGTTGTCGTCATTGCTTCGCGGCCGCGTTGTGCTCGTCGTCGAAGATCATGACGATGCCCGCGAGATGATTGCCGGAGTGCTCGACGCAGCGGGCGCTCGAGTATTGACGGCGTCAACGACAAGGGAGGCCGTCGAACGCGCGGCCCACGTCAGGCCTGATGTCCTCGTCGCCGACGTCGGTCTGCCGGGCGAAGATGGGTACGCGCTGTTGAATCACCTCCGGGTGCTGTACCCCGATTTGCCCGCAGTTGCGCTGACGGCATATGCACGGGCGACCGATCGCGATCGAGCGCTCGCCGCTGGGTTCCAGCGGCATGTGATCAAGCCGATGGATCCACACGAGCTCGTGCGGATTCTCGTGTCGCTGTTATGAGCACGAACCTCAGCGTGCCGTCGCGCTGAACGTACCGGTCAGCGGCACACCCATCGGTCCGACAGGGATGTACACGACGGTGTGGTTCGGCGAGCCGACCATCGCCTTCTGAGCCTCGATGGCCTCGTGCTGCACGTACATCGGACTCAACTGACCTCGGATGATTCCCATCGCGTTGGCGATGCCTTGTGCCTGCACTTCGCGCTTCGTGCGCTCCTTCCTCTCGATTTCGATTTCCGTGTCCTTCCGCTGCAGTTCCTGCGTCGCCGCAAGCTTGCGCGACACCGCGTCGGCCACCTCGGCCGGATACTGCACGTTCCCGACGACGACGCTGGCGATGATGAAGGGACTGCCGTCGGCGTAGACGCGGATGCGCGCGAGCACCGCCTCGCCAATCGGAATCATCGCATCCTTCACCTCGAGTCCGTTTCGCCGCTGCACTTCGTCCCGTGCGAAGGTTCTGAGCGGCTCACGGACGAAGTTCGCGTACGCAACCTTGACGATCGTGTCCGGATCCTTCTCGATGTCGCGGCGGTTCGTCGTGGTGCTGTACCGCTCCATGAACAATGGCACCTTGGCATCGTCAACGCGCCAGACCGTGTGGACGCGGAACGCGATCTTCAGGTTGTCGCGGCTCAGGACCGCTTCGGTCGCCGTGAAGTCCTCCGAGTACGTGTACGGCGTGACGCTGACGTTGGTGACGTCGAGCAGCCACGTGCGGCCGGCGGACGTCGGACCGCGCTGGACGCCGTAGAAGCGCGACTGCCCGAGGACGGCACCCTTCGTGAGATAGCCGACGTAGCCTGCCGGAGTGAACGGGTTCGACGATCCGAGAAACCAGGCAAGGGCTGCTGCACCTCCGAGCAGCAGCAGTGCCGTGCCGAACGCGGCGATCGGCGGCGTACGGAGGGACGAAGAACCGGGAATCGTGAGCGGAGTCGACCGCATGGCAAGCCCCCAATCGCCGACGGGGTTAGCTGACGGGCTCGAGGTTGGAGTTCCTCGTCCGCGGCCGCGCCGAGCGCGACGGCGAATTCGCCCCTGGCGCGGGTATCGCGCCGCTGGGTCCCCCGCGACGCCGGTCAGGCGTCTTAGGCGAGTTCGTATACTACAACTTCATTATTTGATTAGTCAAATTCACAACCGCCGCCCAAGTCCCGCCGGTCAGAAGATCACGCGGAACCAGGCAACGACGGCCAGCACCATACCGAGAATCACGAGCATGAGCCACACGAGCCGCGACTGACGGTCGACGTCGACTGGACTCGCCATAACGTGCCTCCTTTTCGAATCCGGCTGAAGCCGAACGCTACGTATCGAGCGCTAGGTGGTCTTATTCCCGTCTTCGCCGCGGGACTCGGTCAGCGCCTGTTGCCGCAACGCTGCGGCGCCCATCAGCCCGCCCATCCCCATCGACTCGACGGCGCTGCTCGGAATCAGCATGAGCGCGCCCTTCTCCTTCAGTCCTTCGTACAACATGTTCATCGCGCGCAAGTGCAGCGCCACGGGGTTGTCGATGTACGACCTGGCGGCCTCCTGGAACGAGTGCGCGATTTCCATTTCCGCCTGGCCGAGGATGATGCGCGCCTGCTTCTCGCGCGCGGCCTGCGCCTCACGCGACATCGCGTCCTGCAGCGCGCCAGGAATCACGACGTCCCGCATTTCGACCGACGACACGGTCACACCCCACGGATTCGACCGCTGATCGATGAGCTGCTGCAGCTCCGATTCGATCCGCTCCCGTCCGCGCAGCAGCTCGGTGAGCGTCGTGCGGCCTATGATGTCGCGCAGCGCCGTCTGCGCCGCCCAGCTCACCGCGCCGGAGTAGTCCTGCACTTCGAGCGCGGCTTTCTGCACGTCGTGCACCATCCAGAACAGCACCGCATCGACGTTCACCGGCACGGTGTCGGAGGTCAGCGTCTGCTCGGCGGCGAAGCTGGTCGTGATCGTCCGTTGATCGATCCACGACGACACCGAATCGACGAACGGAATGATCCAGAACAGACCAGGCCCGCGCAGTCCGATGAAGCGCCCAAGCCGCAGGATCACGCCGCGTTCCCACTGCTGCGCAATGCGTGGCGCCTGCATCAGCACGACGCCGATGACGATCAGCGCGATGAACGGCAGCGGACTGCCGGAGGCCATCGACGCCACGATGCCCATAGCGCCCGCCACCAGCAGAATCGCGGCAGCGACGACGTTCATGCGCGGCGAACGAATGCTGGAGTCTCCTGACACTCGTCTGAATACGACCGGCTCCATCTGCTCTCCTCCTGGTCGGACCTCACCGGTCCGCCTGTTGACGCCGCTCGGCCAGCGCTGTTGAGACGTCGGCCACGCTGATGCCGGCGGCCGCCGCGTCGGCGAGCACGCGCGTCACGAATGCGCGGAGCCGCCGGTTGTACTCGTCGGGTGGGTGCGCTTGCGTTGCCGTCGCGGCGACGAACGAGCCCACGCCGCGGCGTGTCTCGAGCACGCCGGAACGCTCCAGCTCCGCGTACACGCGCGCGACGGTGTTGGCATTGACCCGCAATTCAACGGCGAGCTGCCGGACGGTCGGCAATTGGTCGCCCGGGCGGAGACGGCCAGTCGCAATGGCGGCACGCAGGCCTCGGTCGAGCTGCGCGTAGATCGGCGTCGGATCGTGCGATTCAAGGGTGACCAGCGCCATTGCCCTATTATACTAGTTTATTAGTACAACTAGATCAAGAAAAAAGCCCCAGGCGCTTCTGGGGCTTTTTTCCGGGCTAATCCCTAATCCCTAATCCCTAATCCCTGCCCTTACCGGCTGATCATCTTCAAGGCATCCGCGGAGAT
>WNGB01031693.1_pt1 | contig 11209 bp, 13 predicted proteins | sample 5400681 | NCBI WGS metagenome assembly WNGB01 (sample SAMN13153367, study PRJNA577476) | soil metagenome | isolation source: 115 cm soil or saprolite under grassland replicate 2 | place: USA:California | collected 2016-06-15 | reverse complement strand
GGATCCAGTCGCGCACGTTCATGCCGTCGCCGTAGACCGGCAGCGGCAGGTCGCGGAGCGCGTTCGCGATCATGAGCGGGATGAGCTTCTCCGGGAACTGGTACGGCCCGTAGTTGTTCGAGCACCGCGTCACGACGACCGGCAGCTTGAAGGTGTGCGCATACGAGAGCGCGAGGAGGTCGCTCGAGGCCTTCGAGGCGGAGTAAGGCGACGACGGCGCGACGGGGGTCTCCTCGGTGAAGAGGCCGGTCGGTCCGAGCGAGCCGTACACCTCGTCGGTGGAGACGTGCAGGAACCGCTTCACGCCGAGCTCGCGCGCCGCCTCGAGCAGCACCTGCGTCCCGCGGACGTTCGTCTCGATGAATACCGAGGGAGCGAGGATCGAGCGGTCCACGTGGCTCTCGGCCGCGAGGTGCATGACCCCCGCGATGCGCTCCGCCTTGAACACGTCGGCCACGAGCTCGCCGTTGCAGATGTCGCCGCGGACGAAGCGGTAGCGCGGGTTCCCCTCGAGGTCGGCCAGGTTCTCGGCGTTGCCCGCGTAGGTGAGCTTGTCGAGGTTGACGATGCGCCAGTCGGGCCGCTCGGCGAGGAGGAGGCGGACGAGGTTCGAGCCGATGAAGCCCGAGCCGCCGGTGAGGAGGACGTTCATCTGGAGGCTCCGGACTGATCGAAGAGCGCTGCGTCGCGGAACGCGACGCCCGCCGCGTCCTTCGCCGACACCGTGGGGGGGGACCCGAGGGCGGGCCACGCGATCGCGAGGTCCGGGTCGTCCCAGCGGATGCCGTGCTCGTGCTCGGGGCACCAGTACTCGGTGGTCTTGTAGAGGAACTCCGCCTCGTCGGAGAGGACCAGGAACCCGTGGGCGAAGCCCTCCGGGAGCCAGAGCTGGCGCTTGTTCTCGGCCGAGAGCACCTCTCCCGTCCAGCGGCCGAGCGTCGGCGAGCCCCGCCGCAGGTCGACGGCGACGTCGAACACCTCGCCGCGCACGACCCGGACGAGCTTCGCCTGCGGCCTCGGGAGCTGGTAGTGCAGGCCGCGCAGCACGCCCTTCGCGGAGAGGCTGTGGTTGTCCTGCACGAAGTCGACCCTGCGCCCGAGCACCGCCTCGAGCTCCTTGCGGTTGAAGCTCTCGAAGAAGAACCCGCGCCCGTCGCCGAACACGCGCGGCTCGATGACGACGACCTCCGGGAGCGGGGTGCCGCGGACCTGCATCAGAAGACCCGCGTGCGCAGGAGGCTCCGGACGTAGTCGGCATAGCTCGACTTCCCGAGCGCGACCGCGCACCGCTCGAGCTGGGCGTCGTCGATCCAGCCCTGGCGCCAGGCGATCTCCTCCGGGCAGGCGATCTTGAGACCCTGCCGCTTCTCGATCGTGGCGATGAACTGCCCGGCCTCGAGGAGCGACTCGTGCGTGCCGGTGTCGAGCCAGGCGTAGCCGCGCCCCATGATCTCGACGGAGAGCTTGCGCCGCTCGAGGTACAGCCGGTTGAGATCGGTGATCTCGAGCTCGCCGCGGGCCGAGGGCCGCACCTGGCGCGCCAGCTCCACCACGTCCTCGTCGTAGAAGTAGAGCCCGGTGACCGCGTAGCGGGACTTCGGCTGCGCCGGCTTCTCCTCGATGCTGACGGCCCGGCGCTTCGCGTCGAACTCGACGACGCCGTACCGCTGCGGGTCGTTCACCGCGTAGGCGAAGACCGTCGCGCCGTCGCGCCGCTCGTCCGCCGCCTTGAGGACGTGCTGCAGCTCGTGGCCGTAGAAGATGTTGTCGCCGAGGACGAGCGCCGAGGAACGGCCGCGCACGAAGTCGGCGCCGAGGATGAACGCCTGGGCGAGGCCGTCCGGGCTGGGCTGCACGACGTACTCGAAGCGCACGCCCCAGGGCGCGCCGTCGCCGAGGAGCTGGGCGAAGCGCGGCGTGTCCTGGGGGGTCGAGATGACGAGGATCTCCCGGATCCCGGCGAGCATGAGCGCCGAGAGCGGGTAGTAGATCATCGGCTTGTCGTACACCGGCAGGAGCTGCTTCGAGACCGAGAGCGTCGCCGGGTAGAGGCGGGTGCCGGCGCCGCCGGCGAGGATGATGCCTCTGCGAGGGGTCGTCATGGGGAGCGCGTGGACCGGCCGCACGCCGGGCCTGCATCCTACCAGAAAGGGCGGATTCCCTGCGTCGTCCGCTGGACCAGCCTAAACGACCGAGCGCGATTCGGAAACACCGGGAAGGTTCCGTTCGCCCTGAGCCCTTCGACTTCGGGGCCGCGGTGCGGCCCCTACGCTCAGGGCAGGCGAAGTCGAAGGGCGCCATGCGTCCCAAGGCGCGTGCTTCGACTCCGCGCCCGCTGATGCGGGCGCTACGCTCAGCACGAACGGGGGTTCTGGTGATCGCGAATCGTGCTCGCCCGTTTAGGCGCTCATGGCAGTGCCGTCGCGCGGTCCAGCGGCTACAGCCGGAACCCCGCCTTCACCGCGTCGTCGCGGAACATCTTCACCGTCTCGAGCGAGAACGTCGCGAGCTCCTTCCCGACCCCCGCGAGCTTGGCGAGGAGATCGTTCGTCACCGTGATGATGTCCGAGCCCGCCTGCTCGGCATGGAACACGTTCAGGAGCTCCCGCGGGCTCGCCCAGATGAGCTCCGCGCGCGGGACCTTCGCCATGAGCGCCTTCGCCTCGACCATGAGCGGCACCGGATCGCGTCCCGTGTCGGCGATCCGGCCTGCGAAGACGGACACGTACGCAGGCGTGCTCGGGTCGAGGTGCGCGACGATCGCGCGCACCTGTTCGAGCGTGAAGACCGCCGTCACGTTCACGTGGATGCCGGCGTGGGTGAGACGGCGGACGAGCTCGTACGAGGGCTCGGCGCGGGTGTTCGTCACGGGAATCTTCACGTTGACGTTCGAGCCCCAGGTCGCGATCTCGCGCGCCTGCCGCTCCATCTCGTCGAACTCGTCCGAGAACACCTCGAAGGAGATGGGCCGATCCGGGATCGCCTTGACGACGTCCCGCGCGAACGCGCGGTAGTCGGCGACGCCTGCCTTCCGCATCAGCGTCGGGTTCGTCGTGAAGCCCTGGACGAAGGGCTTCGCGTACATGTCCAGCATCCCCTTCAGGTCCGCGCCATCCGCGAAGAGCTTCACCTTCAGGTCCGAGATCGTCTTCATTGTGCTCCTCCAGACAGGATCCATGCGGCCGCCTCGGCGAGCGAGGACACCTTCGCGTCGTAGCGCTCCGGCCGCTTCTCGCGCCACCCGTGATCGACGAACACCGTCCGGCACCCCGCGGCGGCGCCGGCCTCGGTGTCGCGCCAGCGGTCGCCGACCATGAAGCTCCTCGAGAGATCCACGTCCCGGGCGCGCGCGGCGTCGAGCAGGAGCCCGGGGGCGGGCTTGCGGCAAGCGCAGCGATCTCCGTCGTCGTGGAAGCAGGAGGAGATCGCGTCGAGCGGCAGCGCGGCCCGCAGCGCAGCGTGGATCGCCTCGACCGCCGCCCGCGTCGTCGTCCCGCGCGCGACGTCCGGCTGGTTCGTCACCACGACGAGCAGGAACCCGGCGTTCTTGAGATCGGCGAGCGCGCCGCCCACTCCGGGCAGGATCTCGAGCTCCGCGACGCTGGCGGGAGGATACGGGCGACCGTCGCGCTCGAGCGCGGCGTTCAGGACCCCGTCGCGGTCCAGGAATACGGCCCGCGCGCTCACGGCTTCGTGGACTCCCACTTCGTCTGGGCGCGCTTGAGCTTCGGGTGCGAGACGAGGAGGTGCCACACGACGGCCTGGAACGCCTCGGCGTGCGGAGTGATCGTCCCGTCGTTCACGGTCGGCACGACGACGCAGGCGTCGGCGACCTGGCGCGTGTAGCCTCCGTCCCGCGCCACGATCCCGACCACCGCGGAGCCCACGTCCTTCGCGAGCCGGAGGGCAGAGACGAGGTTCGGGCTCACGTTCTTCTCGAGGTTCCCGCCCCCGACCGAGAGGACGAACACCGCGTCCTCGGCGCGCAGCCGGCTTCCCCGAAGCCACTCGACGAACACGGAGGCCCACCCGTCGTCGTTCGTCCGCGCCGTCAGCTCCGACACGTTGTCCGTCGGGGCGTACGCCTCGAACCCGGCGATCTTCCGGAAGTCGTTCACGGCGTGGGAGGCGTTCGCGGCGCTCCCGCCTACCCCGAGGAAGAACAGCCTGCCGCCGCGCGCGCGGCGCCCGTCGAGGACGTCCACGACCCGCTCCACCGCGTCGGCGTCGAGCCGATCGATGATCTCCCTCGCTTCGGAGAGGTGCTGCCTCGCGTAGCTCATGCGTGCTCCCGGCGTTCGAGGTGTTGCCGCGTCTCCTCCAGCCCCTGCGGCGAACCGATCTCGTAGAACCGCTGGCCGACCTCGTAGCCCGCGAGCTCGCCGCGCGCGAGGAGGTCCTGGTACACCGTCGCGAGATCGAGCGGCTCGCCCTCGGAGTACGGCCGAAACGCCTCCGCGCGCAGCGCGCCGAGGCCGTAGTCGATGTACTCCATCTCGGGATCCTTCACCGTCTTGCCGTACCGCAACACCGCGCCGCCCTTGAAGACCACGTTGCTCGAGTCCCACCGCCCCTGGTTGCGGAAGACGGTCATGAGCCCGAGCCGGCCGCTCTCGACGAACCGGGCGGCGACGTCCGCGTAGTCGCAGTCGAGATACGAGTCTCCGTAGAGGACGAGGAACCGGTCGCCGAGCGCCGGCAGCGCGCGGCGCAGCGCGCCGCCCGTGCCGAGGAGCCGGTCGCCGTCGTACGCGCAGTCGACGTCGAGCCCGAAGCGGCGCCCGTCGCCGACGAGCGCCTCGACCTGCTCGCCGAGGTGGCCGAGGCAGAGCACGACGCGCCCGACGCCGCGGGCGCGGAGGAGCTCGAGCTGGTGCACGACGAACGGCTTCCCGGCGACGTCGATCAGCGCCTTCGGAATGTTCTCGGTGACCGGCCGGAGACGGGTGGCGAGCCCTCCGGCGAGGATGGCGACGGGGAGGCTCACGAGAAGACGACCCGCGTCCCCTCGAAGTCGAACCGGAAGCGGACCTCGTCGAGGCCCGCCTTCGTCATCGCGGCGCGAAGCTTCGCGCGGTCCTCTGCGTAGAACATGAGGAACCCGCCGCCCCCCGCGCCGACGAGCTTGCCGCCGACGGCGCCGCTCTTGCGGCCGAGCTCGTACCACTCGTCGATCTGCGCGTTCGTCATCCCACCGGAGCGCTTCCGCTTGCGCTCCCAGTGCTCGCGCATGATCTCGCCGAACAGCGCCGGGGCGTTCTGCTCGAGCGCCTTCTTGCTGCGGATTCCCAGCTCCTTCACGTACGTCATCTCGCCGACCATCGTCGGGTCGGCCTTCTTCGTGCGCTGGTCCTGGTCCTGCAGGATGTCGCCCGCGCTCCGCGAGAAGCCCGTGAAGAACAGGAGCAGGTTGTCCTCGAGGTCGTGGAGGGTGTCCTGGCGGATCTTGAGCGGCTCAGCGTGGACGCTGCCGTCCGGGTTGAAGTGGAAGCAGGTGATCCCGCCGTAGGCGGCGATGTACTGGTCCTGCTTGCCCACGGGCCGCTTCAGCCGGTCGATCTCGAGATCGCAGGCGAGGCGCGCCGTCTCGCCCGGAAGGAGGAGCCGCCGCTCGTGGCTGCAGAGCCCCTTGAGGAGCGCGGTCGTGAAGCTGCCCGACGAGCCGAGCCCGGTGCCAGACGGGATGTCGGCGAGCGTCGTGATCTCGTGCTGGTACTGCGAGATCTCGAGGAGCGAGAACGCCTCTCGCACGATCGGGTGCTCGATCTGCTCCGGGCGCTCGACGTGCTCGAGCTTCGAGTACTTGAGGAAGATGCCGGGCGTGAACGGGCGGAGCACCGTCACGTAGACGTACTTGTCGATCGCGGCGGCGACGAGGAACCCGCCATGCTCGCGGTAATACGAGGGGAGATCGGTGCCGCCGCCGCCGAGGGAGATGCGGAGCGGGCTGCGTGTGATCAGGATGGCCGGACTCCTCGTCGGTGCGACAGACAGCCCATTGTACCCGATGGGAGACCCTGGGTTCCAGCCGGGCGTCCGGTCGCCAGATGCTACCCGGTCTTGCGGACGTGGAGCAGGACCGACGTGCCGAAGGGGCTCCGGGACCGGAGGACGTCCCAGTCCCGGAACAGCTCGACGAGCCGACCCCGCGTGTATCGCCGGTGATGCCCGAGCTGTACGTCGTGGTGGCCGAAGAGCCACTGGAACGCCGGGACGCTCAGCACCGCCTCGCCGCCGGGCTTGAGGAGCTTCCGGATCGCGGCGATCGCTGCGCCCTCGTCGTCGAGGTGCTCGAGGACGTCGTGCATCACGACGAAGTCCACGGGAGCCGCGGCGGCCGCGAGCTCCGCGAGGCCCATCCTGAGCACGCGGATCGACGCGACGCCATCGCTCGCCGCGAGCGCCAGCCCGTACGCGTCCGCCTCGGGCTCGCAGGCGACGACCGCGAGACCGAGCGCCGCCGCCCGCACGTTGTACTCGCCGCTGCCGCAGCCGACGTTCGCGAGCGTCTTGCCCGCGACGGCATCGCGCCCTGCGAGGCCGAGCCAGCGCGTCGTGATGTCGTACTTCGCGTTCGCGTACTCGTCCGCGCTGCGGAAGAGATGGTCCTCGTGCTTGTAGCTCGCGACTTCCGCCATGGGTGCTCCCCACGCCGCCTTCGCCACGGCGCTCGCCGCGGCGCTCACGCGCGACGAGACGGTCCGGACTGCGCGTAGATGTCCTCTACGATCCTGAGCGCCGCGTGCGCGTCGCGCAGGCCCGCCGCCGGCGCGCGCCCGAGCCGGATGTCCTCGAGGAGCTCCGCCATCTCGGCCGCCCAGGAGTCGTCGGCCATCGGGTACTCCCAGGCGGTGGTCTCCGGCGGCCCCATCTCCGGCAGCATCCGGTAGAGCGTCAGGCGCTCCGGTCCGTAGCTGCCTCCGAGCCCCTCGATCTGGAGCTTCGCGTTCTTGCCGTAGAGCTCCATCGAGAAGGTGTTCTTCCACTCGGTCGCGCTCGCGTGCAGCCAGGCCACCTGCTCCTTCGCGGTGCGCAGCATCATGAACGCGTTGTCGTCCACGGCCATGTCCCAGAAGCACGTCCGCGCGAGCCCCTGCACGTGCGGGAAGTCCCCGAGGAACCAGCGCGCGAGGTCGATGAGGTGCACGCCCTGGTCGATGAGCTCGCCGCCGCCGGAGAGGCGCGCGTCGGCGCGCCATTCCTTCTCGTAGCCGATCCTCCCGCCGTGACCGTAGCGGGCGCGCAGGAACATGAGCTCGCCGAGGACGCCCGCGTCCACGATCTCGCGCGCCTTGCGGAACGCCCGGTGGTAGCGATGGTTGAAGCCGACGTGGACGAGGACGCGGCCGCGCTCTGCCGCCGCGAGCACCGGCTCGAGCTCGGCGGCGGACCGGGCCGCGGGCTTCTCGACGAGGACGTGCTTCCCGGCCTGGATGGCGGCGAGCGTGATCTCGGGGAGAACGTCGTGCGGCGTCGCGACGACCACGAGGTCCACGTCCGGGGCGGCGGCGACGTCCTGCCACCGCGCCGACGCGCGACATCCGGGCGTCCGCGCCGCGAGCTGTTTCGCACGGTGCTCGTCCGGGTCCGCGCACGCGACGAGCGTCGCGCCCGCGAGCGCCTGCGCCCGCTTCCCGCCGATGAGCCCGCAGCCGATGATGCCGACCCTCATCGCGGTCCTCCCCAGTCCTTCCCGCGATCCCCGGGGACGATGCGGCGCAGCGTGTAGACGTCCGTGCCCGCGAGCTCGTCGCGTCGCTCGGGCAGGTCCTCCCAGGAATCCCAGACGGCGCTGATGAGCCGCCCGGTGATGCCGTCGCTCCGGCGCGAGGCGAGGAAGAGCGCAAGATCGGCGCCGCGCTCGAGGGATGCAGCCCCCTTCCCCTTCTGCGCCACGGCGTCCCGGTAGGCCGCCTCGCCGACCGCGGCAGGACCCGCCGCGAGCACCTCGTCGAGCATCCTCGTGTCGAGCACACCCGGAGCGATCGCGTTCACGTCCACGCGGGAGCCCGAGAGCTCGTGCGCGAGCGTCTCGACGAACCGCACCAGGGCCGCCTTCGACGCGGCGTAGGCGGAGAACCGCGCCCTCGGCCCCGTCGCGCCGCCCCCGGAGAGCTGGACGATCTTGCCGTACCCGCGGCGCCGCAGGTGCGGGAGCGCGGCGCGGCAGAGGAGGACCGCCCCGTGGAGGTTGATCTCGATCGTGCGGACCCACTGCGCCCAGTCGTTGTCCTCGGCGAGCCCCATCGGCCCCTGCACGCCGGCGCTGTTGACGAGGATGTCGAGATCCGGGCACTCGGCGACCGCGCACGCGAAGAGCGCCTCGACATCGGCGGGGCGCGAGACGTCGCAGATCTGGGCGACCACCTTCTGCGGAGAGGCGGCGAGCGGCGCCAGCTCGGCGCGCGTCTCCTCGAGGAGCCGCGCATCGCGCGCGCACAGGACCACGCTCGCGCCCTCGCGCACGAACGCGCGAGCGATCGCGCGACCGAGCCCCTGGCTCGCGCCGGCGACGATCGCGCTCCGCCCGGCCATCTCACGAGGCACGGCTCTCCTCCCGGGCGGGCGACGCGCCCGCCACGCGCCCCGCGCTCACGAGCGCGCCTCGAGCAGCCACGGGCTCTCTTGCAGGTACCGCAGCGTCTCCACGATCCCTTCGCGGATGCCATGCTTCGGCCGCCATCCGAGCGCTCGCATCCGCGTGCAGTCGAGCAGGATGAGCGGATTGTCGCCGATCCAGCCGCGCTTGCCGCCCGAGTAGGTCCGCTCGGGCGAGATGCCGAGCGCCTCCGTGATCCAGCGGACGGAGTCGTCCACCTCGCAGTGCTCGTCGGTGCCCAGGTTGAGGACGTTCACCCTCTCCTGCGCGCGTTCGAGCGCGAGCAGGATCGCGTCCACGCAATCGTCCACGTGGAGGTAGGACTTGCGCTGCTTGCCGTTCCCGAGGACGTGAAGCCGCGTCGGGTCCTTGCGAAGGCTCCTGTAGAAGTCGAAGACGTGCCCGTGCGAGTAGCGCGGCCCGAGGATCGAGACGAACCGGAAGATCCAGCCCTGGAAGCCGAACCCCTCGCAGAATGCCTGGATGAGCCCCTCGCCCGCGAGCTTGGCGGCACCGTAGAGCGAGGTCTGGACGGGGAACGGCGCGTCCTCCGGCGTCGGGAACACCTTCGCCTCGCCGTAGACGGAGCCGGTGGAAGAGAAGGCGATCTTCTTCACGCCGGTCTTCCGCATCGCTTCGAGCACGCGGAAGGTGCCGATGGTGTTCTGCTCGAGGTCGCGCGACGGGTGGAGCGTCCCGAAGCGGACGTCGGCGCTCGCGGCGAGATGAAACACCTGATCCGCGCCGGCGATCGCGCTCTCGAGGGCGGCGGCGTCGAGGATGTCGCCGCGCACGATCCGCAGGCGCGGCGCCGCGCGGGCTCGATCGAGGAACCGCTCCTGCCCGCTCGAGAAGTCATCGTAGGCGACGTTGCTCCCGATGAAGCCCGCACCTCCGGTCACGACACAGCGCACGCGCTCCCCCCACGGGTCGGTACGGCGCGGCGCGGGCGTCTCGCGGCGACGCCATGAGCACGAGCCGATACGGTCATCGCCGGCGCGACTCCGCGACCTGCGGCTGCGCTCGCGGCTCGCCGAAGTTCACCTTCTTGTCGATGATGTACATCGGGCGCCGCTTCACCTCGTCGTAGATGCGGCTCACGTACTCGCCCATGAGGCCGAGCGAGAGGAGCTGCACGCCGGAGAAGAAGGTCACGACGAGGACCGTCGTGGAGAGGCCGGGCGTCAGGTCCATGCCGATGAGCTTCTGCACGACGTACCATGCTCCGACGAGGAAGCTGAACCCGGCGACCGCGAACCCGGCGAGCGACATGATCTGGAGCGGCCGGCCGCCGAAGCTGACGATGCCGTTGAGGCCGATCTTGAGCGAGCCGAGGAGCGCGTTGTAGTTGCCCTTCCCCGCGTGGCGCGCCTCGCGATCGTACTCGACGAAGCTCTGCGGGAAGCCGACGTACGCGACGAGGCCGCGCAGGAACCCGTGCCCCTCGTGGAGCCCCTTCAGCTCCTCCACGACGCGCCGGGACATGATCCGGAAGTCGCCCGCGTCACGCGGGATCGGAACCTCCCCGAGGCGCGCGATGACCTTGTAGCCCGCCCAGGCGACGAGCCGCTTGACGAGCGTCTCGCCCTCCCGCGAGCGCCGCTTGGCATAGACGACGTCGTATCCTTGCTCGAGCCGCGCGTGCATGTCGGCGACGAGCTCGGGCGGATCCTGGAGATCGACGTCGATGACGACGCACGCGTCGCCGTGGCAGAGCGCGATTCCCGCCATCGTGGCGGCGGGCTGCCCGAACCGGCGGGAGAAGAGGGCGAGCTTGATGCGCGGGTTCCGCTGGATCTCCTCCTCGATCACGTCCTCGGTGCGATCGGGGGACGGATCGAGGCAGAACAGGATCTCGTAGCGGGGAGTCAGCGCCTCGAGGACCGGCTCCATCCGCGCGAGAAAAGGGCGGATGTTCGCCTCTTCCCTGTAGACCGGCACGATGACGGAAATCTCGACGCGCTGCTCGCTGCTCATCGTTGCGACCTCGCAGGGGCTGGCACTCTACCGCACATCGTAGGGCGATGCCACGCGCGTGGCGAGACGGGCTGTGTCTCGCCGTGGGGAGCCATGACGGCGAAACAGCCGGGCAGTCGGACTACCCGGCGATCACGTGCCAGTTCGAGACGAGGCCCATGAAGCGATACGGCACGATCCGGTAACGCGCGCCCGTCTCGTGCAGCAGGCGATCGAGGTCCCGGCGCGACAGGAGGTCGAGGTTCTCCTTGCGGTCGGCAGCCACGCGCTGCGCTCGGCGACCGTTGACGCCCTGACGCAGGCCAGGCTAAGAAATCCCTCGGGTTCTTATCCGAGCGATCCGGAGGGTTGCGGCCTCTTCCTCTGAAGGGAACGCCGCCGCCGGTGTGACTCGCGGCGCATTTCGATCGCGACGACGCTGCACTCGATGGCATGGAGAGGTGGACACGGGATGCCCAAGTGGCCGAAGACGCCGCCGCCGATGACCGAGGAGCAGGCGCGGATCAGCGACGACTGGATGAAGTACTGGCTCGGCGTCTTCCCGAGCCGGTATGGGGCGTTCGTTCGTTTCAACCACGCATACGCCGGTCGCCGTGCCCGCAAGGGGCAGCGCGTACTCGACATCGGCGCGGG
>WNGB01013078.1_pt1 | contig 11210 bp, 16 predicted proteins | sample 5400681 | NCBI WGS metagenome assembly WNGB01 (sample SAMN13153367, study PRJNA577476) | soil metagenome | isolation source: 115 cm soil or saprolite under grassland replicate 2 | place: USA:California | collected 2016-06-15 | reverse complement strand
GGCATTGAAAATACCGTATAATGGGTCACATACAGAGAGATCGTGAGGCACCGTTGCCGGTGCGCAGTGGGAGAGCGAGACGATGGCCGACACACTCTACCTGAAGCAGATGGAATGCGGACCGATGCAGAACTATGTCTATCTCATTGGCGATCCGGCAACGCGCCAGGCGGCAGTAGTCGATCCAGCCTGGGAGGTTGAGCGCATTGTGCAGACGGCCCAGCAGGATGGCTACACCATCACCAAGGTGCTCATCACGCATACGCATCAGGATCATACCGGCGGCGAGATCTTTGGTCACTACATTCCAGGGGTCGTTGAGCTGTTGGAACTGATCGACGTGCCGGTCTACGTACACAAGACTGAGATGCATATCTTGCAGAACATTCCCCCCTCCTCAAAAGTGTCCACCGAGAACAACCAGGTTATTAATCTAGGCGGCGACGTGCAGATAACGCTGTTGCACACGCCAGGCCATACGCCCGGTTCACAGTGTTTCTTAGTGCAGCAGCGGCTGGTCTCGGGGGATACCCTGTTCATTGGTGCCTGTGGGCGCGTGGACCTCCCCAACAGCAGTCCTGAGGAAATGTACGACAGCCTGACCAATAAACTGATGCGCCTGGATGACGCCACCGTGCTCTACCCTGGGCACAATTACGCCCGGCAGCCCACGTCGACGATTGGCGACGAGCGCCAGCATAATCCCTACGTGCAGTTTACGTCGCTGCACGCGTTTCTGCGCGCCATGGGTCGCTGACCCCGGTGTGCACACCCGCAAGCCAGAGAAGGAGCTGGGTATGGCTGAGAGCTACAATCTAACGATCTGGAACTGCTACGTTTGACCCTACGCCTGGCGAGCCGCGGAGTGGCTCGGACGTGTCCAAGAGAAGTTGGGCGAGAGTTTGCAGATCACCTGGAAGGCTTTTTTGTTAGAACAGGTGAACAGTCGGCGTGAGTTGGGTTGGAAAGCCTGGGAAGACGCGCGCTTTACCAGTCGGGACATCCCACCGCACGAGGCGGTGAAGAGCGTGTTGGCCGTGCATGGCCCGGCGGCATTTGATCGCTACCATATGGCGGTGTTCCGTGCCTATCACGTGCACAAACGCGACATCGCCAACCCGTTAGAGCTCCTGGCTGTGGCACGTGAAGTCGATATCGACACCACAGTATTGGCGGAAGACTTACGCACACGCAAATACAAAAAGGAAGTTGGGGCAGATCACGAAGAGTCGAGTGAGCCGCACAACATTTTTGGGGTGCCGACTATTCTCTGCAATGGCCAGGAGCCCACATTTGTGAAGCTTGCTGCTGGTGCCTGGGAAGGGTCGGAAGACCTCGAGTTGTTCTATGACCTGTTCAAGCTTGCCCCGCGGCCCTATGTCCTGGAAATTAAAAAACCCGCCTCTGCAAACACGGCAGCCGCCTCTGCAGCGCGTCGGTAGAGAATAAGCTAGGGCATAGGTAAGGTAGGTTTTGGACCCTCTCCCTCTGGGAGAGGGTTTTAACGAGGGTGAGGATCCCCCATGGCTGACGCCCGTGAAACGTTCTACCCAGTGGAGATCCAACGCGACTATCAGGGCACGATGCGCGTGCTCTGGGATGATGGGCACGAATGCCTCTATCCCTATAGCCAGCTGCGCAAGGTGTGCCCATGTGCCACCTGTCGTGAGCTGCGCGGACAGCAGCAACAGGCGCCAGCCAATCCCTTCCAGGTGATGACGACGGTCACCACCCAGGACGTCCACCCTGTCCACCTGAGTGCGGTGGGCAATTACGCATTACATATTGAGTGGAGTGACGGTCACCGCACGGGAATTTATCCCTGGGATATGTTGCGCGCCCTCTGTCCAGAGCTACGCCCGGCGTCGCCGACTTCCTCTTAGCCTGCTCTCTCTCTGCTAGAGAGCAGGGGTGACAGCAATCGCCTGCCTCATATCTTACGCTGGCTTCTTGTGCATCAAGCCGGCACGACGCACCCGGGCCACGAGCTCCTGCCGCTGGTTGATCGCCCGGTGCTCAAAAAAAACCACACCTGCATCGGGCCGCGATCGCGATTCTCGCTTGTCGACAATTTCCGTCTCCACATAGATGGTATCTCCGTGGAACACCGGCTTGGGAAACTCGATCTTGTCAAACCCGAGATTGGCAATTGTCGTCCCCAGTGTTGTATCTGCTACCGAGAGACCTACCGCAATCCCCAGCGTAAGGAGGCTATTCACCAGCCTTTGACCGAACTCGGTCTGTTTAGCGAATTCTTCATCAAGGTGAAGCGGTTGGGGATTCATGGTCATGGTAGTGAACAATACGTTGTCCATTTCGGTGATGGTCCGCCCCGGTTGATGTTTGAACACCTGTCCGACAACAAACTCTTCAAAATACTTCCCGGCCATAGGTCCTCTGTCTCCTGTGTGAGAGCACATGCAGTCTGGCTCCCTGGCATGCTACCTGAATTCGGTCTCGAAAGCCACGCCAGGCAGTGGCTCTAAGAGCGCCTTCTATCCGCTAATTCTTTGAATCATTTTTTTCAAATGGTTACATCGTATTATCATTTCTAAAGCTCACGAAAAGCTCACACAGGAGATCTTAGGGCTGAATCAAGGCGGCCAGTTTGGTAGCGGCATTATACTGCATGGCTGGCAGGGCATGGGCATAGAGCCCCAGGGTCATCTCGACCCGAGTATGGCCAAGGCGTTCTTGGACCACATGCACGGGCACGCCTGTTTGTAACAGGAGGGTAGCACAGGTATGCCGGAGACCGTGGAACGGAATGACGCGCACACCAGCCAGGTCGATCAAGCGTCAAAATTTGTGATAGCCGATATGGTTGAGCGTAAGCGGCATGCCGAGCGTCTAGCTGCTACGTGTGGCGGTCCAGTCCCGTGCAAATATGAGGCCGCAGGCGTGGTAGATGTGGCGATTCGCAAGTTTGAGTTCTGCCTGATACACCCGGTACGCCGTAGAAGGTCGATCGTTTTGGGGGCGAGGAAGATTGAGCGCGGCGTGCCCAAAGCAGACACCAAGTGTTGATGAATGACGCTATGATAGGAGCGATAGGTGAGAAAGCGTTTATTGGGGCTTGCCCGCCGTCGTCAGCCACGTTTCTAACCATTGCCCGAGGGTCAGCTTGGTGGGCTCCACCAGTTCGTTCCGGTTGGCCTGGTGCAGCAGCTCGGCGAGCTTCTTTTCGGCATCGCGCTTCGTCCCCCGGACGGTGAACCACTTCTGTATGCGCTTCGGCTTGCCCGTCTCAGGGTCTGGCCGGGTAGCCATATCCAGGATGATGTTCCAACTACTTTTGTAGCGGGTGTGGATACTGCCGCGCATGGTGTTTCTCCTCGTCAATATCTCTATGGCTCTCCTATCTCCCATAACCGGTACACAATCGATCCGAAGACCCTCTGGTACGCCTTAGCGCAGGCGCCGCCGCGGTTAACACCGCCTATTGCCGCTTCTGCTGCGTGCGGTAGTGTGTGATCTGCTTCGTCAAAACCTCCCCGATCTGCTCGATAGCGGCGTCGCGCTCCTCGCGCGTATTCTCATACTGGTGGGTCAGCATACTCAGAAGATCGGCCGTGAGGGCGAGCAGGATCCGCCATGCCGCCTCCCACGTCACCCGCTCCGCCTCCGCCGCATCGTACAGCAGCCGCCCCAGCGCCTGCCCTAAGGTGTGGGCCTGGACACTCTGGATGAAGGTATCCAGCTCGTCCTCGTCCGCCAATAGCGTGAGGGGTGGGGACGCCTCCCGAGCGCGCGTGTGCTGTTTCAGCCCTGTCATGGTGGACACCAGGAGCGCCTGCACCTGCGCTCCGCTCGCGCAGAGCCGCACGCACACAGCGGCCAACGGGAGAGCACAGCCTCCCAGCGCCGCCTGGAGGGAGAGACGGTGCATAGCACAATGATTCTGGAGCACCTGCTTGAGCATGGTATAGGTGGCGGCTTCGTGGTCATCGACGAATTCCATAGCGCCTTTCTTGTGCCTGTATGGGCGGGCAGCGCCACCAGAGCATTGCCCCCGGGGATACTGCCTACGGTGCGGGCCAATGTGGAGCATCCCCCTGATGCGGGTCGTCGATCAGGCCCAGCATCGCCAGCGCCTGGAGCACGGTCCGGACCGCTGGACGGGAGAGGCCCTGGGAGTGCCTGATGCTTGCGTGCCGGTGAGGAGCACGCGCCTTGGGGTGTTTGTTGCGATCTTTTTCCGTGTCGTCTCGTACCTGCCGTGGCAGGAGGGGAACGCCTCTTCGGCTCTGTGATCCGATTTCCCCACTTCCGGCTGTTGGGTTAACAACACCGCCTCTTGCGAGATTCAGTAGTGTCAAGGAGTCCTGTTATCTGGATGATTTATATGGTACTGGGAGGAACCACAATAGTCAATATTTAGAGGACAAATTTTGCATATTGTGGTTTTTTCTGTACCATCCTGAAAAACAGGAGGGTAACAATGACTCTGGGACAACGCATCAAGATACGACGCGAGAAGAGAGGACTGGGTATCCGAGAGTTAGCGCGGGTGGCGCATGTGAGACATGCCACCTTGTCCCAGCTTGAGCGTGGGATACGGGCTGACGTCACGACGGAGACCGCGAAGAGGATAGCCCGGGCGTTGGGCGTGAGCGTGGATTACCTCATTGGCATGTACGAAGATGACGAGGACCCCGACCCTGCCACGGTCGCCTTGGTGGGCTGAGGCAGCCTGCTGGCGCCGCGCTGCTGGTTGGCGCCAAGGACGCCGCCGGCGGTCCGTGTACTCCGGGATGAGCACGCGGTATACCATGCATGCCTCACCGCACCGCTGAGCGCCGCATGTGAGGCTAGGGTGGCAGGCGCTTGCACCATGACAGGTCAGTTCGCCGCGTCTCCCTAGCGCATGACGCCACGAAACGTCTATGCCAGGGCGAAGCATGCTTTCCCATCGGGGGGAGCGAGGCGGTACAAAGCCGGGGGGGCTGGAGGCGAAACCCCTGACGGGACTCCGATCCCCCGTGCCTGGCTTGCATGCACCAGACACGACACGCGGGCTTCAGCCATGGGTCGGTTGAATACGGAGGCAGGTTCCTAGGTGACGACACATGGACCGATGTGCAGTTGCTCAAAGTCAGTCCAGTGACCTTGCCACTCCTCAATGTGCAACTGCCCATCGTTGGTTTCTATGTCGTTGTGCCCTGGCTCCTGCCGCTGTTCTATTTCAACCTGCTCCTGCAACTCACGTTGCTGGCGCAGAAGCTGCATCGGTTCAACGCCGTGCTGGTCGCCTTCACGGATGATGCCGCCCAGGAGGAGCAGCGTGTACGCCTGTTTCCCTTCCCTTTCAGCGCGATGCTGATTGGTCGACATGTCCAGTGGCGCATGCGCGGGTTGCTTGGCCTCATGGTCTGGACGACCGTGCTCCTGGTACCGCTCGTGCTCTTACTCTGGGCCCAGCTGCGCTTTTTGCCCTATCACGATACGGCGATCACCTGGAACCATCGGGCCGCGGTCCTGGTGGACCTCATGCTGCTCTGGCTGTTCTGGCCGTTGATGCTTATGCCTGCGCCACGCGGGGCGTCTACAGCACATACCATCACCCTATGGTGGGAGGAGCAACGCACGGCGCAGCGCACAGCATGGACCAGGCGCATCCGCTGGGGAACTGGCCTGAGCTGCTTGACCCTGGTGACCGTAGTGTTTTCGCTAGGCGTTGCTGTCTTACCCGAGGAAGGCATGGAGAAATGGATGGCATCCCACGTGCCTGAACGCTGGCGGCACATCGACCCACCCCGTTCTGGCAACGCCGTCTTCATGCTTACTGCCTGGCTTCACCGCCACCTGTGGCTCCAGGAGCAGGTGCTTGTTGCGGGCGAACCATCCGCGAAAATCATCGCTGCACTGCGAAGTGAGGACGAGACCAAGCGGGCGCAAGGGCTGGAAGAGGTCACTGGGCTCATCCTCACCAATCGTGACCTACGTGGTGCCAATCTCCGCGATACCCTCTTCGCCAAGGCGGATTTGCGTGGTGCCAATCTCAAGGGTGCGAATCTTGCTGGGGCCAGAGTATTCACTGTCAACTTTTCCAGTTTTTCCATCTTCAAGGGCGAGAGTTGCCTTGACGATGCCCAACAGTTAGAGGACGACCTCCAGCTGATAAAGCCGACATACGTATGCCGAACGAATCTTCAGGGCGCCGACTTGCGGGCTGCCCAGCTTCAGAGTGCCAACTTAGAGCAGACCATCATCGGGAGTGCAGACTTCACCGGGGCCAATCTCGCGTTGAGCAATCTGCGGGAGCTTTCGTAGTCACCGTTGGATGAGAAAACGTACGAGGAGCTGGAGAGGGTACTCACACATGTCTGGATGATCTCGTTGTGTGTCACAGAGGGCCTTCCTGCACAAACGGGTGAGAGGGCTCTGCACAGCTAAATCAGAGGGTAAAACATTGGGACACTGCGAGGTACTCGGGAGTCACGATTCCTTTGGTCCCATTGGGTATCCTGAGGCTTTACAAGTTCGACACAAAATTGTCCAGACGCTCCTGAGCGTTTGTCGAACAGGCGTAGGAGAGAGCCGACAACACGCGTGCTTTCAAACACGTCCACAGCGCTCTAGGCTGGGCCGCTGTGGTGTGATGCAAGGCTGGCCGGGGCCGGCCAAGGCTCACCCGACTGAGAAATCAGTATACAATATCGATCAAACGATGTGACCGGAGCTAACACACAGCTCACGAACATGGCATCACAGGACGGATTTCACCGGACAGAATACCATGATCTCACACCTCACATCCAGACGAGATATCCCCGTACCGGACAGGGGATGACAAGACACGATCCATGTCCTAGAATAGCGCCAAACACTCTTGGACAGGAGGACAGTTATGCCTGCCAATCTCACGCCCCAGTATATGTCGGCGGAGCAGCGTTTCAAGCAGGCCAGTACGCACGAGGAGAAGATTGCCTGCCTGGAAGAGATGCTGCGCGTTATTCCCAAACACAAGGGGACGGACAAGTTACAAGCCGATCTGAAGCGGCGCCTGTCCAAGCTCAGGCAGGAGGCACAAAAAGCCGCCGCAACACATCGGGGATACACACTGTCAGTCGAAACCGAAGGCGCCGGGCAGATTGTCATGGCGGGGTCGCCCAACGTCGGCAAATCTACGCTATTGGGGACACTCACGAAGGCTACACCCGAAGTAGCCAACTACCCTTTCACGACCCGTCGGCCTATGCCGGGTATGATGCCTTTTGAAAATGTGCAGCTCCAGCTCGTGGATATGCCGCCCATCTCCCACGAATACATGGAGCCCTGGATGTCCCAAATCACACGCAATGCTGATGCCATGCTCCTCGTAGTCGATCTTGGTGACCCTGCTGTGCTGGAGGCCGTCGAACTGATCTCTGACGTCCTGCAGGAGTGGAAAATTCTACCTACTGCTCGCCTGCTGACACCCGAGGAAGCAGAGGCGCTAGACGTTGGCGTGGTGCCGCGGCGCGCATTGCTGCTGGGCAACAAGTGGGATATGCCGGCCAGCAAGGACAACTGGGACATCATCCAGGAGTTCTACGGCACGCGTTGGCCCACGTTGGCGGTCTCGGCCACGCAGGGCTATAACCTCGAAGCGCTGCGTCGGGAACTCTATGCGCTGCTCGACATTGTCCGGGTGTATACCAAAGCCCCTGGCAAAAAACCGGACCTGACAGCGCCTTTCGCCATGCCACGCGGCAGCACCGTCGTGGAAGTAGCCGCCACGGTGCATAAAGATTTTGCGACCCACCTCAAATTCGCCCGGATCTGGGGCACGGAGAAATACGATGGCCAGATGGTCCAGCGTGACTATGTTGTCCAGGAAGGGGATGTAATCGAACTGCACATGTGAGCCGTCGGCCACCAGCACCGTAAGGGTGCACGGCTGCGCGCCTGTACAATCAGCCCAGGATCCGCACCATGAGACGCAAAAAGCCGTGTACCCCACCACCGCCGGCTCCGAAACGGCAGCAGGAGGAGCCTTTCCATAGCCCGTTTCGCGACATCAAAGAGCAGCTGCAGGCTATCGGTAGCACACCGCCACCGGCCGCACCGCCACCAGCTGCACCACCACCGGCCGCACCAGCCGCCGTGCCTCCAAGGCGTTCGTCTGACGTCTTGATGCAGCGGGAAAAAGCTGTGTTTCTGGCAGAGATGGCCGGTGTCACCCCTTTGCCCAAAGACCCACGGGGCCGGGTGGAGAAGTCGCAACAGCCATCGCCAAAGGCACTCTATCCGAGTGATGAGTGCGAAGCCCTGGCTGATCTGCAAGACCTTGTGGAAGGGCGCGGGGCGTTTACGATTCAGTACACCGATGAGTATATGGAAGGTATCGCACCGGGGATCGATCGGCATTTGGCGCAACGCTTGCACCGTGGTGATTATGCGGTCCAGGCCCATATCGATTTGCATGGCCATACGGTGGAAGAGGCCAAAGTCGCCGTGGATCGTTTTCTGAACTCTGCGTATGTGGCTGGGCAGCGGTGTGTGCTGCTCATTCATGGCCGGGGACGTAACTCCAAGGATAATCGTCCGGTGCTGAAGGAACAGGTGCGCATCTGGCTGAGTCATGGTCGCCTCAGTCGTTTGGTGTTGGCCTTCGCCACGGCGCCGCTCACGGACGGTGGTGCTGGTGCAGTGTATGTGCTGTTACGCCGGGTACCGCGCTTCCAGAAAAAATAAGAGGGGACGCATGCTGCGCTGGGATCGGAGTTTACTAGGAAAAGAGTTTAGTCGCTTCGAACAGCACGTAACACGTGAGATGGTGCTGGAGTATGCTGACATCATCGGTGCCAAGGAGCCTGTGTACACGGATCCGCTGGTAGCCCGGGCGCACGGCTATCGGGACATCATTGCGCCACCGACGTTTGTCATCTGGCGTGGGACCTACCCCATTGCCCCACCCGAGATGGGTTTTAACGGGACAGGTATCAATGCGGGGTACCAGTGTATCTTTTATGGAGTGATTTATCCTGGAGACGTCCTGATCTACTCGACCTGCCTTGTTGATCTCTACGAAAAAACTGGGCGATCTGGGACGATGCGTTTCGTGGTGCGGGAGACCACCGTGACGAATCAGCATGGAGAAACCGTTGCTGTGCTACGCAACTCGTTCATTTTGGGATGGTGACGGTACGCTGCAGTTCCCTGCCTCGGTGTCGCAGTGTCCCTCTGCAGGACCATGGTGCGCGTCACCGCCCACCGGTGACCGCCAGGGTGTGACCCGTGATGTAGCTCGCCTCGCCGGAAGCCAGGAACAAGACGGCGTTGGCCACCTCAAGAGGCTGACCAAGCCGGCGCAGTGGTGTCATACGGTTCGGACTATACTCCACCGTCTCGTTCAGGTGACGCAAGTTTGCACCGACCCGCTCGGTCTCGATAGGGCCAGGTGCCACGGCATTGACCGTGATGTTGTACTCGGCCACCTCCAGCGCCACATCGCGGATGAAGCCATGCACGCCGGCCTTCGCCGCCGAATAGGCTGCTCCCCCTGGTAGTAGGCGGTCCAGGGCGTGCCCTCGCGCGCGCCTGAGGAGATGCACACAATCGTGCCGGAGCGCTGACGGATCATGTGCGGCACGGCAGATCGTGTACAGAGGAAGGTGCTACGGAGGTTGAGACGCAGGACGAAATCCCAGTCCTCCACCGTCATCTCCCAGATCTTCGCCGTGCGGCTGCCACCGACGTTGTTGACGAGAATGTCGAGCCGGCCGAAGCGATCCACTGCCGTTTGGATCAACCGCGCGGCTGGTGCCTCCTCCGTGAGATCGCCGACCACGGTCAGGGCCACACCACCTGCGGTCGTGATGCTTGCCGCCGTGCGCTCGAGTCCGCTCGTCTCGATGTCACGCTTCCGGTGAGCTGCGGTCCACAGGAGAAAACACAGGCAACAGCCAAAAAACGTGCGCTGTGGGCCGTCAGCCCCACTGGGTTGTTCAAGTAAGCCGCTGACGCGGCAGTAATGTTCTCTCTCCCTTCGACCCTCCATTCCCTCTACGATGTCTTCCTTCTCACACGGACAACTCGTCACCTCAAGAAGGGAGATATCTCATGACTCCACTGCGTCAACACATGATCACTGCGCTTCCACTCAGTGGCAAGGGGGAGCGTACCCAACAAGCCTCTGTCCGTGAGGTACGCCTGCTGGCTCAGTTCTACGGCAAATCGCCCGACGTGATCTCCGCAAAGGCGCTGTACAGGGGGTTTTGCCTCTTGACAGAAGCCTTCTAATGGGTGTTTTTCCTATCCGCGCATGTTACTCAGCAGACAGCGCTGCTTCTGCCTTGCTGCCAGTTTGACAGGATTCGATACGGGTCTGCCGTGCCAGTTCCCGGGGTGCCGTTACCCCAGGCGCTGATGACCAGCGCCTGGGGTGGGTCGATGGCCTCATTGATGTTCTTCTCTACCTCCGAGAGGCACTGAAAGACCACTTCCGCGAGGCACCGCAGGTATACGTCGCAGGGAATATGTTGCTCTACTATGAAGAGGGAAATCCTACGACCTGTGTGGCGCCCGATGTTTTCGTGGTGCAGGGAGTGGCGAAGCGAGAGCGGCGTACCTATAGGCTGTGGGAAGAGGGCCAACCACCCGCCGTAGTCTTCGAGATCACCTCGCGGGGGACACGACTGGAGGATCTGGGCACCAAGCGGGCGTTGTACGCTATGCTCGGGGTGCAGGAATACTTCTTGTATGATCCGCTGGGGGAGTATCTACGGCCACCCTTGCAAGGCTATCGGTTACAGGAGGGCGAGTATCAGCGCCTGCCGTCTGGAGGCGAAGGAGAACTCGTCAGCCAGGTACTGGGCGTAGAGCTACGAGTGGAAGCAGGTCGCCTGCGCGTGGTCGACCTGGCTACCGGCGAGCGCCTGCTGACGCCAGCTGAAGCACAAACGGCCCGGCGCGCTGAGGCCGCCGCCCGGCAAGCAGCCGAAGCTGAGCTGGAGCGGTTACGGGCCGAACTGGCTCGCCTGCGGGGAGGGGCGTGAACGTCACGGGGATGACGGCCAGCCACCACCGGGTATGCAGTCACCACACGTTGCCCCCAGTGCTCCTCTCCCAGGCGGACGAGGCGCTCCAATAGACGTGGTGATCAGCGGTGATCTAAATCAGGCGCCGGCTCACGAGTTCATCTTTGAGATAGGCATAATAAATCGGCGCCGCGATCACCCCTGGGATGCCGAATGCCGCCTCCATCACCAGCATCGCGAGCAGCA
>WNGB01013071.1_pt1 | contig 11212 bp, 13 predicted proteins | sample 5400681 | NCBI WGS metagenome assembly WNGB01 (sample SAMN13153367, study PRJNA577476) | soil metagenome | isolation source: 115 cm soil or saprolite under grassland replicate 2 | place: USA:California | collected 2016-06-15 | reverse complement strand
AGGATACCGGCGGGACCTGCTCGCCGAAGACCGACTTGATCGCCTGTGTCTCGGTTCGATCGTTATGCGGTGTCGACGTTCCGTGGGCGTTGATGTAGCCGATGTCGCTCGTAGACAGCCCAGCCCGCCTGAGCGCGAGGCGCATCGCGCGCGCGGCGCCTTCGCCACCTTCGCTTGGCGCCGTGATGTGGTACGCATCGGCCGTGGCGCCGTAGCCGAGCAGTTCGGCATAGATGTTTGCGCGGCGTCGACGTGCATGCTCCAGGCTCTCGAGGATCACGATGCCCGCCGCTTCGGCGAGCACGAAGCCGTCGCGGTCGCGATCGAACGGGCGGCTCGCCCGCTGTGGTTCGTCGTTGCGGCGCGAGAGCGCGCGCATCGAGTCGAACGCGGCCAGGCCGATGCGCGTCACCGGGGCTTCGGACCCACCGGCGATCATGACTTCGGCATCGCCACGGCGAATCATCTCGGCCGCTTCGCCGATACTGTGGCCGGCCGTCGCGCAAGCGCTGGCGACTGCGAAATTCGGTCCCTTCGCGCCGGTGTCGATCGAGATCAGGCCGCTGAGCATGTCCGGCAGCATCATCGGTACGACGAACGGACTGACCCGATCTGGCCCGCGCGTGTACAGCGTGATGGCCGCGTCTACGATCGTGCCGATGCCGCCAATGCCACTCCCGACGAGGACGCCGACCTGCTCAGCTTCCTCGGGCTGGATTTTGAGACACGCGTCGCGCACCGCCTCCTTGGCGGCGACCATCCCGAGTTGAAGGAAGCGGTCCATGCGCCGCGCTTCCTTCTTGTCCAGGTAATTGGTCGGGTCGAAGTTCTTGACCTCGCCGGCGATCCTGACGTCGAGGTCGCTGGACTCGACCAGCGTGACTGGCGCGACGCCCGATCGACCGTGCACCAGAGCGTCCCACATCGACGGCACATCGTTGCCGACCGGCGTCACAGCGCCCATGCCGGTGATGACGATTCGACGTTCGGATTCCGTCACCGACATTTGGCGGCAGTATACCGCCAGGGTTTTTCATCTTGTATCATTGGCGCCACCCCGATTAGCACTCAGGCACGTCGAGTGCTAATCGGCAGTTGCAATGCCAGAGCTGACTCCACGCCGAGAACGAATCCTGCGCCATGTGGTCGAGGAATACGTCGCTCTGGCGCAACCCGTCCCGTCCGACCTGATCGCCAGGAAATACCAGGGCGAGCTCTCCCCGGCCACGGTGCGCAACGAGATGGCCGCGCTGGAAGAGGCTGGCCTGATCGCCCAGCCGCACACCTCCGCCGGCCGCATCCCGACCGATCGCGGTTACCGCTATTTCGTCGAGCTGCTGATGCACGAGGAGCGCGAGCTCGCGCCCGCTGAGCGACGCGCCCTGCGCCAGCAGTTCAACCATCTCGTGGCGTCGGGCACCGAATCGACGCACCTCGCGTCGTCACTGCTCGCCCGCTCCCTGCGCAGCGCGGCGGTGGCGACTCAACCTGCCGCTACGACCGCCCGCCTGCGCCGCCTGGAGCTGGTGCCCCTCGAAGACGACGTGGTGCTGGTGACTCTGCTGCTGCAGTCGGGCAGCGTCCGCCAGGTCGTTCAGCGCCTCGACCAGATCATCGCTCGCGACGAGCTAACTCGCCTCAGCAACGAGCTCAGCGACAAGCTGGCCGACAAGTCCGCTGGTCAGGTTCGTCGATTGCTCAAGGGTCTGACCGAGCCGGCCCGACTGTTCGCGTCGGCGGCGATGCGGCTGCTCCAGCAGGCCCAGGACCAGGCGTTTGCGGCGGTGTCGCTGGAAGGCCTGGCCCAACTGCTGAGTCAGCCCGAGTTCGCGCAGAGCGAAAAGCTGCGCCCGATCATCGAAGTGCTCGAGCATCAGCCGCTGCTGGCGCGCTTTCTAGCAGAGTCGCTGGCCAGCCCCGGCGTACAGGTCATCATCGGCGCCGAAAATCGCCTCGAGCAGATGCGCGAAGCGTCGCTCGTGCTGACCCGCTACGGGTCGGACGAAGACATCTGGGGCGTGCTCGGCGTGCTCGGTCCGACGCGCCTGCCGTATTGGCGCGCGGTGCCCATGGTGCGCTTTATGGCCGAGCTCATGGAAGTCGTCGGCGCCGGCCGCTGATGCGCTAAGGTTTCCTTCCGAAAATGGCCCGCTCGTCCACCAAGCGCGACTACTACGACGTCCTGGGGGTGGCTCGCACTGCCTCGGACGACGTGATCAAGAAGGCCTACCGTAAGCTGGCGCTGCAATTCCATCCTGACCGCAACAAGGCGCCTGAGGCGACCGAGCGGTTCAAGGAAGCCACCGAGGCCTATCAGGTGCTCTCGGATACCGAGAAGCGCTCGATGTACGACCGCTACGGGCACGGCGCATTCGATCGTGGTGGCGGGGCGACGGTCGACTTCAGCAACTTCGTCGGGCTGTCCATTGAGGATCTGTTCGAGTCGTTCTTTGGCTCGCCTGGTGCGCGCGGCGCGCGGCAGCGGGTGCAGCGCGGCCAGGATCTGCGCTACGACCTGCACCTGACGCTCGAGGAGGCCGTGTTCGGCACGAGCAAGGAGATCACGCTCACCAAGCACATCACCTGCACGCGCTGCACGGGGAACGGGATGGAGCCCGGCAGTCAGCCGGTCAAGTGCACGCGCTGCGAAGGCAGCGGCGAGATTCGGCGCGTCCAGCAGTCGATCTTTGGACAGTTTGTGAACGTGACGCTGTGCGACCGCTGCGGCGGCGAGGGCCAGGTCATTGCCGACCCGTGCAAAGAGTGCCAGGGTCGAGGCGTGGTGCGCGCCAAACAAACCATCTCGGTGGATGTGCCACCAGGTTCGGATGAAGGCCTACAGATCCGTCTGACCGGTGGCGGCGAGCCCGCCCCGAGAGGCGGCGTCGCCGGCCACCTGTACGTCGTCCTGCACGTCCAGCCCCATCGCTACTTCAAGCGCCAGGGCCACGACCTCTTGCTGGAAGTGCCCATCAACGTCTCCCAAGCCGCCCTGGGCGACGAATTCAGCATCCCCACGCTAGACGGCCGCGAAGTCCCGATCAAAGTCCCCGCCGGCACCCAAAGCGGGAGAATCGTAAGGGTGCGCACCGAAGGCGTGCCCTATCTCAGGGAACACGGCCGAGGCGACCTGCAAGTCCACCTCAAAGTTCGCATCCCCACTGAGTTATCTGACGAACAAAAGAAACTGTTCCGCCAACTCAGCAATACATTCGGCGATGACGGCACCACCCCGTCAGAGAACAAAAGCTTCTTCGACAAAGTAAAGGACGTCTTCAGCGGCGGCTAGATTCTGAACTCGAATTGCGAACGACTGTTCTGTAAGGAAGGCTTCTACACGCTGGTAGTGCAGCAACCAGTGCAGCAACCCGGCTAACTGGATGCTGCACTCGGGAAGATAGCCGCGAGCTGGTCAGCGGCATCGCCAACCATCGTCTGCATGACGTGCTGGTAACGCGCCGTCATGCTGGGGCTGGTGTGGCCCAGGATGGCCATGACAACCCGATCCGGCACGCGCTGGGCGGTCAGCCACGTCCCACACGAATGCCGCAGAGAATGCGGTGTGGGGTCCATGGCCTTCGGCTTCAGGCACGTTGCGTCAGGGTCGCTGTGCCAGCCCCGCCCGCATGACCGGCAGCGTCTCAAAGTCTCAAGCAGGCCTGCTTGCTTCAGGTGCTGCTTGAACACGCGTTCCACACGTCGGCCAACGATGGGTTGACCCAGTTCGTCACAGAACACCAGGTCGTGCTCTGGCCAATCGACCGGACAGCGTACGCGGTACTCGAGAACGCGCCGCCGTTGCGCTTGAAGCGCTTCGATCGCAGCCGGGATGAGCGGAACGGTGCGCTTGCCGCTCTTCGACTTGGGTGGCATGAGCCGCCACGGTCTGCCAGGGATGATCGTGAGTTGCTGGCGGACGTGCAGCTGCTTCGCCTCTAGTTCGGCCCCACCCTGGTCTGCTCTGGCGGGGTCAAACCAGCGAAGGCCCAGCGCCTCGCTAATGCGTAGACCGCTGGCCAGCATGACCGTGTAAAGCTGCTCGAACTCATGGCCACGGGCCACATCCAGGAGCATGGCGGCTTGTTTAGGCGTGAGCGGCCACGGCTCTTGATCTTCCTCGTGCGGCGGCTCAACGAGGGGCACCGGGTTACGTACGAGGAGATTCCAGCGCACAGCCTGGGCAAGCGCGGCTGACAGTGCGGCCCGAATGAGCTTGATGCGTTTGACCCCCAACTCCTTTGCGATCAGGTCCTTCTGGAGCTTCTGCACGTGCTGCGGGCCCACCTTCGCCAGCGGCGCCTTGCCAATCGCGGGTGCGATGTGGACTCGGACCGCCGTCTCGTACAGCAGGTGGGTGCCGGCGCGGCGCCCTGGCCTGATCGTGTTCGCCAGCCACTCCCCCAGGTACTTGTCGAGGGTCAGACGTTCGCCTGGCAGCGGTAAGCCATGCTCTGCGTCATGCAGCGCAGCGGCAAGCTTCTTGGCGACTTCCTGTCGAGTGCGTCCAGACAGATACTTTCGCTTGCCACCCTCGAGCGAGACCGTTGCTCGCCATAGCCCGCGAGCGCCCTGGTAGATCGACCCCTCGCCGTTTCCGCGCTTACCCATCGTTCTCCCCTCTCTTTTGCTTGGATCGATGCTCACGCCACCATGCACGTGCTGCCGCACCTGAGGCCGAACACGTCGGACAGAACCGCCGGCGGTCGCGACGTGGCACCCTCTCGGGCGTGTATGAATAGCCACACCCGCCGCACGACCACAGTCCTACTGGCGAACTCAGCGCCGCCGCCAACTCGATTCCTAGAACAGTCACGAGCGGCTTGAGCTGCGCGGTGAATCGGATCCCGATGCTGGCTGAGCGACGATCAGTGTCCCATTCGGGCCTCAGCGCCAGATCGGAGGGCGGCATCCACTCGGCAGCAAGCATTGCCAGAGTTCGCCCCTGCTCATCGATCGAGGCGATATCCGTGAGCAGCACTCGCTGCGAGCCCTCCCTGTAAAGGTTGTCGACCACCGCGCCGATCCTGCGGCTGCCATCCGGCCCCAGGTACCCGCCGTAGAGCATGCAGGTTCGGTCCTGGGCACCGATCGGCTCGCCTCGCTGCAGACTGGCTGCACCATGAAGGATCGCGGCCAGTTGACGTGCGCGACTGCGCCATCCGTCCAGCGGCTCACGCACGCGCGTACCGATGCGCTCAGTGAATCGCCAGCGTTGAAGCTGATCATCGTCCACGTCATCGAGCCCTACTTCCTCGAATCCGCTGTCGTGAAGCGGCCCCCAGGCTGTCGCGAACGCCAGGAGCTGGTGGGATGCCGCGCGATCAAGGCGAACGAATGCTGACAGGCAATTTCCCGTCGCTGGGCTGAGAGCGCGCGGTTCATCGGAATCGACCCATTCGATCCATTCCGATCCATCAGGGTCGAGTATGACGCGCGGCGCTGCGGGTACCCGGTATCGAAGAGCGGACGAATCGAGTGGCCCGATGTTCAGCATCGGCGGATCCAGCGCGAATCCTGCACTGACGAGTTGCAGTTCGAAGGTGCGCCATCGTCGACGTTCGGGACCAATGACAGCGTTCGCCACGACACTTGATCTAAACCTTGATCTCAGGATCTAGCATATCACCTCGCCGTCGGTCACGATAGTGGTATTCAGGCCATGGAGGGACATAACGATGGAACAGGCGCTTCTTTCGATTCCACAGGCCGGCGAGGCGTTGCACTTGGGTGAGACCAAGGTCAAGCAGCTCGTCGCCCGAGGTGAACTGCTCAGTGTGAAGATCGGCAAGAGCCGCCGGATTCCCGTCAGTGCGGTCCGAGACTATGTGGCCCAGCTGGTCAGCCAATCGTCAGCGGGACTGACCGCGTCCTGACGGCCCGTCGTGGACGCGTGGCGGGTGATGAAGCCGCCCGGCATCCACAGCCGGCTCTGGCGCGCCGGGTTGCTACCGACTGGGCCTTACTTGACAGAAAACCTCCCGTCTGGTGCCTTTCTGAGTTTCAGATCTGGGTGACCCGTGCGGATTTGAGCCCGCGATCTACACCTTGAGAGGGTGGTTGGGGACCTCTCCGGCGGGGTCGCACGGGGTCGCCACAAGTTCAAAATCGGCTTCTGCAAGGGCTTTGTGGTCGCCTCCCGGCGCGGTCGGTCGCCCGGGTTGCTACCCACGTTGCTACCCAGCAGACGCTGTAGATCCCACCCTAAAAAGCCATCTCGTCGATGCCGCTGGGGCCTCTGTCGCGCTCCTTCGGCGTGTGTAGTGACGGGTGTAGACCTCGTCCGGGTCCTCGAGGGTAGCGGGATCGAGCAGTTCGAACCTGACCTGCGACCCGAATGCCGCTCGAGGTGCCTGGCTAGTTATTGCGGGGCTTGACGTTGGTTACAGGCCGGTCGGGTTTGAGGTAGCGCCGTTCCGTCCGGCTGCTCGCACAGGATGGGCGACGGACCTTGCAGCGGTCTTCCACCTGCCTGACAGTTCTAGCCCGTCATTCGTCACACAGCCCCTCCTGTGATGCGGCCGGGCGACGGGCGTTGACAAATTCCGATATAGGCATATGATGGCGCCATGGCACGAGCGGCGACGACCTCGGACGCGTTCAACGCGATCGCCGAACCGCGGCGGCGGGAGATCCTGGTGCTGCTGCGGGGCGGCGAGCGGCCGGTGACCGATCTGGCGCGGGACCTGGGGATGACCCAGCCGCAGGCGTCAAAGCACCTGCGGGTCCTCCGGGAGGTCGAGCTCGTGCGGGTCCGCGGGGCGGGCAAGCAGCGGCTGTACGGCCTGGACGCCCGCGGGCTGCGGCCGGTCCACAAGTGGGTAGGCGGCTTCGAGCGGTTCTGGAGCGAGAGCTTCGACCGGCTGGACGAGTACGTGCAGGAGTTGAAGCAGGCAAGGCAGGAGGGACCACACGATGGCGACGACCAGTAGCGGCGGCAAGCCTGCGCACGCGACCGCGGACCGCGAGATCGTGATCTCCCGGGTGATCGACGCCCCGCGGGAGCTGGTGTTCGAGGCGTTCACGCGAGTCGAGCACCTGTCGCGGTGGTGGGGACCGGAGGGCTTCACCACCACGACGCGGTCCTTCGAGTTCCGCGTCGGCGGGGAGTGGGACTTCGTGATGCACGGGCCGGACGGGACCGACTACCAGGAGTGGATCACCTGGCGGGAGATCGTCCCGCCGGAGCGGATCGCGCTGCTGCACGGCGAGTCCCGCGACGACCCGAACGCCTTCGAGTCGGTCCTGACCTTCGAGCCGGCCGGCGAGCAGACCCGGATCGTGATGCGCACGGTGTTCCCCACCAAGGAACTCCGCGACGAGGCCGTGGAGAAGTACCACGCGATCGAGGGCGGCGAGCAGACGCTGCGCAACCTGGCGGCCTACGTCACGGAGGTCGCCCGGGAGCGGTCCACGGGCCGCGGGCCGGCGACCGCCGGCGAGACCATGACTGAGCAGAAGACCGCGCAGGAAGGGACGGTGCGCTGATAGCCGGGAAGGTGTTCTTCAGTGTGACGATGTCACTGGACGGCTTCATGGCGCCCGACGCCGTGCCCGTCGGGTACGTATTCTCGCCCGAAGGTCAGAACGACCCGAGGGTCCACCGCTGGATGACGCAGTGGTCGGAGCTGCAGGCGTGGGCGTTCCCGCTGCGGTGGTTCCGGGAGAACCTCAAGCTCGGCGAGGGCGGCGAGGAAGGACTCGACAATGACATCGCACGGGCGACGTACGAGCGCACCGGCGCGAGCGTCATGGGTAAGCGCATGTTCGACGGCGGCGAGCTGGCATGGCCGGAGGAGGCGCCGTTCCACACCCCGGTGTTCGTCGTCACCCACACCAAGCGTGACCCGTGGGAGCGGCCGGGCGGCACCACCTTCCACTTCGTCAACGACGGCATCGAGAGCGCGCTGTTCCAGGCCCCCGAGGCCGCCGGCGACCGCGACGTGCGCATCGCCGGCGGCGCCGAGACGATCCAGGAATACCTGGACAGCGGCCTGATCGACGAGTTCTCGATTACGCTCGCGCCCGTGCTGTTCGGCACCGGCATCCGCCTGTTCGACCGAGTGGACCCCGCCCGCCTCGCGCTGGACCAGGCCCGCACGGACGCATCGGCCCGGGTGACCCACCTGACCTACACCGCCGTGAAACGCTAGCCCGCGTTCCCGCAGCCTGCGGTGCCGGCGTGTCCCCGCAGGGCGAGGTGCCGGTCGGTCAGGTCAGCTCGTCAGTCAGGTCGGGTAATCGAATTCGCCGGCCTTGACGCCGCGGACGGCGGCGGCGATCTCGGCCTGGAGAGCAGCGCGGAACCGCTCGCGTCGCGGGAGTCCGCGGGCGCCAACCGCCAGCATCCCGACTCAAGACCCGCGTCACCAACGTCCGGCCCTCGTACAGCTAGTCGTGGGCGAACCCGATGGCGCGCTCTGGCTCGATGTCTTCGGTGTGTGGTCCGGCCCTCGCCCCACGCGCGATTCGGACCGGGCTCGTCGACGAGATTCAGCTGTTCGTCGTGCCTATCGTGATTGGCGGCGGCAAGCGGGTGCTGCCCAACAACGTATGCGTAAAGCTGGATCGGTTGGACGAGCGCCGGTGCTAACGGCATGGTCTATCTTCGGTATCACGCGCTGGCCGATGGCTGAGGTCGACGTCAGGTCTGCCGTCATTGCCGCCCATCAAGTGACAGTCAAAGGCGTCACGCCCATCGCACAGGGCCTCACTCTATTCAGACGCCTAGCCTAGGGGCGTTTATCACGCTCGCGCGAGGCCGGCCGGTGAGTGATTGCACCCCCTAACGTCATACTTTCATGAGCAAGCTCTTGAGATCTCCACACGCATGATTGACCAGGAAGCGCCGCTGGTCGCGGCGCTCAGATCCGACGACCACGCCGCCTTTGCCGAGCAGGTGCAGCACCATCGCCAGGCGCTGCACGTGCACTGCTACCGCATGCTCGGCTCGATCGACGACGCGGAAGACGTCGTCCAGGAGACGCTCCTGCGCGCATGGCGGCAACGTCGCCGCTTCGAAGGGCGCTCGTCATTTCGAGCGTGGCTGTACAGCATCGCCACCAATGCATGTATCGACTCGATGCGCGCCGGCAAGCGTCGCGTGCTGCCGCATCACATCGCGCCTGCAAACGTGCCGCCCGAGCACATGCCTCCCAGTCCGGAGCCACTCTGGCTGCAGCCATACCCCGATCGGCTTCTGGTGAGCTGCAGGCGAGCAGCGAAGATCCCGAGGCGGAGGTGGTCGCCCGAGAGACGATCGAGCTGACCTTCATCGCGGCTCTGCAGCTGCTCACGCCGCGTCAACGGGCAGTCCTGCTGGTGCGCGATGTCCTCGGGTGGTCGGCGGCCGACGTGGCGTCGCTACTTGGGTTGACGGTCGTGTCAGTCAACAGCGCGCTGCAACGCGCTCGCGCCACCGTGCAGCGCAACCGACCGTCAGGCCGGCTCGAGTGGTCGGCTGCGCCCAGAGAGCAGACGGAGCAGGGGCTCCTCGAGCGGTGCATGCACGCTTGTGAGCAGGCCGATGCCGCGGCGATCGTGGAGTTGCTGAGTAGTGATGTCCGATGGACGATGCCGCCCTATCCGTGGTGGTTCGACGGGCGCGACGCCGTCGCGGAATCTTTGCGACAGGGCCTTGGAGAATTCAGGCCTGGCGAGTGGCGCGTGGTGCCGGTTCGCGCTAGCCGTCAGCCGGCGGCCGCCGCATACGTGCGGCGCTGGGACGATGACACGTACCGCGCATTCGCTGTGCACGTGCTTCGTGTTGAAGGCGATGCGATCGCCGAGGTCATCGGCTTTCACGATCCGCGCCTGTTTGATGCGTTCGGTCTGTCGCCGACGCTGTAACTGCTTTCGGAGATCACATGGCCAAACTGATTTATTCAGCGATCATGTCGCTCGACGGCTACATCGCGGACGAGCACGGAAACTTCGACTGGGCGGAGCCCGATGAGGAGGTGCATGCCTTCATCAACAACCTCGAGCGGCTCGTCGGCAGGCGCCGCGGTGGCTGGATTGACCCGACCGACCGCGGTCGCGCTCACGTGAGCCGCGGACTCGTCAGCATCAGTGGCCACCGCGGCGATGCCAGCCCCCCGCGCCGGCGCGCTGCACCGGCTCGAGCTCGCGGAAGTACATCCACCACACCATGTCGAACAGCTCGATACGCGAACGAGCCGGCTCCATGGCGGCCAGCGCTTGCCAGGTTGCAAGGTTTTCTGGCCGGGTCAGGTCAATGACGAGGTGATCGAGCGCCGCCCGGACGACATTGACTCCGTAGACGCTGTCCTGGCCCGACGGGCGGCCGGGCCAGTGCGGATCCAGATAGGCCCCAAAGATGGCCTGGTTGTCCAGGATGGGGCTGAGCGCGGGTCGCTTCTTATGCAGCACCTCGGTGGCCGTCGAGGTGCCGAAACCGCGCCAACGCGCCACTGTCGCTACCAGCTCGGCCACGCGCTGCCGCTCATCGGCGTCGCTCGACTCCAGCGCGCAGGCCGGCAGTATGCTCAGGTCCAGTCGGGCGCCGTTCTCCACGACGATCGCCCAGACATGGAAGGCCGCTCATTCGAACTTGAGGCTTCGTGCAGTCGCCTGGGTGTCAGATCTAAGCGTGGCGAGGTCGCGTGCGGCTTGCGGCCGTCGGGGTAAAGGAGGTCATCATGTCTCACATATCAAGCACCACCGCGGCGGTCGGTACACAATGAACGCCCCCGCCTCAATCACCATCACGCCAGTCTGCGTTGCCGACCTGCTCGCCGAGGGCGAGCGGATGCCGGTCTACGTGCACGTCATCGACCATCCCGATGCACGCGTGCTGGTCGACACCGGCATGACGGAGCTGCACCCGGCGGTGGCCGATCTCGATCCCCGCCTCCGTCCACTGAGCAAGCAGGACTTCGACCTCGCGGGCATCGACATCGTCGTCAACACCCACCTGCACTTCGACCACTGTGGCGGCAACCACCTCTTCGCCGGCAGGCCGATCTACCTCCAGCGTCGGGAGCTCGACGACGCGCGCAGCGAGGACGACTACACCATTCGCGAGTGGGTCGAGGCGCCCGGCGTGCGGTACGTGCCGGTCGACGGCGAGCTCGAGCTGCTTCCCGGGCTCCGGCTCGTCCCGGCGTCAGGCCACACGCGCGGCATGCAGGTGGTCGTCGTCGAGACGGGCGGGCGTCCGGTCGTCGTCGGCGGCGACGTGGCGGTTTGGTTC
>WNGB01024281.1_pt1 | contig 11213 bp, 10 predicted proteins | sample 5400681 | NCBI WGS metagenome assembly WNGB01 (sample SAMN13153367, study PRJNA577476) | soil metagenome | isolation source: 115 cm soil or saprolite under grassland replicate 2 | place: USA:California | collected 2016-06-15 | reverse complement strand
CGCCCACTCGGAGTCATAGTCCTGAACGTGCTCGGTGACCAGACGGACCGCCTTGGCCTTGGTCTGCTCGTCGTACTTGCTCGGCATGGATGCCACCTTCCCAACGAAGGAGGTGTGCATCAAACCCGGGATGGTTCATCACGAATCGCCAGGTCCGCCTCGTGTGTGCGGAAATTGCCGGGGAAGGTGCCCAGGTCAAGTGGATCTGCGCACACACGAGCGGGATGTGTGGATCTGCGCACACGCCGGGGCTGGCGAACTCCGCACACCTGCGACGCAGGAGTTCAGCCGCTGTGGATAACTCGGCCGGGTCGCGGGCGGATGCTCGCATATTTCCTGCATGACGAGTCCAGACGAGGTTCCGGCTTCGGTTGTGTCCGATGTGCCGGTTCAGAGTGTTCCCGAGGCGGCGCCGGGTGATCCCGAGGTGCCTGCGCCGCCGGTTCCGTACGCGACCCTGGCCGCGGCCGCGCTACGGCATCGGCTGCTCCACCGGCTGCCGTGGCGGTCGCCGCACCACGGGTACTGGTCCGACGACCCACCGAACGACGGCGGTCCGCTGCAACGTATCGCGGACGCCAGCGCCGTCCTGCCGACGGGCGGCGCGATCGGTGGCTGGGCAGCCGCGTACCTGCACGGTGCGCATGCGCTCGACGGCATCGACCGGGACGGCAGCCTGCTCGACGTCATGATCTGCGTGGCCCGTGAGCAGCAGGTACGACGCGCCGGCATCGACGACTTCCGCAGTGCGCTGCATCTCGGTGACGTCACGACGATCGGCGGACTCCCGGTCACATCGCTGTGCCGTACCGCTTTCGACCTCGCGCGCCGGGCCGAGGACCGCGCGGCGGCGGTGTGTGCGCTGGACGCGATCGGCCACGCGACCGATCTCGACTTCGCCGATATCGCGCAGTACGCCCAGGACCGGCCCCGGTGGCTCGGCTCCCGGCAGGTGCTCGGCGTGGTCGGCCTCGCGGACCGCCGGTCGCTGAGTCCGTACGAGACGAGGCTGCGGCTGCTCTGGATGCTCGACGCGGGCCTGCCGCGCCCGGAGTGCAACGTGCCGCTGTTCTCGGAGTCCGGCGGACTCCTCGGCTACCCGGATCTGTTCGATCCGGGCTCTGGTGTGATCGGGGAGTACGACGGAGCGCACCATCGCGATCCGGACCAGCAGTCCAGCGACAACGCGCGCGAGGAACGATTCGAGCGCCACGGCCTGATCGTCGTACGGGCTGGGGTGCGCGACCTGTTCGGGCTGAGGACGGAGACAGTCGAGCGGCTGAGAGCCGCGTACCACGATGGACTCGAGCGGGATCGGCGCCGGGACAGGTGGAGCGCCGTACCGCCACCGGGGTGGCGCGCGCCGACGTGGTTCCGCCCCCACGCGGCCTGAACCGTTCCTCTACGAGGACGCGCCCCGTCAGGACGCGAGTGTGTTCACAGCTAGCCAGGTCCACACGACGTGTTCACGAATCGCCTTGTGATGACCGTGGTGCCAAGGCGATTTGTGAACACACGGGGGGTTTGAGGCGGGCCGGGGTGCGTGGCGTGGAAGCTCAGCCTGCCTGGAAGTAGGCGCCCTTGAGATAGTCGTGCACGGCGTCCTCGGCGACCCGGAACGACCGCCCGACGCGCACCGCCGGGAGCTCGCCGGAGTGCACCAGCCGGTACACGGTCATCTTGGACACGCGCATGGCCGTGGCAACCTCCGCCACGGTCAGGAACTTCACCTCGGCGAGCGGCTGCTCGCCAGACTTCGACGCCATCGACACACCAGACTTTCAGCGCGAGTCGTGCGCCGGCTTCCCTCCGGCGCCCTCCGCTCACGCGTAAGCAGAGCGTAGTGGCTGTTGGTACCGGTGGGAAAGGGGTGGCCGAAGTTACAACGGTGAAAGCTGCCCTAGTACGACGGATCCAGTCCCAGCAGGGGAAAGCAGGTGTCGCGGGTGGCCTTGATCGCCTGGTCGAGCCAGGTGTCCGGGTTGTAGCCGGACGACCAGTCGGCGTACGACGCATCCCTGCCGTCCGTCATCCGCGACGGCGCCAGCCTGCCGAACCGGGCCTGCACATGCTCACGCCAGGCCGCCGGCACGGCCGTCGCCGGATCCACCGGCTTCCCCGCCACGATCGCGAGCAGGTGCGTCCACGCCCGCGGCACCACGTCGACCAGCGCGTAGCCGCCGCCACCGGTCGCCACCCAGCGCCCGTCGCACAACTCGTGCGCCAAGTCGTGCAGCGCCAGGTACGCCGCCCGCTGCCCGTCGACGGACTTGGTCAGGTGCGCCAGCGGGTCCTCCAGGTGCGAGTCGCAGCCGTGCTGCGTCACCAGCACCTGCGGCCGGAACGCCTTCACCACGTGCGGCACCACGGCGTGGAACGCGCGCAGCCAGCCGGCGTCGCCGGTGCCGGGGGGCAGCGGCAGGTTGACCGCCGAGCCGACGGCGTTCGGGCCGCCGGTCTCCCCCGCCGAGCCGGTGCCGGGGAACAGCGTGGTCGGCGACTCGTGCAGGCTCACCGTCAGCACCCTCGGGTCGTCGTAGAAGACCGTCTGCACCCCGTCGCCGTGGTGCACGTCGACGTCGACGTACGCGATCCGCTCGGCGCCGTGGTCCAGCAGCCACTGGATCGCCACCGCGGGGTCGTTGTACACGCAGAACCCGCTGGCTAGCGCCGGCATCGCGTGGTGCAGCCCGCCCGCCACGTTCGCCGCGTGCAGCGCCTCGCCTTCCCAGACCGACCGGGCCGCCTCGACGCTGGCGCCGACGACGTGCGCGGACGCCTGGTGCATCTGCGGGAAGCAGTACGTGTCCTCGGTGCCGAGCCCGTGCTCCAGGTCCGGCAGGTCCGGCTGCTCGCCGGCCCGCTTCACCGCCGCGATGTACTCCGGCGTGTGCACGGTGCCGATCAGCGCGTCGTCGGCCACGGGCGCCGGTACGACGTCCAGCAGGTCGAGCACGCCCAGCTCGCGCGCAAGGCGGACGGTGAGATCCACCCGGATCGGGTTCAGCGGATGACCGCGGCCGAAGTCGTAAGCCGTCAGCTCCTCGTCGTACACCAGCCGCGCGTCACCGCTCATGCACCTGACGCTAGTGCCGTCTGCTCGTTGCCGCGAGCCAGCAGTTCGTCGAGCAGCTCGCCCTCGCGCCGGTAGGCGGCGAAATGGCCGCCGTCGCCGAGGTCGCGCAGGGTTGCCGTCGGCAACCCGGTGACCAGCCGTTCGGCCGCCGACCACGGGCAGTTCTTGTCCGCCGTGCCGTGCCACCAGGTGATGCTCGCGCGGATCGCGGCCAGGTCGAAGTCCGTCCAGTCGCGGTCCATCGCGAGCCCCTCGTCGATCCAGCCCTCGATGCCCTGCGCGAACGCCTCGGTGAGCGACCGCGCGAAAGTCAGCCGCCACAGGGGATCGGCCATGATCTCGCGGTCCGACTCCGGCGCATGCTCCATCACCGCCTCGAACCCGCCCAGCGGGTCGGCGGTCATCGCGTCGTACGGCGCCGTGAGCAACTCCCGCAGCCCGTCGGCGTCACCGGAGCGCCCGAGTCGGTACCCCTTCGAGTTCAGCTCGATCATCTGGTCGATCTCGTCCTCGACCAGCGGCGAGAACCCGGCCACCACCGTGGCGGCGAGCACCCGCTCCGGGTGCCGGGCGCAGAACGCCAGCACGTGCGGGCCGCCGCCGCTGCCGCCGGTCACGAAGGCTCGCTCGATGCCGACGTGGTCGAGCACGGCGGCCAGGTCGTCCGCGTGCTCGGCGAACCCGCGGCCGGGCAACCGCGTCGACCGGCCGAACCCGGGCCGCTCGGTGACGATCGTGCGCAGGTTGCGCTCGGTCCACGGCCGCCGGTCGGCGCGCACGCCCCAGCGCGAGCCCGGCGTGCCCGGCATCCGCAGCACCGGCACGCCGTCGTCGGGCCCGGTGCTGGTCCAGGCGACGACCCGCCCGTCCGGTCTGGTCAGCGAGTCCTCGCGGACATCGGCGAACACGTCCTCGGGACCCGGCGTCTCCTCACTCATGCGCCTCACCGTAACGGCTCGACGGACCGGGGCCTCAGAGGTCGAGGGTCATGAAGTGGAGCTTGCGCGGGTCCTCGCCGAAGGTCTCGGTGCGGTCGGTGTGGAGGAAGCCGTAGCGGCGGTAGAACGCCCCCGCGCGCGGATTCTCGTCGTACACCCAGAGGACGAGGCGCGGGTAGCCCTCGGCACGGGCCCAGCCGACGAGCGTGTCGGTGAGCTCCTCGGCGACACCGAGGCCGCGTGCCGTCGGGTCGACCCACATCGCGACCATCATGGCCGCCCGCGGATCGCCCTCGTCCTCGCCGGCGGGGATACCGCCGATCATGCCGACCGGGCCGCCGCCGCGCTCGGCGACGAACAGGCCGTGCCCATCCCGGAGCCAGTCGCGCCAGCGGGCCTCGTCGTACGCGGACTCCTCGGCGTACGAGCGGTAGAACGATTCCGGTGCGTCCTGCAATGCGCGAAGCCGGACGTCACGCAACTGTTCCCAGTCGGCGACGTCCAGCTTGCGCACCATCGAAGTCATGTCAACATCGTCGCCCCTCGTGCGCGGCGCTGTCACCTTCGTTTCAGCCGGGTTCCAGCCGCACTCCAGCGGATCGGCTACCCTGGACCCGTGACCGGTACGCGCAGCATGCAGTGGTGGCCCGCCTGACGGCGGACCTCCCAGACGCGTACCCACGCAACCACCAGGCCGCCTCGCCGAGGCGGCCTTTTCGTATGCGCGGGCCCTCTCCGACCGAGGCGACACGACTCAGGAGGAGAGACAGATGGTCTCGGTATCAGGAATCACCCCGTCCGGGCGGCTGACGCTCGGCAACCACCTCGGCGCGCTGCGCCGGTTCGCGTCCCACGGCGACGCCTCGAAGGACTTCTTCTTCGTCGCGGACCTGCACGCGATGACCACCGGGCACGACCCGCGCCGGCTCAGATCGCTGACGCGCGAGACGGCATTGCTGATGCTCGCCGCCGGGTTGCCCGAGGCAACGGTCTTCGTGCAGTCCGCGGTGCCGGCGCACGCCCAGCTCGGCTACCTGCTGGAGTGCACGTCGTACGTCGGCGAGTTGTCCCGGATGATCCAGTACAAGGAGAAGGGCGGCCGCCCGATGACCCGGGCGTCGCTGTTCACCTATCCGTGCCTGATGGCCGCCGACATCCTGCTGTACGGCGCCACCCGGGTGCCGGTGGGTGGCGACCAGGACCAGCACGTCGAGCTGGCCCGCGACGTCGCGATCCGCTTCAACCGCGAGTACGGCGAGACGTTCGTGGTGCCGCAACTCCACAAGGCCGCGCTGGCCGCGCGGATCAAGGACCTGCAGCAGCCGGCGACGAAGATGAGCAAGTCCGACGCCGACGACGCGATCGGCGTGATCCGGCTGCTCGACCCGGTCGACGTGATCCGCCGCCAGGTGATGCGGGCCGTGACCGACTCCGGGAACGAGGTCCGGTACGACGAGCAGGCGAAGCCCGGTGTCACCAACCTGCTCGAGATCCTGGCTTCGTGCGCCGGCGGGGACCCCGCCGAGCTCGCCGCGTCGTACACGTCGTACGGCGAGCTGAAGCGGGACGTCGCGGACGCGGTGGTCGCGGTGATCGAGCCGCTGCAGAAGCGCTACGCCGACCTGGCCCGCGACCCCGCGACGGTCTCGGAGCTGCTCACTGCCGGCCGCGACCGCGCGATCGCCGCCGCGGCCCCCACGCTTGCCCGCGCGGCGACCGCGATGGGTCTCGCATAGGTTGGCTTGGTGGACGACGTGTTCGTGGTGCGGCCGGTCGGACGGGTGGAGTCACCGCTGAGGGATCGCGCCGCCGCGCCGAAGCAGGGTGACGAGGGGTCGCCGGAGGCCTGGATCGTGTTCGACGAGGCGATCGCGACGGCCGCCCGCGACCTGAGCGCCGGCGACGAGGTGCTGGTGCTGACGTGGCTCGACCGCGGCGACCGCGACGTGCTGGCGGTGCACCCGCGCGGCGACCTGAACCGGCCGGAGACCGGGGTGTTCAGCACCCGCTCGCCGGACCGGCCGAACCCGATCGGGCTGCACCGGGTCGGCATCCTCGAGGTCGACGGCCTGCGGCTGCGGGTTCGCGACCTGGAGGCGCTGGACGGCACTCCGGTCCTGGACGTGAAACCCGTCCTGGACCGGGACACCGAACGCTAGACGACCGTCAGGGTTCCGGTGATCGGCCGGGTCACGCCACTCCACCAGCGCAGCGCGCCGTCGGAGTCCGAACCGGTCAGCGTCCAGGTGTAGGGCGCCTTCGGGACCAGCCGGCCGGCGCCGTCCCGGCCGTCCCAGCTCACCCTGGCGCTGCCGGTCACGGTCGGGCAGGCCAGTTGCCGGACGACCGAGCCGGCGGCATTGCGGATCGTCACGGCACAGCTGGTGAGGCGCTTGCTGATCGGGAACTCGGGGGTCCAGCGGTCGTTCTGGCCGTCGCCGTTCGGCGTGAAGTACGACAGGCCGAGCGCGTTGCCGAGGTACTTCGCCGGGTCGGCGTACGACGAGTTCGGCGCGATCCGGCCGGTCCGGCCCTCGCCGGTCCAGGCCAGCGTCTCGTCGTGCGCGGCGAAGTCGTAGGCGAGGCTCGTGATGGTCGCGGTGGCGGTGCTGCCGAGCCGCCACTCGTAGAGCGGGTGCGGGCGGCCGTAGATCTCGCCGCCGTAGACCAGGTGCCCACCGGTGACGGCGACGTGCTCGGTCACCGGGCCGTTGCGGCGGACCGTCGCGGCGCCGCTGCCGAGGTTCCGGTACGCGACGTCCACGCCGCCACCGGACCGCCACTCGGCCCAGCCGACGTACCCGCCCCAGACGTCCACCGCCATCACCTTCGTGCCAGCGGGCTTCACCGTCGCGGAGCGGCCGGAGGCCACGTCGGCGCGCACGATCGAGCCGTCCGGATTGGCGACGACGGCGTACGGGCCCAGAGGGCGAACACCGGCGGGGACTCGGCGGTTCCGCCGGTGAGCCGGCGGCTGGTCCTCGCGCGGACGTCGTACAGCATCAGCGACCAGGTGCCGTAGATCGGATCGCAGGACACCTCCGGTGTACAGGGGCTTCGTGCCCGGCGGATCGACGGCCTGAGCCGCCCCGGGCACGACGAGCCCGGCTGTCGCGGTGACCGCGGCCGCGATCCTGGTCAGTCCACGCATCGTGTCGCTCCCCGGCTGGACAATCGCCTCCGAAGAGACTGATGCGGCGCGACCGCGGAAGGTTGCGGAGGTCAGTAGCCGCCGGCGTCGACGAGCTGCGCGTCGTACGCGAGGACCCGGGTGCTGCCCCGGTCCCGCGGTACGAGGAGGGCGAACTCGCCCGGCGAGAAGGCCAGCACGTCACCCCTCGCCCAGTAGGCGTAGGAGTTCGCCCTGAGCTTCTGGTCGTACCGCTCGGTCAGCGTGACGAAGATCAGCATCTCCCCCGTGGTCGCGACGAATCCGATCGGCTGGCCCCGCACGGTGAACCGGTCGGACACCGACGCGATGTACGAGTCCTTGCGGTCGGCCGCGTTCCTCCGGGCCAGCTGCGCGAGCAGGTCGTCGACCGCCCGTGGCGAGGTGAACTCCGCCGCGCGCGGCGACTTCGCACCGCCGGTCAGGTACTGCGCGAGCCGGGCCGCGATCGCCTTCGGTGGAACCCGCAGGCGCTTGACGTCGGCCGGGCGGGCGACCCTGAGCCCGGTGAGCGCCGGCGCCCAGGTGAGGCTCGACGAGGTCGTGATCGAGTAGGAGAGTTTCCACGGTCCGCCGGCCGACTCCCGCCGCCAGACGCCGAGATGGCTGCCGCTCGCGTTGGTCGACACCCCGGAGTTGGTGACGAATGACATCGGATAACCGGAGTACGCCGGCGCGCCGAAGTCGGTTCCGAGGTACATCACCGGCTTGGGCAGCTGCTTGCGGTTCTTGTCCCGCACCCGGCCGATCAGCTGCCGCGCCCGGGTCTGTTCGAGCGCCGGGCCGGTCTCCACCTGCGCGGCCAGGCTGTCGTTGCGCTGCGCGGCCGCCTTGTTCGCCACGGCGTTGTAGTGCTTGACGACCGCTGTCGCCGCCGCCTCGGTGACCGCCGGCCGGGACAGCGTGGTCACGGTCCGCTTCTGGGGTACGGCGGCACAGCCGGCCGTCAACGCCAGCACCAGACCGGTCGCCACGATTCGCCGCGCGGTGCGCTGATAGCTACCCGGGGGTGACCACTGCTGCGCTGGGTACTGCGGCGGGTACTGGACCGGCGGCACGTCCGGCGCCGCTGGGCGGCGCCGACGGAGCACGGCGAGCAGGACGCCGGCGACCAGCAGCAGCACGCCCACGCCGAGCACCAGCAGCGCGGTCTTGTAGGCGCCGTCGACCTCGATCCCGACGGTCACCTGCGCGTCGGCCGCGGGCTTCCCGTCGGCATTCATGATCACCACGTCGTACGGGCCGTCGGCGATCGGCCACACCAGCGTCTGGGTGCCCGGGCCGCTGACCTTGGCCACCCACCAGTCCAGCCGCGCGGGCGGCGTGAGCGGGGTCAGCGCGCCGCTGTGCCGCTCGGCGTGCAGCGCGAGCGACCGGTCCAGCTGGACCAGTCTGAGGTGGTCCGCACCCTTCACGTAGCTGGCCGCGTCGAACTCCCGGGCGACACCGACGAACACCGGCCGGCCCGAGACGGTCCGGGCGCCGAGATGCAGCACGGGACCCGTGTACTCGATCAGGTCGGGGGCGCTGACGATCGCCAACCCGGTGCCCGCGACGTGCTGCTCGGACGTGCTGAACGTGTCGTCCGGGCCGATCAGCCAGAACGCCGCCAGCCCGCCGGCCAGCGCCGCCGCCAACCCGGCCAAGGCCAGAATCACCCCGACGATCGCGCGGAACGTCCGCATCGCGCCCCCTCCCGTATCACCACGTGCCGAGACGGCTCCCGTATCACCACGTGCCGAGACGGCAGGCTAGAGGATCCGCCCGGCAATACGGAACCTGCCTGCTCAGAACCAGCCGAAGTGGCGGCCGACGACGGCGGCTGTCAGCAGCACGTAGCCGGCCATCACCGCGCCTGTCCAGGACAGCCGCGCCGACGAGCGCCCGGTCGCCTCGCCGGTACGCCGGACGCCCTCGATCACCGCGGCCACCTGCTCGGCGTTCGGGCGGCCTTTCCGGCCGTCGAAACGGAGAACCAGCTCGCCGGTCCGGCCCGCGAGCCGCAGCAGTACGGCGTACCGCCGGGTGGACAGCTCCCGCAGGTCGCGCCAGGCGACGAACCGGCGGAGGAACAGGTTGCCGACGACCAGCCCGGCGCTATCGACGACGAGCCGCCGGGCCAGCTGGGTCAGGCCCATCGCCATCCCCGCGCAGAGCATCCCGGCACCCATCAGGCTCCAGACGAGACCGATGGTGACGTCGCTGAGCAGCCACCACAGCAGGACGGGTCCGGGGATCGCACCGGCGAAGTACAGCCAGTCACCGACCGACAGGCCCGACTCCATCCGCACGGTCCAGGGCAGTTCGGGCACCGTGCGAGCCGGCTCGATCTCGCGGCTCGCCCAGTCGCCGCGCGGCGGCCGGTCGGCCGGCTGCCGCAACGAGACCGGCTCGACGTACGGCTCGCGGTACCGGCCGCTCGCCCGCCAGAGCGTCCACCGCGGCGCGCTGAGCGGCCCGCGGGGCCGGAGCGTCCCGGCCGCGGTCACCACCACCGGCCAGGCGCCCTCGACCAGCTCACCCGACAGCACCGCGTCCCCGTTGTGCTTGCCGAGGTGCTCGTCCATGACCTTCTCGTACGGGTCGGCCTGCTCGGGCGCCCCGTCGAGCGGGTGGTCCAGCGACAGGTCGTCCCGGAAGTGCCCGTCGAGGTCGTCGTCGAGCGCGTCCAGCGCCGCGTCCAGGTCCGGATCGTCGACGTCCACGGACAGGAACGCGACGGGCCGCTGCCCCGGCTCGTCCAGCGCGAACACCACCAGGTCACCGGCGTCGTCGAACGCGACCCGCACCGCGACTCCTTGCACAGCCGGCCCGACCCGCGCGGCCCGGCGCCGCTGCAGATCCTGTACGACGACTAGCCCGGCGGCGAGCCACGCCCCGAGCCCGATGGTGTACCAGTACGCGTTGTCGGCCGGCTCGGCCACCATCCGCACCCAGTCGCCGTCGACCCATACCGGCATCACCGCGCCGTCGGCGTACTTGTCGTAGGGCGTGACGGTGCGCCGGGAGCCGTCGGGCAGCACGATCTCGACGTCGCCGTCTCCGTTCGTCGACCGCACGGTCGCGTCCTGCCGGACGGCGCGGGACAGGTGGTCCGCCTCGTGGCCGTCCATCCAGCGCATGATCCCGAGCGCGGCGACGCCCGCCACCAGCAGCACCGCCGCGATCAGCAGCCGCAGTGTGACACCGATCGGCTCGGCAAGGCCCGCGTTCGCGCCGACCCGCCGCACGCTCGCGCTGACCCGGCGCTGCGCGGCCCGGGAGAAACCCGACCACACGAGCAGCCCCAGGCATACCGCCCCGAAGCCCAGCCAGGCGAGTCCCGCCGGCGCCAGGCCGTCGTACCGGAGCTCCAGGAACGCGAAGACGACGCCCAGCAGCCAGCCCAGCCGCGGCAGCCACCACTGCGTGACGAGCGCGCCGAAGCAGACCACCAGCACCACCGAGAACCACCGGTCCGGCCCGCACACCGACGGATCGTCGACCCGGCACGACGCGTCGTCGGACTCCATCGACACCACGAACGCCGCAGCCCACAAGGCAGGCACCACCCAGCGGTACACCCAGCTCGGCACGACGGTAGCCCGCCAGCGACGGGCCGCGTCCGCGTCGAACCGCCCGCTCCCCGTCATGGGCATCCACCTCCGCCGATCCGGGCACCCGACGTACCCGTCGATCGATGTGATGCCCGCTGAGGCGGAATTGTTTCGTGCCCCGCTACTCCGCGGCCAGGGCCCGGGAACGGTCGCGGGCGGCCTCCATCGCGGACAGGAAGGCGGCGCGGACCTTGTGGTCCTCGAGCTCGCGGATCGCTGCCGCGGTCGTGCCGGCCGGCGAGGTGACGCGTTCGCGCAGCACCGTCGGGTGCTCGCCCGTCTCTCGCAGCAGCTTGCCGGACCCCACCACGGTCTGTACGACGAGCTCGGTGGCGGTGGACCGGGGCAGCCCGAGGTGGACGCCGGCCTCGATCATCGCCTCGACCACGAAGAACAGGTACGCCGGCCCGGAGCCGGAGATGGCGGTCACCGCG
>WNGB01018437.1_pt1 | contig 11213 bp, 7 predicted proteins | sample 5400681 | NCBI WGS metagenome assembly WNGB01 (sample SAMN13153367, study PRJNA577476) | soil metagenome | isolation source: 115 cm soil or saprolite under grassland replicate 2 | place: USA:California | collected 2016-06-15 | reverse complement strand
ATTGTCCATCATCAAAGATCTGAATGAAGCCCGCGGCAACGTTACGCAGGCTGCAAAAAGCTTGGGAATGTGCCGCAACGCTCTCAAGAATAAGATCAAGAGTCTCGGGATCGAAATAAATAACCACTGCTGACCGCAAGCCGCTGATTCGCCAATCGTAGCGCAAAGCGATCCAGTTTGCGTATCTCGTTTACTTGATCATCGTCGGAATTTGCGCAAACCATATTGCCCGCATGTCTCCTTCACCCGCGCGAGCGAATGTAACGGCGCAAACTGGACCGCTTCGCGCTACTGCTTCCCGCGGCTTCACTTACACAGATCGAAATAATTACCCACTGCTTCAGCAAATGGCCGCCCACGCGGGTTGAGATCAGGTGGTCATGACATGACCACCTGCTGGTCATTTCATGACCACCTGACATAATCCTTTAAAAGCATAGGGTTGAGCGACGTTTCTCCGAGGAAAGGCGTTGTAGGTGGTCATGTCATGACCACCGAACGCCTGAATGATCGGCAGGCCAGATACCGCCGGCAACATCCTAAACCACAGCGCCAGCCCGAGTTAGTAGCTTTGTGGCGCCGGAAGCGGACCTCGGCACGCTTGTTGAATAAGAAGGGCGACCCTCGTAGCAAGTTGTCATCACTTTCTCGAATCAGACATCCGGCATGGCGCCGGCCATAACGATCGCCGCAAGGCGAGTCATTGAAGAGGTAACCCGTGAGAAAACAACACATCCACACATTAACAGCGTCGGCCCTTGTCTTCTTAGCCATCTGTACAATCGTGATCGGAGCCTGGGACGTATTTCCCGGAGCGAGGTCGCAAGCCCTCGGTCCTCAAGGACAGGTATCCGCCGCCGAACTCTCAGCCGCCATCGATGCGCAGAGAGAGGCCTCCGCCAAGCTGACCCGCAGCGCAAGCTTCGATCAAAGGCTCCAGAAATTGATCGAACAAGCGCAGAAGAAGGGAACCGTCTCGGTGACCGTGAAGGTGCGGGCCGCGTTCCGGCCCGAGGGCCTGATGTCGAGCGCCGTCGAAGTTTTGGCGCAACGCAAGGTGATCGAGGAAGCGCAGGATCAAATGCTTTCCTGGTTGAGGTACGTGCCGTCTACGCTCACAAAGTATAAGTATATTCCCTACATCGCCGCCAGCGTCGATGCGGCCGGCCTCGAACAACTCCGAGCGTCGTCCGAGGCGCTGTCCCTTTCCGGGAACGACCCGCTGCGGTTCGCTCGCGCAGAGCCTTCCCCGCGTAGGCGCGCCGAGGGCCTGGGCCGGCGGATTCAAGGGGACGGACAAGACCATCGCGGTGCTCGATTCCGGCGTGGACAAAAATCATACCTGGCTATCGGGAAAGGTCGTCTCTGAAGCCTGCTATTCGACTACCAATACGGACGATAAGTACAAATCGGTTTGTCCCCTCGGCATAGGGCCCACCGACCCCGGTTCCGGCGTCCCCTGCACGGATTTAGTCGGGGTAGAAAATTGTGGTCACGGCACGCACATAGCGGGTATCGCGGCGGGGCGCGGGGGCGTCGCTTACGCCGCGAACATCATCTCGATTCAGGTGATGTCATTTGTCACTGACACCGTGGCGTGTCGAGAGCAGCCGTCGTGTCTGCTCTCCAACCCCCAAGACGTGGTAAGCGCATTGCTCCGAGTTTTTGAATTGCGCGACACGTACGACATCGCGGCGGTCAACGTCAGCCTCATACGCGACGGGTTTCCGAACAATTGCGACGACCAAGACACGGCGATGACGGACGCTATAAATCAGTTGAGAGCAGCGAATATCGCGACCGTCGCCGCGTCTAGGAACGACGAGCTTACAGATTCGATCAGTTTTCCCGCCTGCATTTCTTCCGCCATCAGCGTCGGGGCCACGGGCGACGGCAGCGCCGCCGACACGCCTGTGGATACCGTAGCCCTATTTTCCAATAGCGCGCCGTTTCTGAACTTGCTCGCGCCGGGCAGGATCATAACCTCGTCGGCGGCCGGCGGCGGATACGCGGGCGGCTCCGGCACTTCACAGGCGGCCGCGCACGTGTCGGGCGCGATGGCCCTCTTAAGGCAAGAATGTCCCAAAGGTACTAATAATACCGTCTGGTTTGATGACGCATTGCCGGCAGGAGCCGTGCCGTATCCTGACGATACTGCGACAGGGGGCGTGACTGAATCCTGGAACTGGGCGCCGGAACTATGTCACATCAATCGTCCATAGCGACAGGGATACGACAACATTTCTTTACAGGCGCGACATCTACGTTACCGGTAGGGACAGGGGAAATACTTTATGCGTGGGCGTATCTTGATTCAGCAAATATGCCTTCTCAAATAATGCTGCAATGGAATGACGGCGCGAGCTGGGAGCATCGGGCATATTGGGGCGCGAATAACATAGGTTGGGGTCAAGACACAACGCCGTCGCGGATAAATATGGGGAGACTGCCGCAAGATGGTGGCTGGGTGAAGCTGGTAGTTCCCGCTCATGCGGTCGGACTGGAAGGCAAAACAGTAAATGGAATGGCGTTTACACAATACGGGGGGCGAGTGACGTGGGATCAGGCAGGAAAAGGATCCGCGTCAGTTGACGATTTACTGAATCTATTAAGCAGTACTGGGGCGCCAGTAACAGACACACGCGTTGGCGCAAATAATCGCTCAGTGCCGCGGATCAAAGTGAGCGCCGCTCTTGGAGTGGACGTTCCAGACCAGGAATGGGTCGGGGAATATTACAACAATCCCAATCTGGCGAACGATCCTGTGTTGGTGAGAAAGGACGGCGCCGGATTCATCGACCGGTATTTTCCCACCGGCGCAAGCCACGTGCCCAACGTCATCGGCGCGGAGAACTACTCCATACGCTGGACGCGGACGCTCCCCTTTACCATAGGGAACTATCGTTTTTCGGTCACCGGCGACGACGGAGTCAGGCTCTACATCGACGACCAATTGAAGATCGATGAGTGGAGGAATCAGGCGGCGACCACCTTTGCCGTCAACGTGGATCTTTCGGCGGGCGCCCACGACATAAGACTGGAATATTACCAGGATACCGGCCCCGCGCAGGTTCGATTGACCTGGGGGCCCTCCAACACCTGCTCGCAGACGGTGGCGGCTGATCACTGGAAAAGCGAGTATTTCAACAACATGAATCTAGCGGGCAGCCCTGCGTTGGTCCAAGATGAGGGCCTCGGATTCCTCAATTTCAATTGGGGAGTAGGCAGCCCGAACGTGGCGTGCAACGTGTTTGCAGACTATTTCTCCGTGAGGTGGACGCGAACGGTCAACTTCCCGGCGGGTACATATCGCTTTACGGTCGGCAACGTAGATGACGGAGTCAGACTCTATGTTGACGGGCAGGTGAAGATAGATCAGTGGATCCTACCCGCAGGCACGCATTCGGTTAATGTAATTCTTTCCGAAGGCAATCACGATATAAAAATGGAGTATTTTGAATACGGGGGCTACGCGGCCGGGAGTCTCTCCTGGGAGCCGACGCCTAATCCTCCATCTAACCTTGTGGCCAGCGCGGCGTCGGCCTCGCAAATCAACTTGAATTGGACCGACAACAGTAGCAATGAGGACGGGTTTAAGATAGAGCGCTGGTTCGACAGCGGTTGGGCGCAGATTAACGCGGTGGGCGCCAATGTCAACACGTATGCCGATTCCGGGCTTACCGCCTCAACCACCTACTACTATCGAGTGAGGGCCTATAACAGTGTAGGTGACTCGGGCTATTCCAATGAGAGCAGCGCGACCACATTATCCTGTAGCTATTCCATCAGCCCAACTCGCGCTAGTAATGTGGATGGCGGTGGTGATTTTGCTATTCGTGTCAATGTGACGACAAGCCCGGGGTGCAGTTGGACCGCTGTTAGTAACACTTCGTGGTTGACCGTTGATCTATGTTGTGGCACGGGCAGTGGATGGGTGGATGTGTGGGTCGCCCCCAATCCTACCGGCCCCCCACGTTCGGGTAGCGTTACCATCGCAGGGATAACGTTCCCTGTCAGCCAGAAAAGTTGCATTATTGGATGCCTCTAGAGCTAATGGCGTAATCGAAGGGGAAGCTATAGTTACCCGCTTTAAGAAAGGAAATTTATGAAGGTCACTCGTTATCGCTTATTTGCCGTCTTTACTTTGTTTGTGTTTCGCGTTTTAGCGCCCGTTCCGGTCGCGGCGCAGAGCATAGCGACTCCATATTTAGGGTTCACCCAATCAGGTCTGGGAGGCGGCCCTGCGGCGGGCGGATTTCCTTTGAGTGGCCTTGATCATGTCGATTTGATGAGTGGCGCTATGAGTCTGCGCATCCCGTTGCTGCAAATCAGTGGGCGCGGGACGGCGGGATTTACCATGTTTTACACGGTTACTAGCCCGTGGGCGGTGAGCCGTGAGCAGAAGATATCAGGACCTTGCTTCCCTTCATACCTGTGTCACTATACTGATTTGTATTATGTGGACAGAAAATACTGGGCTCCATTGCACTATAACCTCACGCCAGGGTTTTTAGTCGCGCGACATGCGGGAGTTGATAATCAGGAGTGCCAAAGCGCTACAGGGCGATTTGATCGTATGCTCACCCGGTTGACCTTTGTCGCTTCAGATGGCAGTGAGACTGAGCTGGTCGATGCTATCTACAACGGGCAGCCGAAGGGGCTTAACGGTGATTGTTATACCGGGCAGTCGAGGGGAACCGTTTGGTATTCGACAGACGGGTCGGCGATGACTTTCATTTCGGATGCTCCAATTAGCGATGAAACCTTCTTTGCTATAACCAGACCGTCCGGCAACCTGATGATGAAAGACGGGACGAAATACCGGATTGATGAAGGGAGAGTGACATCTATTCGTGATCGCAACGGTAACGTGATAACATTCAGCTATCCAGGCGGTTGGGGTGAAATTGTGATTACAGATCCGCTTAAGCGCGTGATTGAAGTGAAGAGAGCGCAAAGTTTTATCGGGCTGACTATCACTTTTAAAGGTTTCCAGTCCGCCAATCGTACGATCTCGCTTGTAACTGATTTAGAATCGACGCTACGGCCGGATTTTAGTTCGCTGCATACAAACGCTTCGGCCTTTCCAGAAATTTCGAATTTACAGTTCCCGGCTGATTCGGTTGGGACGGTCGGGCCGTATAACCGCATAATTTTGCCAGACAATCGTCAATATAGAATTTGGCATAACAATTATGGTGAGGTCGCGCGGCTTGATTTGCCTACGGGCGGCAGGATCGAATATGACTATGCGGGAGGTATTAATGCTTCCCCAAATGGCGTCGTTGGCAGCTATAGCGGCATATATCGCCGTCTGGTGGCGCGCCGTGTTTACCTAAACACGGTCGATACAACTCCGGTTGAGGAGACTAGATATAACGAGGGCAGCGGCTCGATAATTGTGCGTCAAGTTGTCCCCGGCACTGAAATCAACCTCAGTTACACAAAACATTACATCTTCGGCAATCCGACAAGCTCAATGTCGTATAGTGTAGACCCGACCGATTATCGGAAATGGAACGATGGCTTGGAATGGAAGACTGAGTTCTATGACGCGGACGGCACAACGCTCGTAAAGCGCACAGAGCGTAATTTTCAGCCGCGTGTTACATATGACTTTACATTCAACCAGAACTCTCCTCGTTTGGTCTCATTTGACCCACAGTTACGTTCAGAGACTACCACCCTAACAGATGTTAGTCCGAATCTGGTGTCCCAAACGACCTACGATTACGACCAATATAACAATGTGACCGACACCCATGATTATGGTTTCGGCTCAGGCGCTCCAGGGCCTTTGATTCGGAGCACACAAACCTCCTACCTGACGATCAATGAAAATCAAGGCAACGTTAATTATGCGGCCGATCTAAACATCCACATCCGCAGTCTGCCGGTTCAGAAGTCCGTTTACGACGACTCAGGAAACCTGATGTCGCAGACGGACTTCATTTACGATAATTACGGCGCCTACCCGCTCGTCGATTGCCCCGGCATCGTTCAGCATGACGGCGGCTTTCATGCCGGCTATGGCGCGCGTGGGAATTTGACAGAGGTGATCCACCACAACCCTGGCGGCAGCCCATCGGAAATTCACCTGCATAACCAGTACGACATTGCGGGCAACCTGGTGAAGGCTGTAGACGGGCGCGGCTTCCCGACCGATATCGAATACACAGACCGTTTCGGCTCTCCTGGCAACGATGCGCGCTCGAACGCCGGGGCGCCTGAACTGGCCGGAGGGTTCAGCTACGCGTTCCCGACCAAAGTGACAAACAAAGTGACAGACGCGCTTAATCTCACTTCGTACACTCAATACGATTATTATCTCGGCGCGCCTGTCACTAAGGAAGATGAAAATGGTATCGTCAGCAGCATCGCATACAACGACGCCCTCGATCGTCCGACTCAAAGCATTCAGGCGAGGTATAAGGTGGGCGTCGGCGTACCCGCCGAGAGAAGGCAAATGACTACCGTCTATGACGACGCGAATCGCAGGATCACAACGACAAGCGACCTTAACACTTTCAACGACAACGTCCTGGCCGGCAAATCTTATTACGACGGCCTCGGCAGGACGTGCCGCGGCGCGACGCGTGAAGGCGCCACATGGGCGATCACGGACACGGGGTTCGACGCGTTCGGTAGAGTCTCGCAGGTCTCCAACCCCTACCGCGCCGCCGATCCGGACACCGCCTCGCCCCCGTCCGGCGCGTTTGCCGCATGGACGAAGATCGATTACGACGCGCTCAGTAGAGAGATCAGGGTGACCAATACCGACGGCGCGCACCTTGACATAGCTCACAGAGGCAATCAGGTGACTGCCACCGATCAGGCCGGCAAGAGACGCAGCACTGAAAAAGACGCGCTCGGAAGATTGATCGGGATCATCGAAGACCCCGATCAGTCGAATTACGAAACAATTTATTCCTATGACGCGCTCGACAATTTGCGGCTGGTGACCCAGGGGGCTCAGACCAGGACCTTCGATTACGATTCCTTGTCGCGATTGAAGTCGGCGACCAACCCGGAGAGCGGAATCATGACGTATGCCTACGACGCGAACGGCAATCTCATAGAGAAGACGGACGCTCGCGGAGTTAAAACGACGATGTCCTACGACGCGCTCAATCGCGTCAGGTCGAAGGTCTATACGGGAACTACTCCCGAAGGAACGGCGGCGGCCAGTTTGACGCCTCAGGTGAATTATTTCTACGATGTGTATACTGGAATGCCGAGCGGAGCGCCCAGTTGGACGGGCACGCCGTCGAAGGGAAGGCTGACAGGAGTCACTTACGGCCCCGGTTCCGAGGGGACTTATTACAAATACGACGCCGCCGGCAGAATAGTGACCAATCATCAACGGCAGGGAACCTCGCCTTACGTTACGGCATATGTTTACAATCTTGCCGGCTCGGTGACTCGTGAGGACAGGGGAAGCTCAGTCCGCAGAAAGAATTGGATGTATTACGATGAAGCCGGCAGGCTGATGTCTATGCAGACCGGCATTTATAACGCCAACGGTTTCGAACCACACGATCTGGTTCTCGATATAAGTTATACTCCGTTCGGCGGGCTGCAATCGGAGACGTACGGCAACGGGTTGATTCACTCGATGGCCTATAACGAGCGGCGCCAGCCCACCGAGATAAGGCTGGGCAGGCCGGACGACCTGGAGTCGATATTCAGAATCGGCTACATTTACGGGGCCGCGAACAACGTGAACGGCCAGGACCCGGAGATCACGCTCGTTCACAACAACGGCAACATAGCAAGGATCAAGTACTTCATCAGCGGGGCGCTTCAATATTCGCAGACCTTCCAATACGACGCGCTCAACAGGCTTCGTTACGCGGTTGAGCACAACAACGGCGTATATAACGACGCGGCCCGCGCCTGGTATCAGACCTTCGCTTACGACCGCTACGGGAATCGCGGGATGGATGTGGAGAACTCGTCCGACAACGCGGACGATGCGAACAGGGCGTTGAAGCTGGCCGACTTCAGCGGAGAGAACAACCGCATCATTCGCGCCGAGCACTTCTATGACTCGGCCGGGAACCTTACCGCGGCGCCCCTGAAGACCTTTACTTTCGACGCCGAGGGCAGGATCGTCATGGCCAGCGTGGCGGGCGGGGCGACGAGTCAATACTCTTACGACGGGAACAGCCGTAGGGTGAGGAAGGTCGTCGGCGGCGTGGCGACGAGGTTCGAGTACGGCGCCGGCGGCGAACTGATTGCGGAACGTAACGAATCCACCGGCGCTGTTACAAAGGATTATTTTTACAAGGGCGGGGCGTTGCTTGCGACCACCAAGGCCGGGACCAGCGGCGAATACCAATACGCGACGGCGGATCATCTGGGGTCGCCGCGGGCATGGACGGATGATTCCGGCGCCCTGATCGCGGGCGGGCGTCACGATTACATGCCCTTCGGGGAAGACCTGGTCGCCGGGGTAGGAATCAGAAGCGCAAGTAATGGTTATGACGGCGATTCGGCGCGACAGAAGTTTACTGGACAGGAAGAAGATGCGGAGACAGGTTTGTATTACTTCAAGGCCAGATACTTCAGCAGCGCCCAGGGACGATTTACAGGTGTTGACCCAATGAACTTTGGTGTGGCTGTTATCAATCCGCAGAACTGGAATCGTTACGTCTACGCCTTGAATAACCCGGTTGCAGTAGTGGACAGGAACGGAAAATTTCCGACGGCGATTCATGATTTGATTATTGAAATGGCCTTCCCTGGCCTTAAATCTTGGGAGATAAAGCGAATGCAACGCGGCAACAAACATACAGATTTTCGTGACGGGTGGATACCTGTGACATTACTGGAAAGATACGCCAATGAGCACTCAATGACGCTACCAGGACAAACTGCAGCAGAGGGCAAGGCCGGGGCAGAGAAGTATATCGCCGAGATGGACAAGAAGGCCCAACAATCTCCACTTGAGAGGTTCTATTTTTTTGGCAGAGGGGATCATACTCTTCAAGACGGCGTATCGCCTATGCATGCCCGGTGGCAACAATTTGAGGGGTTGCACCTTACATTTACCCCACTGGATGTGATATTGACGTACAAGTGGGTTCAAGGGCTACGCGTGCACACAGCGGGGGAAGACGGTATAACCGGAGAGCAGCTCAATGAAGCAGTAAGACTTTCCAGAGAGCATTTCAAACGATTATTCCCGAAGGATTACAAGAGGGCTATTAGTGGTCGGCAGCAATTTACTTATTCACCAACCGCATGGATAGAGGTAAAAGATGATTTGGTTGCGGTCACGGACATGAAGTTAGGAAACGATTTCGTGATAGTTGGTTGTCAAGGCCCCCGCAGTAAATGCAGAATTCCGTGAATGCGGCTTTATTACCCGCCGGGGGCGCGCAGCCTGGGCGTCAGCCGCAGCGCTGTCAGACAGTCGGCGCGGTAAATAAAACAACGACGCGAGGCGAGCCGGCGGCGCCTTAACGGAAATCATCCTGTGCTGTATGCCCGACACACCAAGATCTGGATTCCGCAAGGCGCCGACTGGATCAGTACCGCGAGCGGTGGCGAGAGGCCGTTAGCGAAGTCTCCGCTCGCTACCGCTCGCGGTACTGACTCGTCGCCTCAATCCAGATCTTGGTTTGCCCAATGTATAGATACTCCATAATGATCGTGTGATCTGCTGGGCCTAAATGTTAAGTTGTGAGCACGGGATTATGCGAATTCTGCTGGCAGACACCAGCGCCATCTGTGTAATTACTCTCCCGTCCTGATTTTGAATGGGTTTCATCCGCAGGATTACAAAGATGAGAAACAAGATTCTGATCATTTCATTGATATTCGCTGTGGCCAGTGCGGCGATGTCAATCCCCATTGCTCTCTATTCGATATTTTCCCGAGGAAGCCTACAACAGTCACAAACCACCCGGGAGACGAATGAATTTATAAAAAGATTAAAAGATGAGAAATTCAGATCCATCTATGGCGGGTCAGCTTGGACATTGACTCATGATTATAAAGACTATAAACACATGGACGATGTCCTCGGTACTCTGCAACGCTATATGGAAGCCCTCGCCAAATATGAGCAGGGAGACGACTCATCACTTAAGCAGTTAGGAGGGATCAAACAACTGAAAGATCAACTTGCGGTGTGGCTTGAAGATAATGATCAAGCCATACGAGCTTTTGCCGCCACGATGCTAGGAGTCAGTGGGGATCAGGCATATTCCCCACTACTAGCAAAGCTTCTTGTGAGGAATGAACAGAACGCGGATGATATCATTTATGATCGAGGGCGGGCGGCTCTGGCGCTAGGGCTATTACAGGCTAAAGAGTATGGCAAAGATTTGGTGACAATGCTCTCCAGCACGAATGAATATGATCGTGCTGGAGCAGTGCAGGGGCTAGGCTGGATGGGGGACAAGGAGAATGCAAAGGCTGTTGCCCCTCTCCTGAAGGATAAAGATGAGCTAGTACGTGAAGCAGCCAAGCAATCGTTGGAAATGATGGGAGCAAGTGATTTGATAAAAGACAAGAAATGAATGTGAGAGGAAACAGTCAGATTCGATTTGTTCGCTAGCCTGCGCCAGACGTAAGTCAGACCACTTACAAATTCCGAATCAGTTTTAAACTGTCAACGTCCCCCTCAGATGGGTCTTGCGCCCAAGCGCCTCCTGAGCGTCGGAGGCCCTGCCTTGTGTTAGTTCCGAACGAAAACAACGGGAGTTTTGCCGTATAAGAAACGCAGCGGTTATTATGCGGGCGACCTTGGATGACGGCGGGCGCGGCAAGTGATCCGCCAGGAGGAACTATGAACCCGCACTGGGCGCTGACCGCCTTTACAGTCATGAAGATGGCGCGGCGATGTCCGCATTGCCGGAAGAAGGCCGTCTATCCTCGCAAGCGGCCCGGGCAGTTTCACGTTTGCAAGTTCTGCAAGCGCAAATTCAAAGAGAAGGGGGAATGAGCCTTTTGTGAGGCGAAAGCGAGTATTATGTCTACAATTAGTGAATCGAATCTTCCCGGGGTCGGGCGCAAGTTCCAGATCGAGGCGGCGAGCGGCGACCGGATGACCATTGTCATTCACGATGACGGCACGCGCGAACTGTACCATTTTGCGCGCAAAGCCCCGGACAAGGTCGCCTCGGTCGTGACTCTTTCTGACAGCGAGGCCCGGCAGGTGGCCGGCATCATCGGCGGGCTGACCTATGTGCCCAAGGCTTTGC
>WNGB01014062.1_pt1 | contig 11213 bp, 11 predicted proteins | sample 5400681 | NCBI WGS metagenome assembly WNGB01 (sample SAMN13153367, study PRJNA577476) | soil metagenome | isolation source: 115 cm soil or saprolite under grassland replicate 2 | place: USA:California | collected 2016-06-15 | reverse complement strand
CAGGTAGTTGCTGAACCCGCCGTGCCGGCTCTCGAGCCCGGAGATGGCCCGGTTGACATCGTCGAGCGGGAACCGGACATGCTCGAGATAGGAGACGTCGAGGGCACCGGTCTCGACCATGTCGACGACTTCCTGGCCCTGTGCCGTGCTGAACCAGTTCGACCCGATGATCTGCACCTGCTCGTCCATGAGCCACTTCATGTCGATGGGCACGGCCTCGGACACACCACCGACGTTGACGACCTTGCCGCCGCGACGTACGCCGTGGATCGAGTCCAGCATGGTCTCCACCGGAGCACGGGCACCGAGTGCGCTGATGACGAAGTCGGCCCCCTCGCCGTCGGTGATGGTCTTGGCCCACTCGCCCGAGGACTTCTCGCCCAGCCGGAGGACCTCGATCCGATCGGGTGCGAAGGCCTTCACCCGCTGCAGCAGCTCCCTGTCGCGTCCCGTTCCGAGGATCCGGGAGACACCCATGGCGAGGCACAGCTTGGTGGCGGCGATGCCCAGCGTGCCGGTGATGCCGTCGATCAGCCCGGTCATGCCGGGGCCGGCGCCGGCGTGACGTAATGCGCGGTACGACGTCCCGATGTAGCCCATGCGCCCGGCCTGCTCGAACGACATGTTGTCCGGCAGCCTGACGAGCGACTGCTGCGGTGCCGTCATGAGCTCCGAGAGACCGCCGTACGGGTAGAGGTCGAAGATCTTCTGGCCGTCACGGGAGGTGCTGAAGTACCCGTTCAGGGTGAAGTAGCGGCAATGGCTGAGATTGCCGCCACGACAGGCGTAGCAGCTGCCGCAGGACCGCAGCGGGTTGACGTAGACCCGGTCCCCGGGGCGGGCCCCGATGACGGCTTCGCCCACCTCCTCGACGAGACCGGCAGCGTCGAGCCCGAAGATGGCTGGCAGCGCGGCCAGGGGCTGGTGCGGGAACCAGGTGGGCCAGTTGGTGATCACGTTGGCCATGTTGGGGACGATCCCGCAGGCCTTGACCCGGACCAGGACGTCGGTCGGCCGGGGCGACGGTACGTCGATGGTATCGATGGTCATCGGCTCGCCGATCGCATGCAGCCGGGCTGCGCGCATCTTCGCCATGTCGGGGTGCTCCTTCAGCTGTTGGGGGTCACGCCCGGGGCGGACCGAGGTACGTGTCTTCCAGGTCGATGTCGAGCAGGCCCATGACTCGGACGCCGGAGTTGTACCAGGCGATGTTCAACGTCAGCTCGACCATCTGCTGATCGTCCAGGTGCGCCGACGCGGCCTTCCACGACTCCTCCGAGACGTGCACCGACAGCGTCGACTCGCGGGCGAGCCTCAGGACAGCGAGCTCGACCTCGTCGAACACCTCGGAGCTCTCGAAGTCGGAGACGTCCGCGAGCTGGGCTTCGGTCAGGCCCGCCTTGAGGCCGTGGGACTGGTGGTGAGCGATCTCGTACTCAGAGCCGGCGGCGTGCCCGACCGACAAGATGGCGAGCTCGCGCAGCTTCGGGCTGAGCCGGGACTGATCCCTCATCGCGTTGGCGTACGAGAGGAACGCGTCGAGGAGGGCAGGGGCGTTGGCCAAGGCCCGGAAGATGTTCGCCGTGGGAACTTTTCGTTCGGCCTCGAGCCGGTCCCACAGGGGTGCGGTCTCGGCGGATGCGTCTTGCCTGGTGCGGTACGGAACTCGCGCCATGGTGGTCCTTCCGGTCGTGGGTGTCGAGTCAGCGAGCGGCGTCTCGCTCGTGCAGGAATCGCTCCAGGGTCATGGGGTTCTGTGGCAGGGCGGGATCGCGCAGTGGCGCTCCCCCGAACGGTGATGCCTCGAGGTACCACTGCTCGAGCGCAGGGAGACCCCAGCGAGCGTTCGTGCTCACCGACGCGGCGTCCCAACGGACGGGCTCGATCTCGATGTCGATCGTCTGGTAATGGCTGTTGAAGACCTCCACGCGGTGGCCGTCGGGATCGCGCAGGTAGGCGAAGAGCATGCCGCCGGGACCGTGCCGTCCCGGTCCGCGTTCCACGCCCTCGCCGTACCCTTTGAGGCCCGCGAAGTCGCAGGCAGTGAAGATGTCCCGGCTCTCGCTGACCGTGTAGGCGAAGTGGTGCAGACGGGGACCGGTGCCCGTGACGATCGCCAGATCCAGGCAGGTGCCCTTCCGGTACATGAACGCTCCGACCAGGTTGTCGCCGGCCGCGAGGTACTCGGAGTTCCGGAAGCCGAGCTCGCTGTAGAACGCGCAGAGGGCGTAGGTGTCGGGAGTCAGGATCTGGTAATGGTCGAGCCGCTGAGCATGGGCGCCACGGTGGGACATGAAGTCGATGTGCATTCGGGGCCTCGTCTCCATCGTGGCGCACAGCTCGAGCTGGGTCCCGGCGGGATCGCTGACCTGCAGCGTGCGGCCCTGGTGCGGCAGCTCCACCCACTCGGCGGGCAGGTCGCGGTCGCGGAACCACCGATAGGCCACGTCGAGGTCCTCGTCGAAGAACACCCGAAAACCGATCCGCCTGCAGGTGCCGCCGTCGGCACCCTGCTCGAGGACCAGGCTGTGGTGACAGGCCTCGGCCAGGCCCCGCAGGTAGCACGTGCTCTGGTCCTCCTCGCTCACGACGAGCCCCAGAACGTCGACGTAGAAGTCGCGGCTCTCGGCGAGGTCGGCCACCGTGAGCCGGAGGTGACTCGTGCGGGTGATGTTGAAAGGTGGCCGCAAGTCGACTGGAGGAAGCATGGGGATGGCCTTTCGCTACGTGGTGACAGGAGTCTGGACGTCCACCGAGCTGCGTCTGGTCAGCTTGTTGCGGACGTTGACCCAGCCCGCGTGTGCCTGCAGACGATCCCCGAGCACTGCTGCCACGAGGATCAGACCGGTCACGATCTGCTGCCAGTACGTCGGCGCACCCGAGAGACTGAGCCCGTTCTGCAGCACGCCGATGAAGAGCACGCCGAGGGCTGTCCCGCCGACCCCGCCCATGCCGCCGGTGAGAGCGCTGCCTCCCAGGAGGATCGCGGCGATGGCGCTGAGCGGGAGGGTGTTGTCCGGCTGCGGAGCCGATGCCCCGATGCGGCCGACCGCGATGACGCCGGCCAGCGCCGCCATGCCGCCGGCGACACCCCACACGATGAGCAGCGTCCGAGCCGTACGAATGCCCGACAGCTTCGCAGCCGTCATGCTTCCGCCGATCGCGTAGATGTCGCGGCCGAAGTAGGTGCGTGTCTGGACGAAGAGGAAGACCAGGAACGACAACGCCATGATCCAGATGGGCATCGAGAGGCCGAGAAGGTCGTCGACCGCGAGCTTGTTCACGAACTCCGAGAACACGAAGGTCGAACGGGTCCCCGACCACAGGCTGACCGCACCGGTGGTCGCCGTCATCGACGCGAGGGTGACGACGAAGACGTTCAGTCCGACGACTCCCACCAGGATGCCGTTCACGATCGACCCCAGGGCGACCCCGAAGAGTACGACGACGACCACCACGATGGCGTCGGGCAGTCCGGTGTCCAGCAGCCGCGTCAGGCAGATGCCGGCGATCGCCGCCACGGCACCGGACGAGAGGTCGATTCCTCCACTCAGCTGGACGAAGGTGGCACCGAGCGCGATCAGCCACAGCACGGCCACGGAGGTGGCGATGTTCTGGAGGTTGACGGTGGTGAAGAACCCGTCCTGCCAGATGCTGAGGAAGACACACAGGGCGACGAGCAGAATCAGGACAGGGCGAAACGTTCGGGTGGCGTTCCAGAGGTTGGCGACCGTCGAGGAGGCTCGGTTGCCGGCAGGATGCGCAGTTGACATGTTCATGGCTGACCCCCGGCAGCCGCGGTCGCGATCTCGGCCTCGCGCAGCTGCTCTCGGTTGAATCGGTGCGAGATCGTGCCGCGGTACATGACCAGCACTTCGTCGCAGAGGTCGATGAGCTCAGGGATTTCGGACGAGGTGACGAGCAGCGCCAGACCGTCTGCCGCGGACTGACGCAGCTGGGTGTGGATCTCCGCCTTGGCTGACACGTCGACTCCCCGCGTCGGATCGTCGAGGAGGAGCACCCTGGGCCCCGACGCGATCCACTTGCAGTACGCGACCTTCTGCTGGTTTCCGCCGCTGAGCGTCTTCACCGTCTGCGAGAGCGAGGCGCTGCGCAGCTTCACGGTGTCGGCCAGCCGACGGGTGGTCGACCGCTCCTTGCGGAGGTTGGGCGGCACGAGCCGGCTCTTCGTGTGCGTGGCGACCATGGTGACGTTGTCCGCCACCGACATCGACAGCACGAGACCTTGCGTCTTGCGGTCTGGCGGCAGGTACCCGATACCGGCGGCGATGCTGGCTCGAGGGCTGGGTTTCGCGAATGGCTGACCGTCCACGAGCATGGCGCCTGCGCTGATCGGCCGAATCCCGAACATGGCCTCGAGCAACTCGCTGCGGCCCGACCCGACCAGGCCTGCGACGCCGACGACCTTGCCGGCGCACAGCTTGAGGCTGACGTCCTCGACCACGCCCGGTGAGCTGAGCCCGCGCACTTCCAGGGATGCGGTCGTGTCGTCGGCGACAGGGCGGTGCGGCTGCACCGGTTGTCCTCGCAGGTCCACGCCGCCGACCATCTTGTCCACCAGCGTCGGCGTGGTGAAGCGGTCCACCGGCCCCGCGTCGACGGTGCGGCCGTCACGCATCACGGTCAGCTCGGTGCTCAGGTCGAAGACCTCGACGAGCCGGTGGGAGACGAACAGCACGCCCACACCGTTGCCCGCGAGCTCACGGACGGCCGTGAAGAGCTCGTGGACCTCGTCCTCGGTCAGTGAGCTCGTGGGTTCGTCGAGGATGAGCACCCTGGTATCGAGGGAGATGGCCCGCGCGATCTCGACCATCTGCCGCTGATCCGGCCTGAGTCTGCCGACGATCCAGCCCGGGTCGTAGTCGAGACCGAGCCGGGCGAGCACCTCCTTGGTGCGCCTGCGGCTGGCAGACCAGCTGATGGTGCCACCGCGGCGGACCATCCTTCCCATCAGGACGTTCTCGGTGACCGACAGGTGGTCCGCGACAGCGGTCTCCTGGGAGACCATGGCGATGCCGTGGCGGACCGCGTCGGCCGAGTCACGGAAGCGGACCCGTTCGCCGGCGATCCGGATCTCGCCGGAGTCCGGCTGGATCTGGCCGGACAGGACGCCGAGCATCGACGACTTGCCGCACCCGTTCTGCCCGATGAGGGTGTGAATGGCGCCGGCGCGACTGATCTGCAGGCCGGCCCCGCGGATGGCCTTCACGCCACCGTAGGCCTTGTGGATGCCGACCAGCTCCAGCAGCGGGGCCTGCGGCGGGATCGCCGCGGACGCCGTCGCCCGTCCCAGGGGCTGCGAGGTCGTCGTCACTTCAACCAGCTCGCCTCGTCGGCCTCGTCAGCGGTGACTGTGTAACCCGGTACCGTGATGAAGTCGGGCAGTGGCAGGTGCTGCTTCGTCAGCGTGTCATAGGCCGCCCACACGCTCTGGACGCCTTGCTGCTCCCACGGCGTGCGGTACACGAGGGCCAGGCGACCTGCCTTCATGGCGGTGCGCACGATCGGTTGTGCGGCGTTCGGAGTGACGATCCGGGCCTTCTTGCCGGAGGTGGCGATGGTCGTGGCCGCGGCGACGGCGGACTCGTCGTTGAACGTGACGATGAAGTCGACGTCGGGGTACTTGCCCAGGATCGTCGTGGTAGCTGGGCCGAAGCCGAGCGGGTTGTCACTGGGGGTGTCGACCTTGCCCTCGAACTTCAGTCCGAAGTGCTCGCCCCAGTACTGGATTCGGTCGAGCATGAAGATGAGCTGATCGACCGGGATGGAAAGCCCCATCGTCGCGAACGTGGCACCGGCGTGCTCCTCCGAGAGTGCCTTCATCGTCCGGTAGACCGAGTAGTCGAAGCCCTGCGAGATCGACGTCTCGACGCCCGGAGTCGGCGGGTGTGTCTGGTCGGGCGGAGTGCCGATGGCGATCACCGGGATGCCGGCCGCCTTCGCAGCCTTGATGCCAGGAGTCAGCGCGGCGGCGACGGTCGGGTCGACGATGATGACGTCGACCTTCTGCGCGATGACCTGGTTCATCTGACTGGCCTGCTTCTGCGCGTCCGACGAGGCGTCGAGGGCGATGAACGTACCGCCGAGCCGCTGGACCTCGGCCTTGGCGGCGTTCTGCATCGCCAGCAGGATCGGCTGGCCGGCGTTGGTGTTGAGGAAGCCGACCCTGAACGACGTCCCGCTCACCTCCTTCGGCTTGGCCAGGACGTGGAAGTGGCCCGCGTCGCTGCCGTGGTAGTCGGCAGGCACTGCCGCGGACAGGGAGGACGCGGAGTCCGAGGATCCGGAGCCCGTGGCGTCGGACCCACAGCCTGCCAGGCAGGTGACGAGTACGGCGGAGGCTGCGAAGCAGGCGGCGCGGCTGAGCCGTGGATGAGCGAGGGACATGGCGGCTTCTCCGAACGATTCGAGGTCGGCATCCCACCCCGTTTGGTAGGTGCGGGCCGTGCTATCGTTAGCACAAACACCGTATGGCTCAGGTCTCACTGTGTCAAGGGACACGGTGCCCACTCGACAGATCCCGTCCAGACGGGTGGCACCGCCCCGGGATTCCGAACGACGGGTGCGACGCCGGCAAGTCGCGGCCGGGTGGAAATAGAGCTATCGTTAGCATATGTTCCGCCCTTGGTCGGGGACCGAATAGGGTCCCTGGGCGGACGATGCGTGGGAGGTGCGGCGGGGTGACGACAGCACGAGACATCGCGGAGCGGCTCAATCTCTCGGTGTCGACGGTAGGCAGGGCGCTCGCCGACGACCGCCGGATCAGCGCCGAGACGAAGCTCCGCGTGAACCAGGTCGCCGAGGAGCTCGGCTACGTGGTGAACCGCGCCGCGCGCATGATGCGTGGAGCCCGGAGCCCGGTTGTCGGGCTGGTGGTTCCCGACGTCCGCAACAGCTTCTACTCGACCGTCGCACATGCCCTGACCGAGACCATGGGGGTCCGAGATCACCAGGTCATGTTGTGCGAGACCGGCGACGACAAGCGGAGCGAGCTGCGCCAGATCCGGGATCTCGCCGCTGCTCAGGTGTCCGGCGTCGTGATCGTGCCGACCGCCAGACCACTGCCCGAGGTGGCCCGGCTGCTGCAGCCCATTCCCCATGTCCAGCTCCTGCGGAAGGTGAGCAGCCTGGGGCCGCACTGGTTCGGGATCGACGACCGCAGGGTCATCGAGATGGCCACCGAACACCTGGTGGAGCTCGGTCACCGTCGGATCGGCTACATCGGCGGCGCGGTCGAGCTGCCCACTGCCGCCGCGCGGCTCGCCGGCTTCACCTCCGCGGTCACCGCGGCCGGCCTTCCCGTCGAACAGCCGACGATCCTGGGACCACCGTCGTCCACGGAGTTCGGGGCCTCCGGGCTCCGTCGGCTGATGTCGGACGCGAACCCGCCCACTGCGGTGGTCAGTGGGTCGGTGCAGGTGACTCGGGGCTTGCTCGAGTACGCCCACCGCAGCAAGTTGGACGTACCGGGCGCCGTGTCGCTCGTCGGCTTCGGAGACGAGGTCGGCTTCTCCTGGTGGGGGCCAGGCCTCACCACGATCTCGCTCCCGATGCACAATCTCGCCACGGCGTGCGGCGCCTGGCTGATGCACCGCATCAGCACCTCCGCGGCGTCCGGCAACGACGCGAACGGCACCTCGTCAGCGGCGCCGTACTCATCGGTTTCGCCCGGCGTCCTGATCGAGCGGGGCAGCACCGCTCCCCCGGCGCTCTCCTGACACCGTCGTTGCGGAGGCAGGACCAGGACGGCCGCGTCCCGCACGCTGTCATCGCAACCGGGCGTCGGCCGCGCCCAACCACGCCCTGACACCCTCGTTGTCGGCTCCCAGGCCGGGCGGCGCCCGGTGGTAACGGACCGGTGTGCTGTGCAGGACCAGCGGACTGGCAAGCGTGGCGACAGCTCCGGTCGATGAGGGCAGCGACACGACCGGCGACAGCTCGAGTGCTTCGGCGAACGCGATCGCCCCGGCGATGTCGTTCACCGGCCCGCACGGGACGCCGCGGTCGCCGAGGAGCTTCGACCACTCGGCGGACGTGCGGGTGCGCAACGTGGCCTCGAGCTCGCTGACCAGGGCGTCCCGGTTGGCGACCCGATCGCTGTTGGTTCGGAATCGCGGATCGATGGCGAGGCCCGGCCGTTCGAGAACGGCGGCCATGGTGGCGAACTGCCGATCGTTTCCCACGGCGACCGCGAGCGGTCCGTCCGAGGTGGCGAGAGTCTCGTAGGGAGCGATGCTCGGGTGGCGGTTGCCCATCGGGCCGGGCGTTCCCGCTCCGTTGATGTAACCGGCTCCCTGGTTCACCAGCGACGCCAGCAGACTGGACAGGAGGTTCACCTCGACGTGCTGCCCCAGTCCGGATGCCTCGCGCTCGCGCAGCGCGGCCAGAATGGCGATGGTCGCGTGCAGGCCGGTGAGCACGTCGACGAGGGCCACCCCGACCTTGGTGGGAGGGCCACCTGCCTCGCCGGTGATGCTCATCAGCCCGCCGACCGCCTGTACGACGAAGTCGTAGCCCGGAAGATCCGCTCCCGGCCCGGACCCGAAGCCGGATATCGAGGCATAGACGAGCCGTGGGTTGGCGGCGAGGAGACTGCCCGCGTCCAGACGGAAGTCCGCAAGCTTGCCGGGACGGAAGTTCTCGATGAAGACGTCTGCTCGCAGCGCAAGCTCGTGAGCGAGCGCGAGGTCTCCGGGGTCGGCGAGGTCGAGCGTCACACTGCGCTTGTTCCGGTTCACACTCGTGTAGTAGGTGCTGGTCGCGCCCACGAAGGGCGGGCCCCACGCCCGGGTGTCGTCACCGACGTCAGGTCTCTCGACCTTGATCACGGTGGCGCCCAGGTCGGCGAGGAACATGGAGCAGAGCGGGCCGGCGAGGACCCGGCTGAAATCCGCGACCAGCACGCCGTCGAGCGGCGCTCGACGGCTCGCACGTTCGTCACCTGCCGCCGAGCTCATGTCGTGCTGGGTCATGTCGCTCCCCTGGACATCGCGGCAACCGCACCTTGAGAGGTTGCGGCTCTGCGAGGATAGATTTACGATCTTATAAAATCGTAGATCAACTGGGACTCCGATGCCAAGCAACCGTGAACCCTCCGAGGCGCCGTCCCTGGAGCGGGTGACGACCGTTCAGCACGCCACGCTCAGGTGGCTGCGCGACCAGATCGCGTCCGGTCGCTACGAGCCGCTCGAACAGCTCAGGCAGGAGAACGTCGCCCGAGACTTCGGCGTCAGCGTGCCGCCGGTCCGAGAGGCCCTCAAGACGCTCGAAGCGGAGGGCCAGGTCGTCTACTACCCCCGACGCGGCTACTTCGTGGCCAAGCTGAGCGCGGCCGAGCTCGTGGAGACCTACACGATCCGGGACCTGCTCGAGACCGAGGCGACCAAGCGCGCGGTGGGAGCCCTGGACGACGACGACATCGCCCGGATGAAGTCGGCCATCCGGGAGATGGAGCGGGCCCACCGCAGTGACGACCTCGCTGTCATGACCGCTTCGAACCGGCGGTTCCACTTCACGGTCTTCGACGCCGCCGGCATGCCTCGCATGGCGGAGATGATCCGCGTGCTCTGGGACTCCACGGACCGCTACCGATCCGTCTACTACGCGACTTCCGCGCACCGGCGCCGCGTCAATGCCGAACACCGGGCGATCATGACAGCCATCGCGAACGGGGACGCGGAGTCGGCAGCCACCTTGCTGCGCGAGCATCGCACCCACGCCCTCGAGGCGTTGTGCCGCTCGCTACCCAGCGAGGACCAGGCCTCCGTCGCCACCGAAGCGACCCGATCCACGCGCACACAGCACCGTCACTGACCAACCCGCGAGGAGAACCACGTCATGCCTGTCGATGTCACCAGCCTGCTCAACCTCGACGCCCTCCTGGACGAGGAGGAGCGGATCATCCAGAAGACCGTCCGGTCCTTCGTCACGGACAAGGTCAAGCCGCACATCGCCGGCTGGTTCGAGGACGGCATCTCTCCCCGGGAGCTGGCCACCGAGATGGGCGGCATCGGCCTCCTGGGCATGCACCTGACCGGATACGGCTGCGCGGGCACCAACGCCGTCAGCTACGGGCTCGCCTGCCTGGAGCTCGAGGCCGGCGACAGCGGTCTGCGCAGCTTCGTCTCCGTCCAGGGCTCGCTGTCGATGTTCTCGATCTGGAAGTACGGGTCGGAAGCGCAGAAGCAGCAGTGGCTGCCCGAGCTCGCTGCCGGTACGGCGATCGGCTGCTTCGGCCTCACCGAGCCCGACTTCGGCTCCAACCCGGCAGGCATGCGCACCCGCGCCGTGCGCGACGGCGACGACTGGGTCCTCAACGGCACCAAGATGTGGATCACCAACGGCAGCATCGCCGACGTCGCGACCGTGTGGGCCCGCACGGAAGAGGGCATCCGTGGCTTCCTCGTCCCGCGTGGCACTCCCGGCTTCACCGCCAGCGACGTCCACCACAAGCTCTCGCTGCGCGCCTCGACCACGTCGGAGCTGGTGCTGGAGGACGTCCGCCTTCCGCACGATGCGATGCTGCTACGGCATCGTGTGGGGCGCGATGGGCGCCGCTCGCGACTGCCTGGAGGCGACTCTGGACTACGCCGGTTCGCGCATCCAGTTCGACAGGCCCATTGCCGGCTTCCAGCTCACCCAGGCCAAGTTCGCCGACACCGCGCTCGAGCTGTACAAGGGGCTGCTCCTCGCGCTGCACCTGGGTCGTCTCAAGGACGACGGGGCGCTGCTACCCGAGCAGGTCAGCCTGGGTAAGTTGAACAACGTTCGAGAGGCCCTGGAGATCGCCCGCACCTGCCGGACGATCCTCGGCGGGTCCGGCATCACGTTGGAGTACCCGGTGCTGCGACACGCGAACAACCTCGAGTCGGTGCTCACCTACGAGGGAACGAGCGAGGTGCACCAGCTCTCGATCGGGCAGGCGCTCACCGGCATCTCCGCGTTCCGCTGACACCGGGACCGCAGCTCGGCTCCGAGCCGGCGACCACGCGCCGCGGTCTCGTCGCCTGCCGGCACATGATCGAGATTCCCGGCCTTCACGGCGCTTGACCGCTGGGGGGCGTTGTGCCGTGATGGTTCTGACCGGATCGGCTGAGATGGCTCGGGAGGGATACCTGTGAGGCTTGCCCGCCGGATGCACCGGCTCGGGACCGAGTCGGCCTTCGAGGTGCTGGCCAAGGCGAAGGCACTGG
>WNGB01013069.1_pt1 | contig 11213 bp, 10 predicted proteins | sample 5400681 | NCBI WGS metagenome assembly WNGB01 (sample SAMN13153367, study PRJNA577476) | soil metagenome | isolation source: 115 cm soil or saprolite under grassland replicate 2 | place: USA:California | collected 2016-06-15 | reverse complement strand
CGCGCTCCAGGAACGCCAGCAGCGGGCCGTTCGCGTCGTGCAGCGCCTTCGGCAGGCGCGGGTCGGCGAGCCAGGCGGACCACGCGGTCTCGTCCTCCGCCGTCAGCCGCTCCGCGTCGAACCACGCCGCGGCCCCCGTCGCCGTCGCCAGCGCGACACCGGTCACGACCCCCGTGCCCCGGCCCCAGCTGCCCTGCACGGCGACCCCGGTGCGCTCGCCGCCGCCGACGTGCTCCTTAAGCCAGCCGGCCAGCTCACCCGGCGCCAGCTGCGCGCCCTTCAGGTCGAAACCGGCCTCGACGTCCTCGTCGTACGCGTCGCCGTGCTCGGCGACCAGCCGCTCGCGCAGCACCCGGAACTCCAGGCCGTCGAAGACGGTGTGCACCTTCTCCCGGTCCCACGGGTGCCGGGCCAGGTCGTCGACGGTGACGTCGAGGGTGACGTCGCGGACCAGCTCGTTGATCTGCCGGTTGCGGATCACGTCGGCCAGGTGCTCGCGCAGCGCGTCACCGGCCTTGCCCTTGATCTCGTTGACCCGGTCCACGATGTCGTTCAGCGAGCCGAACTGGACCAGCCATTTCGCCGCCGTCTTCGGGCCCACGCCCGGCACGCCGGGCAGGTTGTCGCTGGACTCCCCCACCATCGCCGCGAGGTCGGGATACAGCCGTGGCGGGACGCCGTACTTCTCCTCGACCGCGGCCGGGTCCATCCGGGCGATCTCGGAGACCCCGCGCTTCGGGTACAGGATCGTGACGTCGTCGGACACGAGCTGGAACGCGTCCCGGTCGCCGGTGCTGATCAGCACCTCGAAGCCCTGCTCGGCGGCCTGGGTGGCGAGCGTGGCGATGACGTCGTCGGCCTCGTAGCCCTCCACCTCGGCGGTCGGGATCCGCAGCGCGTCGAGCACCTCCCGGACCAGCGGCAGCTGGCTGTTGAACTCGTCCGGGCTCTTCGACCGGCCGGCCTTGTACTCCGTGTACTGCTCGGCGCGGAAGGTCTTGCGGGACACGTCGAACGTCACGCACACGTGCGTCGGCTTCTCGTCGCGCAGCATGTTGATCAGCATCGAGGTGAACCCGTACACCGCGTTCGTGGGCTGACCGGTTGTGGTGGAGAAGTTCTCCACCGGGTGCGAGAAGAACGCCCGGTACGCCAGCGAGTGGCCGTCCAGCAGCAGCAGCCGCGGCCGCGGGCCGTCGGTCAGCGCAGGCTCGGTCAGGGTCGAGGTGTTGGTCTGATCAGCCACGCTGCAGACTCTAGTCTGCGAGGACGACAGTTCCAGCCAGGGTGAGGAGACAGGGTGAGCGAGCAGCCGAGCGTCGACGAGGCGGTCCGCGACATGATCGGCGTGGCCACGATCCACGACTCGATGGGGATCGAGATCCTCGAGGCGGCCTCACCGCAACGGATCGTGGGGCGGATGCCGGTGAAGGGCAACACCCAGCCGCTCGGGCTGCTGCACGGCGGCGCGTCCTGCGTGCTCGCCGAGAGCCTCGGCTCGGTCGGTTCCACGATGCACGGGCTCACCATGGGGAAGGTCGCTGTCGGCGTCGACATCAACGCGACCCACCACCGCGGCGCGCGCAGCGGGTTCGTGACCGGGGTCGCCACCCCGATCCACCTGGGCCGTACGACGACCTGCTACGAGATCGTGCTGACCGACGAGCAGGACCGGCGAATCTGCACGGTCCGGCTCACTTGCCAGCTGATTCCCGCGCCGCCGGAACGGTGAACGGCGTCCGGGCGCCGCGCATCAGCGCGGCTCTCCGGGCCAGCGTCGTACGACGGGTCGCCAGCACCCCGAGCAGGTTCGCGGTCTGCTCCGCGGCCAGCCGGCGTCGTACGACGTGGGTGCTGGCCAGCCGCACCACGGCGAACTGGCTGAGGCCCAGCCGGGCCAGGAACCGGTTCGACTCGCGCTCGGTCGCCGACGCCATCACCGCGACGTGCTGGCTGTCCTTCTCGTCCGCCCAGGCCGCGGCCTCGGCGATCAGCGCCTTGCCGAGCCCGTGCCGGCGCGCGTCCTCGCGGACGTGCAGGTACTCGACGGTGACGGTGTCCTCGTCGTGCAGCGGGCTCAGCGGCGTACGACGCAGGTACGCCATCGCGCACACGTCCCCGTTGAGCTCACCGACCACCAGTCGTGCGGACGGCTCGGCGACGAGCCGCTCGATCGCCACTCGGGCCGTTGCCGCGCTGGGCGCGGCCAGCATCCTCGAGTGTCCAGTCCCGAAGGACAACTCCTCCCACAACGTGACCAGCACGCCGGCGTCCTCAGATCGGGCGTCGCGCACCGCGATGGATGGCAGCACGATGGGCCTCTCCCGTGGTCGAAACCCCCGAGGAACTTGTCCGATGAGCAAGTACTCTCACCTTCGCGCAACAGTAGGGCCTCACGGGGCCTGAGCAAAGCGGTCCGCGTCGATTGACGACTGACAGATCTGAGCCATGGCGCAGGTGCGAAACGGAGGATTCTTGTTCGTCGGTATTGGCACCGTTGTCAACGTCGCCACGGTTCTCGCGGGCTCGACACTCGGCGTGCTCGTGGGACATCGTCTCAGTCACCGGACACGCGATCTGGTCACCGACGCGCTCGGCCTGGTGACGTTCCTGATCGCGATCATGGGTGCACTGACGGTGCGCGACGCCGTGCTGTCGGACGCGGTCGGCGACAGCGCGCCGGTGCTGATCGTGCTCGGCGCGATGCTGGTCGGCGGCATCGCCGGCTCGCTGTTGCGGATCGAGGAGCGGCTGGAGGGCTTCGGCGGCTGGCTGCAGCGCCGGCTCGGCGGCGACGAGCGGCTGCACGAGGGCAGGGCGCAGTTCGTGGAGGGATTCGTGTCCGCGTCGATGGTGTTCTGCGTCGGCCCGCTGACCGTGCTCGGCGCGTTGTCCGACGGGCTGGGACGGGGCGCGGACCAGCTGTTCCTGAAGGCCACGCTGGACGGCTTCGCGGCGATCGCGTTCGCCGCCTCGCTGGGCTGGGGCGTGGCCGCGTCGGCGTTGCTGGTGCTCGTCGTCCAGGGATCGCTGACGGCAGTGGGCGCGCTGCTCGGCGACGTGCTGCCCGAGGCGCATGTGACCGCGCTCGGCGCGACAGGCGGGCTGCTGCTGATCGGCGTCGCCCTGCGGCTGCTCAAGATCAAGCAGGTCGCGGTCGCCGACTTCCTCCCGGCGCTGGTCGTCGCGCCGCTCCTGGTCCAGCTCCTGATCGCCGTGCGCTGAACCTGTCGAACGGCGGTGGACGGATCCGTCCACCGCCGTTCGGCCGGTGTCAGTCCTCGCCGAGGTAGGCCTTGCGGACGTCCTCGTTGACGAGCAGCTCCTGGCCGGTGCCGGCCAGCACGATCTTGCCGACCTCGAGCACGTAGCCGTGGCTCGCGAGCTTGAGCGCCGCCTGGGCGTTCTGCTCGACCAGCAGGATGGTGGTGCCCTGCCGCTGCAGCTCGGCGACCGTCGACATGATGCGTTGCATCATGATCGGCGACAGGCCCATCGACGGCTCGTCCAGCATCAGCAGCTTCGGGCGGCTCATCATCGCCCGGCCCATCGCGAGCATCTGCTGCTCACCGCCGGAGAACGTCCCGGACGGCTGCTTGCGGCGCTCCCCGAGGATCGGGAACAGGTCGTACGCCGCCTGCAGGTCCTTCTTGATCCCCGCGCCGTCCTTGCGCGCGAACGCACCCAGCAACAGGTTCTCCTCGACCGACAGCCGCGGGAAGATCCGCCGGCCCTCCGGGGAGTGCGCGACGCCCAGCGACACGATCTGGTGCGCCGGGGTCTTGTCGATCCGCTTGCCCTGGAAGCTGATCTCGCCACCGACCGGCGGGATCAGCCCGGAGATCGTGCGCAGCGTCGTCGTCTTGCCGGCCCCGTTGGTGCCGATCAGGGTGACGATCTCGCCCTCGCCGACCGAGAAGCTGATCTTCTTGACGGCCATGATCTTGCCGTAGGCGACTTCGAGGTCCTTGACCTCCAGCATGGCCGTCACGCCCGGCCCTCCTCTGACTCACCGGACGCCGGTGCGTCGTCCGCCAGCGCCGCCTCCTCCAATTCGTCCTCGCCGCCGGTGCCGATGTACGCCTCGATCACGCGCGGGTCGGACTGCACCTCGGCCGGGGTCCCCTCGACCAGGAGCGAGCCCTGGACCAGGCACAGCACCCGGTCGCACAGGCCGAAGATGAACCGCATGTCGTGCTCGATGACGATCACCGACAGCCCGGAGTCCCGGATCTTGAAGATCAGGTCGCTGGTCTGGCGCGTCTCCAGCGGGTTCATACCCGCCGTCGGCTCGTCCAGCAGCACCAGCTTCGGGTCGGTGGCCAGCGCCCGGGCGATCTCCAGCCGCCGCTGGTCGCCGTACGGCATGTTGCGGGCGAGGTGCTCGCTCGACCTGCCGAGCCCGACGAACTGCAGCAGCTCCTGCGCGCGAGCCCGGGTCGCCGCCTCCTCGCGGCGGTACTTCGGCCCGCGCAGGACCGACGTGACCGCCATCGAGCTGGTCCGGCAGTAGCGGCCGACCATGACGTTCTCCAGCGCCGTCATGTTGCCGAACAGCCGGATGTTCTGGAACGTCCGCGCCATGCCGGCCGCGACCACCGCGCGCGGCTTCGGTGCGAGCGGCTTGGCCTCGAACTTCACCTGGCCGCTGGTCGGCTTGTACAGGCCGGTCAGGCAGTTGAAGAACGTCGTCTTGCCGGCCCCGTTCGGGCCGATCAGCCCGACGATCTCGCCCTCCTTGACGGCCATGCTGACGTTGTTCACCGCGACCAGCCCACCGAACCGCATGGTGATCCGTTCGGCCTCGAGCACGACCGTGCCCGGCGCCGCGTGCTCGAACTCGACCTCTTCGGTGACAGTCACGCCGTCGCCTCCTCTGCGAACTCGCTCTCAACGGCCACGGCGAGCTCCTCGTCCTCCTCGTGGAACTCCAGCTGCCTCCGTCTGGAGGCGACCAGGCCCTCGGGGCGGAACCGCATCATCAGCACCAGGACCAGGCCGAAGATCAGCAGCCGGTACTCGGACAGGAACCGCAGCTTCTCGGGCAGCAGCTTCAGCACGGTGGCGCCGATCAGCACGCCGGCGACGGTGCCCATACCGCCGAGCACGATCGCCGCCAGCAGGAACGCCGACTCCAGGAACACGTACTGGTCGGGGGTGACCGACACGTCCTGGTGCGCCTTGATCGTGCCCGCCACACCGGCCAGGAAGGCACCGACCGCGAACGCCAGCAGCTTCAGGCCGAAGATGTTGACGCCCATCGCCTCGGCCGCCTTCTCGTCCTCGCGGATGGCGATCCAGCCCCGGCCGATCCGGCTGTTGTTCAGCCGTGTGAAGACCAGGACGACGAAGGCGATCAGGATCAGCAGCAGGAAGTAGTAGTTCGAGAACCGGCCCAGCGGGATCCCGGCGACGGTGTGCTCGTCACCGAAGTTGAACGAGCCGATCTGCAGATCCGGGATGGCCGCGACGCCGTTCGGGCCGTTGGTCAGGTTCGGGCCGTTGGTGCCGTCGAGGTTGAACATCGTCAACCGGAAGATCTCACCGAAACCGAGTGTCACGATCGCCAGGTAGTCGCCGGACACCCGCAGCGTCGGCGTGCCGATGATCAGACCGGCCGTCGCGGCGACGCAGGCCCCGATCAGTACGACGACCAGGAACGGCGGCTTCCACCCGATGGTCGCGAACGCCGAGTGCGACAGCGTGGCACCGACGTACGCACCGGTGCCGAGGAACGCGACGTACCCGAGGTCGAGCAGACCGGCGAGGCCGACGACGATGTTGAGTCCCATCGCGGTCGCGCCGAAGATCAGCACCTGGGTGGCGATCGACATGTTCGCGTCCGAGCCCTTCTGGGTGAAGGGGAAGAAGAACGCGACCACGAACGCCGCCAGCGTCAGCACCTTGCGGTTGCGGGTCGCGATGTGCCCGAACCAGCTGATGGCGCCCGTCCGGAACGCCGTCGCGACCAGCCCACTGGCGAAGATCAGGAACAGCGAGAAGCTCCAGCCGTCCTCCCGGCCCAGCGCGTAGGCGGCGCCGAACAGGACCACCGCCATCAGGATCACGATCAGCAGGAGCTCGCCCCAGGCCGGGATCCTCGCCTCGCTGAGGTCACGCAGCTCGGCCGCGGGGGCGAGCAGCCGGGTACCGGCGAACAGCAGCAGGGCGCCGACGAACGAGACCCAGCCACCGGGGTCGACGTTGATCAGGCCGTCGGATGCGAAGTTGACGGCGAGCAGCACGACCACCATGTAGGCCAGCAGCGTCGTACCCGCCGCACGCAGCCCGCGCTCGGCATCGACCCATTCCCGGAACCTGCCGTGCAGCGGTCCGCGCACGACGAGCAGCAGCGCCAGCGCGGCCACCGCGAGGATGATCGCGAGGATCTGCAGGCCACCCGGGTAGAGGTAGACCGACAGGTCGCCGAGGATCGCCGTGTCGAAGCTCCACGACATGAACGAACCGACGATGACCAGCACGGGGCCGGCCAGGGCGAGCGGCCAGCCGAACCGGCCGTACTTCTGCACGACCGGGTCGGGCAGGGTGAGCGAGAACCTGTTCATGCGCGGTCCACCACCCTCGCACCGAGCAGGCCCTGCGGACGGAAGACCAGCACCAGGATCAGCATCACGAATGCCCACACATCCTTCCACGAGCCGCCGCCCAGCTGGCCGGGCACGAACTGGACCGCCATCGACTCGACGACGCCGAGTACCAGGCCGCCGACGACGGCGCCCTGGATGTTGCCGATGCCGCCCAGGACCGCGGCGGTGAAGGCCTTCAGACCACCGAGGAAGCCCATCCGGAAGTCGATGTTGCTGTTCTGGAAGCCCTGCGCGATACCGGCGATCGCGGCCAGGAACGCACCGAGCGCGAACGCCACCACGATCAGCCGGTCGACGTTGATGCCCATCAGCCGCGCGGTGTCCGGGTCCTGCGACACGGCCTGCATGCCGCGCCCGAGCTTGGTGCGGTTGACGAAGTACCACAGGCCCGCGGCGCAGATCGCGAGAGACGCGATCGTGAAGATCGCGGACCGCTGGATCGTGACCCCGCCGACCTCGAGGGCCTTGCCGGTCACGACGTCGATCTGCGGGAACGGGATCCGCTGCTTGGCGCTCGGGAAGTCCGCCCCCGGCACCTTGTCGTAGAACAGCCGGACGAACTCCTGCAGGAACACTGAGATGCCGATCGCCGTGATCAGCGGCGCGAGCCGGGGCGCGTTCCGCAGCGGCCGGTACGCGACCCGCTCCATCAGGACGGCGACACCGACCGAGCACGCCATCGCCCCGACGAGCATGACCGGCAGGATCCAGACACTGGTCTGGCCGTCGAAGAGCAGCAGATAGGTGCTCAGGGCACCGAATGCACCGATCATGAACACTTCGCCGTGGGCGAAGTTGATCAGCTGAACGATGCCGTACACCACCGTGTATCCCACGGCGATCAGGGCATACAGCGATCCCAGCATCAGTCCGTTGACGAGTTGCTGGAAAAACTGATCCATGCCGACCTCCAAACTTGGCCAGGGCCTGGCTCGGGTCTTTCGGACAAGACTCGGGGGCGGGACATCGACTGTCCCACCCCCGAGGTCAGGAGTTCAATACTCAGAGCGAGCCGGTGTCGACCGCGGCCCACTTACCGCTCGTGACCTTGTAGGTGGTGAGCACCTTCGAGGTCGTGTCGCCGTACTGGTCGAAGGCGACCTTGCCGGTGACGCCGTCGAACGACACCTTCGACATCGCGTCGATCGTCGCCTGGCGTGCGTCCTTGGCCGACTTCGCATCCTTCAGCGAGACCTTCAGCGCCTCGATGATCGCGTTCGCCGCGTCGTACGAGTACGCACCGTAGGCGGCGTACGGGTCCTTGTAGCCCCCGGCGTTGTAGTCGGCGATGAACTGCTTCGCCGTGGCCAGCGTGTCGGTCGGAGCACCGACAGAGGTCGCGAGGTCGCCCTCACTCGTCTTGCCGCCCAGCTCGATGTACTTCGGGTCGAAGATGCCGTCGCCACCCATCAGTGGGACGTTCAGGCCGGCGGCCTTCATCTGCTGCGACAGCGGTCCTGCCTGCGGGTACTCACCGCCGTAGTAGACCGCGGCCGGCGCCTTCGGCTTGATCTTGGAGATCACGGCCTGGAAGTTCGACTCGTCCGGGTTGATCGTCTCGGCCGCGACGACAGTGCCACCCAGCTTCTTGAACTCGTCGGTGAAGGTCTGGACCAGGCCCTGGCCGTAGGTCTTCTTGTCGTGGATCGTGGCAACGGTCTTGATGCCGGCCTTGTTGAACAGGTAGCGCGCGCCGTACGGGCCCTGGACCGCGTCCGTGGTGCAGGTGCGGAAGTAGGTGGGGTAGGTACGCGCGGGCGAGCTCTGCCAGTTCGCCCCCTGCGTCAGCGAGGGGTTGGTGTTGGCCGGGGAGACCTGGGTGATCTTGGCGGAGCTGAGGATCGGCTGCACCTTCTGCGAGACGCTCGAGTTCAGCGTCCCGACGACACCGACGACGGTGTCGTCGCCGACCAGGGCCGTCGCGGCGTTGGCGCCGACGTCACCCTTGGCCTCGTCGTCCTTCGGGACGACCTCGAGCTTCCAGCCCGGGATCGCGTTCTTGTCGTTCGCCTGCTTCACAGCGAGCTCGACGGAGTGCTGGATGCCGAGTCCGAGGGCCGACAGGTCGCCCGACAGCGGTGCGATCACGCCGATCTTGGCGACCTTGTTGCCGCCACCGCCGCCGCCGTTGTTTTCACTGCGAGAACCGCAGGCAGTCAGGGCGAGCGAGGCGACAAGCAGCGCCGCACCGACCCGTACTACGGAACGCTGGTGCACTGTTCCTCCCATATGTGGATCGTCCGAGCAGTTCTCGAACCTCCCGCGATTGCCGCGAGCAACCGCAGGCTAGTCCCGACGGCGGGCCGTACGCACACCCGCCTCTGGTGTGTTGTGAGGTCGTTACCCCGGTAAGCACCATGGCTGCGGGTCACGCCTGACCGACGCTCGGAGCGCGCTCAGCGCCCGTCTCCGGCCTCGTCCACCACTAGCTCCGCAACCTGCCGCATGGAGACGCGTTTGTCCATAGCCGTCTTCTGGATCCAGCGGAACGAGTCGGGCTCGGACAGCCCGAACTTCGTCTGCAGGATGCTCTTCGCGCGGTCCACCAGCTTGCGCGTCTCCAGCCGCTCGGCGAGGTCGGCGACCTCACGCTCGAGCTCGGCCAGCTCGACGTAGCGTGACGCCGCGATCTCGATCGCCGGCAGCAGGTCCGCCTTGGAGAACGGCTTGACGAGATAGGCCATCGCGCCCGCGTCCCGGGCGCGCTCGACCAGCTCCCGCTGGCTGAACGCGGTCAGCATCAGGACGGGCGCGAGCCGGTCGCCGGCGATCTTCTCGGCGGCACTGATCCCGTCCAGCTTCGGCATCTTGACGTCGAGGATCACCAGGTCCGGCCGGTGCTCGGCGGCCAGCCGGATCGCCTCCTCGCCGTCCCCGGCCTGGCCGACGACGTCGTAGCCCTCCTCGGCCAGCATCTCGGCGAGGTCCATCCTGATCAGCGCCTCGTCCTCGGCGATCACCACGCGCTTCGCAGTCACAGCAGTACCCTATCGACGGGTTGACCGTCAGCTCTTCGGCCCGACGAACTCGTCGAGTGCCGCGACCGCTTCCCGCCGGCTGACCGCGACCATGTTCCGCCGCGCGCGCCACGCGATCCCCAGCAGGTACTCGTACCGCTTGCGCTCCCCCGCGACGACCCGCACGGTCCAGTTGGTGATCCGGCAGCCGTCGGAGTGGAACAGCCCGCGCAACAGCGCACCGGGATGCTCGGCCACGATCTCCCGCCGCCAGTCCTCCAGCATTGTCTCCGCGATCTCATCATTGAGCTTCGGATATTTCGGATCGTTGGAGATCGACAGTACGAAAACACCACGCCGAGCGGCGGCAATATGCCCGTCGCCGAGATACCAGCCAAGCAGTGGTGAGTACGCGGCGCGCTCGAGGTCGGCACCGTCACATCGCGGACACCGTGACTCATATGCGCCGCCGCGAGGCAGACCGCGACGCTGGTAGAGGCGGCGCCATCGTCGGATCGTCTTGACGGCAACGCCGTGTATCGCGGCGTTCTCGCGATCGGTGACGCCCAGATCCGACAATTTCAGCGCGGAGTCAACGGTCTCCTGCGAGCGAATGTGGCCCATACCTCAGATTCGCACGGGCCACCGACAGTTTGTGCCGGGTGTGGGACTTGAACCCACAAGTCCTTGCGGACAATGCTGTTTGAGAGCATCGCGTTTGCCTAATTTCGCCAACCCGGCAATTACGACAGAATTCACTGCACTCTGCGCAGGTCAGAGTGTACAACAGTGGCCGGCTGACCCTGAACGGACGCCTCAGTCGCGGTAGGCCGGGGCCACCCCCGTGATGGCGTCGCCGATGCGGTGGATCCGCAGGGCGTTGGTCGAGCCGGGGATGCCGGGCGGGGAGCCGGCGACGATGACCACGGTGTCGCCGACCGAGCACCGGCCGAGGTCGACCAGGTGCTTGTCGACCTGACGCACCATCTCGTCGGTGTGGTTCACCGGATCGACCAGGAAGGTCTCGATCCCCCACACCACACTCAGCCAGGACCGCACGTGCGGCTCGGGCGTGAACGCGAGCAGCCGCATCCCGGATCGGAACCGCGCCAGCCGCAAAGCGGTGTCGCCGCTCTGCGTGAAGCTGATCAGGTACTTCGCGTGCATCCGCTCCGCGACCTCGACCGCGGCCTTCGCGATCACGCCGCCCTTCGACCGCGGCGTCCAGTCGATCGGCGCCACCCGGTCCAGGCCACGCTCCTCGGTGGACGATACGATCCGTGACATCGTCTTCACGGTCTCGATCGGATACCGCCCGACGCTGGTCTCGCCGGACAGCATCACCGCGTCCGCGCCGTCCAGCACCGCGTTCGCGACGTCCGAGGCCTCGGCGCGCGTCGGCCGAGGCTCGGAGATCATCGACTCCAGCATCTGGGTGGCGACCACCACCGGCTTCGCATAGCGGCGTGCCAGCTCGATGATCCGCTTCTGAACCAGCGGCACCTCCTCCAGCGGCATCTCCACGCCGAGGTCGCCGCGGGCCACCATGAAGCCGTCGAACGCGTCGATGATGTCGCCGAGCGCCTCGACCGCCTGCGGTTTCTCGATCTTGGCGATCACCGGCAGCCGGAGGCCCTCCTCGTCCATG